>ULXY01052321.1_pt1 | contig 115596 bp, 115 predicted proteins | sample 1961741 | NCBI WGS metagenome assembly ULXY01 (sample SAMEA4835851, study PRJEB28245) | human gut metagenome | biome: gut microbiome; material: fecal sample | place: Denmark | collected 2008
AAGGACGGCCAATACTATGAAAATGGCGTACTTGCTAAACCAGCATATTCAACAATTACAGAATCTAATGGTGTTTTAGAAGTAACAGGTGATTATAAAGAAATCGCAAATGATAATGGCACAACTTTATATCTTGAAACGCTTGATGTTACTGAATCTAATGACACTTTAACGATTAATAGTAATTATGTAAAAGAAATCCCTAACGAAAAGGGAACAACATTATATATTTAATTTTAGGAAGAAAAAATATTATGGCAATTAATAAAGTTATTGTAAATGGTGAAACCAAACTTGATTTAACAGCTGATACTGCTACCGTAGATAATGTTCAAAAAGGTTTTACTTTTCATGATGCTACTGGTGTATTAAAAACTGGAGTAGCTAATGTTGGCGGAATAGATGGTTATTATATTGAAAAGATTTTCGATGCTGATGAAATTCATAATGATAATAGTACTGTAAGTGTTGATGTTACCACAAATGGTAAGTATTGCTTCTTTTGTATCGATGAACTTAGTAGCTATATTAATATAATTGAATGGTATGACGGTAGTAATGGTTATAATAAAACAGTATATGTTATATCTACTCAGCCCATTGAAAATCTATCATGGTATGAAAATAGTTCTTCTTCCTCTTACTAATTTTAACTCTATACAACATTTATGTATAAATTATCTATAATCACAATAAATAAAAATAATTCCATCGGATTAGAAAAAACAATTCAAAGTGTCATTAACCAAACGTATTTTGATAAAATAGAATATATTATTATAGATGGGCTATCTACTGATAGCTCATCTTTTATAATAGACAAATACAAAGATTATTTTTCTTATTGGATTTCCGAAGAAGATAATGGTATTTACGATGCAATGAATAAGGGTACTAATGCCGCCATAGGAAAGTATTTATTATTCTTAAATAGTGGAGATGTATTATATCATAATAAAATCATTGAAGAAATTTATTCAGAATTAAATACATATGATATTGTATATGGAGGCGTTGAATATGAAGGAGAAAAACATATTATTCGAATTCCTCCAGAAAAATTAGATTATATTTATTTTTCAAAAAGACGATCAGTATTTCATCAGGGTGCTTTTATTTCTAAAAAATTATTATTAGAATTACCATACGACACTTCATATAAATTAATGGGAGATGTAAATTTCTTTTTTAATGCAATATGTATAAAAAAAGCAACTTATAAAAGAATATTAAAAAAAATTGCTATTTTTGATATAAATGGGATATCTTCTAGAGAAGTTTATGCAAAAGAAAAAGAAAAAACTAAGATTCTATTAAATGGATTAAAATATATTGAAGACGAAAATATTAAACAAAATTTTCTAAAAAATATAAAAGTTTATAATCGACTTATTAATCAGCTTCCAATAGATTTTGTTTTTCCATATGTGGATAATTCCGATCCAAATTGGATTCAACAATATATGAACTGTTGTACTCGTCGTCGTATGAGATTTAATACAGAAGATGTTAGATATAGAGACTATGGCACTTTAAAATATCTTTTACGAGGAATTGATAAGTGTCTACCATGGATTAGAAATATTTATATAATTGTTGAGCAAGAAAGTCAAGTGCCAAATTGGTTAAATAGAGATAATGTAAAAATAGTATATCACAAAGATATTATTCCAGAAGATTTTTTACCTACATATAATAGTGGAACTATTGAAATGTATTTAAAAAACATTCCTGAACTATCTGAATATTTTATATATGGAAATGATGATATGTTTCCTATTTCTTTAATGGATAAATCAAATTTTTTTGACGAAGATGGACTTCCTATTCTTTCAATGCAAAAATATCAAATGGAAGATAACTGGCGTCCTAATACATATCAATCTATGTTACTTAATTCTAATTTTATAGCTTATAATGATTTAAATCTTATAAGAGAAGATAATACAATAATAAAATGGAATCATACGATAACTCCAATGAGGAAATCTACTTGGGAAGGATTATTTAATAGACATAGAGAAGAAATTGAAAAATCCTGTTCAACATTTAGATCTCCTAAAAATATAACTCAAGAATTAGTCAATTCATGGCATTATTTATCGGGTCAGTATAATAAAGATTATACATTAAAAGTGAATTATATTAGTATTCAAGATATAAAAAATGAAGATATCTTATATGAATCTATAAAAGATTATCAAGTTATTTGTATTAATGATGGTAATATAAATAAAGAAATTTTACCATTTGAAAAAATTAAAAGTATAATCTTGAATACATTTGAAAAATTATTCCCAGAAAAAAGTAAATATGAATTATAAAAAAGGAGGCAAGATATGAAAGCACTAATTACTGGAATTAATGGGCAAGATGGTTCATATCTTGCCGAGTTACTTTTATCGAAAAATTATGAAGTTCATGGAATTATTCGTAGAACATCGACGAACAATTTAAATAGAATTCAACATATTTTATCTAAAATTACTTTACATTATGGAGATTTATCAGATAGTTTGTCTTTGATAAAAATAATTCAAAATGTAAAGCCTGATGAAATATATAATCTTGCCGCACAATCAGATGTTAAGGTGTCATTCTCAACACCAGAATATACTGCTGATATTGATGCATTAGGAACTCTAAGATTACTAGAAGCGTGCAGAATTTGTGGAATAGATAAAACAGTTAAGTTTTATCAAGCCTCTACTTCTGAATTATTCGGAAAAGTAGAGGCTTTTCCACAATCCGAAACCACGCCATTTCATCCCTATTCTCCATACGCAATTGCAAAACAATATTCGTATTGGATTGTAAAAGAATATAGAGAAGCATATAGAATGTTTGCGGTAAATGGTATTTTATTTAATCATGAATCTGAAAGACGTGGTGAAGAATTTGTAACTCGTAAGATAACAAAATCTGTAGCTCATATTATGAATGGCACACAAGACCATTTAGAATTAGGGAATTTAGATTCTTTAAGAGATTGGGGATATGCAAATGATTATGTTGAAGCAATGTGGTTAATGCTTCAAAACGATACCCCAGATGATTTTGTTATTGCTACTGCGGATGATGGCATTTTGATTAGTTCAAGAAATGATGCTGAAAAAATCAGAAATTTAATTCCACTTCATAGACCTAATTATGAAGAAAAAAGATGGGGCGCATATAAAGTTTTAAAACAAGATGATAATTATCTTGTTAAAGAATTAGAACTATTGCCTTATAAAGAAATATCTTATCAATCTCATAATTATAGAAAAGAAACATGGACTATTGTTCAAGGGTCTGGAGAAGTAATTATTGATGGTATTACTCAACAGGTAAAGTCTGGTGATATAGTCAATATAGAAATAAAACAAAAGCATAAACTTATTGCTGGAGAAAATGGGATTAAAATTTTTGAAGTGCAAATAGGAGATGTGCTAGAAGAGTCTGATATTATTAGATATTAAAATAGAAAGGAATTTTTATTATGGCAAAAAAATTTTTAGATAACGTTGGTTTGGCAAAATATAATGCGAAAATTAAAGAATATATTGATGCTCAAAACGACGCGGTGAAACAACTTGTTGGAGAAACACTTGTTACTGCTCAAATTGAAACTGCTATTTCTAATGCTAAGACTGAGCTTGAGAATAAGATTGGCAATATTACTGAAGGTAAAACTCTTGTAAGTATGATTGCTGATAATGCCGCTGCAATTGAAGCTCATAAGACTGCGGTTGATACTAAAGTAACTACTTTAATTGGCTCTGATACTGACAAGTCTGTTCGTGATATTGCTAATGAGGAGTTGGCTGCTCAGTTAATTCCTGATGACGCTAAAGAATCTCTTAATACTCTGCAAGAGATCGCTAATTGGATTCAAAATCATCCTGATGATGCTTCTGCAATGAATGCAGCTATTGCAGCTTTACAAGCAAAAACTAAACTCGGAACATATATTCCAGAGGGACAAACAGAAGCTGTTGAATATGCAACGGTTGATGCTTATGTAGAAGCTATTAAAAAAAGCTTAACAACAAATATTTCTACTGAATTATCAAGTAAGATAGATGCTAATAAGGATGCTATCGATATCATTAATGGCGATAGTAATACAGAGGGTTCTATCAATAAGGCTCTTGCAGATGCAAAAGCATATGCTGATAATAAAATTCAATCTATGACTAATGAAGAAATTGAAGCTATTATCGCTAATGCAAAAACATCTCAACCTCAATCTTAACTCCTTGACAAAAAATTTTTTTTATGGTATAATATAATTATATAAGGGGGATAAAAAAGGAATTATTCCTTTTTATCCCCCTTATATTTTTTAAGAAAATAATTCTAAAATAAAAATCTTTTATCTTAAGAAGTTAGTAAAAGGAGGATAAAGTATGGCAGCATCTAAAAAAATTTTAGATGAAAATGGATTATTAGCATTATGGCATCAAATTGAAAATAATTTTATTTCATCTGAGAATATTGAACAAATTGTTTATGCAATTGAGTCAATTAAAGCAGATAAAGATTCTCCTGAATTTACAGGAATTCCAATTGCTCCAACCGCAAGTCCAAATACAAATACCACACAAATTGCAACTACTGAATTTGTTAATACTGCTATTGCTGAATTAAGTGCATTATTTTCTTCTTACAAAGAGCAAGTAGATAATGCTTTAGCAGAGATAAAAAATAAAATAGGCTAAATAGATATTTTATATCTATTTAGCCTATTTTATTTTTTATTGATTTTTTATAAAAAATATATTATAATATATATAGAAAATGAGAAAGAGGATAAATAAAAATGAAAGATATTAGCTATTATTGGGCAGATAAATCTCAAAGAGCAATTATTGCACAAGAGCATACTAAGCAAATGAATGAGCAATTTGCTAGTGAGATTGCGGAAAGTGTAATGAATAGTAAAATTTATAGCAAAGATTTTAAAGCAACAACGCCCGCAAGAAATTTAGAGGAAGCAGATATTGCTCTTGATGCTGTTGGAAGTGTTGAAGCTATTGTAGCTTGCGATTCTACAGATGGAAAAGTTGCGGTTCTTAATTTCGCTTCATATAAAAATCCTGGCGGAATGTTTATTAATGGGTCTCGTGCTCAGGAAGAATGTCTGTGCCATGAATCTTTTCTTTACAACGTATTAAGCCAAATTCCAAATTATTATGATTGGAATGAAAAACACAAGAATCGTGCTTTATATGAGAATAGAGCAATTTATTCTCCAAATATCAGATTTGAGCATTCTGGCATTGAAAAATACTGCGATGTAATTACTTGCGCCGCACCTAATTTTACTGCCGCTGCAAAGTATTGCAACGTAGATAGAAAAGAAAATAAAAAAGTTCTTGAATCAAGAATTCGATTCGTTTTTGAAGTAGCAAAACAGAATCAGGTTGATACTCTCATTTTAGGGGCTTTTGGATGCGGAGTGTTTGGACAGAATGCAGATGATGTTGCAGAAATTTTTATCAATCTGTTAGTTACAGATTATGCAACTGAATTTAAGAAAGTAATTTTCGCAATTCCGATTATCAATAATGATTCTATCAATTACAGTAAATTTCAGAATATGTTTGATGAATTGTTAGAGGAGAATTAATATGAATTCTTTTACTATCACAATTACAAATTGCCTTGATTGTCCAGACCATGATGTTCGTCCTATTTACACTCCAGATTCTTGGGACCATGAGGAAGGATGTTATTGTAAACTTGCTAAAGATGTAAATGGATATGACAAATTAGTTGCAGGAGACGATTGGCATTTAAGAAGATATACTGACATTCCAGATTGGTGTCCAAAATTATGACGTATATTTCTGAATATTTTTATAGTAATTGCTTAATCGAAGCTATTAAAGCTAAGATTAAGCATCCTATAAAAGTAAAAATAAAATATATTCCAGCAAGATTAAATGAAGTATTTTGTCCGCATTTAATGTGGCATGATGGTGAATATACTTATGATTTTTGGGCTTGCGGGCATTTAAAGCCATATCAAATTTTATGGCATAAAGGTAAGATAAGAAAAAACGAATATGATTATTATGATAAATGTATAAAAACTTTAAAAGAATGGAAAGAAAGAGGTAAACAAGATGCCGGTAAGAGATGATTTAGGTACTCGTATGAAAACCTTTTATGAAAATATTCCTAAAACTCGACTTATGAGAAGAGTTCCAGTAGCAATTAGGCTGGACGGCAAGGCGTTTCATACTTTTACAAGAGGTTTTCAAAAGCCATTTGATTTTGTGCTAATGGATACAATGCAACAAACAATGAAATATTTATGTGAAAATATTCAAGGATGTGTATTGGGATATACTCAGTCTGATGAGATTACATTGATTCTTGTTGATTATAAGAAATTAAATTCTGCTGCATGGTTTGATTATGAAGTTCAGAAAATGTGCAGTATCGCAGCAAGTATGGCTACAATGGCGTTTAATAGATTTTTCATGTATGAATATGAAGAGTTTAATAGATGGGTTAATGAAGGAAATCCAACAGATGAAGATAGACGATTAAATGATATTTATTATGATGCGATGTGTAAAGGTGCAATGTTTGATGCACGTTGTTTCAATATTCCAAAAGAAGAAGTAACTAACCTCATTTATTGGCGGCAACTTGATGCAACAAGAAATAGTATTCAAATGGTTGGACAAGCTCATTTTTCACATGATGAGCTTCAAGATAAAACTTGTAATATGATTCAAGATATGTTAATGACCAAGTATGGCATTAACTGGAATGATTTTACAACACCATGTAAACGAGGCACTGCATGTATTAGAATTGGAAAAAAAGTAACTGAAAATATCAAAAGAGAACCTCAACCTTTTGGAGAAGATAAAGTTACAACTACAATTATTGAAGAAAGACCTATCTGGGTTATTGACAAGAATATGCCTATTTTAAAAGGCGAAGACCGCAAATATGTTGATGATTTAATTTACATAGGAGAAGAATAAATGATAAGAGGATATAGCATTTCTGAAGAGGATATTGATAGAGTAATGCCTTTTGTAAGAGGTGTGATTCATGAACTTGAAGTCAGTATTTCTATGTATTATTGCGGATATACAGGAGAAATTTCTTTGGGTATTTGTGAGGAGGAATGCTAATGGGGTGTAATTATGATATTACAAAAGTGAATAAATTATTTAATTTGGCAGTTCAATATTATCCTAAGAAAAAATTAGTTCATGCTTTGCGGGTTGCTGAATATGCGACCGCAAAAGCCAGTGCTTTAAAAATTGATACAGTAAAGACTTATATGATCGCCTTAGCGCACGATTTGTTAGAGGATACTGAATGTCCAAAAGAAGATTTAATGTCTATTTTAGGTATAGAGAGTTATAATTCAGTAGTTCTTTTAACTAAAGATGCACAAGAAAAATATGAAGATTATATTCATAAGATTCTTGATGCAGGAGATGACTATGCTTTTGTTGTTAAACAGGCAGATATGAAAGACCATATGACTTTAACTGATACACTTACAGAAAAATTGCTGGATAAATATATTCCTGTATTGCATTATTTCTTATAAGGAAGGATTTATGTATGATTTTTAACTGGAAAGAGAAAATGTTTTTAATTATTCTTTTATGTATATTATTTACATCTTTAAATATGTTTTTTCGACCTAAATCTGCGGAAAAGATGCAAATTTTTCCATCTTATGATTGGGGAAGTGAAGAAGAAGAAATTTTAGCTTATATTTCTGCAAATACAAATGGAACTGATAAAGATAAACAACAAGCTGTTATTGATTGTTTAGATTATGTATGGGACGCAAATCATCATTTTAATATTTCTGAATATGCTTCTGCGAAATATAAATTTTATGTTGAACCAACCCAGCATGATTATGAACTTGTAAGATTGGTTAAAAAGGGACAATGGGCAACCGATGATTAAAGGAGAAAGTTTAAATACTTTCTCCTTTTTTTGATTTTTTATTAAAAATTTATTATAATATATATAGAAAATTAAAGGAAGGTGAGAAAGCATGGCAGATCTTAATACAATAACTAAAGCGGCTAGTGGTATTCAAGAGCATTATCTTGAATCTAAACAATACTTTGCTAAGAATAATATTGTAGGTATTTTTCTACAAGGTAGTCAGAATTATGGTCTTGAAACTGAAGATTCTGATATTGATACAAAACTTATTACCACTCCAACATTAAATGATTTAATTTATAACCGAAAACCTATGTCTACAACTCATTTTAGGGCTAATGGGGAACATATTGATTTTAAAGATATTAGGCTTATGTTTGATACTTTCCGCAAACAGAATCTAAATTTTATTGAGATTCTGTTCACTAATTATAAAATCATCAATCCAATGTATGAAAAAGAGTGGAATAAATTGATTGCGGAAAATGAAGTTATTGCACATTATAATCCTTATTTCGCAGTAAAAGCTATGTCTGGCATTGCTCTTGGAAAAAGATATGCTCTTACTAAAGAAACAGAAGCTCATAAAGGAACCTTTGAAAAGTTTAATTATGACCCAAAACAGCTTTATCAGCTTGTGAGAATTGATGAATATCTCGATAAATATATTGCTGGAGCGCCATATAAAGAATGTTTGTGTCCAGCTAACCCGCAATATTTAAAAGACATTAAAACTGGTCTTTATTCAAAAGAAGAAGCTATTAAAGTTGCAGATGAACATATGACTCATATTGATAAAATTTGTGCCCCATATACAAAAGATTCTGAATTTAACTACATTGATGAAGAAGCTGAAAATCTTCTGCAAGAAGTCCAAGCGGAAATTATGAAGAAAAGTATTGCTTTTGAATTGGAGGAAAAGAAATGATTAAACAGTTTTTTGTAACAGGAGATACACATGGCTGTATGGATCGTTTTACATGGCTTGAAATACAAAATCCAAAAGAGACTGGTATTATTATCTTAGGAGATGCAGGTGTAAATTTTTATAAAAGTGCGGCAAGGCAACATGATATTAAGATGCAACTTGAACAATATGGATGTACATTTTATTTGGTAAGGGGGAATCATGAGGCTCGTCCAGAAGATGTTAAAGGCATTGAAGAGGTTTGGGATGATGATGTTGCGAATTATGTTTTCATTGAACCCGGTTATCCTCATATCCATTATCTTATGGATGGCTCTAATTATGATTTTCTTGGTCATAATACACTTGTAATAGGTGGAGCTTATTCTGTGGATAAATGGTATAGACTTGAAAATCATTATACTTGGTATCCAAACGAACAATTAACAGAAGCAGAAATGCAGGCTATTGAAGCAATGTATGCGGGACAAAGTTTTGATTTTGTTTTTACTCATACTTGTCCATTAAGCTGGGAACCAACTGACTTATTTTTATCTATGATTGACCAGTCTACTGTAGATGATTCTATGGAAGTTTGGCTTGATTCTTTTAAAGATAAGATTAATTGGGGCGTTTGGCTGTTTGGTCACTTTCACGCAGATAGAATGGAGCGCCCGCATGTTGAACAATATTTTAAAGCAATCGAAGATTTAGAAGAGATATGGAAAAGATGGAATGATCCAAATTATTTACTTCCAACTTATTTTAGAAAATCTCCTAATTTTAATAAAGGAAAAACTGAATAAGTTTTTCCTTTATTGATTTTTTATTAAAATTATAATATAATATATATAGAAAGTTAAGGAAAGGATAAAAAGAAATGATTAAAATTCTTAAATCTGGTAACAAATATGGTTATCGGTTAAAATGTTCAAAATGTCATTGTGTATTTATTGCATCACAAGATGAATGTCGAAATTCTATTTTTTCATATTTTAGATGTCCAGATTGTGGAAGTATTGTTGAAAAGAAACTTTATACTAAAAAAGTAAGACTTGACTAAAGAGAGGATTGATACATTATGAAATATTTTATTGACTTTGAAGCAATGCAGTTTTCCAATTATATTATTTCTGTTGGATGTGTTCGAGAAGATGGAAAAGAATTTTATTCTCTTGTACATACCCCAGAGAATACAAATAAGAATGTTTCTAAGTTTATCACTGATTTAACAGGTATTACTACAGAAATGGTTGAGGCAGCTCCTTCTCCAGAAGAGGTATTCAATGAGTTTTTTGATTTTTGTTTTGAAGATTGCGGCGATGACATTCCTGAATTTTATTGTTATGGGAATTGTGATACAGATTTTATCAAAGCAACCTTCCGCAAAACAAATAGTTTTAAAGCAAAAGCAATTCTTGGTTATATGAATACAGATATGAAAGATTTTGCTCCTGCTGTTAAGGTTCATTTTGGCTTAATCAAACTGATTAACCTCGCTAAAGTTTGCGAATATTTTAGAGGAGAAGAGGTTGTTCAGACTCATAATTCTCTTGACGATGCAAAGATGTTAAAAGAAGTTTATGAAGGCTGTAAAAATGAAAAAGCTTCTGAAGTAGATGCAAATGTCTTTATGGAGTATAAGGAAATTACAACCGACCAGATTGAATATGAAGATACTCGTTTTGATGTTTTTTGTTGCCCTACTAAAAATTTTGAAGAAGAAAGAACTAAGAAATTTGAAAATCTTAAAGAAGCAGTTGAATACGTTAAATCATATGATAAGAGCATGAGAAATAATCCGACTGTAAATGTCCACAATATTGCCAAAAGGATTAAAAAATCCTATAATACAAAGAAACAGTACAACTTCTACTATTGGAAATTTGAGGTGAAATAATGATTAAACTTTGGATTGATGATATGCGGCCCGCGCCAGATGAATCTTATATTTGGATTAAGAGTGTTTGGGATGCAGAAATGTGTCTTACTACTCTTGTAAGACCAGAAGGAGACATTCTTGAAGTTAATGAAATTAATTTAGATCATGATGCTGGTGAATATTATGAAAAAGGCGGAGATTATATTAAAATTCTTGATTGGCTTGAATGTTGCCAAAGACTGCGTGGCTGGCATATTTATGCAACTTTTAAATTTCATAGTATGAATCCTGTTGGAGTTCAAAATATGAAAAGAGTTTGTAAGGAAGCTGGTTGGAGAATTGAGTAATGGAATATTGGAGAAGACAAAGATTAAAAGAAATTATAAAACACATTGTAGTTGTGGTACTTATTGTCGCAGCTTGTATTGGAATTATAACTGGGATAATAAAGTATTATGACCAATTTTATTTAAAAACTGAAGTAAGAGCAGTTGAAGTTATAAATAAAGAAGATGATGTACATCATTCTTTTGTAATGAGCGGGAAAGTTCTTATTCCTATTACAAATCATTCATATTATTTATATGGCGTAAATAATGAAAAAGTAAGCGTTTCTTCTTCTATATTTAATGCGGTTAAAGAAGGAGATAAGATACAGGTAAAATGTACCTATGTTTACTATAAAAAAGATGATTCTTTACATAAAATAGAGTATAAATATTTAGAGGAATAAAATATGAAAATTAAAAACTTTTTTGGGCACTTAAAAACGGTATGTAAACATAAATATTGGGTAGGAAAATACTGCTTTAAAATTGGTCTTTATAAGCAGGGAATTACACACGATTTATCCAAATTTTCTCCTGTTGAATTTTGGGAAGGTGTCAAATATTGGCAGGGGACTCGTTCTCCGATAGATGCTTGTAAAGAGGAAAATGGAATGTCCTTTGCTTGGCAGCATCATAAAGGTCGGAATCGACACCATTACGAGTACTGGTTCGATAACATTGATAAAGGCGGCACCGCACTCCCAATGCCAGATAAGTATCTTTTGGAGCTACTCTGTGATTATTTAGGTGCGGGACATGCTTATATGGGAAAAAATTTTACATATCAAGAAGAATATAAGTGGTGGCAGAATAAGATTAAGAATCCTATTGCTATGCATCCTGCGACTAAAATTTTTATAGATAAAGTATTATCTCGTTTAGCATGGAGAGAAGAGCATAATGTTGGATATAAGGCACTTTTAAATAAGAAAAATCTCATTAAGATTTATCACGAATGTTTGAAAGAAACAGATCTTAATTGATTTACTTTTAAAATTTTTATATAATATATTTACAATAAATAAAGGAGATTGATAGGTATGCTGAATGAAAAGAAAGAAAGAGAGCTTGCTTATGTTGTCAAAGTTGATGAGATTCGTCCTATTGAAGGAGCTGACAGAGTAGAAGTAGCTATCGTAAATGGTTGGCATATTATGGTTCGTAAAGACCAATTTAAGCCAGGCGATTTAGCTGTTTACTTTGAGATTGATTCTAAAGTTCCAGCAGAAGAGCCATTTATGTTCCTTGAGCCGAAACATTTTAAAATTAAAACTCAGAAATATTTTAAAGGCACTGTAATTTCTCAGGGTCTGCTTATGAGCTTTGAAGACTTCGGTTGGGAAAAGGACGCTTATAAACTTGGTGACTTTTTAACTCAGAAATTAAAAGTAACTTATGCAGTTGAAGAAGATAATGCTCGTAAAGCATCTTCTGTGGATAAGTATAAAAAGATGGCTCAGAGACATGGAAAATTGTTCTCTCATCAGCCTTTTAGATGGTTAATGCGTAGAACTTGGGGTAAGAAAATTTTATTCATGTTCTTCGGTAAAACTTCTGATAAGAAAACCGGATGGCCGACATGGGTTTCTAAAACAGATGAAGAGCGTGTACAGAATATGCCTTGGATTCTTGAGAATAAAAATCCATGGGTTGCAACTGAAAAAATTGATGGTACTTCTACTACCTTTACAATGAAAAGAATTAAGACTCGTTTCTTGAAGAAAGAAAAATTTGAGTTTTATATCTGTTCTCGTAACGTAGTATTTGATAGACCAGATAAGTCTTGCTTTTATGATACTAATGTTTACGTTGAGATGGCTGAAAAGTATAATGTTGAAGCAACTCTCCAGGAGATTCTCAGAAATCGTCCAGACCTTGAATGGGTAACACTTCAGGGTGAAACTTATGGTCAGGGTATCCAGAAGAGAGAATACTCTCTGAAAGAGCATAACTTTATGGGATTTAACTTCATTACTTCTGCGGAAGGTCGTTGGGATTCTAAACGGGCAAGCAAGTTGATGATGGAGTATGGTATTCCGTGGGTGCCGATTGTTGATGAAAACTTTATCCTTCCAGATACAGTTGATGAACTTCTTGCTATTGCTACCGGTGATTCTGTGATAGATGGAAAGATGCGTGAAGGTCTTGTATTCCGTTCTCAGGATGGCGTTCAGTCCTTTAAGGCTGTTTCCAATGAATTTCTACTGAAGTTCCATTCTTAAAGAATGGAACTTCTAAGAAAGGAGTAAATGCTATGAGATTTTTATATCTTATAACAGCACTTTTAGATTTAGTAGCTTGTATTCTTTTTATAGTACAAGCTGTACTCGCTACAACAAATTTTAAGATTGGAACTTCAATCTTTTGTGCTATATGTTGGGGAGTTTGTTTTATTTTGAATTTAATAATGACTATAGATGACTTTAAGAAATAAATAAAAAGGAGTAAAGGAAATGGCAAAGACACGAGAAATCGCTTGTATTCATTATGTATGTAACGGAAAATGTGATTTGGGCAAAGAGGCTGACTTCTACGGTCATTGCCAGACTTGCCCAACGTATAAAAAGAAGCCAGGTGGTAAGCCAGCCAGAACGGATAACCGCAGACAAAAAATGGATAGGATTTTAAGAAAGGAGAAATATTAATGTTCCATTTTAAAATCTTTTATTCAGATCAAGATCCGCAGGAAGTGGAGATTCTTTTTGATAAGAATCTCCATAAATATCGTTATGTAAATCTTACTAAACATCATATTTGTAAATGCACTTTTGCATCAGAATTAGATGCTATTAGAGATTTGCGAAAATATCCAAACATTACAGAAATTCTTTTAACAGCTTCTCCAAAGAGAAACGTTGAAGATTTTATTACCACTTTTGAAGAAAGGTTAGGAAAATAATGTTTCTTGAATTACATATTTCAAAAGATAATAAAAATTCATATCGAAAACTTTGTATTTCAAAAGATAATATGTTTAATACTTGGAGATATGTTTTTATTCCAGATTTAAACGAAGACGATTTGGAATGTCATATTGAAAGACAACAGTTTCCGAATGAAACATTAGCAATTAAAGAACTTTTAAATATTCCAGGGATTGTAGGAGTAAAAGAATTAGTTGCATTATCGTCAACTTATAAAGCTTTTACACCAGTAGAAGATTTTGTAAAAGAATATTATAAAGGAGAGAATTAAAATGACACTTGATACAGTTATGAAAGAGATGGTTACTGCAATGAAGGCTAAAGACAAGGCTCGAAAAGATATTATTTCTAGTCTTGTTGATGCTATTAAAAAGGCGGCTATTGATAAAAATTGCCGAAATAACATTCCAGAAGACATGGTTGATGCAGTTATCTTAAAAGAGCAAAAAACCGTACAGGAAATGATTGATACCTGCCCTGCCGCAAGAATAGACCTTTTGGAATCTTATAAGTATAGACTTGAAGTAATTAAAGAATTTGCTCCAACTCTTATGACAGAGGATGAAATTCGATCTTTTATTAATGAAGAGTTAATTGAGCTTACTCAGGTCGTTACTGAACCTATTGGACCAAAAATGAAGGGTATGGTTATGAAAAATATTATGCCTAAACTTAAAGGCAAAGCAGATGGAAAACTTATCAATAAAGTTCTTACTGAACTTTTGAACCAGTAGGAGGTTATATATGTTTAATAGTCCCGATGGAACAATGTTCAGATTTAAAAATGGTAAGTCTCTAAGTCATTCTATCCCTATTTTAAATAGGGAAGAAACTATTGATGAATATCTTGACAATATTAAAGTCAACCTTCTTGACAAGCAGAAAACTATTGAATCTTTGAGAGAAAAGATAGATAATTTTGAAAAAGAAACATACGCAACTAAAGAAATGCAGGATATGAAGAAACAGAGAGATGCGGCGCTGGCTGATATGTGGAGAGGTTTTCCGATTACTGAGAAGGAAAGTGTAGCTATCAGAGATTGGAAAAAGAAACATGATACTGAAGTTCATGGAAACCCGCATGGATATCATGGTTGCTCAGGTGGCGGATATACATATATGTTTTATCCAACAAGTATTGGTACTGTTGGATCTTGTAGATGTGATATTTGTCATCAAAGAGCAATGACTGCAGCATGTGCGCATGGATCTTATGATCGGAATGTATACCAGGCTGAAATGAAAGAAAGAGGTGGCACTTTTGACTTTCAAACATTGGATTAAAGATATTACTATTTATCGTAGCTTGTGTGACAGGTGCTATTTTAAGCACTAAATTTAATGAGCCAAGTCATATCTATATAATAGGTTTTATTTTTGGCGGGATCGCACAAATTATTTTAAATATAATACATTATTAACGTAATGCCCTATCAAAAAGATAGGGCATTGATTTTTTATAAAAAATATTATATAATATATATATCAAATGAAAGAGAAAGGAAAAAATAAAAATGATTGAATTTGGTGGTTGTGACAGATGCGAACTGGAAGACGCTTTAGAGTCTTTAGCTTATCAGGTTCTTCAATATCAAAATCCTGGATGGTATGAAATTCCAGAAGACGAAATTGTTGCTTTGTTAAAGAATGAAGGACTTTTAGTAACATCCTTTTAAGTAAACAACAAATAATTATTATAAAAGATATGAGGTGTAAAAATATGAGTCATGTATATTGTTGTTCTGATCTTCATGGTCAGTATGATTTATGGGAAATGGTAAAAAATATTGTATATGCAGACAATAGTTTTTGCTACATTTTAGGTGATTGTGTAGATAGGGGTCCAGCAGGATTCAAGATTTTAAAAGAAGTTCTTGAAGATTCTGAACATTTCTTCTTAATCTGCGGCAACCATGAACAGATGTTTGCAGATTCTATGCGGATAAAGCATTGCACAAGACTTCATTGTGCTAATGGTGGTCAATCTACTTTTGATGAATGGAAAGCAGATGGAAGTGATAGAAAATACATTGATATTATCGACAACTTGCCTAAGTGGTATCGTTATGATAATAAAAATGGAGAAGTTGTAATTTTATCTCATTCAGGTTTTACGCCTGGCCCACACTTAGGATTTCCAGAGTTTGAAGATGATTTTATTTGGAATCGAGATCATTTTGATGATGAATGGGATGAAAAAGGCGGAATGGATAATGTAATTCTTATTCATGGACATACTCCTGTACCTCTTTTAAGTCATCATTCTTATGAATATATGTGTGAGATGAGTGGAAAGAAAGCTTCTCATGGAGCATATTTCTATTGCAAAGATTCTGCTGGCAAAGCTCATAAAATTGATATTGATGGCGGATGTTTCTTTACAGGAAGTTTACCATTAATTGATTTGGATACTTTGGAACAAAATGTATTATTTGATGCAAATAGCATTTTTGAGGACTAATAAAATGACAAGATGTGATAAATGTGTAGTTCCAAAAGATCTTTGCATTAAATGCAGAGAAAATCCTATATATGCAGAAGTACCTCAGTATTCTCAGTTTCGGGCATACAATCTGGTATGCCCAAGAGGATATAAAGATTGTGTGTAAGCGATCCTGCTTATCTTAAATGTTATCATCCAGCATGGTATCAAACTCTATATGGAGATTTAACTCCAGTTCAAGCTCTTGAAGTTACAAATGGATGTATGGATGCCGTAAGAAAAGATCCTAATGAAAATTTTTACTGTTATGATGATGAGGATAAGTAATATGTAAATTGATAAAATAAAAAAAATATAATATAATATATATATAAAGTAAAAGAAATGATAAAAAATAGATATACTTTTGATATTGATGATCCAAGCTTTTCAGAAGCTATAGATAAGGCTTTAAGAAATATAGGCGATATAATGGATCATTGGGCTATTGTTAAAAATACAGAAAAAAGCTGAAGGAAAGGAAAGAAGAAAATATGTTTGATTTTGGAAATATGTTTAATGGAATGTTTAAACCAGTAGCAAAAGGTTATTGCAAGATGGGCGCCAATGGCAAAATTGCTATTAAGGTACAGAATGGTTACAAAACATTCAATGTTAAAACAATGAAACTTACAAATTGCGATAATTTTGCCTTTGATATGGATGGAGCATTTTGGGTAGTTCCTACATTTAAAGTTGCCGTTGGTGACATTATCCTGGTTAATAACGAGCCAAGAGCAGTCATTGAGGTAGGAAAAAATTCTATTAAGACTTTCAGTTATAAAGACTCTACTATCCAGGAGACTATTCCAGAGCATCATGTCTTTATGGGAAAAACATACTGCTATGGCAAGATTTTCAGTCCGTTCATGAATATGACTAAGGACAATGGTTCTATGTCTTCCATGATGAGCATGATGATGATGAGCCAGATGTTTAATGAAAATAATACAGGCGGTTCTATGAACATGGGCGGCATGAATCCTATGATGTTTATGATGATGGCAAATGGCGGAAATATGTTTGAGAATATGTTTGATGGAGCCTTTGATTTTGGTGATGCCCCGGTGATTAGCGCAGATGATGATGAGGAGGACGAAGACTAATGGGTGGAGGAAGTTGGACAACTAAAGCGTTTAGTGATTATACATCTCGTTCAAGAGGAGTTTCTCTTGACGAGTTTGATACAATGGCTTTTTCAGCACAGGAGTTTTATACATCTCGTAAACTTGACGCAGCTTTAAATCCAAAAGGAGTAATGCGTGAATGTTGCGATTCTGAGGAACACCCACATACAGTTCCAGTTATTCTAGCACTTGATGTAACTGGTTCTATGGGCGGCGCCGCAGTTCAGGTTGCTAAAAAGCTGAATGAGATTATGACCGATATTTATGCAGACAACTCTATTAAGGATGTTGAGTTCTGTGTAATGGGAATCGGAGACCTTGCTTATGACAGAGCACCAATTCAGATGTCTCAGTTTGAATCTGATATTAGAATTGCGGAGCAGCTTGATAAAATGTATTTTGAAGGTGGCGGTGGTGGTAATAGTTTTGAGTCTTATACAGCCGCTTGGTATATGGGATTAAATCATTGTAAACTTGACTGCTGGAACAGAGGTCAGAAAGGCATTATCATTACAATGGGAGATGAAAAGCCAAATCCTTATTTACCAAAATGGGGATTAGCTGAATGTACTGGAGATTCTCTCCAGGGAGATGTTGAAACAGAAGATTTACAGAAAGAAGTTTTTGAAAAATTTGATGTTTACCATATCTCCATTGATGATAATGAAAGCTCTTATAAATGGTTATGCAGCAGACACCCAGACTTTGATGAGTCTTGGAGAAAACTCGTAGGAAATGACCATTACTTTGTATCTGGTTTAAATGGTCTTGCAAAGATTATTACAGATATTGTAATTAGTCATGGAAGTGAAACAGGAACAGCTTTTGAAACTGGTCCAGTTAAAATTGACATTAATGATAATGATACAGCTTCTTCTGAAGTAAGCTGGGATATTTAAAATATAAAAGGAGGACAATAGTCCTCCTTTGATTTTTTATTAAAAATATAATATAATATATATAGAAAATTAAGGAAGGTGTTTTTTATGAGAGTTTATATTTATGCAACTGAAGGTACTTATCAAGGGCTGCATGGAATCTATAATTGTCAAGTCGTAGATGTAAATGATATTGAAGAAGCCAATGATTATGGCTATGAAATGGCTTATAATGTTGCTGAATCTTTTGGGTTAAATGATGAAGATGAAACTGTTGAGCAGGAATATAATTGGATTATTTATTCTATTAAAGATTCTGTTAAAGAAACAGCAGATGAACTTGATGTAATTTGTGCGAGAATGGGCTTTGAAACTTTTATAGATAAATATTGTGATGAAAGGTTAGACTAAAATGAAAGAAAGTAAAATTGTTATTGGAGCAAACTTTGGAGATGAAGGAAAAGGTCTTGTAACAAATCATTTTTGTGAAGATGCTCTTAATCGAGGCTTAAAACCAGTAGTAATCTTTCACAATGGAACGGCTCAGCGTGGTCATACAGTTGATTATACAACTAAATTGCGACATGTCTATCATCATTTTGGAAGCGGAACCGCAGAAGGAGTACCAACTTTTTTTGCGAAAACCTTTTTTATTCATCCTATGACTTATACAAAAGAGTATTATAAACTGTTAGAACAGCATTTATTTCCTTTGAATTTAAAGGGATATGTTGATCCAGAAGCAAAAGTAATTACTCCTTTTGATATGATGATTGACCATATTACAGAAAATTGGATTGCCGAGCAGAATGGTGAAAGAGAATATGGCTCTTGCGGTTTTGGCTCTTGGTGTGCTATTGAGGATAGATATGGCGATCCTACAATGAAAACTCATTTTACAGTTGCTGATTTTGCAAGCTGGACAGATGAAGAGTATCTTTTCCATATGGAAGAAATTTGGAGAGATTGTCTTGTAATTCTTTTTAAGCGTGGAGTGCAGCTTGATAAAATTACTACTTACAGAGAATATTTTGATAAACATTCCGTTGGTAGACAATCTTTAATTTGTAATTTTAGAAGTGATATATTATTTTTCCTTGAGAGAAATGAAATTATTACTTTTGATAATCTTTATAATAAGTTTGATAGTTTTATCTTTGAGAATGGTCAGGGATTAGGACTTGATTTCTATTATGATGATGTTTGGCATACCACTTCCCGCACAGGAGTAACATATCCTTTTGAGATTTTAGCAGATAAAAAAGACATTTCAGTTGATGCTTGCTATGTAACGCGTTCATATGTAACCAGACATGGGGTTGGCCCTATTGAGCAGGAAGCTCAGAAAAAAGAAATCAATACAGAGATGTTTGATAAAACAAATGTACATAATGATTTCCAGGGTGGATTAAGATATGGTATAATGAAAAAGAGTGATGTAATTACTCGAATCGACAATGATTTTGAAAAAGTCAAACTTGATACAAGATTTTCTAAAAAAATCATTATTACCCATTGTAATGAATACGCTCCGCAAATTGGAGGAGACTATTATAGTGATAATCCTTTTGGAGTAACGCAGAGGAGATAAAAAATGAAGAAAGAAATGAAAGACGTTACATTTGACGAGTTCTCTGAATGGGCTAATAGACGAGCTTGTGATGGACAATGGTCAATGCTTGATGCTATGATCAGCGCAGAAGCAATATCAGAAGTCATGAAAGTTAAATCTATCTTTCATCGAAAAAAGAAGAGAGAAGAGGCTTGGGAAAAATTTAAGGTTGAAAATTTTATGTTAAATGCAGAAATTGATATTTTATAAAAAATATTATATAATATATATAGAAAGTTAAGGAAAGGATTTTAAAAATCCTTTCCGACACTCAATAAAATATCTTAATTGATATTTTATAAAAAATATTATATAATATATATGTAATAAATAATTAAAAGGAATTGATACTAATGGGACGAAGAAATGGAAAAATGATAATCAATGATTTTTATTGCATGAATTGCGGTCATAAAAATATGAGTTTACCACGTTGTAATAGTCATCAACATGGTAGATTTCATAGAAAGAAAATGTACTGTGTATTCTGCAAACAAGAAGTAAATCATATTGAATGTAAATCATATGAGGATGTTCTTGAGTTTAAAGAAAATTTTAAAAATGGGGTGTATAAAGATGAAGCACAAGATTCTCTTTCTTATGTGCGGACCAGCAGGATCAGGAAAGACGACTTACGTCAAGAAGGAAATGGCACAGGCAACGACTTACAAGTGTGTACATGTGTCAAGAGATGAAGTAAGAGCTGAGTTCTTAAAAGAAGATGATAAAAACATCTTCAAGTATGAAGATGATGTCTTTGATGAGTTCTGTAATAGAATTAAAAATGCTTTAAATGAAGCAACTGATGATATTGCAGTTTTTGCAGATGCAACTCATCTGAGTGAAAAAGCAAGAAATCGAGTTCTTGATAGACTTGATTTAGATGGAGTAGATATTATTCCAGTTGTATTTAATTTACCGCTTACTCAGATTCTTGCTCAGAATGAGAATCGAAAAGGAATGGGTCGTGCTTATGTTCCAAGAGGAACAATCAGAAGAATGTTTTATACTTTTGATAAGCCAACTTACAATGAAAAATATACCTACAAACATATTTTGATTGTAGGAGATGCCGATAAGGAGTATGTAGAATGATTTATGTGACTTCAGACCTTCATTTTGGTCATGCGAAGCCATTCATTTATGAACCAAGAGGGTTTCCGAATATTAATGACCATGATGAAGAAATTATTAAAAGATGGAATGAGCTGGTGCAGCAAGAAGATGAAGTGTATATCTTAGGCGACTTGATGCTGAAAGATAATGAACATGGACTTGAATGTTTAAAACAGCTAAATGGTAAAAAGTATTTTATTATTGGAAATCATGATACAAATACAAGAATTAATCTTTACAAAGAGAATGGTCTTGAATGCCTTGGATATTCGACAGTTTTAAAATATAAAAAGTATAATTTTTATATGAGTCATTATCCAACATTAACTGGTAATGTTGATGATTCAGGATTACATCATATGACTTTAAACTTATTTGGTCATACACATCAGAATGTTAATTTTTATGAAGATAATTTCTTTATGTATCATGTGGGAGTTGATTCTCATAACTGTTATCCAGTTTCACTCGATACAGTTATTGAAGATATAAAAAATAAATATGAGGAGTGTAAAGATATGCTATGAGCCATTTAATTGGGTATAAGAGCTATGACGGCTCTACAAAAGAATCCCAAATTTTACGAGATTTAAACAGTTTTGCTTATGACCCGCAAGAATCAAGTGGGTATCATGGAAATTTAACTTTTCATAAAAATGCAGTTTATAAAAATAAAACTGAAGCTGTTCAAAAACTTAAAAGTTTGGTAACAACACCATATGATGACCATGCTGTTCTTTATAAAGAAGGCGGCAAAGAATATTGGTTAGTAAAATATGAGTATCATTGTTGAACCTTGAAAATTAAATAAATTATTATAAGAGAAAAAGGAGTTAAGTACATGAATATTTTAAGTTCAATTCTTCCATTTATCCCTGTAATTATCATTGCAGTGGCATTGATTGTGATCCTTGCGACAGGATATGTGAAGTCCTCACCTGATGTAGCTTACATCATCTCTGGTCCGCATAAGAAACCTCGAATCTTGATTGGTAAATCCGGTATTAAGATTCCTTTCTTTGAGAAACTTGATAAGTTGTCTCTTGGTGCGATTCAGATTGATGTGAAAACTCGTACCGCCGTTCCAACAGCAGAGTACATTAACGTAAAAGTTGATTCTACTGTTTCTGTACAGGTTGGAAGAACTGATGAAATGATTGCACTTGCGGCTCAGAACTTCTTAAATATTAAACGTGAAGTAATTGCAGAAAGAATTAATGACCTCTTGGAAGGTAATATCCGTGAGATCGTTGGTCAGATGAAATTGACTGAGATGGTATCTGATAGAAAAGCGTTTAGTGAAAAAGTTCAGCAGAATGTAGTTCCTGATCTTGCTAGATTCGGACTTGAGCTTGTTTCCTTTAATGTTCAGAACTTTTCTGATGAGGGCGGTGTTATTGATAACTTAGGTATTGATAACGTTGAGCAGATTAGAAAGAATGCGGCAATCGCTAAATCTGATGCACAGAGAGAAATCGCTGTTGCTGAGGCAGCTAACGCAAAGAAATCTAATGATGCTAAAGTTCAGGCAGCTGAGGAAATTGCAGTTCGTAACAACGAGTTCGAGATGAAGCAGGCAGACCTCAAAAAGACTGCTGATACTGCAAAAGCTCAGGCTAATGCGGCACAGGCAATTGAGGAAGAGAAACAGCGTCAGTTAAGAGATGTTGCTGCTACTGAAGCAGATATTGCTCGTCAGGAAAAGCAGATTGAGTTGAAAGAAAGAGAAGTTGCTATTAAAGAGCGTGCTCTGGAAGCTGAAGTTAAGAAAACTGCTGAAGCTGAGAAGTATGCAGCACAGCAGAGAGCAGATGCTAAACTGTATGAGACTCAGAAGAAATCTGAAGCTGAGTTGTTCGAGAGAACAAAGCAGGCAGAAGCTGCACTTGCAGAAGCACAGAGAGATGCAGATGCTAAGAAAGCTCTTGCAGAAGCCGTAAAAGCACAGGGTGAAGCTGATGCAGCTGCAGCCAAAGCAAAAGGTGAAGCAGAAGCTGCTGCTATTAGAGCTAAACTTGAAGCTGAGGCTGAAGGTCTTCAGAAGAAAGCAGAGGCTATGAAGCAGTATGGTGAAGCTGCTAAGCAGGATATGCAGTTACAGGCACTTAAAGTATACTTCGAGCAGTTACCAGCAATCGCTGAAGCTGTTGGTAAGGGATACACAAATGTTGATAAGATTATGATGTTCGGTGGAGACACATCTAAGCTTGCTGGCGACATCATGACTAATGTAACTCAGGTATCTGAAGGATTGAGTGAATCTCTTGGAATCGACCTGAAAACTCTTCTGGCTGGTTTCATGGGCGGTAATTTAGCCGCAAACAAAGGTGTAACCATTAATGCTGATACAGTTGTTGCTCAGACTGAAGAGTAATTAACTTGTGGGAGGGGCTTTTAAGCCCCTCTTTTTTTTATAAGAAAGGATTAAGTATGGAAATTATTTATTTTGAAGTTAATGATTGGAGCGCAGGAAGAGATTTTCCAGATTGTGAGCCATTTAATACTTGGTTAAGTATTGATAATTTAACTTTTAGAAATGAACAATGGTTGATTGAAAATAAAATTATTGTAGTTGAAACAATAATTGATATGTCATTAAATTATTGCATTACAGCTCCAAAAGAATGGGTTGAGAAAAACTGTCCTTGTATTTTAAATTCTAAATTTATTAGAGAGCCAAATGAGAATAATGAAGTATTCGGAAGATTTGGTTGCCCTTTCAAACCTTATACTGAAGAAAATTTAGGATACTGGTTTGCGGGCTGAGATGAATTTGAACACTGGGGACCTAAACGAGAAGATAAAATAGAGTCTTAAAAGACTCTATTTTTTTTGTGCCAGAAAATTCGGGCTCGTAGGCGCCCTCAGCGGTCGTTGCCGCTTAAAAATCGCACACACCAATTTTTTTTAGCAAAATGTCCCCTTTTTGATTTTCCCTTATTTTTGTGATATAATATTTTTATATAATATAAGGAGGACTTTATATGAAACAAGAACCTAAGTTCTACTGGGATGATACTACTAAAACTGCAACTTGCATTTTAGTAGATGGAAATAATATATTTACAGGTATTGCTAGTGTACATCCAGATGATATGGATATGGCTAATGAAAAGACTGGATATCAAATTGCTTTGTGGAGAGCAGAAATTAAGTATTATACTCATATTCGTGATAATGAATTAAAGCCAGCTCTTAAAGCATTAAAAAAAGTATTGGATGAAATGAAGTATAGTAAAAAGTTTAATCCAAAATCTTACGAAAATAGATCTTTACAAAGAAACTTATATCAAATAGAATCTGACTTAGATACAGTTCGTGATTTGCTAACTAACACTAAACAAAAACTTAAACAGTATATTTCTGAAAAAGAAAAATTTTATCAAAAAATTAGAGCCAATAGAACAAAAAAGGACGATGTAGGACAAAAACCTTCAATTTAATCTCTCTATTTTCAAATATATATATAAGGAGTTAAAAAGGAGGAATGAATGATTCAAAACTTAATATTTTTTATTTTAGGAATAATTTTTATTGAATTAATAATTCCTGTAATAGAGGCTCTAACAATAGTAATTGTCACTGCTTTAGAGGTTGCCAAAGGTAAACTAAACATGACAATTTCTAAATATAATATACAAATCCAAAAGATGGCAGAAGAACTTGAGCCAGAAAATACACGCGCCATTGGGTTTGTAGTACAAAATAATGAACCAGAGGAAGAAGAGGAAGACGAATGAAATTTTATGACACATGTGCATTATTAGATAATTTTGAAACTATGCCAGAAGAGAAGTTCATCATATCTTCTATTACATTAGCGGAACTTGAGAAGATTAAAACATCAGCTTCTAAAGATTCTGAAGTTAAATATATTGCAAGAAAAATCCTATCTTTTTTAAATGCGAATCCCGCAAAATATGAAGTTGTATTATATAAAACATTTTTTATTTATCCTTTTACTGAAAAAGGATTTGAAGTAAACAATGATATTAAAATTTTAGCAACCGCATATTCTTATTTTAGTAATTTAAAAATAAGTGAAAGAGAAAATTTTTTCTTTGTAACAAATGATTTGACTTTAAAAGTTACTGCTACTGCCTTTTTACCAGTGCAATGTATTATGTCTATGTATCCTCCAAAAGATGATTACAGTGGATATAAAGAGATTATAATGGATGATGAAATGATGTCTGATTTTTATTCTAATCCTACTGAAAATATTTATGGTTTAAAAGTAAATGAATATATCATTGTAAAAAATAAAGATGGAAAACCAGTTGATTCTGCCGTATGGACAGGTTCTGAATATCGCCATACTCAATTTAGAAGCTTTAATTCTAAATGGTTCGGTGAAGTTAAGCCACTTAAAGGGGATATTTATCAGACACTTGTAGCAGATAGTTTTACAAATAATAAAATAACTCTGGTAAAAGGACCTGCAGGCTCAGGTAAAACATACCTATCTCTTGGATACTTAATGAGTCAATTAGAGCGTGGTAAGATTAATAAAATTATTATTTTCTGTAATACAGTTGCTACAAAAAATTCTGCTAAATTAGGATATTTACCAGGCACTAAAGATGAAAAACTTTTAGATTCACAAATTGGAAATGTTCTTGCAAGTAAAATAGGAAGTCGAATTGAATTAGAAAGATTAATGGATGAAGAACAAATTGTTTTACTTCCATTCTCTGATATTAGAGGTTATGATACTACTGGAATGAATGCTGGGATATATATTTCAGAAGCTCAAAATCTTGATATTACGCTTATGAAACTTGCTTTACAAAGAATTGGTGAAGATAGCATATGTATTATAGATGGAGATGAAAAAGCGCAAGTTGATGATATTGCATTTGCCGGAAATAATAATGGTATGAGACGAGTATCAAAGGTCTATCGAGGCGAAGATATATATGGTGAAATTGAATTAAAAATGATTCATCGTTCTAAAATTGCTAAAATTGCAGAAAGATTATAATATAAACCAGAAGAGATTAATATCTCTTCTGGTTTTTTTATTTATAATGGAAACATGTTAAAACCTTTGAAGAAGATATTTTTGGAAGAGGAGGTTTATATAAATATGGCTTCAATTGAAAAAAATATTTGGAATTATCTAATTAAAGAAATTAATAATCCATATGGTGTTGCTGGATTAATGGGTAACATCTATGCTGAGTCTGGTATGATTCCAAATAGAGTAGAAGTTTTATGCTTAAACAGATTAAAAGAACATGGTCAAGTATGGAATGATTCTACTTATACTGCGGCAGTTGATAATGGAAAAATTTCAAGAGAAACTTTTCTGCATCCACTCCCTAATAAGCAATATGGATATGGGCTTTGCCAATGGACTAGTCCAGGTCGTAAAGCAGGATTATATGATTTAGCAAAAATGAAACAAGCTTCTATTGGTAATGAATTAATTCAATTGCAATGGCTTATGACTGAATTAAAAAATAATTATTCTACAGTTTTATCAACTTTAAAAAATGCAACAAGCGTAAGACAAGCTTCTGATATGGTCTTAACTCGTTTTGAATGTCCTGCTAATACAGGTGAAACTGTTAAAGCAACAAGAGCTAAATATGGTCAGAGGTATTATGATGCATATGCATCTAATAAAGGAGGAAACTCAATAGTGGCAAATTATAATAACTATATTAATTCTACTGGCACTCATTATATTTCTAATTCAGGTTCAGATGAAAATGGTGGATATCATAGTGGAAGAGCTGGTGACCAGACTGGTAGAGAATGGTACTTACGTTCTTGGTATAATAGACCATGGAATTGTGTATTAAGATATGAAAAAGACTCAAGAGTTGGTCAAAAGATGGCTGAATTAAGCTGTGCCGCAGCTCTTAATAATTTAGTTGGTTATGACCAATATGAAAGAGATACTTATTGGGCTCATTTAAAAGCATCTAACTATGACCCTGCTCAAATTACTATCACATGTGAAGCAGACTGTTCTGCAGGTGTAATTGCTAATATTAGAGCAGTAGGATATTTACTTGGAATTCCAGCTTTACAAAATATTAGTGCAAGTTACACTGGTGATATGAGAGCCGGTTTTAAAGCTGCTGGATTCACTGTTTTAACAGCAGACAAATATCTTTCTGGATATGATTATTTACTTCCTGGAGATATTTTACTTAATGATGCCCATCATACAGCAACAAATATTACAAGAGGACGTTTAGCAGTTAATTCTAACTCACTACAACAAAGCCCAGCTCCAGAAAAAACTAATACTACTTATGTTGGAAAAGGAATTGGTACTGCAACTGCAAAAACTGAGATGAATATTAGAAGTAATTCCAATACAAATAGCTCTTCTTATGGAACTATTTCTAAAGGAACTAAAGTAGAAGTATTAGAGATTTTATCTAATGGTTGGTATAAAATTGTATGGCCAGGTGCTTCATGTGGTTATGCTTATACTTCTAATTCTACTAAAACTTATTATTCATATGTAGCTAAAAAGAAGGCTCCTACAACTACTAAACCAAAACCATCCAGTAGTAAAAGTATAACTGCAAAAGAAGGCGCAACTGACTTTAATAAATCTCTTGCAGGTATATATTGTACAACAGCTGATTTAAATATCCGCCATGGAGCAGGTACATCTAAGGCTCTTATGGTTACAATTCCAAAAGGAACAAAAGTAGCTAATTATGGATATTATTCAGTTAGCAATGGCTGTAAATGGTTGTATGTCCAATTCACATATAAGAACGTAACTTATACAGGATTTGCTTCAAGCACATATTTACGTAAATAATTATGACTAAAGAAGAACGTGATATAACTATTAAAGAACATCGCTGGCAAAGAGAAAAAGAAGTTCTTAAAAGAAAGTATAAATTAAAACAAGAAAAAAGAGATTTTAAAAAACAATTCCTTCCTAAAATATCTACTTCAAAACTCCTTATTCTTTTCTTGTTTATAAATTGCACAATTATAGAACTTTTCACAGGCTTTGTAACTTTAAAGAGTCTTGATTTAACAACTCTTACCATGGCGAATCCAGACTTTACTCCATTAGTAGCATTAATAGGTGCGGTCGTGAGTGAGGTCGTAGGATATGCGGTCTATGCATTAAAGTCCGCAAAAGAGAATACCGCAGGTGGTATTACATATGAAGCAGCAATGCGTCAAATTGATGAAGATAAAGCCAAAGGATAATTGATTTTTAACCCTAAAAGAGAAGATTTTCTCTTTTAGGGTATTTTTTTTTGACCGTAACTAAAATTTTAAGAATTGATTTTATTATTTTTTTATGCTATAATATATGTATGATAAGAAAAAATGATGATTTTAAAACTGAAAGGGGATTTATATGTCTGATAATTATGGTGTAAAAGACATAAAAACTTTGGAAGGTATCGAAGCCATCAGACTTAGACCTGGTATGTATATAGGCTCAATCGGACCAGATGGAGTTAGACATATTACTCTTGAAATTATTTCTAACGTAATTGATGAGTATTTAAACGGATATTGTACAAAGTGTAATATTGAAGTAACAGAAGATGATATGGTAAAAGTTTCTGACGATGGACGTGGTGTTCCTTTTGGAAAAGCCGCAGATGGTTCAGAAACTCTTGAAAATATTTTTACTAAACTTCATACAGGAGCTAAATTTGATAGTTCTGGTAAAACTGGATATAATACATCTGGTGGTATGAATGGTGTTGGTGCAAAAGCGACAAATGCATTGTCTGATAAATTTATTGTCACTTCTAAAAGAGATGGTAAAATTGCAACAATGACATTTGAAAAAGGTGAAAGAAAAAATTTTAAAGTTGAAAAGTATGCGGAAAAAGATACTGGAACAACAATTACTTTTCATCCAGATATTGAGATTTTTAAAGAAGGAATCTCGCTTGATTATGACAGTTTAAAAAGACAAATTCAGGAATTAGCATATCTTTCTCCTGGATTAACTTTTACATTAAAATATAAAGACAAAGCTGAAGATGTAATTGTTTCTCAGAATGGTATTCTGGATTATATTCAAGATTTGAATAAAAAGAAAAATGCTATTACATCTGTTTTTTATGCCGAAGCTTCCGAAGATAGGATTGGTGTAAAATTAGCAATGCTGTATAACGATAGTTATACTGATACCTATAAATTATATACAAACTCAATTCCAAATACAGCTGGAACTCATCTTACTGGATTTAGAACTGCATTAACTTCTGCAATTAATAATTATGCAAGAGAGAATAAACTTCTTAAAGAGAAAGATTCTAATATTGTAGGTGATGAGTTAAAAGAAGGTCTTGTATTAGTTCTTTCTTTTGTGATGCCAGACCCAGTCTTTTCAGGTCAGACAAAAGAGAAACTTGATTCAAGTGAAGGACGTACAATGGTCCAGAAGCTGGTATCAAAAGAAATCGCAATTTGGCTTGACAGCCATCCTAATGATGCAAAAGCAATTATCAATAAAGCTTTATTAGCACGTGCCGCAAGAGAAAAAGCTAAAAAAGCTAAAGAAACAGTTCGTAAAGCAGACGTGAAAAAAAGAGCAGTAATGCCTGGTACATTAGCAGATGCAAGTTCTCGAAATAGAGCTTCTTGTGAAGTATTTATTGTAGAGGGAAAATCTGCGGCCGGTTCAACAAAAGAAGCCAGGGATAGAGCTACCCAGGCTGTGTTCCCCGTAAGAGGAAAGATTCTTAACGTATTGAAGGCAGACCTCGCGAAGGCATTAAAGAACGCAGAGATTGATGGTATGATTACTGCTTTTGGACTTGAAATTAAAGATGGAAAAGTAATCGTAAATAAAGATAAATTACGTTATGGCAAAATTGTTATTACAGCCGATGCGGACGTTGATGGTAGTCACATTAGAGCATTGTTCTTAACCTTTATTTGGAAATTTGCTCCGCAGTTAATTGAAGATGGATATATTTTTGCGGCAGTTCCTCCACTTTATAAAGTTACACAGGGAACTAAAATTACTTATCTGAAGGATGATGCGGCTCTTGAGGAGTTCAGAAAGACAGCTAAAAAGTCTTTTGAGCTGGGTCGTATGAAGGGTCTTGGCGAGATGGACCCGTCTGAAATGGCTGAAACAGTTATGAATCCAGAAACGAGAACTCTTAAACAGATATGTATGGAAGATGCAGAAGAAGCTGCTAAAACTTTCATGGGATTGATGGGTGAGTCAGTTGTTTATAGAAAGAAATTTATCGAAGAGAATGCGTGGAGAGCAAATATTGACGTATAATGATGCAATGTATCTGGCCGTTGGAGTTGAAGACGGCTGGATACATGTAACTCCAAAAGTGTGGAAAGAATATTTAAAAGCTAAAGAGGTTATTAAATGGAAACAAAAATATTTGAATTTGTACCAGAAGAGTCAGAACACTTTGAATCCCAATTTTTAAAATGGTATGATGCGGGCAAGCCTAAAAATAATTTTAATGAGGCTTATGATTATAGTACAATAACTCAATTTCTTATATGGGAGTATGGATTATCAGATGAGTCATATGATAAACCTCGTAGATGGAATCAAATTGTAGAGGGAGTTGTTTGTATTAATGGACGCTATTTTTCTGTTTGCTATGATAGAGGTTTAACAGAAATGCAAGAAAATGATTATGACTTTGATGATAATATTACTGAAGTTGAAAAACGCACAGTTTTAAAAGAGGTAACAGAATGGAAGAAAAAAAGATAATTGAATTAGCTGGAGATTTTTCTCAAAAACCAGACATGGCAGCAATTACCAAAATAACTCCTATAAAAGATGGGGATAAAGTGATTTTACATTTCGATATAAAGAAATATGATTTAGATATAGATACTGTTACTCAACAATTTAATCTATGGCAGCAATGTTTTCCACATAATGATGTAATTGGAGATTTGTGCAATACAGACATTGAAGTAAAGGAGTAAATATGATATTTTATACAGACGGTTCTGCGAGTCCAAATCCAGGCCCAGGTGGTTTTGGAGTTGTTCAAGTCGACACAGAAGGTAATATTTTAAGCACATATTCCAGTAGACAGGATAATACGACTAATAATGAACAGGAAATGAAAGCTATTCTTTACGCAGCCTGTCAAGGAGTATTAGCTAAAGAAGACGTATTAATTTACTCTGATTCTGCATATGCAATTAATACTTTTTCAAACTGGATGTATAATTGGGAAAGAAATGGATGGATTAAAGGAGATGGAAAAGTACCTGAAAATTTAGAAGTTGTGCAGGCTTTTTTTGAAGTATCCAAAATGATTGAAGTCACTTTTGTAAAAGTAAAAGGACATTCTAAAAATCCATTCAATGAGCTTGCAGATAATCTAGCAACTGGCAAGGTTAAACCTGGTAACTATTTGACAATTTAATTTTTTTATGGTAATATATTATATATGGATAAGAATAAAGAACAGTTAAAAAAACAATTACTACAATTTGTTAAATCAGTTGAAGAACCTATGACAAAAGAAGAATATGATAAATATATGAAAGAATATCATAAACAAAATCCTCTTTTAAATACTGGTTCTGGTTATTTATATATTCCATCAGAAGATGTTGTTGTTAGTGCTGATTCAATTTATAATTTTATAGAAAGAGTTATAGATGAAAGTTTGATGGATGTAAAAATGCAATATTATAAAGAATTATTTGATAAGGGAGAGTCTTAATGAGTGAGAATATTATTCAAGTAAATATTAAAGATGAAATTGAACAGAGTTTACTTGATTATGGAATGAGTATCATTTCAGATCGAGCTTTACCTTCAGCAGAAGATGGATTAAAACCTGTTAATAGACGTATCTTATATGATATGTTTGATAAAGGTTTTATGAATAATAAGAAATTTGTAAAGTGTGCTCAGCCAGTCGGAGATACAATGGGTAGATTTCATCCGCATGGTGATAGTTCTATCTATGGTGCATTAGTATGGATGTCACAGGAATGGAATATGAGATATCCACTCATTTCTTGGCATGGTAATAATGGAAGCCGAGATGGTGATGAACCGGCTGCATATAGATATACAGAATGTAAGCTTTCTAAATTTGGAGAAGAAATGCTTGCAGATATTAAAAAGAATACAGTAGATTGGATGAATGCTTATACAGATGAAGAGCAGGAGCCAATTTATTTACCTGGCCGAATTCCAAACCTTATTGTAAATGGTACTTCTGGAATTGCATGGGCAATGGCTTGTTCATTTGCGCCGCACAATTTATCAGAAGTTATGGATGCAGCTATTTATCTTTTGGAAAATCCAGAATGTGATATTAGGGAACTCTTAAACTATATTAAAGGTCCAGATTTTCCAACAGGTGGATTACTTATTAATAAAGATGAACTTGAGACAGCTTATCTTACAGGAAAAGGTCGTGCAAGATTAAGAGGTGAATATACAATCGAATCTTCCAAAAACGGAGATAGTATTGTTTTTACTTCAATTCCTTATAAGGTATCTAAAGAGACATTAACAGTCGAGATTGATAAACTCTGTGAAGAAGGAGAACTTAATGGCGTAACAGCTATTAGAGATGAATCCAACAGAGATGGTGTACGTTTTGTAATTGAACTTGGTAAAGGAATATCTGCGGCACCGATTATCGCAAAATTATTCAAATCTACACGTCTTGAAGATACATATTCATTCAATCAGGTTGCGCTGGTTGATAAGAAACCAAGACTTCTGAACATTAAACAGCTTTTGGAAAATTATATTGAGCATCAGAAAGATGTTCTTTTAAGAAAGACTAAATTCGATATTGAAAAAGTACAAGCAAGAATTCATATTCTTGAAGGATTGTTAATTGCACTTGAAGATATTGATAATATTATTGCTTTAATTAAGAAATCTGCCAGTGCGGCTGCCGCAAAAGAAGCTTTAATGAATAAGTATAATCTTAGTGAAGCACAGGCAAAAGCAATTCTTGATATGAAATTGAGTAAATTGGCTCGTTTGGAATCAGTTGAAATTCAGACTGAAAAAGATAATTTACTTAAAAAAGAAGCTGAATTAAATCAGATTCTTTTAAATCCAGTTCCAGAGATGAAAAAAAACTTCACAGAGATTAAAACCTTATATGGAGATGCTCGTAGAACCACAATCACACAGGTAAATGTCACAAAAGAAGAAAAAGAGATTGAATATGTAGAACCTGAAAAATGTGTTGTTGTAATGACAGAAGACGGTTTAATTAAACGTATTCCTTCTACTAGTTTTAGAACTCAGAGAAGAAACGGAAAAGGTGTTAAAACACAAGGTGATGTTGTTAAAACTACCATCCGCACAAATACTATTGATTCTCTTATGGTATTTACAACAAAAGGAAAAATGTATCGTATCCTTGTAAATGATATTCCAGTAGGTACAAATGTATCTAAAGGTCAGTCAATTAAGTCTTTAATTGCGATGGATACTGATGAAGAACCTAATTTAATTTATTCTATTTATAGAGATACTGATGCAAAATATTTATTATTTGTAACAAAAAACGGAATCACAAAGAAAACCTCCTTAGAGGAATATACAAATACAAAGAAAAAGACTGGAATTATTGCTATTAATCTTAAAGAGGATGATACATTAGTATCTGTAAATCTTGTTAAAGATGAAGATTTAGTTCTCTTAACCTCTAACGGTATGGGAATTAAGATTAATTCTGGAGAGATTTCAGCTTCTGGTAGAGCAACAGCAGGTGTTAAAGGAATCACTTTGAAGAAAGATGATTTTGTAGTTGCTGCATTACCAGTTCGTAATAAGACAGATTACATTGCAATCTTTTCATCTAAGGGTCTTGGAAAGAAGATTGAAATGGATGAATTAGTTCTTCAGAAACGTGCGGGAAAAGGTTTGATTATTTATAAGCCAACAGATGAAACAGGAACAGTTATTTCTGGTGCTTTAATTGCGGACGAGGATAATATTCTTGTTATTGGCAAATTAAGTTCAATTTGTATTTCTGCAAAAGACATTCCTCTTACAAGTAGAATTGCAACAGGTAATCAGTTAATTAAAAATGGTGAAATTACTTCTGTGACAAAAATTTAAGTGGGATTTATTTCCCACTTATCTTTTCTAAAAGGAGAATAAATAATGGATTTTTTAGATGAAAATGAAATGTATAATATTATTCAAGTTTTGAATGATTGGACAAAAGCGTATGATGAAGGAAAACCAAAAGTATCAGATAAAGAGTGGGATGAATTATACTTTAAATTAAAAGAGATGGAAAAAGAAACAGGTATTGTTCTTCCTAATTCTCCTACAAATAGTATTTCATATGAAGTAATATCTGAGTTACAGAAAGTTAAACACAATCATAAAATGTTGTCTTTGGATAAAACTAAAGACTGGGATGAATTTATTGGATATTTTGCTAAGCTTAATCCATTTAAAGACGTTTGCGGAATGCTGAAAATGGATGGATTAACCTGTAGTTTAAAATACGTCGATGGTAAGCTTGTATCTGCGGAAACCCGTGGAGACGGAATTATTGGCGAGGACATTCTTCATAATGCCCGCACATTAAGGTCTATCCCGCAAACTATTGATTATAAAGATGAATTTATAATTGATGGTGAAGTAATTTGCACATATAATGATTTTAAGCCTTTTGAAGATGAATATAAAAATCCTCGTAATTTCGCATCTGGAAGTATTCGTCTTTTGGATGCCAATGAATGTAAAAAGCGTAACTTAACTTTTGTAGCTTGGAATGTTATAAAAGGATTTGATGAAGAAAATTCTTTTATGAAAAAACTTGAATCTGCAAGAAGTTTAGGTTTTACTATTGTTCCATTTACTCCAAATTTTGATTGGGATGCAAGAGAATATCTTATTGAATTGGCTAAGACTCTTGGCTATCCAATAGATGGATTAGTTGGAAGATTTGATGATATTGCATATGGTCAAAGTTTAGGAGAAACTATACATCATATTCGTGCGGCATATGCTTTTAAGTTTTATGATGAAGAATATGAAACTACTCTTGAAGATATTGAATGGAGTATGGGTAGAACTGGTGTATATACTCCTGTAGCTATTTTTAAACCTGTCGATGCGGACGGTTCTGTTATTTCAAGAGCAAGTTTGCATAATTTAAGTGTCTTAAAAGAAGTTTTAAAAACTCCTTTTAGAGGACAAAAAATTAAAGTAGCAAAAATGAATATGATTATCCCGCAAGTTACATGGGCAGAACATCCTGAACATATTGAAGCTAAATATCGTATTCGCATGCCGTTAAGATGCTCATGTTGTGATGAACCATTAACTGTTAAAGAATCTGATTCGGGCGTAGAAAATGTATATTGTCCCAATCCAAATTGTGAAGGAAAATTATCTACTCGGTTAGACCATTTTGCAGGCAAAAAAGGTTTAGATATAAAAGGAATTTCAAAAGCTACTATTGAAAAATTAATTGATTGGGGCTGGATTAGTTCTATTGGAGATATCTTTGAATTAAAACAGTATAGAGAAGAGTGGATTAAGAAACCAGGCTTTGGTGTAAAATCTGTTGATAATATTTTAAATGCAATAGAAAAATCTAAAGAGGTTTCTTTGGATAAATTTATTGCAGCTCTTGGTATTCCGTTAATTGGAAATAGTGTAGCGAAAGAACTCACAAAATATATTAAGTCATATTCTGATTTTAGAGATAAAGTTAATAATAAATTCGATTTTACTCAATTTGAAGGCTTTGCAGATAGTAAGACTTTAGCTATTTGGAAGTTTGATTATTCTGAAGCAGATAGAATTTATAATAATTATATTTCTATTCCAGAAGTGGAAGAAGTTGAAGAATCCGCGGCGCAGACTCTTGATGGTATTACCGTAGTTATTACAGGTAAATTAACTATGTTTAAGAATCGTGCGGCATTGCAGTCTGCTATTGAATCTGCTGGTGGTAAAGTAGTAGGTTCTATTAGCAAGAATGTAAAGTATCTTATTAACAATGATGTAAATTCAACATCTTCTAAAAACTTAGCAGCAAAAAAGCTTGAGATTCCTATTCTTTCGGAACAGAATTTCGTACAAAAGTTTTTGACTTAATTTAAAAAAAATGTTATAATTAAATTGTAATAAAGATAAGGATAGAAAAAAAATATGAATAAGAAAGAAATCAAGAATTTAGCTAAACAAATCGCAAAAGCTGAATCAACCATTCAGAATTCCACTGATCAAAAGGAAAGAAAATATGCGATGGATACAATAATTGCTTTATCAAGTAAACTCTCTTCATTAGAGGAAATAGAACGTGTCGATGAGATGGTTCAAAAAATTTTAAAAAATAATTCTTGATTTAAAAATATTTTTTTGATATAATAATTACATAAGCTAAGAGAGCTTAGAAAATTACACAAACAATAAAATTATTTAATTAAAGGAGATTTGTTATTATGGCAAAAATGAAAGAAAATTCACGTAAAGTATTTGAGTATTTAAAGACTATCGGAGATGCAAAGGTTACAGCAGCAGATGTAGCAGAGGCACTCGGAATTGAGAAGAAACGTGTAGATGGAATCTTTACTTCCGCTATTCAGAGAAAAGGTCTTGGAGTTCGTACTCCTGCAGAAATTGAGCTTGAGGACGGAAGTCATAAGGCAGTTAAGTTCTTGTCTCTTACACCAGCTGGCATGAGCTTCGACCCAGACGCTGAAGATGAAGCTGAGTAATTAAATTATTTTTGTAATATAAATTAAAAGAGATAAGGTAATACTTATCTCTTTTTTTAACAAAATATGATTACTGTAATTATAGCAATTTTTTGTCTTATATTGGGGGCTGGGTTAGTATATCTGTTTATGCAACCAAAAGTCAAAGTTACTCAAAAGGAAAATAAAGAAATTCTTGAAAAGAATAAAGCCGTTCAATTTGAGTTACAAGCAATGGAGCAAAGAACGGATTACTTAAAAGAACAATATGAACAAAAATTGCAAGAATATAAACAATTAAAACAAGATGTTGATAAAGAATATAAGGCTTCAGAAGAAAGTGTGAAAAAATATTATCAACAAATGCTTGATTTTTATAAACAAAAATTTCATACTGATACAGAAGAAATTCATGCTATTTTCATGGACACAAAACATAGTTTAGAAGATAGTTATGAAGAATTAGCTAAAGATTTAGTACAAGATTATCTGGATAAAAAGCAAGAAAGCGTCCAAAAGATAAAGAAATTAAATGAAAAAATTCAATTTGAAGAATCTCAGCTAGAAGATTTGCGGCATAAGGTAGAGGCCGCAGTTGCATATGATAAACGCAATGAAGAAAATAAGAATAAAACTGATTTTTATAAATTAAATTTAACTCAAGATGATTTAGATGAAATTTATGAATTAAGGAAAATTATTTCTCATTTTAGAAATCCTGAACCTGTAAATAAGGTTATATGGAAAACATATTATGAGAAACCTTATACTGATTTAGTTGGTAGAGTAATTGGTTCTGGTGTTCATTGCGGCATTTATAAAATCACAAATTTACAAAATAATATGTGTTATGTCGGACAGAGTACGAATATTGCTGAACGTTGGAAACAGCATATTAAGCGTGGATTGGGCGCAGATACTCCGACCCGCAATAAACTTTATCCTATTATGCAGGCTGTTGGAGTTGAAAATTTTTCATTTGAAATCATTGAAGAATGTACAAAATCTCAATTAAATGATAGAGAAGATTATTGGCAAGATTTTTTTAAAGCAAAAGAATTTGGTTATAGTATAAAATAAAAGGAGAAAATTGTTATGTATAGAATTATTGATGGACGAGGAACAGGAAAAACTTCTCGATTATTCTTACTTGCAAAAGAAGCCGGTATTCCTATTATTTGCCAGTGTCCGAAAGATATGAGAGAAAAAGCTTACTCTTATGGAATAACTGGCATTGATTTTATTAGTTATCAAGAAGCCCTTACCACAGGAGACATATCTGATACAGCTAAAGATGTCTTTGTTGATAATATTGAACAATTTTCTTATTATATATTAATGAAAAATCATTTTAAGTTGAAAGGATTTACAGTATCAAATGAAGATTAAAGTATTTACAACTGACCAAAAAGGTTATATTACTTTAACACAGAAAGAGCTTCAAGAGCTTTTAAATGAAGCTTATTGGGAAGGTTATAATGAGGGAAATAGACCTATACAAACTTATCCTAATCGTCCAAATCCTTACTATTGGACTACTGCGGCAAATGGTAATGTAACTTTGTTAAACAATCCAGATGTTACAAATAATGATAAAATTAGTACACCAAAAGTAACAACTACTACTGGAAGTTTATCAATTAAAGCAGAAGATATGAAACCATATTCAATTAGTTATGATACAAAAACCAGAGGTAAATAAAGAATGAAATTTGAAAATATAAAAGTTTATAATTTTGAAAATGCTTTAAGAGGAATGAGAAATCCAAAAAATTCTTGGAATTTAAGCGATAGCTATTTTGGACTTATCAATATAGACGATGATGAGCATGATTATGAAGTTGCCGAAGAGTGGGTTCAGAAAAAATTCCCTAATTATCCATCTGATGTGAATAATGAAGCTCTTATGGCTCAAGAAGAATATGATAGATGGCTTTTAGACAATGGTATTCTTGAAATTAATTTTGACCATCAATTGGCTAATGTCGCTTTTATTGGTCCGAATGATATGAAGCTTGCTAAAGCTCTTATCAATGGCGGTTCCGAGCATAGAAAATTTTTAAGACAAATTATGGTAACAGTTGACATTACAGCCCCACTTTTTTGGTGGAAGGAATTTGATACTTATAAAGTAGGTACTACAGCTAATTCAACTTCTACAATGCATAAACTCACAAGTAAGCCAATTACATTAGATTGTTTTGAAATTGATGATTATTGTAGTGATATTCCAGTAGAAAAAGTAGACCAGTCCGCAGTAGTTAATCCAGAGTTTATTGACCATTGGCATATGGATATGTTTACTGAGGATTTAATTAATAAACTTGAAGATTTGCGTCAGACTTATCTTAAAACTAAAGATAAACGCTACTGGAAAGAACTTGTTCGTTGGTTACCAGAGTCTTGGCTTCAGACAAGAACTGTCACAATGAATTATGAAAATATTCTAGCTATGGTTCATCAGAGATGTCATCATAAACTTACAGAATGGTCTGGAGATGGCGAAGAGTTTATCAATGAAAGTTTCATTAAATTTGCTCATTCTTTACCTTATTCTGATGATTTTATCTTTATAGATAACAATACAACAGAAAGTAAGTAAAACAGTATTGATTTTTATTTAAAAAAATGTTATAATATACTTATAAGATGAAAGATGAAAGCGAGTTAAAAGAAATGAGTAAAAAAGAAAAATTTATTGAATGTATAGATTCATTATTTGCAGATTTAGATATGGCAGATATTGACCCAGATGTAATTGCTTATTGGGAGGCTTTTAAAGGAAAAGGTACTTCTGATAAACCATTATTTACTGATAATGGAAAAATGATTTTAAAATATATGCAGGAGCATGTTTCTGATATGCCAATGGGTAAAGCAAAAGATATTGCTAAAGGAATGTTTGTTTCTTCAAGGACTGTATCTGGTGCGATTCAGAAACTTGTTAAAGATGGATATGTTGAGAAAATTGGGTCAGACCCAGTTGTCTATGCTTTAACAGATAATGGAAAAACAGTTAATATTAATGACTAATTAAATAAAAAGAATAAATATAATTAAGGAGAATAGAATAATATGAAGAGTATGGTGAATAGAAGTCACATCGAGGGATTTATTTATGAGCATGACTTACAGTTAAGAGAGTCTGGTGCAAATTCAAAACATCCAGGAACTAAATTTATCATGGGTAATCTTAGTATTGCCACTGATAATGATATGACAAATATTGTACCTGTTCATTTTACATATGTAACAGCAACAACTGCAAAAGGAAATACAAATGCAACATTTGGTATTCTTAATCAGATTATCAATGGAGAGCTTGGTTCTGTAATGGAACATGGCAAAGAGAATGCTGCAAAAGTTCGTATTGATTCTGCAATTGGTTTAAATGAGTTTTATTCTGATAGAAATGGTGAGGAGCAGCTTGTTTCTGTAAAAAGAAATGAAGGTGGATTTGTTCATACTTGTGTTGATTTGAATGAAGACGAGAAAATGAGAAATACTTTTGAAGCTGATATTCTTATTACAAATGTAAGAACTATTGATGCAAATGAAGAGCAGAATACTCCTGAGAAAGCTATTATTAAAGGTGCGATTTTTGACTTTAGAGGCGCAGTTTTTCCTGTTGAATTTTCAGCAATTAATCCAGGAGCTATCTCTTATTTTGAAGGACTTGGTGCATCTGCAAAAGAACCTGTATTTACAAAAGTAAAAGGTCGTCAGGTGTCTGAAGTAATTACTCGTACAATTACTGAAGAGTCTGCATTTGGTGAGCCTTATGTAAGAACTGTTCAATCTAATAGAAAAGATTGGGTTATCACTTGGGCTCTTCCAGATCCATATGTATGGGATGATGCAAGCACAATTACTGCGGCAGAGCTGACTGAAGCTCTTGCTAACAGAGAAGTTTATCTTGCTGATGTGAAGAAACGTCAGGACGAGTATAAAGCTTCTAAAGGACAGGTAGCTGCTCCAACTTCTGCAACTCCTGCAAAGGGTGGCGGCGCATTTAACTTCTAATGACAGTTTCTGAATTAATTATTTTACTACAGTCGTATCCAAAAGATGCAATTGTAGTAAATGATATGGGAATTATATCAAAAGAAGATATTTATATACAAAATGAATTTTATAATGGTGACAGTGCAAATCCTAATTGCGAAATTTTAAAAAATGTTGTAAGAATTGATTAAAATAAAAATTGCGGGTGGTCGGATGCCAATGCCGCAAGAAGGAGAAAAGAATGGGAATTAATTTATTAAATATTGAACCACATAAGGTTAGTAAAGATTTAAGTGGATATATTACTTATATCTATGGGGCTCCTAAAACAGGAAAAACAACTTTAGCAGTTCAGATGCCAAAAACACTTTTACTCGCTTTTGAACGTGGATATAATGCATTACCTGGTGTAATCGCTCAGGATGTTACTTCTTGGGGAGATATGAAACAGGTTATGAGAGAACTTAAAAAGCCAGAAGTTAAAGCTAATTTTGATGCCGTAGTTGTTGATACTATTGATATTGCTTCTGATTTTTGTCAGAAATATATCTGTCAGCAAAAAGGTATTGAAGCTCTTGGAGACCTTGGATATGGAAAAGGTTGGACTGCTTTTAAAGATGAATTTAATGATGTATTTAGAGGTTTAACTCAATTAGGATACGCAGTATTTTTCATCGGCCACCACAAAGAGCAGACAATTACAAATGATGATGGAACAGAAAGAATTGTAATTCGTCCTGCACTTAGTAATTCAACAAGACAGGTTATTGAAGGTATGGCTGATATTTATGGATATGCTCATCAGTCTAATAAAAATGAAATGTCTGTATTAACACTTCGTTGTCCAGATGATTCTATTAGCTGTGGTGGTCGTTTTAAATATATCGCAAGTGAGTTTCCAATGAGTTATGATAATCTTGTAGAAGAAATCCATAAAGCCATTGATAAAGAAGCTCTTGAGCATGGTAATCAGTATGTTACAGATGAACGTGAAAAGCCTGTTGAGAAAGAGGAATTAAATTATGATGCATTAATGAATAAATTCCAGGAGTTAGTTGGTAATTTAATGCAAGCTTCTGAAGCTAATGGACCTAAGATTACGAAGATTATTGATAAATATCTTGGTAAAGGTCGTAAAATTGCAGATGCAACTCCAGAGCAAGTTGAGATGATTAACTTAATTGTAACTGAGATTGAAGATGAATTAATGCATAGCTAAGATATATAATCTTAAAGTCAATCCAAGTTATATTCTTGGATTGACTTTTTTATTGAAAAATGATATAATATTATTATAGATTGGGAGAAAGGGGTAAGAATATTTGGCACATAAAGTAAAATGTATATATTGTCATCAAACGTTTGATAGAGATAAATATTCTTTTGTTCAAATCTCACCAAGAAGATATGCTCATACTGAATGTGCAAGTAAAGAGCAAAGTCGATTAAAACAAGAAGAAGCCGATAAAATAGCTTTAGAAGAATATATCATTAAATTGTTGGGCGATGACTTTATAACTCCAAGAGTTAGAAAACAAATAAATACATACATTGAACAATACCAATATACTTATTCAGGAATTAGAAAAGCTTTAGTTTATTTTTATGAGATAAAAGGTAATTCTACAGAAAAGGCAAATGGCGGCATAGGTATCGTTCCTTATGTTTATAAAGATGCTTTTAATTATTATTATTCCATTTGGGAAGCGAATCAAAAAAATCAGGATAAAGATGTTCAAGAGTTTGTTTCAAAAGAAAAAGTTATAAAAATCGAACCCCCAAAAAGGAATTTGAGAAAACGGAAATTATTTGCATTTTTAGACGAGGAGGAAGCTGAAAGTGGCGAGTAAGTATGTCGATGTGACTGCAATAATGCAGGTAATTGGATGTGTTTATAATAATCCTCAGATTTTGGAGTTTGAAGATAAATATACTATTACAGATGAAGATTTTCCAGATGAATTTCATAGAACTGTATTTGGTGCTATTTATAAAGTTTATGAACTTGGCGCAAAAACTATCACGTTAGAAAACTTAGCGGATTTTTTAAGTTCAAGACCAAAATCTGCGGCAATATATAAGAAAAATGATGGTGATAAATGGCTATTAAAAGTAGCTGATATCGCATCTCAGTTATCTTTTGATTTCTATTATAATAGATTGAAGAAGATGACATTATTAAGAGCATATGATAACTATGGAGTAGATGTTTCTGATATCTACGACCCAGATAATATCTTAGATATAAAAAAGAAACAACTTCAAGAAGACTTGTTAGATAATTCTTCTTTAGAGGAAATTGCGGATAGGGTTGACCGCAAGATAAGCGATATTCGTTTAAAATATGTTGATGATACTACTGGAGAAGCTATTCAAGCTGGAAAAGGTGTTTTACAATTAATCCAAAAATTTAAAGATCATCCAGAAGTAGGAGTTCCTCTTTATGGAAGATTAGTAAATACAGTTACTCGTGGAGCAAGATTAAAGAAGTTTTATTTACGTTCTGCTGCAACTGGTATAGGAAAGACTCGTTCAATGATTGCGGACGCTTGTAATATAGCTTGTAATAAGATATATGATGAGTCTTTTGGATGGATTAAAAATGGCACATCTGAGCCAACTTTGTTTATTACAACAGAGCAGGAACTTGAAGAAATCCAAACAATGATGTTAGCTTTTCTTTCCAATGTAAATGAAGAACATATTATTAATGGTGAATATGAGGGCGATGAAGAAGAGCGAGTTATTAAAGCTGGAGAGATTCTTGAAAGTAGTCCATTATATGTAGAAGAATTACCAGATTTTTCATTGAAAGATGTTGAAAATGTAATTAAGAAAAATATTCGTGACCATGATGTTAAGTATATTTTTCACGATTATATTCATACCAGTTTGAAAATTTTGGAAGAAATCACAAAAAGAAGTGGTGGAGTAAAACTTCGTGAAGATAATATCTTATTTATGTTATCAAATAAATTAAAAGATATTTGTAATCAGTATGGAGTCTTTATTATGTCTGCAACGCAGTTAAATGGAGACTATCAAGACGCTAAAACTCCTGACCAGAATTTACTTCGTGGTGCAAAATCTATTGCTGATAAGATTGACTATGGTTCAATTTTATTAAGTGTTAAAGAAGAAGACATTGATGCTCTTGATTCAATTCTTTCTTCAAATATTTTTGAAAAGCCTACTATTAAAATGTCTGTTTACAAGAATAGACGTGGTAGATATAAAGGAATTATTATGTGGTGCAAAGCAGATTTAGGTACTTGTAGAATCCAGCCTATGTTCTGTACTACATATGATTATGAACTTATTAACATGGACGATATAAAAATTATTGTAGAGAAAGGTGCTTGGGACGATGATGAAGAGTGAAAAAAATTATAGTGAGAAAAATTATAAGGTAAACAATTTTACAAAGAAGAAAACGAAAAAGAAAGAAAGTAGAGTAGCAAAAGTTGCTCGTCAGTATGTAGCTCCAAAAGAAATCAGAGCTGGTATGCAGTTTGAATATAAAATGCCTATTCCTATGTATGAGGATATTCTTAAAGAGTGTAAGAAAGATGGTGGCGAAGCTCAGGTATATCTTTGCAATTGGGTAAATGAGCAGTTTGGATTGCTTGGAACTTGTGTAAGAGTTATCCCAGGTTAATATTATGGATAAGGGAGAAATAACAATTCTTCGACTTATTGGACAGGATAAATTCGTTGCTGGCAGAAAATTAACTCTGTCAGCAGACGAATATAAGATAACCGGTCCAATGAAAGAGTTTGAAGAACAAACTGGAATAGATTTGACCGCAATAACAGATTTAACATTCTTTTGGCCAGAAAGTGAAAAGTAAATGATTAATTATGATAAGAGCGAAATTAGAGAAGTTTTAGAATTAGAAAATATATTTGAGTTATTGCAAGAGTGGGGAGGAGACCCAGAGTATACTGGCTTTGGAATCCTCTCTTCTACTATATGTCATAATGAACCAGGAGAAGGAAGTCGTAAACTATATTATTATAGTAATTCAGGCTTGTTTAGATGTTATACTGGTTGTGATAGTTATTTTGATATTTTTGAATTAACCAGAAAAGTTGCTAAGATTCAATGGTCAGAGGAATATGACCTAAATGATGCTGTGCGGTGGATTGCAAGAAGATTCGGTATCGCAGGAAGAAATGAAGATGGTTCTGAGTCTGATGATAAAATTGAGGATTGGAAACTTTTAGCGAATTATGAAAAAATAAAAGAAATAGAATTAAGAGAAAATAAGATAGAATTAAAAGAATTTAATACAGATATTTTAACACGATTTAATTATAATGTTCTTATTATGCCTTGGGTAAAAGAGGGAATAACTAATGAAGTTATGAAACTTGCTCAGATAGGTTATTATCCAGGAGCAGATCAAATTACGATTCCGCATTTTGATGTTAATGGTAGGTTTATTGGTTTAAGAGGCCGAACTTTAATTGCGGATGAAGCCGAGATATATGGAAAATATAGACCTATGCGAATTAATAAACTATTATATAATCATCCTCTTGGAATGAATTTATATGGTTTAAATTGGAGCAAAAATAATATTAAAACAATGGGAAAAGCTATTGTTTTTGAATCTGAAAAATCTGTATTAATGTATGCAAGTTATTTTGGTTGGGATAATAATATCTCAGTTGCTTGTTGTGGTTCAAGTTTGTCCGCAAGGCAAATTCAGTTATTGAAAGATGCTGGGGCGAAAGAAATTATTATTGCTTTTGATAGACAGTTTCAAGAAATTGGAGATAAAGAATTTAAACATTTAACAAGAAATCTTACAAGAATTAATGACAAATATAAGAATGATGTAAATATTAGCTTTATATTTGATAAGAATATGATTACTGGATATAAAGCAAGTCCAATAGACGAAGGATCTGAAAAATTTCTCACATTATTTAAAGAAAGGATTTTATTATGATAGTAGATGAACCTTTTAACCCTAATAAATACCCATTAAGAGACTATGCTGGCTTTAGTATAGAAGTGCCTATTCATGGAGATAGATATGGCGCCAGATGTAAATTTTCTCGGGCGCATAGAGAAGTATTAGATATTATTGATGCAAATACGATTAGTTTTACTTTTCAAGATTATTGGGAGTTTAATGAATTTGTAGGTATGTTAAATGAAATGAAAAAATCCCTTGAAGAAAAAGCTGGATATGGAAAAGAGGTTAGTTCAGTAAATAAAATTGATTTTGATGATAAAGGAGTGTGATGTACAAATGAAAGGAGGTTGAAATCAAATATGGATTATCAACTTAAAACGCCATTGCTCCCAATTAAAAATGAATATACAGTGGTAGAGCGGGTATTTGCAATAAGAGGAGTAGATCCAAAAGATATTCCTCATTATCTTAATACAACTAAAGAAGATATTTTAGACCCTGGTTTAATTATGAATATAGATGAAGGAGTAAGAATGTTGGCAAGACATATTAGCCAACAGGATAAGATTTATATTCAAGTAGATAGTGACTGCGATGGTTTTACATCTGCGGCATTCCTTATTAATTATTTAAACCGATTATTTCCAGGATATACTCAGACAAAAATTTCATATGGATTACATTCTGGTAAACAGCACGGACTTTATGAAGAGTTTATTCCAGATTTTATAAATGAAGATTATAAACTAATTATTGCGCCAGATTCGTCAAGTAATAATTATGAAGTACATAAAAAACTTAAAGAACTCGGAATTGATGTATTGGTTATTGACCACCATGAGGCTGAAAAAGTTTCAGAGGATGCATGTGTAATAAATAATCAATTATGTGATTATCCAACTAAATCTTTATCTGGTGTAGGTATGGTTTATAAATTTTGCTCTTATTTTGATTCAATTATGGGAACAGATTGGGCAAATTACTATCTTGATTTAGCAGCACTTGGAATAATTGCAGATATGATGGATATTAGAGATTTTGAAACAAAAGAAATTATTAATCTTGGTTTAGCGTCTGTTGAAAACCCGTTTTTTAAAGAAATGGTAAAAGTGCAAAACTATTCCATTAGTAGAGCAGGAGGATTATGTCCATTTGCAGTTAGTTTTTATATTGCGCCGCAAATAAATGGAACTATTCGTATGGGTTCTGCAAATGAGAAACTTATGCTTTTTGAATCTATGTTAGATTTTAAGGCTTATGACCAAATTCCTTCTACCAAAAGAGGATGTAAAGGTCAGTTTGAAACTCGTGTAGAGCAGGCTTGCCGCAATTGCACAAATATTAAACGAAATCAATCTAAAGCTATTGATGCAAGTCTTCAAACGATTGAAGGAATTATAAAAGATAAATCTCTTGAAGAAAATAAAATTATTGCGGTTAAGCTTGCTGCTGGAGCAATAAATAAAAATTTAACTGGACTCATCGCAAACCAGTTAATGGCTAAATATAATCATCCTTTTCTTATTCTTATGGAACATCCACAAGAAGATGGTAGTATTAGCTTAGAAGGCTCTGGTAGAAGTTATGAAACCTCTAATTTTAATGATTTGAGAACATTTATTCGAGATAGCGGTTATGCCAGTATCGCAGAAGGTCATCCTAATGCATTTGGTGCAGCCATTCCAGAAGAAAAGTTCAATGATTTTATTCAGTATTCAAATGAAGCTTTAAAAGAATGCTCATTTACTCCATGTCAGAAAGTTGATTTTATATGGGATGCAAATGACTTTAAAGCAAATGATATTATTGATTTAGCTGAATTAAATACTATTTGGGGACAAGAGCTTGCGGAACCGATTGTTGTAATTAAAAATATCAAAGTAACTAAAGATAATTTATCTTATATGGGAAAAGGTGGTAGATGCCCTTCATTTAAAATTACATTACCTAATGGAACAAGCTTAATTAAGTTTAGAATTACTGATGAAGAATTTGATTCATTACTTCCTACTAATGCTACTGGCAGTAAAAATATTACAGTTATAGGAACTTGTGCAATTAATGAATGGAATGGTCGTATAACTCCTCAGATTAAAGTTAATGATTATGAAATTACAGGAGAGACTAAATATTATTTTTAAAATTATATGGCGTATATAATGTACGCCATATTTTTGTACCCATATGCGAGAATAGCAGGTCTTCCGACGGTGATGGGTCCTAACAACCGTAATCCAAAACAAAAAGTGGTCTTAGAAATTTTTTACCAAAAATGCCTTATATTGATTTTTTACTTAAAAAATGGTATAATATTTATATAATAAAAAAGGGATGGTATGTATTATGACAAGAGAAGCTGAAGAATTAAAAAATAAATTAGACGTAACAGTAATTAATAGAGACCAGTTAAATAAAATTTTACTTGAAAGACTTAATTTTGCTTTTGATAGTTTATATTTTCGATATGCTATGGCTATCAAAGAGCTTAGTGAATATAAAGAAAGAGAAGCATTAAAAGAAGGTAGACATTTTTCCCGTAAAAATTGGGAAGAGAGTCAGTGTATGCATTTTTATAAAGTATTAGAGGAGATATTAGAAGCCCATGCAGAAGACCACCCACTTCGATCAAACAAGGAATGATTCAATTAGAGCTTTTAAATTAACTAAAAGTGATATATTTTCAATTTCCATGAAAACATATATGAAAAATCCATATTTATGGAATGGAAATTTTAAGATAATGGGATTTAAAAAAGAGAGAGTATATTTATATTGGCGTTATCATAGAATTCCAACGCCATTTAGACAGCAAATGATCAGATTAATGTATATGAAAGAGAGTAATGAAATAAATGGAATTAACTAAAAAACAAGAAGAAGGGCTGAAAATTGCAGTTGAAAGATTCCACAATAATGAGAAATATACCGTAATAGCTGGGTACGCAGGTACTGGTAAGTCCACACTCGTGAAGTTCATCATCGAGGCCCTTGATGTCGAACCAAGCAAAGTCGCATATGCCGCTTTTACTGGCAAGGCTGCTGAAGTTCTTCGTAAAAAGGGAAATAAAAATGCTTGCACTTTACATAAATTACTTTATGAGCATATCCCAAGACCAGGCGGAGGTTTTTTCAGAAAACCAAAAACCACTATTGAATATAGTATTATTGTAGTTGATGAGATTTCAATGGTTCCAGTAGACATGATGCAACAGCTTTTTAAGCATAAAGTGTATGTTATTTGTTTAGGTGACCCATTTCAGATTCCTCCAATAGAGAAGGATAAAGATAATCATTTACTTGAGCATCCTCATATTTTTTTGGATGAAATTATGCGGCAGGCCGCAGATTCTGAAATTATTAGACTTAGCATTGATATTCGAGAGATGAAACCCTTAGAATTATTTAGAGGGGAGAACGTTCAGGTAATTGACCAAAAAGATTATGAGGCTGGTATGGTTCTTTGGGCTGACCAGATTATTTGTGGAACCAATGCCGCAGTCGAAGAAATTAATACTTATGCAAGAAATCTGTTAGGAAGAGGCCCATTTCCAGAAGATGGAGATAAGATTCTTTGTAGACAAAATTATTGGGATGACATTAGCGATAATCACAATGCTTTAGTTAATGGAACTATTGGTTATCTTAAAAACCCTAAAAATAAATTTGTTTATTTCCCATATTGGATTAGAGCTTCAGTCCCATCGGTACAGGCAATTCAGTGTGATATAGAAACTGAATCAGGGGATTTATATAAAGATTTATACTTAGACAAAACTATGCTCACTCATGGAACAAGATGTCTTGATGATAGAGATATATATAAGATAGGTAAATATCGTGAAAGAGTTGGAGATTTAGTTCCAAAATGTTTTACTTATGGATATGGTATTACTGGACACAAATCTCAAGGTTCTGAATGGGATAAAGTTTTAGTTCTTGAAGAAGCTTATCCAAGAGTAAGATTAGAGCATGCAAGATGGCTTTATACTGCGATAACCAGAGCATCTGAAAAAGTAATTGTAAGGAGAAAATAATATGAATGTAGTTACAATAGATTTTGATATTATTATGGAACCAAGTATTAGTTTTTATAATAATATGGTGGATATTGAAGACCCAATGAAAGATTATGTAGATAAATTTTCATTTCTTACAAATATCCCCGCCAATTTATATATTTATGATTATCTAACTCGCTATATTGTACGTGCGGCAAAGCAAAATCAAGAAATTTATTTTGTGAATAGCCATGATAAAGTGATTGATATTCTTAAAACGATTCCTCATGATGAACAGATTGACTTATATAATATTGACCATCATCATGACTTAGGATATGACATGGAGTCTGCTGATTGGATGCGCCCAATGTTTAAATATGATTTAAGTAATTGGGTTAAGTATGCAAGAGATAAGAAGTTGGTTGATACTTTTTATTGGGTTCATAATGAAAATTCTGACCCTTATCCAAACGAGGCCGCAAGATATGTTACAGAAGATTATGTCTTAAAAGATTTTAATTTAGAAGATGACAAATACGCTCCAGATGTTTTAATTATTTGTTCTTCTTTTGAATGGATTCCGCCAGTTTATCAACCATTATTTTATTCATGGAATACCATCTGTAGCGAAATCACAGGAAAAGAATATCCTTTTGACAGTATTGAAAAAATATGATATAATATTTATATAATTGAGAATAGTATAGATAGAGGAAAATAATAAATGAGCAAAAAGTGGTTTAATTGTCATAACCATACAGAGTATTCAAACTTACGTCTTTTGGATTCAACCAATCACCCAAAAGATTTAATCAATAAAGCAATCGAATTAGGACTTAGTGGTATCTGTATAACTGACCATGAAGCCCTTTGTGCGCACGTTGAAATAAATAAAATTGCAACAGAATTAAGAGAAACAAATCCTGATTTTGTGATTGGGTTAGGAAATGAGATTTATTTAACTGATACAAGAAATCATGGTCAGAAATATTATCACTTCATTTTGATTGCTAAAGATGCAATCGGTCATAAAGCGTTAAGAGAGTTAAGTTCTACAGCTTGGTATTATTCATATATGGATAGAGGTATGGAAAGAGTTCCAACCTTAAAAGATGAATTAACTGAGATTGTAAAACATTATAAAGGTCATTTAATTGCAACAAGTGCATGTATTGGTGGAGAATTATCTTCATGGTCTTTATTATATGCAGAAGCATTAAAGGTAAATGACCAAAAGATGGCAATGGAATTTCAGAAAAAGATTCAAGATTTTATGGATTTTGTTTTGGATTTATTTGGAGATGATTTTTATATTGAATGCGCTCCATCTAATAAAGAAGATCAAATGACTGTAAATTCTCAGTTATTTAAAATCGCAACTGCATATAATGTTAAAATGGTTGTTGGAACTGACTCTCATTATTTAACAAAAGAAGATAGAATGGTTCATAAAGCATATCTTAATTCAAAGGGTGGAGAGCGTGAAGTTGATGACTTTTATGAATTTGCAAGACTTATGGATAGTGATGAAGTAGAAGAATTATTATCTCCATGTTTTCCAGAAGGATATGTAGATGTAATTTTTGAGAACACTTTAGATTTACAGAATAAAATTGAATATTATAGTCTTTTTCATAAACAAGATATTCCATATGTAGAAGTTAAAGATTATCCAAAAGTAAGAGGATTTAAACAGTATCCACATTTATCTGCGATGTTAATGGATGATGATATTCAGAATCGTTATTGGGTAAATGAGTGTTTAAATCAGCTTGAAAAGCTTGAGAAAATCAATGATAAACGTTATCTTGATGAGCTTGAAGAAGAAGCACGAGTTAAAAGTATTATTAGTGAAAAACTTGAAACAAATATGTTTCGTTATCCAAATACACTTCAGCATTATATTGATATGATTTGGGATTGTGGTTCAATGGTAGGCGCTGGTCGTGGTTCCAGTTGTGCAGCACTTAATCATTACCTTATGGGAATTACTCAGTTGGATCCTATCGAGTGGGATTTACCTTTCTTCCGTTACCTCAACGAAGAGAGAATTGAGCTTGGCGATATTGATATCGACATATGCCCGTCTAAACGTCCAGAGATTCTTCGTAAAATTAAAGAAGAGCGTGGAAAAATGTTCTATGATAATATCATGGAATGGGCGAAGAAAAATCTTGGATGTACTCTTGTAGCAACATTTGGTACAGAAGGAACTAAATCTGCAATTCAGACAGCTTGTAGAGGTTATAGAAGTGAGGATTATCCAGAAGGAATTGATGTTGATGAAGCTCAGTATATGAGTTCGTTAATTCCAGAAGAGAGAGGATTTTTATGGACAATTAAAGAAGTTGTTTATGGAAATCCAGAAAAAGGTCGCAAGCCTGTTAAGGCATTTGTCAATGAAGTAAATAAATATCCAGGTTTATTAGATATTATTGTAGCTATTGAAGGTCTTGTAAACCATAGAGGTTCTCATGCATCTGGTGTAATTTTATTTGGAGATGACCCATTTGAGCATAGTGCTTTTATGAAAACTCCAAAAGGTGAGATTACTACTCAGTTTGACTTACATGATGCAGAGTATATGGGATTAACAAAATATGATTTTCTTGTAACTGAGGTTCAGGATAAGTTGGTTCAAACTATTCAATTACTCCAAGAGGATAATGAAATTGAGCCAGAATTAAGTTTGCGGGAAGTCTATGACAAATATTTTCATCCTAATGTTTTACCTTTAAATGATCCGAAGATTTGGGATGCATTAGGTAAAGTATCTGTTATTAATACTTTTCAGTTCGATTCTCAGGTTGGCGCGCAGGTTGCAAAGAAATTAAAACCTCAGAATGTATTGGAAATGGCGGATGCGAATGGGTCGACAATTGGCCCTTACACACTTTACCTCTAATCAGAGGGGTCGCGGTTTTCCAGTTTTTGGAATATTATTGGTAATAATTACCAAACCGCAGGCTAACGGGGAAGTCTAACCGCGTAATGGCGAAGATAATCCCGTGGGAAATTAATGTATAAAATTTTGGACAATGGCAGTTAATTCATCGGCTATCTCATTTATATAATTATGAAAAGGAGGTAGTAATATGATACATTATATTTACTGCTATACGAATAGAGAAAATAATAAACAATATATCGGACAGACTAATAATATAGAAAGAAGAAAAAAACAACACTTACAAGATAGTATTCATTGTCATCAAGGGCATGAAACATCTTATAATTCACCTTTTCATTCCGCAATTAGAAAATATGGAATTGATAATTTTAATTTTGAAATTTTAGAAATTATCGAAACGGACAACTGGGATGAAGTAAATGAATTAGAAACTAAATATATTAAAGAAAAAAATAGTTTATCTCCAAATGGATATAATTTAAAGGCGCAAGGAGAGGCAAATAGAGGGTTAAATATTAGTAAGCTTCCCATTGAGCAAATTTTATCTATTATTAGTGACTTAAAAAATGGTGTTAAAATAAAAACTATTGCTGAAAAAAATAATTTATCTCGTTCTTATATTTCAGATATAAATAATGGTAGATGCTGTAAAATAGAAGAAGTTAGTTATCCTATTCAACAAAATAGAATTACAGAAGATGAATATTTAGATATAATTGATATGATAAAAAATACTAATTATTCATTGCGTAAAATTGCTGAATATTTTAATAGAAATAGAGATACAATAGAAAAAATTAATAAAGGTAATCAAGCAATAGTTCGAGCTTTATATGATGAAGATTTTCCGATTAGAAAAAATGCCAGAAAAGGATATACATTAAAACCTGTAGAGACTATCCCGGGTTAGACCGGGAGTAGGACTTCTATTGATACGAAGTTCGAAATGGTGTGCTCGTAAGAGTAAAAGATAGTCCAGACCACAAACGGCTCACCCAGCCGGCAAGAAATTGTAGATGGTAGGTAATGAGACTTATGGGCGAAGATGGAGAAGAACGCCCGATGGATAAATATTATCGTTTTAAACAAAACATTCAGTTATGGTATGATGAAATGACAAAATTTGGTCTTACCGAAGAAGAGCAGAAAACTCTTGAGCCTTACTTTAAGAGTTCTTATGGAGTTCCGCCTTCACAGGAACAGTTAATGAGAATGTTGATGGACGATAAGATTTGTCATTTCACTCTTGGAGAAGCAAATGCGGCTCGTAAGATTGTTGGTAAAAAACAAATGAATAAAATTCCAGCCTTACATGAAAAAGTATTGGCACAAGCGGCAAGTGAAAAACTTGGTCAGTATGTATGGAAATGTGGAGTTGGTCCGCAGATGGGTTATTCATTTAGTGTTATTCATGCACTTGCTTATAGTTTTATTGGTGTTCAAACGTTATATATTGCAACAAATTGGAATCCTATTTATTGGGATTGTGCATGTTTAATTGTAAATAGTGGTTCACTTGAAGATAATAATGAGTTAGAGATTGATGAGGATGATGAATCTGAATCTATCTCTGTAAAGAAAACAGCTTCAACTGATTATGGAAAAATTGCAAAAGCGATGGGTGAAATTATATCTGCGGGAATTAAAATGAGCCTTGTTGATATAAATAACTCAGATTATGGATTTAAACCTGATGCTAAAAATAATCAAATTCTTTATGGAATGAAAGGTTTATTGAATGTCAGTGATGCAGTAATTGATGATATTATCAAAAATAGACTTTATATTTCACCTAAAGACTTTTTATTAAAAGTACATCCAAATAAACAAGCAATGATTTCACTTATTAAAGGTGGAGCATTTGATACAATGATTGACCGCAAGATTTGTATGGGTTGGTATATTTGGGAGACTTGTGATAAGAAGAAACGAATTACATTACAAAATATGGGAGGTTTGATTAAATATAATCTTCTTCCAGAAAAAAATGAACAGCAAATTATGGCGAGAAGAGTTTATGAATTTAATCGTTATTTAAAATCTGTTTGTAAAATTAAGGGTGATACAACTAATTATCATATAGATGATAGAGCAATGAACTTTTTGATTGAAATTGAACATGATGATTTATTAGAGGGTTATTCTTTAAATATGAAAGCATGGGACAAAGTATATCAGAAATGGATGGATGTATTCAGAGAATGGATTGCAGAAGAAAAAGAACAGATTCTTCAGAACTTAAATGAAAAAATCTTTAAGGATGATTGGGATAAATATGCTCAAGGAACTTTATCAGCTTGGGAAATGCAAGCATTATGTTTCTATTACCATGAACATGAATTATCTCATGTTGATACTCAAAGATATGGTTTTGTTGATTTTTATAAACTGCCGCAAGAACCTATTGTAGAAAGGACATTGACAAAAGGTGCAAAGCAAATTAATATATTCAAATTGAATAAAATTTGCGGAACTTGTATTGCTAAAAATAAAACTAAAAGTACAGTAACTCTATTGACAACTTCTGGAGTAGTTAATGTTAAATTTAGAAAAGAATATTTCTCATTATTTGATAAACAGATTTCTGAAAAACAAGAAGATGGAACTAAAAAGGTTCGAGAAAAATCTTGGTTCAATCGAGGAAATATGATTATAGTAATGGGCATTAGGTCAGGAGATGATTTCATTTCTAAGAAATATGCTTCTTCTAATGGACATCAATTATATAAGATTGATAAAATTAATGAAGATGGAAGTTTGGAAATTAGAAGTGATAGATACCAAGGAGAAGATGTTTTTTAACATCTTCTCTAATATATCAATAAAAAGGAGAATAAAGATATGAGTCAAGTAGTAAAAAGAGTTTGTGATTTATGTGGACATGAAATTACAGAGAATTTAGACACTGGTAATATTAATTTTAATTATGCAAATTCTATGGGTTATATGTGCAGTCATAATATAGATATTTATAAAGAGTGCGCTCCAAAAATTGTTCCTGCTCTTCATAAAACCTTAACAGATTTGTTTAAATTAAAAGAGAATGATAATGAAGTTTCTGATTTAAACACATTCTTCCAAAGAGAAAGTATTATGCAAGAAGAGATGAAAAAATATCAGGAAGAGATGGATAAGGCAAATAATCCAGGCGTAAATACTACACCAAATGGCGACACTAATGTAGAAGAATCAACAGGTAAAGAGGAAGAAGCAAGCGTATGATAGGTTCTTATAAAATTCTTGCCATTATTGGAGAAGCTGGTAGCGGAAAAGATACTCTTATGCAAGAGGTTTTAAAAGTTAATCATAATCTCCATGAGATAGTTAGTTTTACAACAAGACCTCCAAGAGAAGGAGAAAAAGACGGAATTAATTATCATTTTATTTCTGGTGAAAAATTTGCAGAAAAGCTTCTGGCAGGTGAAATGCTGGAAGCTGCCTGCTTCAATGACTGGTTTTATGGAACAGGTTTTGACTCACTACGCTCTGATTGTGTTAATATCGGAGTCTTTAATCCAGAAGGAATTGATAGTTTAATGGCTCATAAAAATATTGAGCTTGTAGTATATTATGTAACTGCTAAAGATAAGACTCGATTATTGCGGCAGTTGAATAGAGAAGAAAATCCAAATGTTGATGAAATTATTAGAAGATATAAAGCTGATAAAGATGATTTTGCTGATTTGGATTTTCATTATAATGAAATAGTGAATGAAGATAGAAAAGATATGGACTTCAATGTGAAAGTTGTATCTGCTGCGGCACAGCGGTTGGAGAACAAGATTGGATAATTTATCAATCGCAAAAACCATATATAGTGTTAAGACTTAAAAAATTTTACTAAATATAGATGGAGGGATACAATATGTTAGAAGTTCAAAAACGAAATGGTGATATTGTCCCATTTGATAAAGAAAAAATTATTGACGCAGTAAACAGAGCGATGATTGAAGTAGATAAAATCCTTTATGAAACAGATACTTCAAAAGACATTGCCACTGAAATTGAAGAAATGGCTAAACGCTCTAAGACAACTATTTCTGTAGAAACTATTCAAGATTGCGTAGAAGATTTATTGATGCAATCTGAAAGAAGAGATGTTGCAAGAGCGTATATTCGTTATAGATATAAACAAGAAGCAAAGAGAGAGCATGAGGCAGTTTTTGTTAAAACTTATAGCGAAAAATTGGAAGCCCGCAACGTTCAAAATCAAAACGCCAATGTAGATGAACATTCTTTTGGCGGACGTATGGGTGAAGCAAGTTCAGTTATGACAAAAAAATATGCTTTAGATTATATCGTATCTAAAATGTCAAGAGATAATCATTTAAACAATGAGATTTATATTCATGACTTAGATAGTTATGCTGTTGGAATGCATAATTGTTTGTCATTACCTATAGATGATTTACTTAGAGACGGTTTTAATACTCGTCAAACTGATGTTCGTCCTGCTCAATCTGTTAATACAGCTTTTCAGCTTTTGGCAGTATTATTTCAATTACAATCATTACAACAGTTTGGAGGAGTATCTGCTACTCACTTAGACTGGAGTATGGTTCCTTATGTTCGTAGAAGTTTTTATAAGCATTTCTTAGATGGTATTAAATATTGCCAAAAAGGTCAAATGCTTGGATTATCAGGAATTTATGAAGATTTTGATTTATCTAATGCAAAAGAGATGTGGATTAAAGATGATACTTCTATTAATGATGATGTATTTGTTAGAAATGAAGCGGCTTATCAATATGCCATAGATATGACAACAAAAGAAACTTATCAAGCTGTAGAAGGAATGTATCATAATCTTAATACATTACAATCTCGAAGCGGAAATCAGTTACCTTTTACTTCTATTAACTATGGTACATGCACTTTACCAGAAGGAAGATTGGTAACAGAAGCTCTATTAAACGTATCTATTAAAGGTATTGGAAAACTTCATAAAACTTCTATTTTCCCTTGTGGAATTTTCCAGTGTATGAAAGGAGTCAATCGTGAAGAAGGAGACCCAAATTACGATTTATTTAAACTCGCATTACGTTCAACCTCCACAAGACTGTACCCAAATTATGCTAATGTCGACTGGTCTGGAAACGCAGGATATGACATCAACGACCCTCGTACCTACTTCTCTACGATGGGATGCAGAACTGCCAATGGGTACGATATTAACGGTTTCGGTCAGTTAAAAGATGGACGTGGAAATATTTGTCCTGTAACAATTATTTTACCTACATTAGCAATGGAAGCTAAACAGAACTTTATGTCTCAATATGCTTTAACTGACGAAGATGCAAAAGAAGCTTTTGCAGTTGAATATTTCATGACTCTTTTAGATGAAAAAATTCATCAGGCAAAAGATATGTTAATTGAGCGTTTCGATTGGATTTGTTCTCAGGACGCTTCTGCCGCAGCCTTTATGTATGAGAATGGTACAATGAAAGGATATATTCCAGAAGAAGGAATAAGAAGTGCATTGAAGCATGGAACTTTAGCATTAGGTCAATTAGGACTCGCTGAGACTCTTCAAATTCTTATTGGTACAGATCATACAAGTCCAGAAGGAATGAAACTGGCTAAAAGAATTGAACAGTTATTTAAAGATAGATGTGCGGAATTTAAAGAAGAATATAAACTTAATTTTGGAGTATATTATACACCTAAACTTTTCGGATTGGGTGTCGCGCAGGTGACTGCGTGAAAAAATTACTTTGTTAAACGGGCAATCGTAATAAGATGGTAAGAGAGACTAAACCTGTAATAAGGCATGTTAATCCCGTAGGATGAATCACATTGGACAGAAGTTTTCAGTCGTGTATAATAAAAATTTATTTAAAGATAGAAGGAGTGAATTTTTATGGCACGAAGAAAAATGACTGATAAATTAATAAAAAAAGAAGAAATTAAAGAAGAAATTAAATTAATAAAAGGTAGCAAAACAGATTATATTTCTTCTAAAGGTGATATATACAAGGATTATGGAGACAATTTATTTTATCCTAAAAAGAATTTTATTAATAAAAATAATGGATATTTATATTCTTCTATTACTTATCCAGAAGGACAAAGACAAAGAAGAGTCCATATTCTTGTAGCAGAAGCTTTTTTACCTAACCCAAATAAATATAAAATAGTAATGCATAAAGATAATAATAAAGCGAATCCTGAAGTATCTAATTTAGAATGGGGAACCGTTTCAAAAAATACTAAAGATGCTTATAAAGACGGATTGGCAGAAAATGATAAAAGTTGGAATGATTCACAATCAATCCATATATGCAGTTTTAATTTACAAGGAGAGTTATTAAAGAAATATGGCTCTGTGGGTGAAGCTTCTCGCGAATTAGGTATAACAAAAACCACAATATTAAATCAATGTAATCATAATGTAAAAACTAAACCGAGATGTGGTTATTGGTTTAGATACTTGACTGAATACGAAACCAATGGATTTGTTCTCTAACGACTATCGAAAGCATAGCTATAAAAGAAATATTTATAGTGAAGAAGTGAGTAGAGTAAAAACTGATAAAGTTTTGAAAGGCAAAGCTCTTTATATTTGGTAACAGAATATAAAGATGATAATATAGTCTAATCCCCTCTTGAAATATCGGGAAACCGAGGGTTCGAATGGCCGAAAATCTTTGTTATAAAGCTTTAAAACAATTTAAAAATAAGTATGGTGTAATTGAAAATGTAAGCGATAAAGAATTCTTTACTAATTCAATTCATGTCCCAGTTTGGAAAGAAATGTCTCCATTTGAAAAGATTGATATTGAATCTCAATTAACTGGTTATTCATCTGCGGGATGTATTACTTATGTTGAATTAGATTCTGGTATTAAAAATAATCTTGAAGCATTAGAGCAAATTGTAAATTATGCTATGGATAAAGATATTCCATATTTTGCTGTCAATGTACCAAATGATACATGCCTTGATTGCGGTTACACAGATGAATTTAATGATAGATGTCCTATTTGCGGAAGCACTCATATCCAACAGCTTAGAAGAGTTACTGGATATTTAACAGGAAATTATAAAACTGCTTTTAATCTTGGTAAGCAAGATGAAGTTGAACATCGTGTTAAACATGGAGGAAAAAGAGAATGGGCGCAGATAAAACCTGGCACGACAAAGAAGAATACTTAAAACAAGCAAAAGAGTGTAGATATTGTAGAGAATTAGATGCAGATGATACTTTATATATGGCAAACGACTGGGATGGAGGAATAGGATTTGAATATATCAGACATATTAAATACTGCCCTATCTGCGGCCGCAAGCTTTTTAATTGGGAGGAATAATTATAATGCGTTATGCAGGAATTATTAAAAATGATTTTTCTGCCGCTCCTGGAACAAGTGTAACTTTTTTTACACAAGGTTGCCCTCACAGATGTGAGTGTTGCCACAATCCAGAGACTTGGGATTTTGAAGGCGGAGAAGAGGTTACTCATGATACTATTTTAGAGGTTATTGAAGCTATTACTGCTAATGGATTACATCGTAATTTATGTATTATGGGAGGAGAGCCTCTTTGTCCAGAAAATCAATTTTTGACTAATTTAATTATTAATTCTGTTAAAGAAAAACTTCCTGATACTAAAATTTATTTATGGACAGGATACTATTTAGAAGATTTAGATATGAGTAATAATAGAATTAAATCAATACTTGAGCAAGTAGATTGCCTTATTGATGGTCCTTATGATAAAACAAAAAGAGATGTTTCTTTATTTATGAGAGGTTCATCTAATCAACGAATTTTATATAAGGGAACTGATTATTGATTTTCTAAAAAAAATATGATATTATATACTTATAAATGATAAGGAGATTAAAAATGGAGCATATTAAAGATAATAAAGAATTGGATGAAATTAAAGAGCCAGAAGATGGTCAAATCGTATATAATGAAACAGATGACAGTTATTTTATTTATAAAAATGAAAAATGGTTTCCAGTAGAAGCTCAAATGACTTCTCAGGGACTTGAACTTAATTTATATGAATTAAATAGAAGTATTATTGAGCAACTTCCAGACTATGAAGATTCTCAGTGGGAAGGCGCTGAAAAGATTTTTGGAGACTGGTTAATGGAGCAATCTTCTACATATTATATGCTTTATGGTAGAGAGATTAATTACTTTACAATCTTTAAGAAAGGGAATATCGGAGAGTCAGATTTCGCAACATTCTGGGATGGACTTAAAGAATGTTTAACTGCGCTCGGTACAGTTCGTTCTATTAATGTTAATAAATTAGATGATGGTAGTGCTTCTTCTATTGAAATCTGGATTAAATATAATGGTGTAGTTACCTGCATGTATTTATTTAATTACGATGAAGGTATTGTGACTTATGAACAGTAATGAGATTGTATGTTTTATTGATATGTTCTCTATTTATCAAAAAGTTCAATATAATGATGGTCAAGAAGAGCAGGTTTCTTTAGCAAATTTGCCTAGCTTCTTGCCGCAAGTTTGTTCAGCAGAGAATATCAGTAAAATTCATTTATATGGTGATGCTATTTTTTGTAATGGTGTTGCTGATAAAATTAGAACAAGTGAAATTACAACATATGGAGAAAATAATTTAGAAATCGAGGTAAATTAATTTATGAATAAATATTTAATTAACAACACATTAGTATTTAGAGTTCCAACAGTAGAAGATGCTTTAGCTTTAAGAGATGAACTTTCTGAGAATCCTTATGGAGAATTAACAAACTTTAGTTATACAACTAAATATATCAAAGCTAAAGGTGAGATTATTGAAGAATATCAGCTTGTAAAAGCTAAAATTGAATTTACTCCAGAAAAAGATCCAGAGCAGCATATTAATGTTACTTATGAGGAGGGAATCTAATTTGGCTAAATTTGAGTTAATTAAAAAATTTAAAGGCGAAAATGATTTACTTCCTAAAAGAAAAACGGTAGAATCTGCTGGATATGATTTTATTGTAGCAGAAGATACAGTAATTCTTCCATATCATTATCATTTCTCAAATCTTTCACAGAGTGTTTTTGAAGAGATGACGTCTAAAAAGCTTGAAGAAAAATATCTTGAAAGACCTATGACGCTTGATGAAGTTGCTACTTTTACAAAACAAGCTAAAGCAAAACCAACATTAGTTCCAACAGGAGTTAAAGCTAAACTTGATCCTGGCACATACTTAGAACTTTCAGTTCGTAGTTCTTGTCCGCTTAAATATTGGTTAGTAATGGCCAATAGTGTAGGAATTATAGATGGTGATTATTATAATAATCCAGATAATGAGGGACATATCTTTTTTCAATTAATTAATTTTTCCCCTGTCCCTATTATTTTAAAGAAAGGTGACTGTATTGGTCAAGGTATTATTAAACCTTATTTAAAAACTGAGGATGATAATACAGTTGATTTGCGGGAAGGCGGTTTTGGTTCTACAGATGCGGCAAGTCAGCCAGTACTGCAAGAAGCTTAATGAGTCGATTACTCGCATTAGACCAAGCAAGTAGAATTTCAGGTTGGGCCTTCTTTAATGAAGGTCAACTTGAAGCTCATGGTAAATTTAATGCTACTCAAGAAGATATTGGGGAAAGACTTTTTTTTATTAAAAATGAAGTAAACAAACTTATTGAAGAATTTAATATTAATGAAGTGGCTTTTGAAGATATTCAACTTCAAGGAAATGTTACTAATAATGTTCAAACCTTTAAGGTTTTGGCAGAAGTGTTCGGAGTTATTTATGAATTAGTAACAGAATTAAAGATACCAAATAGTGCAACTTTAGCAAGTGTATGGAAGTCTGCATTAAATATAAAAGGACGTACTCGTCCTGAGCAGAAAAGAAATGCTCAACAATATGTTCTTGATACATATGGAATAAAGGCTACTCAAGATGAATGCGATGCAATTTGTATTGGGACATATATTGTTAATGAAAAAGCAAGAGAAAAGATACATGATTGGTCTGATTAAAGAAAGTATTTTCTCTTTTTTTTCATTTCTTAAAAAGGAGAGAGAAAAATATGTATACTTTAATTATAAATAATGGCGAATTACAATGTCATATTAAAAGCTTTACAGAAGGCTTAGAGTTAAAAGAATTACCAGATAATTCTGGTAAGAAAGAAACTACAGCGGCTTTATATATTACCACTTATATTTCCGCAGATAATGGTGAAAATATAAATACTTTTGATAATATTAGTTTAGTAGATTTTCTTCCATATTTTAGAGTTGATAATTCTATTAAGAATATAACTATTAAAGATGAAGAAAAAATTGTTTTTGAAACTACTAAATATACGTCTATCTCAAATGCAAAAGGAGATTATGACCAAACTGCTGAAGTACCAGAATATTATATAGATATTTCTTTTCAAACAAATCCAAGACTTTAAAAAGAGGTGATTGAATGGCAAGAATAGTATATACAGGTAAGCCAATTCAAGCCTCTACTATTAATGACTATTACAATAGATTGGATGCTATTAGAACTTGGAATGGTAGATATTCTGCTATTTCTAATCGAGGAAGCGTTGGTAGTGGTGTTAGAATAACCAGCGCACAAATTATGAATGAAATTTTTAAAAACGTTGTAGATACAAAAAATACTGTTTCATTTGTAAGTGGCGTTTCAATCTTAACTCCTATTGGAGTTAGTAAAGGCACTTCTGCAATTGGAAAAAAGTCCATGGCTCAAATTGAAAAAAGTATTGGAATGATGGAACAAGCTTGTCGAGCACATTTTTCAAGCAATCGTGGAGGCTTTAATAGTTCTAATTATGGTGTTTTTGGTAGTTTTAGTTCTAACAGATCTGGACATAATGGCGCACATAGAACTTCTAATGATACCAGTTTTAATGTAATTGGTAATAATTCTAATAGAAGTGGCTATAATGGTGGCCATAGAAGCGGTTATTTTGCTTCTAATAAAAGTAGTAATAATGATTCTAATAGAAGCGGTTATAATAATGCTTTTAGAAATGGACATCATAATACTTTTAACAGTGGATTTTTTAGTACTAAATGGGCGACTGATAACGGTTCAGATTTTAGTTCTTTTGGAAGTAATAATTCTAAATTTTCAAAAGTTCATAATGGTAATCATAGTGGATTCAAAACTGGAAAATATCATCATCATTACTCTTATTGGGTATTTAACTGGGCTAGTAATGGACATAAAGACGTTCAATTATCAGGTAGTGCTATTAAAAGAAGTAACTTCCAGGGTCATAACGGTTCTAAATACTCTGGAAATGGAAAAAACAGTACTAATAGGACTACTGTTAATAATGCTAAAAGAAGTTCTTTCCATAAGGACGGATATACTGCAAATAATAATACTAACTATACAGGCCATACAACTGGTTGTTCTGGGAATAATTCTACTAAATTTTCCAGTGTTGGCACTCAATGTGTAGGAGATAATGCTTCTAATTATTCTGGAAATACTGCTGAATATACAGGTTTCTTTACTTCAAATTGTCCAAGTAATTTTAGTACAAATGATTCCAGTGTAAATATTTGTCCAAGTAATTTTGCTGGAGTAAATAGCAGTAATTTTAATTCTGTTAATACTGGTAATTTTAGTAATGTCGATAAACGATGCTTTGTAGTTCATAGTAGCTATACTGTAGAAGGCGTTGATTTTTAATATATTTTAAAAGAGTAAAAGGAGTTATTAATGATAGAAAATAATGAAAAAATTTACTTTACAAATATAACTTTATTTACTACGGCTTTATGTAATCTTAATTGCGGATATTGTTATATTTGTAAAGATGCTACTGGATGTTTAAAACAAATAGATGATGATTTGGCTAAAGATTTTGAAAATGGAAGCCAAATTAAACAAGTATATGATGTTGATCCAGAAGCAGATAAACATATTAAGCATATTACTTTATGGGGAGGAGAACCTTTTCTTCATATAGAACGTTTTATAGACCATTTTGAAGAATATGTAGAGGCTTTTCCAAACTTTAATGAATTAGATACTTCAACAAATTTTACTCTTCCAAACCAAGTTGAATCTTTAAAGAGATTATTTGATACAATTATTAAACATTATCATGGTAATCAAAAATTTCATTTTGATCTTCAGGTCTCAATTGATGGGCCTGAAGAGATGAATGATTTGGGAAGAGGTAAAGGCGTTACTCAAAAATTCTTAAAGAATTTTAGAGATTTATGTGAATTAGAATTTGATGATTCTAAAATTGATTTATATGTTCATACTAAACCAACTTTTTCAAAACCTACATTTCATTTTGTAGATACACCAGAAAAAGCATATGAATGGTTTGAATTTTTTGATAGAGAAATGTATCAACCTTATAAGAACAGAAAAACTCGAAAGTGGTGTTTCTTACCATGTCTTTTTAATTATGCAACTCCAGCAGAATGGACAAAAGATGATGGACTTGAAGTGGCAAAGATTTATCGTTCAATCCAAAAAGTAACTCCAAAAATAAAACAATTAGATGGATGGATTCCTAATTATGAAACTTATATTCCAAGCGTAGAGTTCTTATTAGGACGATTAAAAGATAATAATTCATTTAATAAGAAAAAATGTTTGGATTGTTCAAAGCCATTCTGCGGCGGAGGATGCGGTTCATTTTCCCATGTAGTAGTTCCCATTCATGATGGAAAATATACTATGTGTCACAGAGGTATGTTTGATGATTATGTAGATTATCATAATAATATGAAAGACCATGCTGATATGAATGGACTTGCTGCAAAATATGTTCAAACAAATAATGAATCAGCTTGGATTTATGATAAAGATCAGTTCTTAAATCTTAAAAAGACTTTTGACAATCTCATCCTATATCCTCATCAAATTTTTTATACAGATTATGTTAAGTTTGTATATGAATATGCAAAAGCAGGTATCATTGATGAGAAATGGACTGATATGAGTAAAATTGATAAAACGATTGCTATTTTTGTTGATAAATCATGTTGTTTACAAGATTCATATATTATTACTGGCTCTTGGATAACATCAAATCCATTAGAAATTCCATTATGGTATAATGGAGCTATGGATGTAGTTGAAGAAGAAATTGACAGAGTAATGGCGGAAAGAGGTATTGTATGACATTTCAAGAACAGCAAGATTTACTTTTAAAAAATTATTTATTCAGATATGATAAAGATGAAAATTCTGTTGAATTTATTATTACATCTATCTGTAATCAAAAATGTGAGTATTGTTATTTATACCAATATGGCGATGAAATGTATCCTCCAGAAGCCAATAAGAAAGAAAATATTCTTAGAAACTTAGCTCTATTATTAGATTGGCTTGACGAAAATGATTACCAGTATACAACTTTTGATATTTTCTCAGGTGAGTTTTTTCAAATTCCTTATTGGGAAGAGATTCTAAATGTTTTTTATGAGCATCAAATAAATACTCCTAACGTTCCAAGAAGAGATTTTGTTATTCCTACAAATATGTCTTTCCTTATGGATGATGAAAAGACCGCAAGAGTTGAATATTGGATGAATAGAGTCAGAGATGACGTAAAACATTTCAATGGCTTTTGGTTAAGTGCTTCTGTAGATGGACCAACAGAGTTAGAATCTGTTGAAAGAGGGCTTAAAAATGGTCAAACAAAACAAGACGAGTTTTATGATAAATTTTTCAAGTTTCTTGCAAAGTATTCTCTTTCTTGTCACCCTATGATTACAAGAGAATTTGTAAAGAATTATAAACGTAATTATGATTGGTGGATTGATAATATTATTAAATATAATGTTATCTTTAAGAAAGAAAATGGATGTGAAGCATATTCAATTCCAATGATGTTAGAGGTTAGAAACGCGGAGCAGTGGGATGAAGAATCTTTAAAGGACTATAGGGACTTTCTTTTTTATGTAGCAGAGAAAGACTTAAATACGCTTCATAACGGAGATTTAACAGATTTTGCATATCATATGGCAGATAACTTCTCTGATGGAATGATGAATATTGGAAAATATAATCATGTACAGCCATATATATTAGCTCTTCCAGAAATACAACATAAATTACCATGTTCAATTCAAGGTGGTTCAATTTTTAGAGTGGGAGATTTAGCAGTTGTACCTTGTCATAGAACTTGTTATCCTGATAAAGTTTATGGTTTTCTTGAATTAAATGAAGATAAAACTAAGATTATTGGAGTCCGTGGAGAAAATCCTATGCTTGCATATAAAATTAAGACTCTTAATCAAAATCGTTCTTTTATGAAATGTGCGGGCTGTCCTATTAAAAGCTTCTGTATGAAAGGTTGTTTAGGAGCGCAATATGAAGATAGAAAAGAACTTTTCTGCGCTATTGATGAAGTATGTGAAATGTTTAAAACTAAATATCGTACTATTAATGATATAGCTGAAAAATATGGCGTTTATGATATTATTCTAAATGATTTGAAAATTCCAAAAGAAAGAAGGGAGTTTATAAAATATGCAAGAGATATTATCAACAGATACCTGTATGACTGATGAAGTTTCTATTTTTGATTTAGCTCAAGATATTATGTTTAAGAAACAATTTGCATTAATAGATGAGTTAGATTTCAGATTGGGTAAGATAAATACAACTGATGATGTAATTGAGTCAGCCAGATTGAAAATTTATTATATCTATTATTTTATGCTTGATAATAATGAAAAAGAGTATTTTACTCATATAAAAAACTTTATCATTTTGTCTAATAATGATTTAATTAAACGAATTAAAAATACTACTGTTGAAGGTTTTTTTGATGAAGGTGAAAATACGATTGAAGAAATATGCTTGAATAAATTGTTTTTAGTTCTATTAAAAGAATATGCTCCAGAGTTAAAATATACAGATTATAAAGATGACGTTTTATCCAATATGAATAAGTATATTTATCTTTTAAATGCAACTTATTTTGATGATTTCAGTTTATTTCAAGATAATGTCTTATATGGAATTTGCATTGGAAATTCTGTAGTTGATTATAAAAAATTCTTAACGGCTGCAGAGTGGGATAGATTCCAATATAGCATTTATTATTTATTTTATGATATTAAAGAATTTCCAACAGACAATGAAATATTAGATATTGAAAATCGTATTGAGAGTAAGGTAGACCTTCTTTATGTAAAATAATAAAGAAGTAAAGAGTAAAAGGAGTATAGTAAATGATTTTTATATTGCCATCTATTTATTATAATTTTGAAGATAATATTAATATTTTAGATATGTATAGCAATACAGTAAAAATCAAAGGTATCGAAGGCAATTTCCCATCTAACATTATGTGTGGTGGGATTAATGCCTTAGACACCAGATATTTTGCACTGTATGATGATATTGTAGGTTGCGTAAATAGTTATTCAATACCATCCAAAATGTTATTTGTTGACTGCGGCAACCTCTTCCTTAATGAGAAAGAATATCTAAATCGTTTTGATAAGATATTATTTGAAGAATGGGAAAATAATGATTCTGCATATTATGAAATTGCAGATTTTAATTTGATTGATTATGTAGTGAAACGTTATCCTAATATTCAAATTGCATTACATCAAAATGCTTTATTGAGATATAATTTAAAAGAGATTCAAGATAAGATTGATAATTGTAAAAATATTAAATATATAATCTTACCAAGACGTTATGCTCATTTAAAAGTAAAAGGCGTACAAAAAATTTACTTAATGAGTTTTACAAAGTGTAGAGATTGTGTAAATTATTGCGATTGTTTATCTGAAGAATCTCATTATATACTTGAATATAGTGGTCATTCTACTTTTAGAAATTGTGCTAAAAGATTTTATAAAGACGATAATGAATTCTTTGAAGAGTATAGAAATATTCCAAAAGATTTCTCATATGTTCTGTTTGATGACATCATTCCAGAAGATGCAAATGAAAGCTATACATTAATGATTAATTTATTTGAGAGAGGGCTTAAAAATGATTTATTATAATTTATCCGGATTTTACGAACATTTTACTTTAAATAAATTTATTTTGGAATTGCGTGATACTAATCCTGAATACTTCAGAGATGGAATTAAAATTGGAACCTTCTTTGGTAACTTCCCATTTTGCACTTGGGACGGCGGCAGAAACTTTCCATTTTATCGCCAGATCACAAAAGAAGAGATTGAAAAAATTAGAGACTTTTATAAGTTTTATAATATTCCTCTAAGATTAATTTTTACCAATTCCGCAATTGAGGAAGAAGATTTATATGATCCATTCTGTAATCTTCAAATGAAATTGCTTGAAGATGGCAATAATGAGGTTGTTGTAAATTCTCCTCTTTTGGAGCAATATTTAAGAGAGACATATCCAGATTTTAAATATATTAGTTCTACAACTAAATGTTTAAATAAAGAAAAATTCCTTAAAGAACTTCAAAATCCAGATTATTATCAAGTTTGTTTAGATTATAATTTGAATAAAGATATGGATATGCTTGAGAATATTCCTCAGGAATTACGAGGTAAATGTGAATTTTTATCAAATGCAATTTGTCATGGCCATTGTCCTATTAGAAAATCACATTATCTCGATACAAGTAAAACCAACTTGACATATGGTAAACATAAATACAGTATCACTGCAAAATGTCAGATTCATGGTGGCATTAATGATCCTGATACTCTTGGAAAACAGAATAATTTAACTTGGGAAGATATCCAAAAGTACAATAGCATGGGATATAAATACTTTAAATTTGAAGGAAGAACATTGCCGAGCGCAGATATTTTTTCTAATTATTTATATTATTTATTTAAACCAGAATATATCCCAGTTATTGTAAGTAAATCTTCATATGTACCAGGAATATTCTTTAATAATCCAAATTCTCAGTTCTATCTAGATATGGTAAAAAGAACTGATGCTTCATTAGAGGCTGATAATGGTGTATATGCAAATGAATGTGTAATGAGTTGGCCATTCTAATAGAATTAACCCTTCTTGTTTTTTAAAATCTGTAGAGAGAAAGTTTAAAAATGAGGAGGGTTTTTTAACTATGCTGGAAACAATTGGATCAATTGTCTTAAAGTATTGGGTTGAATTTATTTTAGGTTTAATTGTAGCTGGCGGCGGGTTTTTAATAAAACGTTATTTAAGACTTGAAAAAGAAGAACGCCAAAGAGAGCAAAGAGAATATTTTGATAAAATGCTTGAAAAGATTCAAAGTAACAATCAACAAATATTAAAATCTTTAGAAAAAGAACATGATAAGATGAACCAAAATTCTGAAGATAAATATAATGAAATTAATACTAAAGTTGATAAAGCTTTAGAAGCGGGCAGAGAAGAATCTAAAGCAGATGATGCCGTTCTTGAAAAAGAAATTTCTGTGATGAAAAAAAATATTACAGCTTTAACTGCAGGCGTTTTATCAATGCAAGGAAAAGAATTTATAAATAATTGTAGAAAACTTTTAGCTGAAGATCATATTATTACTCTTGATGAATGGGAAGAATTAGATATAGACCATACAGCCTATAATGGATTAGGTGGTAATCATAAAGGCGACCATTTATTTTCATTAGTAAAAAAGAAAGTCGAAGCTGGATTTGCAGAAGACCAACGTCCAAAAGAAGAATAAAAAAGAGGGGATAGAATTTAATTCTATCCCCTATTATTTTTTATCTTAGAAAAAATCTTATTGGTTATATCAATTATCTCTTGTCCATAAGTAGCGAGTAAATCGGATAATAACTCCTCTTGGTCATAAGTTAATTGAATATCATAACTAAACATTGCGGCGTGTGTTATTTCGTGGCATAAAACTTGTTTAATTTTTTCGAGAGAAAGTTTATTATTAATATAGATTTTCTTTGTATCATCAACGCAGGCTCCAAGAGTATAAGAGCCATCTTTCTTTTTAAGTATTGGGTGATATGGGGATACAAAGACGACTCGCCAATTATCCCCATTAATTTTAAACATTTATTTTAGTTGCTAATAAAGCAATTTTCTTTTGAAGTAACTGTTTTTCCTCTTGGCTTGCGCCCTCAATCATTTCGAGAATATCTGCATTAAGTTCTTGCATATATTCTTCAAGTTCTTTTAATTTTTTAGCTTGATCATGATGAAGTTCTTTAGATTCCATATACATGCGTCTGCGCTCAGGACTTTTACCTTCACGACTGTCGTATATTTTAATTGGATATTCTCTTTCATCTTCATCTTCGTATCTATCATAATAGTCCATAGGTACATTACGTTTTTTCTTACGAATGCTTTCTTTATAATACATTCTCTGAGGTTCTTCATCATCAGATTTTTCTTTCATGGCTTTAGTGATTGTACAATAATAGATGGCCTGTTCAATATCTTTAATCATATCAATAACTTCGCCTAATTCTTCAGCGTCACAATTCTGAAGATTAGACATTTGAGATTGGGCTGCGCTAATTAAACAATTTTTTATTTCACAAAGTCTTTTCATATTAAGCCACCCTTTCTACGATTAGATTAGCATTTTGAACATTAATCGTTTGATTTGAAGTATTAGTTACTCCAGCTGTTGAACAGCATCCAGTAGGTACATCAATATATACACATGAAGCTACATTAAAATATTGCTCTACTGCGGCAGGGGTAACAATCATCTGGGCAGTGCGAACTGCTTCACCATCTATAGTGATAGTTAATGAGATAGCTTCTGCGGTGCCACCAGTTGGGACCGCAATATTACCTGTAAAAGTTACTTTGAATCTTGAGCGGCATTGATTATTAGATAAGCCTCTCATTTTGATATTTCCACTTCCCTCGGTATGAATAATTGAACAATTACCAGGGATTCTTGTTGTGATAAATACAACATTATCATTTGCATTTACTGTTTGTACTATATTATTAGTTAGTTCCATATATAGTCTCCTTTCAGGAATTTAATAGGTTAGAGGGTTGGCAGACCCTCTAACCATTAAACTAATTTAGATTAAAGTGTACCACATCCGCAGTTATGATATCCAGAATATGGATTAGCAACTGTATATGCAGGGATAGGTGTTGGATTTAAAGCATTAATTAAATAGCTATTTTGAGCTGCTTGGCTTGCTTGTAATCTAAGATCAGAATTTTTGGCAGTTAATTCAGCAATCTTATCATGTAAAGCTTGTGTTTGCATCTCTTGAAGAGCACCTAAAACGCTTCTGGTATTAGCGTTTTGATTTTCCATTAGGTCTCTGGTTGCATCAGAAACTGTTCTACGCGTTGAACATTCTTGGTCTGCTAAATTATAATTTAATTGAGCAAAGTTCTGAGCGTCTTCATATCTTGTTTGGCAGCAACACTGTTGTAACTGAGTTCCTAAATTAGTAATACCTGCGTTGATAGCATTGGTATTCTGCATATCTGCAATTGTCTGCTGGGTAATATTATTATTAATACTAGCAAATCCATTTAGCATGCCTGTGTTCATGGCATAAAATCCATCACAAACACCATTATTTACGCCATCAATTTTTCTTTCAATGTTGGCGAAATCTGAGGTTAAAATATAACCATCTGTAATTCCGGAACCTGTGGTACCTCCTCCGAAGAGTCCATTTCCATTTCCTCCCCATCCTGCGAAGCAGAAAAGGAATAAAATTATAATCCACCAGGCTCCATCTCCACCGAATCCAAATCCATTATCATTTCTATTGGTTCCAGTAGCTGCGGCGATGTCGGCTAAACTATAGCCATTTGTTGCGTTATTGAACATATTAATGTCCTCCTTTTTAAAATATATTATTTAATCCCAAGCATTTGCTTAAAGGCATTAAATTCTTTATCAAAATCTTTACCATTTTGACTGCATATATTTCGAGCGATTTGTTCAATATCTGCACTTCTATTCTGCTTTGCTAAAGACAATAGATTAGCTCCCATTGGAGTATTTTGCATTTGTTGCTCTAACATATTCATTACTAACTCTTGAGGATTCTGGCCTCCTTTAATCATTTGAATTAATTGCATTGGGTTAATATTCATTGGCATAAGAATTCCTCCTAAAACTTAATATCTTCTTTTTTGACTGGTTGCGGCGAAGGAACTGAAGGAGTAGCATTTTGCGGCACTTGCTCTGGTACCTGGCCCGCAAATATAGCTCTTATTTTTTCCATTTGTTCATTAAATTCATCTCTTGTTATATAATCTGTCATTTGTGGCTGTGCGGTTGGTTGTTGTAATATTTTTAATTCATACACATTAATTGATGCGGTTCCATCTAAGTTGATTTGTTTAGTATAAATTTGTTTATTCGCTATATCTGGAAAAATAAAAATAGAGCCATCAAAGTCTATTGGAATGGCTTTAACCTCTTCAATGGAAGAAACTGGCCTGCCTTTTAGGTACAAAATACCTTGGTTTTGCATTGGTGGTTGCTGTCTAATAGGTTGTTGATTCTGCGGGAAGTAATTGTAGTTGGGATACATTTTTTAATCCTCCTTCTTAAAATTATTTTTCTTTCTTTCCTTCAATAGTATGTAAAATTTTTACTAACTATCTTAATATGAAAAGTCCAGTCTTTTTAAATCTTTTTTTGTACTACAAAATTAGACAAAAAAAATAGGGATACAGAATATATATTCTGTATCCCTTATTCTTATTTAGGCTCAATAGTTGTTTTATTCTTATTAACAGCCGCTTCAATTTGTTTTGTAATATATGTATTCAAATCGCCATAGATTGCTGTCAGATATTCTTTCGCTTCGTCATTTAAGATAGAAAGAACTGCAGTTAAGGTCATATTAAATGCCTTTTTCTGAGCTTCGGCATCGAATTTTCCTTGGGCTTTTAAGCTATCTACATATGTTTGATTTGTGGCAATTACACAATCAGTAATTGTCTTTGATAACATTGTAATGTATTTTGCGGCTAAAGCATTGTCATTTTGTTTAATTAAAGCATCTTTCTTTATTGCGATATACTGTACTAAGTAAGCTGTTAAAATTCCTAATAATGGAATTACACATACCTCAAAAATTTGTGATAACATTTGTAAGAAATTTTCCATAATTATTCCTCCTATTTAACTTTAATCCAAATACGATTATTTACTTTTACATTACCAGTTCCCCAAACTTCATAATTTGGAATCTCTGATACTGTACCAATAATTCGATCTGGATATTCTCTGACTTCTTCACGAGTCATTTTTGAAATAGTTCCATTAGGTCCAGAACAAACTGGGTCACCAGCTTGATATGAATCTCTATCTTCATAAGGATAAGCTAATACCCTACCAGATACAGCGATTGGTGTTTTTGTTTGTTCAGTTTCACCAATAGCAAATCCAAAAGTATCTGATACAATATTTGCTCCTGGTTGAAGACGCTTAGTTGATTGAACTAAATCTCCTAATCCAGTTTCAACTACACATTGACCTGGTTGGACTTCAGAAGTTGAACGATACTCTGCATAATCATTCCATACAGCTCCATAAGCTCTAGAAAAATAACTATAACCTGTGGTTAGATTAATTCTAAGAGGAGCCGCTCCACCTGTTGGAGTATACCAGTTATTACCAGCAGCTGCACTATTACAGCATAAAATATAAAAATCAGAACCGTCACTGCGTAATAATATACTTTTAGTGCTAGTGCTTGAGGCAGCTGAAATTCTGAATCCATTTTGTGAAGTGGTAATAAATTCAGAATTACTATTTAAATGACCAGTCATTGTATCACCAGTTTTTAATACATATCTACCATTATCAACCCCATCTGATCCATATACAATTTTAGTATAAGCTTTACCATGAATAAGAGTAGCTCCATTCTCAATAGAGGTATATACTTCTGAACTTGTTTTTTTATCTGTAGTAGTAGTATCATTAGCTTCATTACTTGATATTAAGGTAAAGATTCTTCCATTAGAAATTGATTCTACAATTGCTCTTGGCCATTCCCCAGTACATTTATAATAAACATCTAAATAAACATTATCTCCAGTGACACCCCATAAACCAATACCAATATTATTTGCGTCAATATTATAACGATATAACCATATTGCAGAAATATCACAACCAGATCCTGCTGAATTAGTACGAACAGATACTTTTACAAGACCTTCGCCACCACCATTAAAAGTATGTCTAATACGAAGTAAAGCTGATCTATCATTATATTGACCAGTACCAACTACTGTAGTAGCAATGCGATGCCAAGGGTAATTATATTTATTTCCTCCGTTAACACTAGATTGATAATTTAATGCTGTAATTGTAGCATCTCCAGTACCATTAAAACTAGCAGATCCTTGAAGATTCCCATTTAAAATAATATTTCTTGTTGTTTGCAGCTTAGTTGCAGTTGCTGCATTTCCACTATAAGAAGTAATAGTTTTTAGCACTCCATTATCTGAATATACTGGTACAGTTGCAGAACCTATTGTTCCAGAGGCATTTCCAGTAGTTGGAATACGTTTACTTCCATTTGCATATGCATTTCCAGCAACATATAAAGTATTAATATAACCAGTAGCCCAATAATTAGAAGTTGAACCAATATTATAAGCATTATTTAAAGCTGGAACCATAGCATGATTATCATCAAAAATATAATTCCAAGGTTTCCAAGTTGTTCCACTGGATAATCTCCATGCGGCTTGACCATTATGATTTAATGGTAAAACAAATTGAGAATTAAAACCATTATTATCAAGATGTCTAAAATTCATTACATGATACCAATTTGCAGATACCAATCCCATTGAAGCATTTCCATTACTGGTAGTAGCTAAATAAGCAGTTTTATAATTTGCATTATTTAAAATGGTTGTTGAACTACCTTGCGCCGGCAATTGAGCCATAATAGGTCTTTGTTGCCAAGTTAATAATTCTCCTTGAGTTGCTGGTAATGTTAACCCTTGTCCTGCAGAGCTATTTACTTCAAGAGTTAAATCATTTATTTTACCTGTTAAATTCGCTCCATTCGAGCCACCTGAACCAGAGTTTGTACCATTAGAACCTCTATGGCCAATTAACCAAGTAGTACTACTTGTTCCTGTAGAACTTCCGTTGTCTCCACCTAAAATAATATTTGCCCAACCATTATTAGCTCTATTAACCCTAATGCCTTCGCTATACGATTGCTCTGTACTATAATAAGGATTAACAATCAATCTTCCATTAATAACAGTTTTAGATGTACTATTTTTATTACCATTAGTATTAAAAGTAGTATTACCATTAGATATATCAAACTGCCATCCAAAATCATAACCATTATCAGCTCTATTTGTACTGGAACCTATTAAATAAAAACTGGTAGACAATATTCCAAAAGAAAACCATTTTTTAGTATTTGTATTAGTTTGTCTTAACCATGGCCAATAAGATGCAGAATCTGTTGCATCTAATAAATTATAACCACCATAATTATAACGTTGTCCATCTAACCAAGAACTTCCTGTGCTTGCAGCTCTAATATGTCCATTAAAATAAGCATTACCATCAGTCGAAATAGAAGCTACATTCCCTACTCCCCAACGTTTAAAAATCCAACCTCTGCCAGTTGAATTTGACATTGTAAAATAAGTTGCCCAATCGCCAGATACATATCCATGAGTGCCTTGATTTTTAGTGGTTCTAAATATGATTCCATAATTAACATCGCCACCATATAAAGTGATTCCTCCATCTGTTTGAGATGTTCCTCTATTAACATTTAACCAATTAGTACTCATTTTATTCCAAAAATAATTATTGGTTCCACATTCTCTTGCGTTATTTACATCTGGGTAAACATTTCCAGTCCATAAAGTATTTTTAATCCAAGATTGACTACTTACAACGTATAATCCATAAGTAGTATTTCTTTTTTCTTGACCAATAGCTAAATATGGAATACTTGCGGAGCCAGTGGTATCATCTATAATTAAAGTATTTTTAGCATAAGTGGTTTTCTTTTCACCAACCCAATTAGTTCTAAAATAAAGAATAGCGCCTTCATTTGCAATTTGCCATGAACCATTATTACCTCTATATAATTCTAAAGCAACATTTCCAATGCCACCATTAGATTCAGAACTGATTCTTAATCCGCCTGATTGTAAATTAGTAGAAGAAGCTTTGGCTTGAATAGTAATACCATCTTGACCGACTTGAACAATTCCGCCTTCATTATTTAAATATAATGCAGATGCTTTAGAATTATTACGAGCCATAACTTCATTGCCATCAATACCCAAATTTTGACCAGCTTTATTTCCAATTACTAAGGAACCAGCCCCATTTAAACCAACATCTGTACTAGGCAAAATATGAACATTACCATTAATAGTTACTGCATTATCAAATAAAGAATCTCCACCAACATAAAAAGTATAATTCTTTGAAGAAGATGCATTAATTCCAACTTGATTTGAAGTTACATAATGGCCAGAAGAACCAATCTGATTTGCAGTTTTATAATATGCCATTCTATTAGCAGTTCCAGCTTCGATAGTAGCACTTAAACTGTAACTACAAGCAACAGCTTCACCATTAGATTTAATATATACTGGATTTGTAGAACTTCCTATTTGAGCATTATATGATGCAAAAACAAGATTTTTTTCTCCACCAACATTTCTTAGTCGATATTTAGTAGTTAAATCATTTTTTGCATTAGCAACTCCACTTAAATTGGTATCACTTAAAAAACCAATAACCCACTCATCTTTAAATTTATCATTATCCCAATGACCTAAAGTCCAATATCCTGTAGAAGATTTTTGTGCTAATATTGGAGTCCATCCGCTTACAGTGGTTATTCTAATCATAGCCGTTGAATGAGATTGATTCCAAGAAACGCTATGTCCAGGTTTAGAAAAACTATAATTAGCATCCATTTGAATATTATTATGATGAGTTGTTACGCCAGAAATATTAACGCTATCAGTAAAATTACTTGTTCCAGTAACTTGAAATTGATAACCTATATCTGCAATTGCATTATTCTGATTTAATCCACTATTAACATGAACTTTTTTAGCTTCAAATAATTCAGGTGCACGAGAACGTCCAGCGGCATCTAAAATAGTAAAAGTTCTTTTTATTGTTCCAAAAACTCCAGAATATTGTCTCATATAGATTGGTTCATTTGTATCATCACCAGTTGCAATTTCAAGATAACCTGAATTAGTTGCATCTGCACGACCTACAACTCGCCAACAATCATTATCTGCAATTGAACCTATAATACCTCTTGTTCCAGTAGAAATATTAGAAAAACGAAGATTTGCATATAAAGTTTTTTCTCCATAGATACCTTGTGCGGCATTAGTAATAAGACCGGCTTTATCGCTTCCCGCATTTGGAATGGTTAAAACTGCATCAGCTAATTCATTACCTGCGCCATTTAATCCTCTAAGAGTAAAAGTTGTTCCATTTGAAGTTTTTGTAACAATTTTAGCAACATACTTATCATTAATGGGAGTCTTATTATCTTTTCCATCTTCGCCAGAATCATATGTTACAAAATCTGAATATCTGGTTCTTAGTCCATCATAATTACCTTTAGTAACATCAATAACATTACAATATGATAAATACCATACTAATGGAGATGAAGCTGTTGGTGCAGCTGTTCCATTATTAAGATTAATAACTACATAACCACCATCATTAAAGGTTCCTGTAGAACCACAAATCATTCGATTAGCATACCATTCCCATCTACCAGTACCAGTATTTGGAGTTAACCATTCATATTGAGTATTATTTCCAATTGCGTTCATATGTAAGGACAAATTATAACCGCTTGGAATTTTTGCTCTAAAAATTTGAATTAAAACCGCATTAGCACGAGATTGCATACCTAATTTAAAACCACCTAATCCTGGTGATGCAGTACCAGTATGAGTAATTTTTAAAACTTTTCCAGATGAATTTCCGCTTGAAGCATCACTTACTATAGCATGAGTAACAGTTCCATTACCGCTATTATTATATACTGAAACGCCATTTGCCCCTTTTGCAAATTCTGGATCATTATAAATTGGATATCCAGTACTTTTATATCCTAAAGCGGTAAGGACTAATTCACCTGACCCAGTAGAAGGATTATTAAGAAAATAATTTCTATGAATATAAGTATTACCACTAAAATAAGAAGAACCATTTACATAAAAATTATATCCTTGTCGTCCTCCAGCTGTATTAATTGCAATTCTATCAGTGTCTGCATAATGATATCCTGCTTGGAGTATTTTACTTCCATTTGTCCAAACTAATCTATTTCCAATTTGACCTTGTAAAGTAATATTATTTATATATAAATTTCTCCAGTAGTCAGCTGCGCTTCCTAAATCTTGGGTATTAGGATTACTGTTTTCTGCTTTAATAGGAAGAATATGTCCATCACTTGTAACTTGAAGTCCTTTTCTATCTGAGATAGTATTTCCGCCAGCTTCAATATTAATAGCGCTATCAGATAATAAGAATAATCTTTCATCTCCACCATTAGTAACATAAGACATTGCAGATTCGCCAGCTCCAATAACTGTTGAACCTCCGCCACCAATAGAAATACCATTTCCAGAAGCGTCACTGGTATTATCAATAAAACGAATCATTGAATATGTCGCTTTAGAACCAATAAACTTAATTTCTTTAGCACCATTAAATACTAAATTACCGTTTATCCATTGATTTCCACCAACTAATAATTTATATCCAGGATCTCCAACAGTGGTTAAATTTACTCCAATATAAACTTGTCCGCCTCTTGGTTGTAATAATAAATTACATCTCTTTGCATATTGAGTTGTGTATCCTGATGTTTGCGGATCTTGATTATCAAAACAAGTTTGAATTGCAATGGTCTCAGTTCCATAATCTTTAATATTTTGACCATATATTTTTAAAGTAGCATCATTATTTCCAGTAGCAAAGAAGATATTTCCATTACCACCAATTTTTAAAGAGCCATTTGGAATTAAAAAGCTTTTATTACCAGCAACTTTTACATATGTATCATCTTCCATGGTAACACCACCATGATGAGTTTCATTCCACCATCCAGTATTTCCGGTTGAACGCCACCAGTTAGAAACATAAGCTGTATTAAAAGTTGGCTGAGTGTCTGTTTTTGAATTATCAGAAATTGGAACATTTGCCCAATATTTTGGCGTAGTAAAAGTTAAATTATCAGTATAAATAGCATTACTAAAAAAACCACCTTGATATGGAACACTTGTAAATTTATAATCTGGGATTGTAGCTGGAATGCTAATTCTTGGATTAAAAGTTGTTCTAATTCTTACTGAAGTATAAGCACCGTTAACTTTAATATAAACGTCATCTGAAGCAGTTACAAATTTATAAACCCCAACAATTCCAGTACCATTATAATTAGTAGCATATCCCCACCAATTATTTTGACGAGAACCTGTTTTTAAAATAACTGTCCCCCAAGTATTGCTTCCACTAGCTGTTAAATAAATAGTTTCACTTGTTGAATTCCAATCTGGAGTAGAAATTTTTATACACCAATCTGCGCCAGAAGTAGGTTGAGTTTTAGTTGTTTCATATTTATATTTTTCTTCAGCCACATGAAAATAATCAACCATATCTGCATTATCTGCGGTTCCTTGAAATCTTGTAGACTGAATATTATTAAAACCAGAAAGGTTACTTGGAATTGTAAAAGTAATTGCACTTTCAGTTAATTTAGTAACTACACCTATTTCACCTATAGTTGCATCAGCAACTTTACTAATTTTAAAAGTAATATTATGATCTAATCCAGCTGTATTTACAGAATGAGCAACTCTAAAATTAGATGGATTATAAACGTACATATCTGTACCATTTTCTCCACCCCATAACCAAGTTGGTTGTCCACCTTTGTCGTTCCAATTGAATGTCATAGGTAAAGAAGTATTTCCATTTCTACCCAACTTAGCTGCTACACTTGAAGTATCAGCATTACCTTGGAATCTTGATGCTTGTAATAAATCAAAGCCAGATATTTTTGTTGGCAAATATAAATCTACTGCGGAACCAGATAAATTAGTAGCAGTACCACTTCCACCTTTAGTTGCATTAGCAGTAGAAGCAATCTTAAAAGTTACATTATGGTCTAATTTTGCGCTATCGCTTGAATGACCACCAATTTTACTTAAATCATAAGTTTTATCATTAGTACCAGTAATAGTAAAATACCAAACTGGAGCATCACCATTTCCTCCCGCAAATCTAACACTTGGTTGGCTATATCTAACAGATATGATACCTTTTGTATCAGAACCACCAAAAGCAATACCGGAACTAGAATCAGGTAAAAACCAAGCTGGAGCTTTAGATTGTCCTCTAATAGATTTTAACCAAAAGCCTCCACTATTCTGATTTCCCAATCTTGTCCATTTTAAATTAGTATCATCATTTGATAAAGTTACAGTAAAATCTTGATGCACTAATCCATGAGAGTGATTAGTTGATGTATTTATTTCAATAGTTTCACCATCTTGAGAAATAATTCCTGTTCCTATTACAGAACCAGTTATTTTAATTGGTAAACCAGAAAATTTAACTCTATGGACAGTTCCATTTTTAGTAGCCTTTTTGCCATCAACAATAGTATCATAGTATATAGAACCATGATTATTTTCATCTATAACAAAATAAATCATACCATTTGTTAATGGTTGATTTGTTGTATTAAAGTCCTTTTTTAAACCTTGTTTAAATTTAACATAATTTGCCAAAAGGAAAATCCTCCTTTCTCTCTGAGTTAATTATATCATAAAAACGACGTTAAGTCAATTTCATTCTATGATATATAAAAACTTGACCAAAAATATTATTATAATTTGGCCTATTAAACAAAAATAAGGGGATAAGACATTTTGTCTTATCCCCTATATATTTAATAAGCGTCTTGCCAGAATATATCCATTTGCTTATTAATTTGATCAATTCGTGCGATTAATTGTTCAGTTACAGTATATTCTTTAGTATCAAGAATTCTCTGTACTCTGTCATTATCGCCTTCTTCATCTAAGTTAATATCTACTACTAAACTTTGTTTAATCTCAGTTGTAGTTTCGATTGTACTCAGATTATAAGTTAATTCAGATTTACTACTATCTATACTGTAAAATCGAATTGAATATTTTACTTTACCTGCGGCCGCAGCTACTCGTCCACTAATACACCATGGAATTAGCAACTTATCTTCATCAATAAAAGTATCTGCATCATAAAAAGGAACTACATAAAGTCCAGATTTTCCTTCCGCATTTTCATATTGAATTAAACAAGTTGTATTAATTAAATCCATATGGTCATAATATCTATTTAATTTAAAATAGATAATTTCAGAACGGTGGTCAGCCTCTACACCAAGAGAGGCTGGCCCATTAATTGTTCTTGTAGACAAATCAACATCATAAATCGTTTCTGTAGATGGAATTAAAACAGCTAAGCTCGGCTTATTTTGATCTTGAATACGATAGAGTAAATCATAATATTCCTGCATATTAGTAACCATGCTTAACCCTCCTTAACTGTTTTATTAATCTTGAGTAGAAATTACTAAGAAGAACTTAGAACATCTATCTGCTGTTGTTCCATTATATGTATTTCTAACCATGCAATAATAATATCCGCCTTCGTTATCTTTTGGTTTAAAGATTGACTGAGTTTCTCCCTCAATAGGAATATCATTATCAAAGGTGTAATTTCCAAGTGCCGCATCTTGAACGTCTTCATCAATATTACTATTTGTACCCTTATAGTATTTATACCATTGATATGTAATAGTATCAGCATCAGTTCTCATAAGACCTTCACCGCGTTCTTTAGCTAATGAATAATCAACTTTCAATCCATAGTTATGAGCAATTGAATAGTCAACTTTTAATTCAGTCTTTTTAGGAGTATCTACTACTGGATCTCCATGCCCATCGAAACTTGAGATTTCAATATTAACAGGACTTGCAACATGAGTTACACGACAATTTCTTGTCTCTTCAGTTGAAGTTTCGTTGTTGATACTATTAGTAGCAACTACTGCATAATATCCATCTCCAACTGCTCCAGTTTTATCAGTTGCATCATTAGAACCTACAATTGTATAAATTGGATTGGTAGCGTCCGCAATTCTCTCCCAAGGAGCATTAATATCAACACTTGTAACGAGATTTGGTTTATCTTGATTATCATAGTGTTTAGTTTGAACTTTCTTCAATTTGCCTTCATCATCAAAAGCATCTTTTACATTCTCTGGTTTAATCTTATACCACTGATATGTAATAACACCGCTATCACTCTTACCAGTCTGAGTTGTTAAAACTCCTTTAAACTCTTCAGCTTCTTTAAGAACTAAAGATTCATCAATATCTTTAACAATAGTAACTTCACTTGGGTGGAAGATCTGACAAATAACACTTAATGCGCTTTCACGGCTCTTTCCTACACGGTTTGTTGCAACAGCTACATAACGTCCAGTAGAAGTAATCTTAACTTGAGATTTTCTTTCAAATACACCTGTTGGAGTAGCCCAATCTACAGCTCTTAAATCTTCTTCTGTCATTAATTCATAAGCTGGAACTCCATCTTCTGCAGCAGTAGATTTATAATAATATTTAGTATCACTCTGAGCAGTATCAGTAGTTTGAACATAAATATTTTTAGCAGTTAATAGACCAATATATTCATTTGTATCAATATCATACATTCTCCATACATAGGATAAAGTACCACCATCTGGGGAAACTGCTTCAACTTGCTGCATAGTATAACCAACTTCTGTAGCGAAAGATACTGTCTCTGCAAGATTCTCGATAAATACAGGAGGCTGAGCCTTTGTAGTATCTCCAGTAGCAGTAGAATCTACTAATCTTTCAAGAACTTTCTTATCATCTTCATCAAATACATTTTCACCATCAAGCATCATTTGCGGAATGTTGAAATCTAATGTAGGCTTAATAGATACAGTTGCTGTCTTTGTTGATAAAGAATAAGTAAGCATATTAGTAATTTCATCTTGGATATAGAATCTAACTGCGAACTGTACGTTACCAGCATATTTAGTGATGTCGTTATTTAAACACCATCCAATTAAAATCTTACCAGGATGACTTGTTACATCAGCAATATAAGGTGCGGAAATACCTTGAATAGTATTACCATTTTCATCTTTTTGACTTAATTGCCATTCAATATAAACATTACAGTTATCTAAATCTTGGTTATCATAAAAACGATCTACTAAGAAATAAACAATTTCTGAAATATGGTCACCTTGTACGGATACACCATTTTTAGCAAATGTTTGAGGAACAGAAATTTCTCTTGTATTAGCATCAATTTCAAATACATCTTCATCTAATGGAAGAACTGTATAGATTTTATCAATTTCAGCTAACTCAACGATACTACCAAAATATTCAGCAAGAGATGTAATACCATTACTTGGTTCATAGTATGTTTCTGTTGGATCAAACGCATTAGTTGCTTGGACATATTGACCGTCTTTTGTTTTTACAAAATACATTCCTTCTCCGAATTGGCTTTCTTCCAAAGGAACTTCTACATATGTAAGTTTTAACTCGCCAGCATCACTTAAAGCTTTTGTAGCTTTTGAGAAAAGACGATTATATTTTGCACTATTCTGACTATTTACATAGGTAATCATCTATTTTATCCCAATCCTTTCTTAGAATTTTAAAAAGAGGAAAGAAAAACTATTTCTTTCCTCTTTACTTTTTCTTTCAAAAGATATGAAAGAAAGAGATTCATTTATAATTATTTTTGGCCAACTTCTCGCCATTCATCCAGTTCATCTTCTGGAATAGTGACGCTTTGGACAAAAGTCTTACCATCTTTGGTAAGACTTTTTCTTGCGTCTGCTACTAATCTATATTTACGAATATAGTAAATATCTTCAAGATGAACTGTACTTGTAATTGTTCCATTAGTACCTAAATAGGTATACAAAACAGTTTTAGTCATCTTTTTAGAATCCTCCTTATTTGAATTCAATCATTGTTTCAGGGTCTGTATACATTTTAGCCAAAGATTTTTTAATCAGTGGTTTCATTTGTTCAGAAGCACCATAAATAAATGCTTTAGCCTCTGGATCAGTAATCATAGCTTCACCATTCTGTGTAAAAGAATTCTCTTGAATAGAAGTCAATTTACTGTTTTCAGTTTCAGTACCGATGTATAAAAACTTTAATGTAGCTGTACACATAATATACATGAAAGCTGAATCTCCAATTGTTTTAACGCTTGGAGGAATGATAATTGTGAAGTCTCCAGAAGGAGCATCAGCAAGAGCCTGATTAAATGCAAAATTACCAATCTTTTCCAACTTGTTTGGTAAACCAGTCCAAATAAGGTTTGAACACATTCTAAATGCCATAGCTCCAATTTCAATTAAGTTATTTGGAAGATAACAATATTTCATTTGAGAGCAGTTCTGGAATGCATTTTCTTTAATATATTTCAAAGGAGCATCTTCGTAGAAGAATACATGAGTTATTCCTATCTGATTAGAAAACTCTTGAATTATACTAATATCTGCTTTTCCATGGACTTTATCATCATGCTGTTTTGGAATAGTAATTTTACCAGTTAAAGAAACACCAGGTCTAACACGTATAGAATAAGTTTGGTCTGTTTGCCAATTAAACTCGAAATACTTATCATCAGTAGGATTGTCATAAACATTTTCAACACTGAATGCCGCATAGAATTTTAAGTTTTGAGTAGCTTTAATTGTTGTTAAATCTACAATAGGAGCTAAAGTTGCGGAACCGTATATATTATTTTCACCAGAAATTCTTCTTGTATATCCTAAGAATCTATACTTACTTGTAATAGGAAGACTATCTTCTTTTGGATTTTGAACAAGATAATTTGGATCATGTAATGCGCTTCCATGAACAACAGAATATCCAATCTTATTTCCATAAGTATTTTCAATCTCTCTCTCAGAACCATCGTCGTTTACAAGATAGAATCTTACATCCCAATGGTGGTCTTCGAATACAGCATAAAATGTGTAATCAATTTTATCAGCTAATAATTGTTGAGTTTCCCAATTATGGATTGCGCTATTACCTAATAAAGTAACCCAGTTTGTATCATAAGACTCAATTAATCCGGTTCTATCAGGAGTTGTAGACCATCCAATAAAGTCTTGAGAAGGCTTTAATGCATTAATTCTTGTCTCACTAAAAGCGGATTCAGTTCTGTCTTTTGGATTTGTGAAGAAAACTCTTGGATTTGTCTCAAATTCATGTAAACCAATTTTATCTGTACCAATTAAGGTTTCTGTTGTTGTAGCAACTCCAGTTAAGGAATCAATTGTTTTATCTTGAATTACAAAACGTGCTGCAAAACCTTTAGTAACTTTCTTAAAGAAGAATGTTAAATTAGGATAATTCTTAACTAACAAGTCTTGAATTGCGCTTTCTTCAACTGCTACTTCATTGTTAATGTAAATGTAACCAGAAATTGTAGGAACTTTTGTTCCACTGGAAACACCAACGAAACTTGCATTAGTGATTAAATTCTCAAGTAATTGTGTATCTTTGATATCAACTGTCTCCATAGTACTATCATATTCATACATCTGGTTATTGTTGATGTATTGAATCCAATCTCCAGGATGCGCTTTATAATCTTCTGCTGTGAAAGCAATCAATCCAAAGTGACCATCGTCTCTGAAGTATTGAGAACTTGCACTAAATGTAGCTTCTGGGTCATCTACTAATACGTATGGACTCCATTGAACGTCAGTCATATTAATCTTTCTCTGTGCACCTAAAGAAGCGGTTGCCGCATAGAATTTATTTAATAATTTATAACTATTATATCCTAAGCTTCCACCTATAATATTTAAAGTTGTTAAATTAGATTTTCCTTCTCCAACAGCCTTATCAGTTAATCCTTCGATATAAAGTCCTTTTTGAGCTACTAAATCTCCGCTCGGATTATTCTTATCTTTTTCTTCTGGAACTTTATAAGTTTCAATCAGATCAGTTAATAATCTTGCTTCAGTTAATTTTAAAGCTGCGGTTGAAGCGCTTAAATGCAATGTATCAAGTGCAACACCATCAGCAAAAGTAACCTGAGTAATGTTTGAACCAGTATCTCTAAAGTTCTGTAATTTTTCACTTGCAGATAAATCAAATGTTACGTTATTATCCTTAAAGGTAATGTAACTTAAATTAATTTCTTTAACAAGTGGCAATCCACTTGAACCAGTAATAGTCCATTTGTTTACGTTTGCATTTTTATAGTGATTATTTTCTTCATCTACTCCATCATATCCAAGTTTTAAATCTGTAATCTTAGTTGCATTACCAGATAACTCGAACTCTTGGAAGTAAAGTTTACTTAAATCACCAAGTGATTTCATTTGATCCAAACCATAAATATAGTACAACTGCTCTTTATAGTTACCAGATTTACGAATACCATTTTCAAGGTCTGGAGTAGTAAATTTAACGGGAGTTCCAGTATATTTCATGGAATCAAAGTTTGCGGTATCTGTTCCAACAGTAACATACATTTTACGAACAGGTGTCATTGATAACCAATATTCACCATCGAACATATGTTTCTTTTTGCCTGTGGATGGATCATAATATGGTTCATTAGTAATAATACCTTCTGCACCATTTGTTGCAGTACCTTCAATCCATTTATCTGATGTACTTGCAGGACTGTTTGCGGAAATACGAGAACGAATTCTGTTTTGTCCACCACGTTTGTAGTTACCAACTGATAACCAAGAATCAATGTAATTGAAACGGTTAGTTAAGAACTGCTCACGTGACATACTTCTATCTCCTTGTAAAGCATAGAAATATGTATCACTGGTATCTTTTAACAACTCTGGAGTTGTACCAGAACCAAGGTATCCTACTTTTGGATTTGTAATTGAAATGTATTTATAATGTTCATCAAGGTTCATTGCTAAGAGAGGTCTTAAACCTTCCATTGAATGGCTCTTAGTAAACTCTGGATTACATTTATAAATATTCTCAATAACATCTATAGAAGTAAACGGTGGTTTCTTTAAAGTACCAAAGTTACTGCTTGGCACACCAGTTAATTGTTCATATTTATCTTTAATGATTCCTAAGAACAATGAGTAGAAATTATTCCAAAGAACACTATCATTTGTTGAGAATGTTCCATCGTCAGTTGCATCAATGTTATATTCAAATGATGGAATACCAGTATTATTAATACCTAATTGAGTATCCATATCATAGAAAATTGGATACCAAATATAGTCTCCACCTTTCTTTTGTGGTCCCCAAGATGCCATCATACAGTTTTTACCACGAGAGTCATAACATTCAAGAACTTCAGTGATAACAAAATATGTTGCTAAATATTCAAGATTAAAATGATCTGTTAATTCATTTTTGAATTTAGCCAAACGATATTCTTTTGTATCATAATTATAAGTTGTATTACCATATTGAACAGGAGAAGGTAATCTCCAGAACTCTTCAATACTACTTTCATTATTGACTGCTTTATAATATGTTTCAGTCTCTACAAAACCTTCCTCTGCTAATAAATAGTTACCAGAACTATTTTTAGTATAGAATTTATTCTTTCTGTAGACTAATTCAGGGTCATCAGTTAATAAAATCTTACGATATTCTCCATTAGCTTGAAGTTCATAATAAGTTATATCTTTATTATATACTTGAGCTTTAATTTTTTGTCCTGTCTCAGTACTTTCAAAATAGAAAACACCTGCTTCAAAGATTTTTTCACCTAAATTAACTGCTACATAAGTATTTAAACTTGGAACTTCTTTTAATAAAGGATTCTTTGGATCATTATTAACATCAATTAAAGCATCTGTTGCTGTACTCCATACCCATGCGACTGCTTTTTCCCAGTTTCCATAAATTTCAAGTAATTTATTTCTACCTTCTTCAAGATTATTAGCAATATCAATTCCTAATTTATCTTGTAATTTTCTAACAGTCTTAGAGTTACTTGAAGAATTTTCCAAATTCACTAAATAATCAATATAATCATCAAGTGCATTATATCTATATTCAAAAGAATCGGCTACTACTGGAGCCTTAGCTACAGTATATTTATTATCAGCATTATCAGGAGCTTTAAAAGATAATGCATATCTGTTCCATGGATCTCTGAATGAACAGAATCCACGAGAGTTATTTTCAAATTCCCAACATTCTGCAACATCATCTGTACTCTTGTGGTCAACATAAGCTTGTTTCATATCCAAGTCAGAGAATCCATAAGCTTCAGCCGCGCCTTTATCGAGAAGCATATTGTAACGACCAATGAATAAAGGTTCTGTGCCAGCTTCTTTCATAGCTTTTGTTTGCCAGAAGGCTAAAGTTGGGAAACCTTGAACAGATGTTCTATAATCACTTAAATGGTCAACTTTTGCAGTCTTATATCCAGGTACATATTCATACCAAACATTTGTACATTCAGCTAATTTATCTTTAATTGCGCTACCTTGAGCATCAGCTGAATAAGAAGGTGCTTCTCCAATTCCACCAAGAACTTTAGATACTCCTTCACGTTGAGCTAATCCACGAGGTCCTAAAGCGAAATCTTCCGCAGATGATAATATATTTAATTCATCATCTCTTGTATTTTTAAGATTTCCTTTATGATTATAATAATAATAAACTGTTCCTGCTTTATAATTACCAGCTTCGTTTGCAATAGCTTTTTGTTCACTCTTTGTTTCATCAACTTGACAAAATGCATTAGAACCATTGTAATCTTCAAGAGGATGATGTGAATAAGCATAATTTACTAAGTTAGCAAGACCCATATTATAAGAACCAGAAGATTCCATAAAGTCTACTTTTAAAGTAAATTTATTACATCCAACAGTATTGTTATCATAATAGAAATATTTTAATTTTTTCTTTTTACCAAGCTCATAATCTGCGGCAAAAGGTCCTTTATGAGCAACCATTGTATACTCATTTTTCTTAACTACATCACCATATTTATCATATTGTTTATTTCCATCTGCATCTAAATCAGCAACTTTAATTTTAGTTTTAGCTTTATAGTTACGACGTGGGTAGAACTCAGAAGATGTTCCTTGTACACTTAACGCAACATTTTTAGCTATAAATGATGGACAATGATGTAGATAATAATCTTCAAGTTCTTGACCTGCGGCAGTAGCTTCAGCAGATAAATTACCCATTGAATATGCTCTTTCAAGTCCAGTATTAACGAACTCCATATCAACAGTAACAGGTGTATCTTTTCTCCAAGGAAGATTACCTTTTGATAAAGTATCATCTTGATCTGTTGTAAAGATGATATATGGCATAATGTTTTCTGTTCTTGGATGCTCTTTATTATACTTAATCATCTTATCGAAAGAGAATTGATATTCTTCATCAATAGACTTATTAGGTATAGACATTTCAGCTAAATCCCAAGCAGTTGTATCAGTATTATCATATGCAACATTTTTCAATATTTCAGTTAAACCTAAAGCTCTATTATAAACTCTAAATTTATAAAGATCAATATCGCAGTTAGAAGAATTAATAACAAGATTTTTATTATTAATTGACCATTCACTTGTTGCAGTAGAACGAGCTACACTGATAAGCATACCATTTAAGTAAACTTTCATTAAACGGTTTTCACCTGCTGAATTTGCTGCATTACCATTATTATAAACAATAGTAATATTAAGCATCTGATCTTCTACGAAGTCAATAGTTACTGCATTAATACCATTAGTGAAATAACCATCTTGCGCTCCAAGACAGATTGCAGAAGTCTTAGAAATAGCACTATCATCAATTCCATCTTCGATATATTTTACTGCGGCTGCTGTTAAGTTATAATCACGATATAAACCTTTGTAAAGCAATTCATCATAAGAAGGAACATTTTGTCCTTGCTCTTTTAATTGAGGCAATTTTACAGACAAGAAAGCATCGTAGTTAGTATAACCACCAACTGCAGTTCTTTGATCCAAGAATTCTTTGAAAAGTTCATCGTCAGTCCAACTCTTAATTTCTGGAGCAACATCATCAATTACTGTATAACGAGTATATGTAGTAATTAATTTTTCATAACTTTGTACGTTACGAACTTTTAATCTTAATTCAATAGTTTTTGAAGGATTTTCTTCTCCTGCAAAAGTGCTAACTCCAATAGGAAAACTAACAGAAGCTCCATTACTAATTCTTAAACAAGTAGTATTGGTATCATCCATAATCCAACCGTTGTTATACCAGTTGAAATCTTTAAATACTGCATGTTCATCTCCTACCTCTAATACAGAACGTTTCTTAGCAGACTCAGAATTTGAACGACCTCTTGAGTCAACATTAACTTTTAATCCAGTAGTAGCAATACCCATATTACGAGGGTCTTTTAATACAGTAAAATCTGGAACTGTAGCCCATGTTTCAGTATCATCTTGACCAATACGAACCTGATAAGTTGTATTTTGACCAGCTACTAAATTAGTCAATGTCCAGTAAGTAAATGAATTATCATCATTTCTTGCGGTATAGTATGAACCATCAAGTGCATCTGTACCATCAATAAATAAATAAATTGCGATATCACCAGTATTATTAGGATCATATACTTTAATTGGAACAATTGGATTATCAAATTCATAATAAGTTGATTGCATTGATCCAAACCAAATTAAAGGTTGACCTTCATTTACATATAAACCAATTTCTTTTGAAATCATAGGAGTCGCACTACCACGAGAACCATTTGATTTAGCTAAGCTTAACTGAGCTTTAATAATATGGCGGCCATGGTTATAGTTATCACCAAGTGTTATACCTGTGGAATTATTTGTATTTTTATCGTAAATGACTGAATTTTTTGTAATAACTGGTGTTGCATTTGCAGTAGTGTTTGCAGTATTATATGTTTGAGTATATACTAAGAAATCATCAAAGTAAACATCAAGAATACGATCTGCGCCAGTCGCAAAGTTAACAGCTACAGGAATTTCAGTACTAAAGAACTTATTAGCACTAAATTGGCTGTCAATCCAATCTATAGAAAGTTCATGAGTAGTAACAAAATAAGTTGCAGTACCACTATTGTAGAAAATGTTATCTTTACTACCTTCTACTGTAAATACGATTTTATTTTCAGTAGATTGACGAATAAATTCAGTGGCATCATAAATGATAGGTTCAGCATGAGTTACCTTTTTTGTATCAGTATAAAATGGCACAGCACCATTATCTGCAAAAAATTGAATTGTAACTTTCATTGCATCTTTTCCTGGGTCAACAGGACTACCATCTTCTGTTGCAGATGTTACTAAAATTTGGATTTTACATTTATCACCATTTAATAAATCTGCTTCTGTTATACCTGTGACAGTTAAACGACCTCTTTTTTTAGTAGAAGTAGTTCCACCACCACCTTCACCGCCTCCGCTAGTTCCACTGACAGCGATTCTTGCACAAATAACAGCTCTTGTTATTTCATCAATATCTACAACTTTGTAAAAACTTCCATCATTATTAATGACTAAATCTCCAATTTTTAATTTATCATCTGGATTTTCAAGTTCATCCATATAGAATGTATAATAGTCATCTCCGGAGTTTTGAACGAAAGTAGCGTTTGCATAAATAATTGCGGCACCGCGACCGCCCATAGGGATTCTTGCAATTCCCTGAGCATCAATGAAAATGTTTCCAGTATCGGTTGCAAAATAAACAAAACCTTCTTGGTATTTACCTTGAAGAATTTTTTCCTCTAAACCACGAACTGGTCTAAATCTTGCATTTGCCATTATGCGGTATCTCCTTTCTATCTCATATATATTTAAAAAAATAAAGGGATTAAAAAGAGAATCTCTCTTTTTAATCCCTATAATTCTCTCTATTTAGAATAAAAAATAGAAAATTAAAATTATCAGAACTCGCCCCAAGTCATATCAATTGACACTGAAGATCCATTTGCTCCGAGAGTCAAAGAACTTGATTTGATAGTTGCTGTAGCAGTTCCATTTTGAACCATACTTTTACCACTTGAAGAAGTAGCAGTAACTTTAGTGCTTAAAGCAATAGAGCCATCTGAATTTTTCTTTGCGGCACTACTCATGTCTGTAATTACAGTAGCAGTATCATTAAGTTCATAATTAACAGTATTTACACCTGTTACGTGTCCTTGTTCATTTGTTCTAAGAGATGTTATTACTGGAATAGTAATAGTATCATTTAAGTGTGTTGCAGGAGTTTTAGAACTTAATTTAATCTTCTCTGGATTAGTATTAGTATCAGTTCTTTTAACAGTATTATGAGTAATTGTAATTACATTCTCAGCTGATCTGTCTGCAGAAATATCTACTCCACCCTGAAGAGATTGAGATACTGTTAATCCACCTGCACCAGCATATTTAACTTGACCTTTAACACCACCTGAGGAATCTTGTAATTTAAAACCAATTCCTGTAGAAGTTGTATACAATTTATAAGTTGTATCAGTATCATTTGTGCTCTCTACAAAATCCCATGTAAGAGTTGCTGGATTAATAGTACCAATTAAAGAAGCATCTGCAATTGTGCCTGCAGCTAAATCAGCAGCTGTATATTCAGTACCACGAGCGATAGCTAAAGTACCAGCTGTATGTTCAACGCTATTTACAGTAATCTTTGAACTAAATAAGTATGTATAACCAACCTTCTGACGTAAGTTAAGAAGTTCTGTCCATGCTGTAGCAGCAGTACCATTTGCTCCAACAGTACCACGATATTCCATCGCATTAAGATCTCTCATTAATTGGTCAATTTCTTCTTTGTTGTATGCATTGATATTAAATTCACCATTAACTAACTTAGTAGAACTTTGAGCCTTACTACCATACTTAATAATTGGATCATAAGAATCTGTCACAGTCTTACCTTGATTATCTTTTACTGTTACAGTAAAACCAGTTTTTCCACTTTCCGCATTAGCAATAGCTAAAGAAGCATTAACTCTACCAGAGATAGTAATTACATTGTCTTTTCTGGTAAGAACAGTTGTATTTGGATCTGATTTTAAAGTAACTGAACTACCAGCTTGACCATTAGTAGAACTTAAATTAAGTTTAACTTCACCAGTTGCTCCATCTCCAGCAGCTAAAGTAAATTTATCACCAGTAAGTGTAATACTATTTGTTTTACCTGCTGTATTAGCAATTTTTAATCCACCAGTAGTAACAATATTAAATGTACCAGTAACACTACCACCATCTGTACTACCAATTGCATTTCTGATAGTTGCAGTAGCTCCAGTAGTAGAAGTTGTATAAGTATTAGAATTAACATGAGTATCAGTATTGGCATTAATCTGTACCCATGTGCTACCATTATATACACAAAGAATATTAGCAATATTACTATCTACTTGACCTGCGGTAGAATCCTTATACTGAACATAGAAGAAACGTCCTGTATAAGCTACTTTATCAGCAGCAGTTTGAAGTGTTGGTAAATCGCCTAAATAAGTAACAGTTTGTACACCTTCATTTACAGCGGAAATACTTCCATCACTATTACCAATATATAATCTATGTGAATCTTTTGTTAAATAAAAATAACCATGTTTAGCTCCAGCATTGGCGCCTTGAGATAACATGGTATCAATAGAACTCTGGGAACCAGTTAGAAAGCCAACTTTAGCGTCTCTTAAAACATTAGCCATTTATTATTGTCCTCCTTTTTCATTCAGTTTCATTAATGTCTTGCCATTTTAATCTACCATCAAGAACATTTACTTTATTGGATACTTCAACCATTTCAGATTGTAAACTACTAACAGTTTTTACAAGACCTTGATTTGTACCAGTCTCATCACCATATAAAGTTGTATTTACTTTTTCTGAGAATGTCTTTAAATCAGCAACGTCTTTAACTAATCCTTTAGTAGAGTTTCCAACAGTACCTTCAAGTTTAGTAACTCGATTATCAAGCTCTATAATGTCGGTGGCATTATGATTATTTTCGATCCATGTTTCAATCTCTTTTAATGTATCAAAATTTTCTGAAGCGCCATCAACTACTTTTAAAACCTCGTCTTTAGAGATATCTCGAATTGATTTTCCTGTATCTTCACCAATAAGAGTATTTAAAACAAGCTCAACTGCGGCGGTAGGATTAGCCCATGTTGCGTCACCACGTAAATATAACTTATTATCTCCTGCTTTTGGAGGTGGTACTAAACCAGATAGACCATTAGCATCGTCTCTTGCTCCAACCATTATTGTAACAATTTGACTTAAAACCTCAAAAATAGGTTTATTAATCCATTTCTGTTGATGGTCATCATAGATTAATATATTATTAGCGGTAATATCTTCTGAAATAAGAACATCTTGTAAATCGCCGATATTGTTAATATTGGAAATTTCACCAATAATTAATTTAGGTCCTAAGTATAATTGGCCTGTTCTTCCATCCGTTGCAGATATAAAATACAGTGTATCTTTATCTTTATCTGCATCTGGAATCTTTGCCCAGGCTGTTGGAGTACCACGCAAAAATTTTACATAATTGCTAGGTGTTGTTGTATAAGAAGCCAAAACATTTACCTCCTTTTCATTTTCTCCTATAAATAATCAAAATATATATTTATAAATTAAATAATCCTGGCCTATTATAATAAATAGACCAGGATATTTAAATTATTATAAAATCATCGAATGATCAGATGAATCTAAGAGTTTTTGATGTTGAGTTACTACAGTTTTTTCAATATCGCTAATTCTCTTTATAATTTGCTCAATTGTAAACTTCTCATCCTTTGGAACTACAGCTTTAGAAGTTTCATCATATGTACTTGCAGTATAGTTAAAAGTATCTGTCTTTTGATAATAATTATCAAATCTTCTTAATGCATTAATAAATGCCATTGAAGAAGGAACTGAAGAGGATAGTTCTTCTGGATTTTGAGAATAATCATCTATGACAGTAACCATACCCTTACTACTTGAAGATGCAGTTGGGAAAGTAGCTGTTGTAGCTGTTACAAGACCATTAGCTTGTTTTACAGCAGAAACATAATATCCAGGTGCTGCCTTCACATCAGAGTCTAATTTACCAAGAGCAGTATTAATAGAACTATTGATAGCAGTATTTCTATCTGCTACTTCTTGTGTAATTGCAGCTTGTCTATTCTTTACTTCTTCATTAATAGCTAAGTGATTTTGCTTAATATAATATCTTAATTTACCAAGACCAACATTTAAGCTGTCTGATGGTGCAATATCAACTGTCACTGAAGTTGGAGTTGAATAACCAGTTAAAGCTAAATCTCCGATTTTTCCAAAAGTAGCAGTAAATGTATCTCCATTTTTAGTATAGGTTAAATTAGTCATTACATTATCTGAACCGCCCTTAGTTCCAGATAAGCTTAATGAAGGTAATGTAATTGTATAACTTGCTTTACTTGATATATGACCTTTTGAATCATATGAAATTTTAGGAATACTAAATGTTCCGCCTAATTTAGGAGTCTTATTAGTATCTTCAACTGTAGAGCTTAAATTAGTTGTTTGCGGAGCTTGATGAGCAAAACTAACTTTATCTTTACTAACAGTTGTTTTAATCCAACTATCTCCACTTAAAGTGAATGTATCATGTGTACATGAAGCTTCTGTAGTTGTTCCTACATCTGCCGCAATTTTACCATAGCTATTTGGTAAAGTATATTTTGTAATTGTCTTTTTACTAAAATGATTTTTACTATCAAAATCATATAAAGTAATTGAAAATGTTGTTCCATTTTCTTCATTGCTCAAACTAACATTTCCGCCATCTACAGAACTGGTATTCTTAGCGTCATGACTAATTGTAAGTACATCTGAATCTGGACTTGTTACAATACGAATCCACTCATCGCCAGAGTTAATACCTAATGTATCTTGAGTATTATCAGCAGCAATTTGACCTTGCGCCGCAAGATTTTCTGTATTATTATTTGATACACGACCATTTGTTGTAATATACTTAAATCCATAAGGCAAAATATATTTATGATTTTGATTAGCTGTCATATGACCAGCATTGTCATAAATTGTATCTTGAATAGTAATACTATCTGTTGCAGGATTATTTAAGTCAGTTTGACCCTTTGCACTTACTGTTGGAGTATGAATATCATGGCTAATAGTAAGTGTATCTGCGCTTGCATTTGTATCAATTCTAATCCATTTATTACCAGAATTAATTCCAAGAGTATCTTGAGTATTATCCGCAATTACGCTTGAAGTGTTTGGGTTTCCAGTGTTATCTCCTGATGCAGCTCCGCTTCTACCATTAGTAGTAATAGTCTTAAATCCATAAGGTAATGTAACTGTTTCATCATTATGACCAACAACATGTCCTTTAGGGTCTACTATTGGAGTATATAACTTTATAGTATCCTTTTTAGAATTATTCATATTAGAATTAGAAGTAGTATCTCTTACTGGCTGATAATTATGTCTCAATGAAACAATCGGTTTAGTTGGTTTGCCATCTACGTTAACAGTCAACCATTGATTTTTAAATCCGCCTTCTTTAGTAAGGTTTTCTGCCATTGGGAATACGTCCGATACGATTCCTGTTACATCATGTTTAGTTCCAGGAGTATGATTAGCTCCTTCACTATTCTGAGTAACATTCGCGGGCGCGCTTGTCAAACGACCATAATTATCTACAATAACAAGGTCTTGAGAATCTAATTTTCCTAAATGAGAAATCCAATCATTGAAGGTATTTAAAGCACCTTGAATTGTTTTTAAATCTCTTGTGTCAGTATCTTCAGAATCAATCACTTGATTCATTTTTAAAATCATGCCATGAATAGTATTTAATTTACGAGCAAAATCTACTAACTCATAATATGTAAATCCAACCTCTCTTGTTGCTAAAGAAACTGAAGGAGGAATATGTTTAATTTTATTGTTCCACTGTTGACCATGTGGCATAATATTCATAGTATCTGAATCAATATAGAAATTCTTAATTACATAATAAGTTTCATTTGGATTCATTGTTTCTTCTTGAGCTAAAACATATTCGTCGCCTTCTTTACGATAAAAGTAGTTTGGATAATAAAAATAAATTCTTTGATTAGTTGCTGTGTCATGCTCATTAATTTTATGATAATCACTTTCTGAAATTTTTAAATGAGCTAAACTATAACCATCTACATTATTAACTTTTAAATTTTTATTAGTTTCAAGAATATAGCTACCTTTTCTCTCACGATCTAAATTTTCTCCAACTTTATAATAATATAGATTTGGAGCATAGAATTTATCAATCTTCTTTTTCTTTAATTGATAATATTGTAAACGATCTTTTTCATCTCTGGTAGGATTTGTATAATAATCTACTAATTGTCGTCTAATAGAAGTTGCTGTAACTGGAATATAAATTGTATATGGTCCAAGAAGCTGACTATTTACAGTTGTTTTTACAAACCAAGGATTTCCATCCTTGATATTTGCATAATTTATATGAAAATTATCAACTATGTCTCCAGAACGAGGATCTCTATAACTTACCTCAGTTCTTGCATATGGCAATAAGTGAAGAGGTTTATCTTCATCTATAGTACCACCCATATATACATATACATATTTTTTCTGTTGAACAAAATATAAATTCTGTTTATTTTTTTCAGGGTCAAAAGGCAATGTATTTCTTACATAATCTCCAACGCTCTGATCAAAAACCCAAGCTGGTCCAGCTTCTGCTTCGTTCCATGTATAACTACTAGAAACATGATGTGCTGGATCATTGAATTTAACTTGTTGATAAGTATCTACTTCAGTATAAGTCTCAGTTACTTTTTCTCCTCTTTTAACCATATAATGGTCAATTAAAGCTCCACCATCTTTAATATTTCCAGTTCCTAAATCACTATTATCAATGCGATAATCAAAATCAGCTTTTATAGGTTGCTCTCCAACTTTTAAAATATATGGTTCACCTGCGGCATGGAGCTTTTGATAATAATATTCTCCTATAGCTGGTTCTTGAACAGGTGTATAAGTACCATCATCATTCTTATTATAGACAGTAATATCTTGAAGTCCATCCCAATATACTTTAGAGTATTTATCTTCTGCCCAAGCTCTATAATAAAAGATACCTGGTAAATATAAATCAGTATATTGTGGTTCTGAAATAACATCTTTTAAAGCAAATCTTTCTTCTATCTCATAATATGTTGCTTTTGGATCATAATTTTGACCAGCAATAGTCCAGTCAATAGCATAATAAGGAGAATTTAATGTATTAGTATTGGCATCAGTCATATATTGATAATAAGTATAACCTTTAAAATCATCTCCCAAATCCATACGAGTTCTATCAATTTTATCAGAATCCATAGTATAATAAGTTTTATCTCTATGATAAGTAGGCTCTGAAATAAAATCTTTACCACCATTTGTTAATTCGTTTATATAATAATATTTGCTACCATCAAATGGCTGAACTTTTACTTGTTCATATCCTTCTGAAGCAGTAAGTTTTCTTACATAATATTCCAAATCTTTATTATATTTTCCAGAAGCAACATCATATCTGCTTCCATTCTTGACATAATATAAATCTGGTTTAAATTCACCCTCAGATAAATCAATTCTCTCATATGTATAAGCACTCGCGGCAAGTGGTGTATAAGTATACTTCATATCACGACGATAATATTTATTATTACTTACATCAAAATAAATTGTATCATCATCATTATTAGCAATATTTTCTTTCATCGCGTCAAAAGTGTTATATGGCTGAATAATCATACCCATTAAATCGTGTACAGAATTAATACAACCAGCTATAGTATTTACATTAGCTGTATTATAATAATTTCTTGGACATCCTTGTGCTTTACCACTCTTCATCTTATATGTAAAACCGTCTTTAACTAAACGTAATCCAGTTCTATCTTGAACAGCTCTTGCATCATACCATTCTATATCTGGATTTCTCTTTTGAGTTTTTTGGATAGCTTCATTTGTTTTTCTACCACCATAAACTAAATCCCAAACATCTGAAATAGCATCTCCAATAGATGGTAACATAATAGAAAGTTCTTGAGTATCTACTTCTGGTGTAGCAACACCATTATGATTTGCATAAGTATTACCACTTAATCCAGTAGGAGCAATTGTAATACCTTCAGCAACAAAACCCATATCTTCTGAAAGAGGAACATCTGGATCGACTGCTGGGTCTCTTCTACCTGGAAGCCCAAGCTGATGTAGATATTTTCTATCCCAACTTTTAGATACCACATCAGGATCAAATCCATCCCTATTATAATATATAGCTGCATTGATAACAGGTGGGTCTGCTTCTTGGGCTTTCTCAACCCAATCGATTCCACCAGTTTTATTATACTTAGCATAAAGAACCTTTTTAGAATTGGTAGTTTTATCAAATTCTGTTCTTGTCCAATTAGTATTTTCATCTGAAGGATACTTAACTCTACTATTTGAAGATAAAATAGTTGCAGCTATAGGTTTTCCTTCAGTATCATATTGAGGTACTTGCGTATCTGGTTCACTTGATCTTATTCTAAAACCCCAAGTTGGTTGCCAATGAAGTTTATAATATACATTTGTACTATCTACATCAAAGTGAGGTCTCAATGGAACAATAGTAGGTGCATCTGCGGAAATGTCAAATGTTGGTACAATAGTATTTAATTCAGCTACCATTACATATTTCTCATAGCCTTTATCTAACACTTTTTGCCAAACAGTTGAATCATAACCTCTACTTGTCTTATAATATTGTTTATCTCTTGTAAAATTAAAAGTAAAACTATCTTGGGATGAATCTCCTAAAAATTCCCATAAAGCCCCTGTAAAAGTAGTATATTGTTTCTTAGGATTGCCTTGCTCATCCTCAACTATCGTAGTAATTACATATTGAGCATTTCCAGTTGCAACCCAATATTCATCATATAAAAAGTTTAATGGATCTTTATGAATTCCACTATTAGCAACTAAATTATAAATTGGTTTCCCATTATCATTTAATTTGCCTGGCACTCGAAGGACAGTTCCTTCTTCAATTAAGTTATCTGTATATGTCAATTTACCATCAGCAATATCTTTTTTATCCTGATCAGTGAGACACCGAATAATAGTTGGATTAACTTTATTTCCTTCTTCATCTTCTTTTTCACTAACAATAAAATCAGCAGAAATTGATAAAGCAAAATCTTTATTTAATCCATCTATTGTAATTTTATAAACTTGAGGAACGCCAGATAGGCTGCCTTTAATATCTTTATCATATTCAACTAACACATATCTACCTACATACACTCCATCATTAGCGACTTGCGTATCCATTTCATATCTACTTGGATAAGTGGCATCAAATGAGAATTGTGTACGAGTAGTGTTTGTTATATTACCATAAAATCCCATATATTAGTCCTCCCCATCATCATAAATAAGATCTACAATTAATACTGCATTTGCTATTGTATTAATTTTTTCCATTGACGCTGCATCAAATTTAATACTTGTAATTTCAGTTTGATTATTTAAATCAAGTTCAAAAATTCCTGTTTGTCCAATTAAAATATAATCTGTCTCAGGTGCATTATTCAATAAAAATCTTGTCCCAGGTAATGCTTGAATACCTAATTGAGAAATAGGAAAACAATCTGCGAAAATTGTACCATCAACAAATTGTGCCTTTTCTGCGGTTTTTGGGGAGTTATTGCTTGCATCACCTTTTCTAGCTTCCGCATCATTATAGAAACGAAATTGTTTAACTTTATTTGCCATTTTTTATCTCCCTTACTCTTAAAATAAATTCTCAACTGCTTTTGTTGCATTTATATTCATTGTTCCATTATAAGTTAATGGAATAGTGAAACTTGAAACAATGTATTCTCCGCAAATACCACTATTATCATCTCTAACAAATATACGAGTATTTGGTTGCAAATAATAAATTGGTAATGTTGTCATTGAAATTGTTTCTGTGCAGTAAGAATAATTATATAATAAATTATCTAATTCATCTTTTGCAGATTTTCCTTGAGAACTAAATTTAAAAATATTACTGAATTGAGATGGTATTTGAAGAAAACTATATCCTGGTTTTAAAGCTCTTTGTAGATCTAATGAACTTATATAATAAATTTGATTAGGATTCCAGTCTAAAGCTAAAGTATAACCACCAGAACCATCACTAATATAATAATAAGCTCCGTCCTCATAAAACATATCTTCTGTAATATTTATTTTAGTATACTCAATACTATTTTCATCTATATAAATAATATTAGGAGTTTCTCTAAAATAGATAGCTTTAACATCAGAATTATTTTCAGCTTTTGGCCGAGTCCCAACATTCTTAACTGAATATTGACTTAATTCACCCTCAGAATCTAAAAAATCGAACCAAAAATTTAATGCCTCTGGAGATTCTTTAATTCCATTATTCCAATATGTTGTTTTATCATACTCATTATCATATTTTTGATAATACTGCTTTTTAGGAATATAAGCTTCTCCCTTTTTGCATTGATGAATATAATAATAATCTTTTGGAGATTTTTTATATACTGCTTCGCTTAAAAAACTAATCGCTGTATATTCACCAGACAATGATTGAGTATAATATTGTCTACCTACTACATAATTAATATTTTTGTCACAACGCACATAATAATAATATGATTCTGGTTTTGCATCATACTTTGTTTTAGTTGTATAAGCAATTTTATATGAACCTTTATAAAATGGATCATATAACTGTCTCCAAAAGCCATCCATGTCAGTATAATATTGTTCATATCCTGTATATCCATCAGGATAATATTTATTATTATTTTGACTTATCTTTACATAAAAATCATCATCATGCATGTGTCTTTTATAATCTTTGGACATTTGATAAATTAGTTCACGCCAATCAACTTGATGATATTTTTCATCTTTATTATCAATAGATAATTGTTCTTTTTTTAATTCTGTTAATTCATCCCCCATATTATGCTCATTAAAATAAAATCTAGGATTATAAAAATATACATTTTCTCCTTTCTCCACATTTTCTTTTAAAAAATGTAAAAAAGTATGTTTATCAGAACAAGTTGCATATGGATACATAAAATTTTTTTTAATAACAGGTTGAACTAATTTTGTTATAATCTTTCCTTTACCATTGTCATAAGATTCATAATACCGACATTCTCTTAAAACATCTGGATCTGGTTTTCCTGAGCCATGAATAGTATCAATCTTAGTTGGTTTTATAACAATTAACCAAACATATTTTTCATCATTTGTAAAAGTTGGAAAATTATGAGCTTTACAATATTCATTTAATGAACTTTCTTTAACACATCCAGATTCGTCATTTCGAGAATACCACTTCATCGTTCCAGTAGGCTCAACTCCTGTAATAAGTTTATAATAATCGTGCCAGTCTCTAATATCCCACCATCCAGGAGTCCAACCTTGCGCAGTCTTTTCTGGCTGAGTTAAACCAACAGGAGTTGGATATTTAAATTTATAATTCTCAAGCTTCTCATAATCTTCCTTAGTGGTTAAACTTTTTATCTCTTCTTTTAATTTAGTATAATATTTATCTGTAAAAAATACTTCTCCATCATATGTTTTATAATATAAAGGTTTCTTATCTATTGCATATCGTAAATGTACTGGTATCTCTGCTCCACTTACAGATGTTCTTTGTCCCCAAATAGAGAAATCATTTTTAAGATTTGATAAATCTGGAGCATTACTAAAAGATGTTACTATATTTGCATTTTCAAAATAATACGTTACAGAAGATGTATTTGCGGCATTCTCTACATAAACATCACTTGTTGTATTATTCATAATATTATTCCAAGATGTTTGAACATAAGTCTTTTTCTTTTGAAAAACAAATTGTCCATCAATATTATAAAAATATTCAAACTCTCCTAACATAGATACTATTTTATCAAGCATTTGCGTAACTGAGCTTCCAACATCTAAAATAAGGTCGCCCGCATATGTTAAATCAGTCGGCTTATATCCAACAACATCACCATATTGAACTTTTATAACAGAATATCTTGTATCACTATTTGCGGTTCTGATATAAGTAGGTTCAATGCTATTTCCCATATCAATAGAAATTCTTTGATCAAAATGAAAATTACCATCTTCAAAATCTGTAATTGGTTTCATAGTATCGTATACATAAAATCCACTTTGTTTTGAAGAAAAGAAAAGTTGATTTACAACATCCATATCTAAATTCATTAAAAGATAAAAAGGATCTTTCTGACGAGATTCCATAAGCTCAATACCTATATCATCAAGATCATTAATAATAATATTCTCAAAAGGCTCTTTTGCATATTCATGAACTGCCTCACGAATAATATCTTTAATTAAATAATCATTTGTGGTAATTGTGCCATCTGCGGCGATTGTATCATATTTACCAAAGTCAACAGATAGTGCGGTAATTGCGCCACCGACATCTCCATTTAACATACACATTTTATCTTTACCTTGTAATGAAATAGTATATGAGCTGGTAGATTGAGATGTATTAAAAGTAGATATTACATAATGTCCTTCTGGAAACCAAATTATCTCTGGATAATTAATTGTATCTATTGTGTTTTTAACACCAACTTTTAATTCAAATTTTGTATTTAATCCCCAATAGTAATTATGAATATTAAGTTCACTGGCTACCATTGTCATAGAGCATGTGCGGCGAACCGCAGAAGTCCCATTTACTGAAATGGAACCCTGCGTTATTCTACCAGTAATCTCCTCTATTGGATTTTCATCAAAATCTAAAGCTATAACCTTAGCGTAAATTTCTCGTGTACTCTGTTCATCGAGTTGTTTTAAAAAATCTTTGTTTAATAAAGGATCTTTCATGATATAATACCATTCGCCTCCTTATATGCTGTAATTGTTTTATTTAAGAGGATTAAGAATTTTTGATATGCTAAATCTCTTTGCTCTTTAGCTTGAACTATACTATCTCTTGTATTATTATGATTCTTATACTCCTCCAAAAGCTTTGATTCAGCCGCCTTATAATCTGATTTAGCCTTTATAAGATCTTTACTACCAGTTTCTTCAAAAGTATAAGTTATATCTTGTTTTGAATAACTAATATAAGCAATAACACCTCTATTTATTGTTAAACTTTTTATAAAAGAGCTATCTTGAATATCAATAGGCATTATTTCATCAAACACGTTGACTTCTTCATCATCAATAGTAGCAGTAAAAGTGTCATATCCAATAGCAAAGAAATCTTTTAAGTCTCCATCTATTGCATATCCAGTATATGGAGCAAAGGTATCATTATTTGCTTCTACATAATAACCTTCATTTGGAAACTTCTTTGCGACACGTCCTCTTCTGTGACGGATATAATATATTGCCCATGGATCTAATGTTGCTAAATCAATAGGGGCTCCTGTACAATACATATCATTATAATATTTAAGTGAAGCATCTGGAACAAACTTATTTTCTTCTTGACCTTCTTGCGGTTCAGTATATTCAACATCTACATAGATATCTCGTAAATCTCTTCGTTGAAGTTTTAATGAATAAGTATTTAATACTTCTGTTTTAATATCTTCAATTAATTCAAAGATATCTTTAGTAGTATAAATTTGACCGTATTTATCTACTAATTTCTGTTGCTTATATCTTTCTCCAATAAATTGTCTAACTGGAACATCAACAATTTGAACATCTTTAATAGTTCCAAAAATAGTAATAGATCTTGTCTTATAACTGTATGTAAATAAACCATTCATGTCTTGAGTCCAATCAAAACGAACATTTTTAATAGGACGATCAGGAAATTCTGCATAATAAGAACCAGTAGCACCAATAATAAAACTCTGTCCATCAATATATACTTTACTTCCAGGAGTCATTTCTGTAAAAGAAATTGAATAAGCTGGATGAGAAAGTAATTGCGGTTTAGGCTTGGTTTCATCACCTGCATCTCTAAGAGTAATTGTTTTCCATCTTGTCTGCATTGCAGTATCCTCATTTGCATCTACTAATCCATAATGTCTTAAATTAGTAATATTAAATTCTGCTATTTCATAAGCACTACATGAAAAACTATGTAACATTCTGCTCAATCCATCTTGCGGGCTAAGTGAAACATTCATTAATCGTACAATATAATTACCTTCAGTAGGAGACCGAAAAATTTTTGGTTTTCCATTATTTAACCAATCTAATACCTTATTTTTGAATAGACGTTCCGCAGTTATATTTTCTTTGGTCAGATTAGCATTTATATCTTCTGGTTTTAAATCGCCTAACTCTTCTTTTTTCATAAATAATTCTACATTATCCATTTGATAAGAAATAAGTCCAGAAATAGAAAATTCTTTATAATCTACATTTCCATTTCTTGATATAAAAGGATATTTACTTCCAATTGTATCCATTTTTGATTCAAGTAAATCCTTTTTATATGTAGCTACTTTGGGATTAAAACGAATGTTAAGTTGACGTTCTCCATCATATAAAAACATATCTTCAAAGTCAACTGGAACACTATTTGAAATAATTCTATCTGAATAAATTCCATTAGAATTATATTGTTGTAAAGAATATCTGTATGTTGCACCTTGTTCAATAGTACAATCCAAAAGAGACCATTTTTCTGGTGGTACAGCTTGTAAATCAAAACGTTTAAATTCTTCCCAAGCATAACCATTCAAACTGCTTGAACGAGATACTACAAACGCTCCTGATATTACTGCATCATATTTATCATCAAGAGTTACTTTAATATATCCTTCATCTGGCATTAAAGTTGCAACTAAATCAGTTTTAATTTCTGGGCTAACTGAACGACGTTGCATAATTCTATAAAAAGGTGTATTAGCAGTTAAGCCATTTACAGATTTAATTGAATATTTTAAAAAATATGTTTTATCTAATTCAAGGTCTTGCGGCACAGAGAACGTATCATGCGCTTCATAACTTAAATCATCTAATGAAGTATTATGAATTATTTCGCCAGTATCTTGAATAACATTCTTTTCGTAATCATATAATCTAAATCTACTACTATATAATTTTTCTGTAGTATCTCCGCCTTTTTGACTATATACACCTGTATAAAAATAATTATGTGAATTAATTCTACCAAATTTAAGTCCACTAATTTGTATTGTTGGAGCTGTTGTATATTTAGCAACTCCTACTGTAGAATAATAACCAACAATTCCATCTTTTCCTATATAAGCAAGTTGAAATTTATAATATTGCCCCACTGAAAAATCTAAAAAGCTTGCATCAAATGTTGCATAATAATCTTCTTCCATATCGTAAGAAGATGTATTGCTATTTGTAGTTTTTATAGCGCCTTTTACAACTCCACTTACAGTCTTTATTTTTAAAGCAAAACCTCCAACTTCACTTTTAGAAACTGCTTTATTCATAGAAAATGGGACTGTTATAAGAACAGTCCCATTATCATTACAAAAAGCTGGAATTGTCCCATTAATATTTGGTGGGTACAATTTAGCCATCTTTTATTACTCCTCTACTTCATCCTCATCATCTGTAATCATATAAGAGATTGCAGCAATCTGATTTGCATTTAAGTCAATATCATCAAACCAATCAAGCTCTAACATATTTGTTTTAACATCCTGTGTTAAATCAAATAAATCATTAAGTTCTTTCTGAACCTGCTCTTGAACACTCTTATCGAACTTATATTGATTATTTTCTTCATCTTTCTCGCCATATTTATCAAAAATCTCCATACGAGACTTTTCAATTTCCTGAGCAAGTTCTGTCATTTTCTTCATATTCTTTTGAATATAAAAACCAACTTTAACTGGAAGATTTATATCAGTTGTGATACTCTCCATTAAAGCTTGAGCAGTTGTATAAATTTCTAAATTTGTTAAAGTAATATTTTTTGTTGCCATAATATATTCTCCTTTTTATCTAAAAAATTTTTTAAACGATTCCATCATAAATCGTTCCTTCACTCCATCCAGGACCAGAAACACCATCATATATAACGCCTTCAGACCACGTTTTAGGAATAAGTCCGCCTTTATATCTATATACATCTTGCCAACCTGGGTTTGAAAATCCTATACTTGCCGGATTTCCTTTTGGGCCTCTTGCTCCAATTGTTTGAGGAACATTTGGATCATAAACAAATTCTGTATGACCGTCTGCTGAAGCCCCAGTTGTGCCTGGTTTATTCCAAACTAAAACATCTCCTTTTTTACAATTTCCAAATCCTGAAAAAGGTAAATGCTGAAAGCCTAATGAAACTAATCCTCCCATATCACCTGTATAGGAACATCCTCCTGTACTACCTAATTCATGCAAAATTACACTTAAAACAAAACCACTACAGTCATATTGAGAGGCTCCTCCTGGAGCAAAATGCCCTGCGCCCATTAAATAGGTTGGGTGAAAAGTATTTATAATATATAATGCATGACTAATAAAACTTTCTCTTGAAGCCATTTTTTACCTCCATTTTTTTTAAGATCGTGCGATATACACACCAACACATACTCCGTTTGAAAAAGAAAAATAAGAACCGTTTTCAAAAGTTACAGTACCATTTACTCCAACATGGTTATTAACAGTTATACTTCCGCCACATTCAAATGATCCACAAAAACATTTTGTATCAATTGCTCCAAAACCTTTTGGTCCTACTGTAAAGGTTTGATTAGAAGCAATTATGCCAATAACGCCATTTGTAAAATAAATACTATCATTTCCTACTGCAAGTTTTAAGTTATTTAATATAATACTTCCTTTTCCGCTTCCTATGTGTAAACCATCTGAAGAGCTTAAATATGTATTATCATTTATTTTTAATTTGCTATCATTAAGTTCAACATTATTTCCAATTTTTAAATGAGTTGAATTTAATTCAACGTTTTTTCCTATCGTTAAACCATTTTTACTTAAATTAACATCTGTTTTTCCTATTTTTAATCCATCTTTGCTTAAATCAACATTGTTAAAGTGTAATTGATCACTATGTAAATAATTGTTTTTAAAATCAAGTCCATCTGAACTTAATTTAGTATCGCCATTTTTAAAATATCCTTTACCTAATGTCCAACCTGCAACTTTTCCGCCAGTAGCATCAATATTCTCAAAAGTAGCTAACCCATTGGTAGTAACACTCCAACTATTTCCAATAATTTTACCTTGTAATGTTGTATTACCATCTTTATCGACTTTAAAATTACCATTTGAAACACTCAAACCAGAAGTTCCTAAATAAATTCCAGAGTTTCCAAATTCAGAACTTTCAGTATATAAAGCACTACTATTAAAATAAAAAGGTCCAATTTGTCCACCTTTAGCAGCAATTAATTTTTCTGCTTCAACTTTTCCACTCCAAGAAACTCTAAAAAAGTCTCCAACTTTAAAAGGATAATCATTAACAGTACTATCTATTGCAATAATATAATCTTTTACTTCACCAGTTTCTTTATTTGTAATACTTTTTACAGCTTTTATTGTAAAATTATATGCTTGCATAGCTCCATAATTTAAATCTAATTTTACACCAGCACCAATATTTTTTTCAGTACTGTTTTTAAAATTCATAGATTGAATATAAAAATCATTTTTTGAAGCATAAAATAAATTAATTAATTCTTTATTACCATTCTTATCAGTTAAAGTCTTATGTTGAGTTTGTATTTGTAAATAAGGACTACCATTACTATCAATATAAATTCCACCGGTTTTCGCTTTTAAAGCTTTAATTCCAAAATCAAAAGATGTTATTCTACCTAAAGTTAAATCAAGTCTAGTACCAACTTCATTTACTTCACTAAAATCTAAAGATTGTAAAAATTGAGAACTTTTTCCAAAAGATAATAATGTATTTGAACATTGCTTTTTATTCTTGCCAGACCCTATCGTTCCGACACCAAAAATTTCAAAATATGGAACTCCATTACTGTTTAAATTTATATAAGCTCCAGTAGATGAATCAGAAGCTTTTAAAGAAAAATCATAAGCTTTTAGACTTCCTTGGTTTAAATCAAATTTAAAACCTTTTCCATAAGAAAGAACTTTTTCTTTTTCAGTTCCATCATCTGCGATAATTTTTTCTGTAATAGGATAATCATAAAAATCATGAGACTGTAAATAGTAATTCTGATCTCCAATATATATTAAATTTTCTCCAGGTCTACTATATTCTTTACCATCAGAATCGTATCCAATTTTTACTTCACCACTTCTTATTACAAAATATGGTTCATATTTACTTGGATTTGGATTAATTTTAATCATTGAATTATTACCAATTCCATAAGCTGTAATAGTACCATTATCTACATCAATGCACATGCCTTCTTTAGCTGTATCAAGAGGCTCTTCTAATGCTTGTCCTGAATTATAAGCGGCCATTGACATTAAATATCTTTGACTTTGAATTGAGCCAGAATTGCCATCTATCAAAATCTGCCCGTGTCCTGATTTTCCAAAAAAGGCTCGTCCATTAATATTTAAACCAAAGCTTTTTTGTCCTTCATTAAAACCATATAACCCAATTCCAGTATAATAATCTTTTAATGCAGATATACCCTCTTCCGTATTAAAAGCTGGACTTAGATCTCCCATTAATACACCATTAAAACGATTTTGGTTATCTTTTTTTCCTGCTCCCATCATCGTTGATAATATTGTACCATTTTCTTCATCGAAAGTCAAACTACCATCCCATGCATTTAATAACGCTGATGTAAAAACATTTTGATATATGTATAATGGTTGAATCCAAACAATATTTAATCCATTACTTCCAAAAGTATATCCAATAACGGAAATTTCTTTTCCATTATTTTGTAAATACATTGATGGCGCAATTAAACAATTATTTTGATTTAACCAAGGATAATATTTTAAATTAGTTGTATAATTTCCCTCTTTATCTTTTACTTGAGTATCTTTACCATAAGACATCATCCATTTTACATTTGTATCAGGCGTAGTTTTTTGATCTATATAACTATAAACTTTATAAGGGTCTTTATAATAAGAAGGATCTACTCCAGCTGTATTATAAGATATTTTTGTCGCTCCATCAAATGTAGTGTAATCAATAGAACTTCTTATTGATATTGGCAAATAAGAATATAAAGATACTTTGATACCATCTGGTTTTTGATTACCAGTATTTTCAGTTAATTCATCTGTACTAACTTTTCCATCAACGTTCTTATTTTCTCCGTTTTCATCTTTATATTTATTCAAATTTACTATTGTAGTAGCATTAAAGACTTGTCCTTGAAGAATAAAATAATTTAAGTCTTCAATTTTATGAGAATTTATCTTTAACGTAACAGCTCCAGTAGAACTATCTACAGCCTCAATATCAATGGCGTTTGGATAATATATACTTCCATCCTCTTTTTTTACTTTATGATCTTCAGAATATTTTGTATTTGAACTATACCAACTATATTTAATTTTTGTTATATAATCTTGCGTAACTTCTTTATTTTGATAATCATAAATATGCGGGATTACTTGCACAGTGTCTAATGTACATAAAACCGCAGGTTGCTTATCCGCTAATTCTAGAGTAAAAGTATATTCAGTTCCATTTGTTCCTACTGGACCAAAAGCTAAAGTATATTCTGCTTTATATTCTCTATTATTTTTATAAATAGTACAATAAACAGTGTTATTAATAGCAGACTGCGTATAGTAATCTTTTATTCTAAAAACCTGCTGAGTGGAATCAGCTTCTTCGTCACCTGTTTTTTTACTAGATAAAATACCATAACGAATAATTTTAAAATAATTCTGATCACTATTATCTATTTGTGTGCGGCCTTTTTTATAATAAATTGTTTTTTCATCCCAAGAAATAGCTTTTTGATATTTTTTATTTTTTTCTCGTAAGCTATCAAAAGTAAAATATTCATCTTTTTTAAAAACATTTTCATCCAAAGTTCCAATTTTATCATAGAAACTATATTCAACATCTTCTTCTGGAGAATAAATCATAGTATTTAATTTTGGAATAGACCAAATAATTTTTTCAGCAGTATCTAATTCTTTTACACCAGAAACAATAGATGTATAACTAGCCGTAAAAAGTCTTTTTTTATCTGCTTCAGATGAACTCATAATTTTGCCAGCATCATCATAAATACGATAAACTCCATTATATCCGCCTTTACAATCATCGCAAGTGATAGTAAGGCCTTTGATTAAATCTATAGTATTTTCATCTGGAACCATATTCTCATTTTCAAATTTTAAATCTTCACTAATATAATCATGTATTTTTTCTAAATAAGAATTTTTTAAATTGTCTAATTTTTCTTTTTCTTCATCAGTTCGTTTATCTTCTGGTTTACTTTCAATTTCAAGGATATCTTCATCATTAGCTATTAAATAATTATTAACATACTCTCTTGACATACATTCTACAATAACTCTAAACATTTCAAAAGATTTTTTAGGGTTAGGAGAATATTCTAATTCAAATTTATTTTTTTGTTCTACCATTTCAACCCAAAAAGCACCCGCTATTTTATCGGTTACACCTTGAGTTAAATCATATTTATACCAATGAATTATGGCTCCTGTTGGAATATCTTCTGCTTGTGCGATAGACTCAAAACTTCTTGTTTTTTTATCTTCTCCAGTTGTTTCATGAACCCATCTAAGAATAATTTTCTTTTTATTTAATTTATTTAATTGCTCAGTATATAATTCTGTCTTATCTAAATCTTCTACTGTAAAAGCTTTTTTAGTGCTATCTTTTTGATGTTCAATTTCGCTCTGTTTTGCTAAAGTTTGTTTAGTTTCTTCTGTTAAATGCTCTGCGTATTTTTTTGAATCAAAAGTATATAATAAAACTGTGTCTTCAGTAAAGTCTTCTAAAGAATAACCAAAGCTAACAAAAGGTTCTGAAACAAAAATATCATCAAAATTAGAAGGAGCTAATAAATTTTTACTTTTATCATAAAAATTTTTATCCTGATAAAGAACTACCCTAACACGAGTAATATTTACATCAGGGTCTAAATCAAATAAAAGTTTTTGTTCAAAGCCAACTTCAAATTTATATGGATCTCCAATCATACTGGAAGAATCTAATTTAAACATATACCAATCTTCGACTGTTTGTTCTGCGGTATTTTTCTTTTCGCCAAGAATATCTACTCTAATACCATAATTACCAAGAATAACATTTCTTGTAGATAAATAGTTTTTAAACTTAGCTTTAACAAGCATTTTCTTATATGCTTTATATTTAATACCTTCATCTTTTTTGGTATCATCTTTTTCTTCTTCTAATTTTTTATTAAAATTATCTCCACTATCCCAAATAGTTATTTGAGTTTTGTCTCCATTAGCAATAATACCAGTTTCTCCAATAGAGCTGGAAATTAAATTTTGTGTAATATCTATATAACTTTTTTCTGGATCATCAGTATTATAATCATTTCTATCTTGATCATAACGTCCAGTAATTAACTTTTTATTATTATAATCTCCATTAGGAATATTGACATAAACAGAGGCACCATTACTGTATTTCGTTGATTCAGAATACGCTTTAAATGTAGATGAACCATCGGTAACAGTATATTCACCTTGCTCACTTTTTGAGTCATCAGTAATGGAGCATTTTACAGTTTTATCAAACTGTAAATTTTTAACTCGCTGAGCTGCTATAATATCCATGGCATCAAATAATTTTTTAATGTTATCATCTATAGTAGCTTGACTTCCATTCTCTGTTGCCATATTTAACTCCTTTCTCTCCAATTTCTATTATAACATAAAATTTTATCTGGGTCAAATGTTTTTAATTGCCCAAAATAAAAAATAGGGATGAATCAAATGATTCATCCCTAAAAATAATAAATTAACGTTTACGATTTGCATATTGAGAAGCAAGATTAACAACATTATCAAAGGCTGAAAGAATTTCATCCCGATTAGTTGCATTTGGAAATTCTGCGGTAATATGAACATTTTGTTCAAGAATGCCATTATCTTTATTTACTGATGCAGCAAATAAAGAACCTAAACCTCCACTTGCACTCATTGCATTTAAGTCAATCATATCTGAAATCTGACGAACTATATCTACAGTTTTTAAGAAGTTCTCAGTATCATCTTTGTTAAGAACAATTTCTTTTTGATGTAACATAGCAAAACGACCTTCACCATTCCAATCGCCTGTATATCCACCAGTATCAAATTTACCATAACTATATTTATTTCTTATTTCATCCATCCTATTGCAATATTTAGCATATAACTGTCCGTTTTCAGCTTTTGCATTAATAATAGTCTGTGCGGCAGATACACCTTTTTCTTTAAGCTTTCTTGCTCTTTCTGGATCATTACCCCATCCAGAGTGATCACCCCAAAGCCAAATCGCAGCTGCTACACCTTCAGCCTTATCAGAGTTATCTTTTGGCTTCTTTTTATCTGGCTTATTAGTAGGATTACCATTAGTATTACCTCCATTACCATTACCAGTGCCGCCCCCATTACTACTTGGAACATCTGGAGTATCATCAAGAGATTCTAAACCAGCTAATCCCTGAGTAATTTTTTGAAGAGATGCATATAATTTTGTATTTTTTTTACATATATTATCAATAGTTTTACTGTATTGCGCTTCAAATGCTTTAACTTGAGCTTCTACTTCTCCCCAAGCTTTTTTAATAGCACCTGCATCTTCAGTCGTTTGAGTTTTTAAAGCTGCAGAATCGGTTTTTGCTTGACCAACAGAATCAGAAAATTTAGTTTTAAATCCTTCTAAACTTGTTCCAGCTGCATTCATTACGCTATTAACATCATCAGAATATTTTTTTGCATATCCAGAAGCTTGATTAAATAAATTCTGTGAAGCTCCAACCCATTTACTTTGAAGACTTTCTAAATTATCATAACCAGTCTCAATAGCTAATTGAGTTTGACTAAATTTACCAATATACTCTTCATCTTTCATAGCTTTATTATTAGTCAATACACCATAATTTTTTACATCTTCTTCATAAAGTTTAGTATTATTGTCCAATACATTTTCCATTTGACCTTTATAGTAATCCATTTGCTTACCATAATAATTTTGAAGACCTAATAAAGCATCTTGGTATTCTTGAGATCCAACTTCATATAATTGAGATAGTTCAGCAATTTTTTGAGCTTGCTCAGCTTCCATATTAATCATTGACTCTTGTAATTTATTAATGTAATCTGCATTCATTTGTTGCATTTCATGAAGCTTATCTTCATATGATTGTTCTGCGTCTGCAACTTGTTGTTCATCAGCAGTATATACATAACTGAAATTACCCTCAGAATCTTTCGTCATACGAACTTGAGATTTTGCGTTTTGGGCATCTTCTAATGCCATTTCCGCAATCTTTAATTCATAACGTTTTTGTAAATATTCAAGGTCATATTCACTTAACTGTTTTCCTTTTTGTTGCAGTTCAACAATTTCTTCCTGTAATGAAGCTAATTGCCTCTTGGCTTTAACGTTACGTGTTTCGTCAATAGATTTATTAATATCCCTAGTTAATTTAGTTAATTGATAAACTTTTTCATATTCTGGAACATACTCTTCTTCAAGAGTTTTAGCTTGCTCCCATTTTTCTTTTAAAGCATCAATACTTCCTGCTAAACCTCCAATAGTAGCTGAAAAATCTTCAATAGAATTTTTCATATTATTATCAAAAGCATTTCTCGCGGCTTGTAAAGATTCTTCCCAAGAATCCATAAAATCTTCTTGTGCAGACTCATATGCTTCTTCTTGTTGCTGAATAGTTTTATCCCATAATTTTACATCTTCTTCAAGACCTTTTGCTGCGGCCTCATCTCTTGCTTTTTTAGAAGATTCTAATTGAGATTGAATTGTTTCCATTTTAGTACGACGCTCTTCTA
>ULXY01045601.1_pt1 | contig 96011 bp, 96 predicted proteins | sample 1961741 | NCBI WGS metagenome assembly ULXY01 (sample SAMEA4835851, study PRJEB28245) | human gut metagenome | biome: gut microbiome; material: fecal sample | place: Denmark | collected 2008
CTCCTAACATAGATTCTCCATTCAAGGTTTTGACTTTAGTAGTGCCTCCTGCTGCATGTAGGATGTCAGTACTGGCTTTGCCACCCACTGATATTCCAGAACCATTATACACAGTACTCCCACTATCTGATGGGAAGGATATGTTGCTGCCCTTATCCATTGTACCTCCTGATAAAGGCAAATACTTCTTTATTTGCTCACCTATGGAGTCTTCCAAATCACTTACCTCTTCCTTAGTGGCATAATCAGTCAGGTCTATTGTGGTAGGACCAACAAGCTCCCAATGGCCATCAGGATAAGTCTCATCCTTTACCCATAGATATTCATTATACCTATTATCTTCTGTAGGGTCTTCATTGGGAATAAAATATATCCTGTTAGGTCTACCTGTCTCTGGTAAAGTAGGCAGTATTGATGCCTTAGGAAGATGCTTTAATGTACCTATAATTGCTGTTGCCATATTTTAATATCCATATTGAAGAACTCCTGAAGGAGCATTTATAACACCTTTACATATCTCTGGATTCCATCCAACACCTAGAATAGTCTTTATGCTATCCTTTTGTCCTGCTGGAATTATAGTAACCTCCACATCATCATCAGATATATTCTTCAGTAGGAAGTTGACTCCGGGATTGAAGTTCCCTGAAGGCACCTCCTTCAGTACAGATATTTGAAGGCTATTTATAACTTGATTTGAAACTATTCTTGCATCCATAATCATTTACCTCTATTGTTCTTACCTTTTCCCTTGCAACCACACTTCTTTGCCATATCATAGAATTTTTATGGTTATTTTCTCACCTCTATTCTTGCCCTCTTGAAGTAGCTTATATAGCTTCCTGAATGTATCCTGACTATTCAGAACCTTACCAACTTCAGAGTTTACACCTACCAAGAGACATCCCGAAGTATCCTTATCTGTATTACCTGCATGTATAAGGATACCATCAAACCCCTTTACATTAAGAAGTCTGGGTAATTTGCCATTGCATGTTTCTTTGTAGAAAGATTTAGGCCCAAACTTAGGGCTATATACATCTAAAGTTACATCATAAGTTCCACTAGGGATTGCTGTAATGCCTGATTTCTTTAAGGATTTGATTTTAGCGACACTCATGCTGTCATCTAATCCTCTATCAGTATCTTCAAGCACATTGCAGAACCACTTTCCATCAATAGTAAGATTACTTATTGTGTAGCTCTGTTTCTTCCATTTTCTGTCCACTACTAATTCCATGCTCATTAAAAAGGTTTAAGTTTCTTTTCCTTAACTGGCAGGTAAGGTCAGTACATATGGAACTCATAAGGTTAAACATTTGTTTCCTAAGTTCCCCCACTCCCTGCTCTAACTCTGCATTTCTTCTTAGTACCTCTTCCAACCTCTCTCTATTATCAGTAGAGAGCTTCTCATAAAAATCTAATGATTCTTTCATGTTATTTATGAGGTTACTATCAACTTCACTATCATATTTCTTTCTTGCAAAGAACCATGATGTCCAACCACTGATTACTGTGGTTATTATCCCTACTCCTCCAGTAATTAATATACCTAGGTCAATCACGTCATTTAATTATTTCAATAAATTTTTGCTGCTTATTATTCACATAAGGACTATTTTCCACAATAGTAACTTCCACCACTCTATGTTTCTTCTGAAACCATCTAAACAGAAAAAATTTCTTAGGAGGATTTACAGTCTCTTTCTTGCTATGTGTAACTATGTATTTCTCACTTACAAATTTAGGATGCACTGTAATGACATTAGGGAATTTCATTCCCAGCTTCAACTGATACCATTTATCCCCAATCAGAGTATCAACATGAAATGTTGTTTCACTGAATATGGTATCTTGGAAAGTAACAGTATCTATCCTTTCTGATGTAGATAACAGATATTGTAAGTATTGCAAATCCTTATCCTTTATCTTCAACTCCTTTCTAATCCTGTCCATTTCAACAGTAATGGAATCACTGTAATACTCAAGCTGCTCAGCAGTTAGCTTATACACTCTATTTTCCTTCTTCAGGGAACTGTTCTCCAAGGAGTATGCCTTATTGTTATTCATTGCAACAGCCAACTCATCAGACATTTTCTTATACCCATTGCAGTAATACATGGAACAGGATATGGAAGCCAGCATAATCACTGATATAATACTTACTAATATCTTTCTCATAGCTATGTAGTTACAGTAAATGAACTTAATTTGTTGTAAACTATAGAACCCTTGAAGTTGTATAATTGCCGATTAGAATTGACATTAGTGGGAGGTGTCTCCATGCTTGAACCTACTGAATAACTCCCATTAGATTTTCCATCATCTGTCAATGGAAGCATAGCACACCACACAGAATTAATAGCATTACCATTAGAATCACCTACTGCTTGTGTCTTTGTGTAATTTGCACCATTAAACAGGTTACTGTAAACAGAAGTATTTCTCATAATAGCATTAGCCAGCTTATATATGTTGTTACCTGACATAAGATTGGGAATGCTCCTATTATGATACTGAACCATGGTATTTTGGTCATTATACAATACTATGTATAACTTAGCTAGTGAGGTGCCTGCAACAACAGATATTTTCATGCCTGAGAATAGCATATACTGTATACCATAATTGTCATCTCTACCACCATTAGTAGGAGTATATACACTTGAAGAAATCTGACCACCATCAACAGGTACTGCACATAAGACTGCCTTAGTCTGTGATAATTGGTCAGAGTCACTAAGATATGTAAATCCTTGAGGAGTGCCACTTTCAAATCCAAAAGAAACCCTCACCTCAGGAATTGTTATTTCATATTTAGTTGTTACTATAGCAGGCTTTATATGCATTTCATTCACAAAGTCTTTTGCTTCATACCTTTGTATGGAGTTAATATCAAATATACTAGAATGGCCTGCAAGCCAAGAGGCTGTACAAAATTGTTTTGTAGCAGAAGGTAGGGAACCTCCTACCTTCTTTACTGCCTCTATTTGTGTCATGAATTCTCTTCCCATACTTTTCTCATAGAATTTATCGTATCCTCAAGATATTCTATCCTGCTCTCCAGTTGCTTGTTCCTCATTACAACCTCCTGTAATGCCTTGATTGCCAGCACACCAAATCTATCATATTCTACCCACTTGGTATCATATTTATCAGCTCTGCTGTGGACCATAGTAGCATATACACCACCTAGTGACAGAAGCTGGTCAGCTTTCACACCAAAAGTGCATCTTATACCATTTTCATCAGGGTGTTCCCATATATACTTTATGACATTTAATGACATCAGATTATCCAGCACATCAGGCATACATGTGACTTCCCTTTTGAATCTCATATCAGAGCCTGAATTACCAGCACCTGACTTAAAGTCCTGATATGCTGTCCAGCTATTACTCTTATTGACCAGAGCTAAGTCATCTTCCACAATTGTTGAAACCTCCAACATGCCCATCTCTCCAAATCTAGCAAGAGAGCCTAGGTTACCAGCATCCTTATCTTCGTAGGCTAGCTCTGCCAATGCAGAACCCATACTGACTAACCCATTCTTTGAGGTACTTACTACACTATAAGTAGTATTCTCCCAAGGAACATACACTGAAAGTACCTTATTACCATCTGTTCCTGCACTACCTGATGGATAAGCAAGCTGGACAGGATATATTCTGTTCTGTGAACCAAAAGTAGTAGCAGCAACAGCAGATATTGTTCTAATCTCAGTGCTGGATACCTTTACACCACCTAGTGTAGTAGGTGTTGCCTTCCCTAGGGAGAAAACTGTTCCTGATAAACTAAGTCCAGCTCCTGCTGAGTAAGTTGTGCCATTGTCAGTCCAAGGGACATTGACATACATCTGATTTGAGGAATTAAGCTCAACAGGATAATTCTTACCCTTCTCAGTATACCCAATCCTGACCAATCCTAGTGTAGTTGAGGTAGCTACTCCATACTCAACTGGCTCTCTTGCTGTTGGAGCATATATGTCAGTATTGGTACCATTAATATTGATGGTGCCTATCTTTGTACCTGAAGACAAAGACCTGCTGAATGACACAGCATCTGCACCTGCTTGGATTCCATCAAGCTTGGATTTATCACTGGAACTCATAAGTCCATTGGCACTAGTAGTAGCAACATTATATGTTGTATTTGTATCTGTCCATGGTACATTAACATAAGCCTTACCAGAACTATCCAACTCTACAGCATAGTTCCTGCCATTATCAGAGTACCCTATCTTTATACCTCCTAATGCTGAACTAGAAGCTTGAGGTATAGAAGTAATCTCAGTCCAAGAAGACCAAGAAGATGACCCATAAGCTCTAGTATATATCTTGTTTTTTGAATAAAGTACCTGTATAGTCGAAGAGTCATAATTCTCCAAGAGCACATGTAATGCAAACTGTGATACTCCAGAAGGTTTATTACTTATACTATTGCCATAATTGGCATAATAAACACCTAAATATTGAGTTCCCCTATATGTATTCAGGTCTCCTGAGGAGATTAACTTAGGAGAAGTTACACTTGCATTCCAATCATATATGTTCCCATTAAATATGATGACATTATCATCATCTATAGGGAAATACAACACATTAGGGTAACTGCCAGCAGAGCTACTTATTGCAGTAGCTCTGTCGGTAGATACACTTACTTTAAACTCTTTACCTTTTGCACTCATAACTTTTTTTTTTTATTCTATAATGATGCCTGCATTAGAAGGCTCTTCACTTGTGGTAGCACTAGTCCAATTAGTCCCACTATAAGTAGCCTGTATATATAGTAAGGTAGAATTATTCAGTATCGCAAACATTCTAACCCTACTGTTAATAGTATCATTGAATGCTGAGAATGCTACTGTATGCATTCTGTTGATGCTGTCTTTATATACTCCATGTATTACCTTACCTGCATTAAGGGCGGCATTGAAGCTACTATAGGGACCTAGAATAGCATTTATTTCACTCTGAGTGGATAGTGCGCCACTTTCAAGTGTTTTGAGAAACTGATAGGTCTCCTTATCATTTTCTAATTCCGTTATCATAGTAGCAAGGGCAAGTCCTTGTTTAGCAGAGAGAGGCTTTTTTGAATCTGAAGTTGATAGGTTATCAACTATATCACTCTTAGGCACATAAGTACTCAAATCAACAGTACCTCCCAACGGGTCCCAATTGTTCTGAGGAGTTGTAGAAGTACTCCATCCTGCAATACACACAACATTGGTATTTGCAGGATATGGTTTACCTCCAAAGGTAAAGGCATTAGTTACATTCCAAACATCACCAACCTTTGCATCTGTCAAAGCTAAAACCTCTGAAATATTTGTCTTACTACCTTTTACTCTATAGACAGAGCCTAACGCAGAAATCTTATCATTAAGTGTTTTGCCTTGCGCAGCTGAAAGAGCCTCACTAGTACTAGTTGAAGTTAAGGTATTGTTTATAGCAGGTACAAACCTACTACCCTGAGCAACAGTCATATTTGTATAATTACTGCCACTTATAGTAACTGATATATTCTTACTGTATAAGCTAAAACCTGCGAATCTAATACCTGTAAATAATACCTTTGTAGCACTTACCTCCTGCAAAGTAATTACCCAATCATCACTACTACTGTCAACCAGATTTGCACCATAAGTAAGCTTACTAACAAGAGTGGCACCATCTATGTTCCCCATGTAGCCTTTTATAGTGGCATTATCTGTTGAATTTGAAGTAGCTGAGAAGTTGATATTTATCTTGTTCCCATTAAACTTGTCATTCAACACTTTACCCTGTGCCGCTGATAAGGCTTTTGAAGCGTCAGTAGTGGTAAGGTTATTCACTACATTACTCTTAGCCAACTTCTCATCCTGCAATTTCTTACCCATTGCAGCTGAAAGGGGTGTTGTAGTAGAAGTAAGGGTTAGGCTATTTGCAACATCAGCTTCCCTTAACAAGGAACCATCTTCTACTGCTTCTACCACGTACTTTGTAGGAGTAGATATATTGATTAAAATATATTTAGTATTGTAGTAATTATCAGTTATATATAAATGCATATGTATAGGTTCTTTCCCTTCATAGCCTAATATCACAATACCCTGATAATAATCTGGAGATTCATTAAGTCTAAAAACCCCTATAACGCCTGTATCTACAAAGCTTTTTATATTACTATTATCTAATCCATTTAAAGCATTTACTATATCCTGATGAGGGGAACTAGTACTTAGAGTATAGATGCTATCTTTAAAAAGATGCACCCCATACTTCTTCCCATTAAACCAAATACTGTTTTCATCAGTACTGAAAGACATTAAATTAGGTGTAGCACTTTGTGCACTCTTACCTTGCGCGGAAGTCTTTGTTACCGCTACTCTTAGTTTTTGTCCATTTGCTGCCTGTGCTTCTATGTCACTCATTGGCATAATTGAATTAACAATCTTCATTCTTTTTTTTACTCGATAATAATAGTACCTGCTGCTTTACTCAATAGGTCTTTCAACAGGATTGTCTTATTCTCACCACCTGAGACAATGGCTATCATATCATCTTCAGATGCTTTTTCTGTTACCTTAAACTCTGTATCCTTGACTCCCAACTGAGCCAATTTGTCTCTAATTTCTTCTACTTGATTCTTAGTGAACATGTTACTCTATAATTATTTTAGGATCTTGACCTAATACAGGTTGCCACTCTCCATTGACAAAGTATAGCAACTTGCCATCCCTTAACCATAGATTCTCTATAAGAGGCTCTCTATTATGGGAAGCAACAACCTGTTTCTTTTTCATCATTTCCATACTACGACTCAATATAATCTACAAGGTACTTACTCGGGGAGTTCTCCTTAATTGTAATAAAGCACCCTGAGCTGGCAGTACCCTCACCCTTATAACCACTGTAGTAGCAATAACACAAATAAGGTGGTACTAAATCAGGAGAGGAATTAGGGGTAATACCCTGTATTGGATATAAAGCTTTATTACTAAAACTAGCACATTCACCACCCATATAAGTTACTTCTCCAACATTCAATCTTCTACATATTTCAGGAGTAAAACCTGCTTCAACCAACTGCTCTTGTGTAACATTAGGACTACTGGATACCAACTCCATTAGTTTTGTACCTGTAGGTGTAAGCACTGCAACATTAGACTTACTCTCTAGTTTTACTATCTTTTCATTCAAAATCCTACCTTGGTTGGCTGATAGAGGAGCAGTTGTAGAAGGAGAATTTAAGGAGTTTATAACAGAAGAATTGAGGAGTAGTTCAGTAATACTTGCAAAATTTATAGAACTATCATCTTCAGTCTTGTAGGCTGCCCACAAATAAAAACAATTTGCTATGGAAACCAATATAAATACATTATTACCATCGTAAGTAATTAGTGTAAGATTCATGTAAATAGTGCGATTAAAGTCATCTTCAATACAACCAATAATCACTTTACCACTTGAGGCAGCTTTTATAAACTCATCCCAATTCCCTACAATAGATTCTACGTCTGTTGTATACCATCCTTCTGTTGTTTGAAGGTTACCCGGTAGAACATATACATCGGAAGAGCCATTACCAGCAATGGCTTTCCAGCCATTACTAGTATAGTACTTCAACTCTCCATTATTAATCCAGAGGTCACTTGTACTTGGAGCTTTTATACCTTGTATAATATCTCTAAATTTTTTCATTGCTTATTATTGTTATTAGAAGTTGCTTTCTGCTTATTTATTTGTTTTTCCTTGAGCCTTGCATCAGTTTCAGCCTTCTCCTTATCATGCTCCAGCCTTTCCTTGTCAAGCTTAAGTCTTAAATCAAATTCCCTTATCTGCTCAAGTAGTTTGTCTTTGGCCTCCTGTGAGTACTCCAATTCTGTAGAATTACCGTCTTCACTACTTTTACTCATAGCCTGCATTTGTGCAATCAGTATCTTGGTCTCATTATCTCTTCTATTGAGGACATCTTCCTGTTGCAACTTAGCTTGCTCCAATTGAGCCTTTTGCTCTATTTCCTGTTGCTGTACCTGTAATTGCTGTTGCTGTGCCTGAGCCTGTCTTTCCTGTAGATTCCTCTCATCCTTTTCAACAAGCCTTTGCTTTTCAGCAAGTGAAGACGAGCCAAACAACTTCATAATAGTCGAGAATGTCAAAGCCTGATTCTGCAAAGCTGCTTGTGCCAAAGTATCAAGTTTTGAGTTCAGTTCCTGAATTCCATTACTACTATCCACTACAAGCCCATAATCTGACTCTGCAAACTCATCCCCATCTATCTCCATCACTTTCAAAGACCCGTCTGAGAGGATATACTGAAACTTCTTTGTTCTTCCTTTCAACGCAGCCTTACTTGTTTCAAGTAAGCATTCATATACTCTCCTCTTTACATCATCATGTGTCATAAACAGCCATTCTGTAATGTATGAGGATTGTACCATACTTCTTTCTACTCCACCTACTGTCTCTCTATTGCTTACCTGACCTTCCCTTTGTTTAGTAATACCAGCAACCTCAGTCATCTCCATCTTTATGAACTCAAGAAGGTTTATATACTGCTGTATCTGGTTACCGTCAGATGTAGGAATTGCTCCTGTAGATGCATTATTCAGGGCACCTGCGATTTTTCCTGTGGCTGCACCTAGGTTACCTTCTTTGAAGCTATCCTCAACTGCAACACCCATAGTCTTTGCATAGTACAACCACTTCTCTACATCCCAACCCTTAGGCTTTTTGGCAAAGTCAAGTCTTAATAATGTTCCCCAGTTCCTTGCCAGTAGCTTATTAAGCCTGTCATGTATAACATCATACATGTAATTATATGGCTTCATCATATCTACCAAGCTAAAGGGCCTGTTGTCATTCAGATTATAAATTGAGCCTATGATTCCAAAATGGCACCTTGAAGGGTTACTGAGTCTATTGTATTGAACTACTCTTGGCCTCATATTGACATATATGTCAGTACCAATCTTTGTTCCTTCCCAAGCCTCGTTTATGTAAAATATCTGCTCTTCTTCACCAGCATCCTTATCTACTACATAGGTCTCAGGATAGAAGTTAAATATCTTTTCACCTGTTTGAGGGTCATATCTTTTTATCTTCTTTATTCTCCTTCTTGACTTCCAATATACTCTAAGTACCCTGATATTTCCAGCAACATCAAAGGGTAATAAGGAATTGGCTATGCCATCATATCCTCCTAAGGGGTCCCAAAAGAATCCTTCTGCTTCAGTATCTATTTCATCCCCAATCATGTAGTTATTGACAAATCCATACCTTTCATCAACATTGCCCATAGAGTCTACAGCAGCCTGTCCTACATGGTCAGGTATCTTCTCTATGTACTCTATATCCTTCTTTGTCAATACGTCATAGAAAGTATCAATAACCCTGCCGGGACTCCAATAGTCCTCAATGATTATCATGTCAGCATCCTCAACCCTATTGCTATATCCTGACTTGAATATCCTAACCTTCATGGGATTCAACCTTTCAACAACTGGCTCTCCTCCTACTATGTCACATTGGTACATTTCCTCCCCTGTTGCCATTGCATCTATAAACCCTTGGTTGAGAATCAAGGGCAGATTCAACTCCTTCTTATAATGATTCAACAAGGCATTGGCTCTGATTTCTCTAATGTCCTGCCATTCATAGGTGTAATAGTCACCTATTTTCTCAAGCTCCTTAGCAGCATCCTCTTCTGATTGATAAGGGGCTGAGACCCATTCTTGCAGTCTTTGTAGTAATTCCTGTTTCTTATTATTCTCTATCTCAGAGATGGCATTAGGATTAGTTATCGCTACCCTGCAATCAAAAGCTCTTTTACTCTCTTCCCCCCTCAGTACATTTAACTTACTGTTCATAATGGGATAATGTTGAATCCTGTTAGGTACAAAACTTGCCTGTATCTTTTCAGGATTCAATATCATCTCAAGGTCACTCATATGAAGCTTGCCATTAAGAAGGTCATATGCAATTTTTTTATGTATAACACTTTTCCTTACAAGATTATAATTAAAAAATGTCTTAGACTCAGCAAAGTCCAAATGCTTCTTTCTCCACCCCTTAGTCTTTTTATTAAAAGGCAGATTTTGAGGAGGCAATTGACAAAATTCACTCATACTTATATTTCCATTTATATCCCCCTGCCTTTTTAGTCTTTCCTTTCAGGCAGTGTACAATTGCTGACTTGGAAACACCAATCTCCTCAGAGGCTTCCTTAATTGAATTAAATTCTTTTATAAACTCTCCATCTAAATTAAATTAAAGTATTATTTTTCTATGTGCTAACAAGGTATTCTCACTTGGAGCTTTCCCAAATAAAGGACTATCTTTGCCTTTTCTAAGCCTATATTTAGCTAGCCAAGGCATATCTTTTGCATAATGACCAAGAGCCTTTCTTGTAGAAACTCTTTTCTCTATAGTTTCTTTTGATGGATGTTTGCCATACATGGAGGCTTTACTACCTACGTATTTTCTGAGCTTATTCTTAGTATATTCACTAACTGTTCCTACGCCTTGTCCACCATTAGATATATTGTAGCTTAGCCCTTTTCTCTTGTAATGTCTGATAAGATATTGTTCCAAAACAATTGCTCTATCTTTGGAGGTTTTACACAATATAATATGCTCAAAATTATTCCAGCCATACTTTAGAATAGCCCTATTCATAATTTCACATTTTATGTAGCCCTTTCCTTCTCTCCATCTATTATTAACAGCCATAGAAGTTATTCCTACATAGACTTTATTATTTGTCTTATTTATATGTAGGTATACTATGTACTTCTCTTCCACATACTTCAATCTAGTTACTTTGCAAAGTTAAATAAAAATATAATCCCATGCAAGTATATAAATAATTTATTAAGTGTCCATTCCCGTTTTACTAAATTTACTGACAAGGTCAAGGACGATAATTTCTCTTGAAGAATGGGTCTTCCCCATCATAGCTATTTTCAGCATTCTCTTGCCTGTCCCTACCTACATTACCTTGGTACTTTATCATTTTATCTTCTCTGAGGAGCATCAACATTCCCATAGCTGATATTCTATCAAAGTTACCCTCAGGGTTGTAGTTGATAAGCTCCTTTAATAGTGCCCTGTTTCTTACAGTAAACAGTCTTGGAACCATTACTTCCTTACTTTCTCCATCAATAGTCTGAATAACAGGAACTGGGGACAGTAACCAACTTCTCAACCTACTTCTTGCATAGGCATTTATGGCAGGTGAGGCATTAGTACCTTTACTGTTATGGGTAGTTATAAAGTCTCCTATAAGATAACAGGAATCCATAGAATCCACAGTTACACACTTGGCTTTCTCTTCTCCTATATACTTTATATCGACTATTCCAGTCTTATAAGCCCTATTCTTTGTAACCCTCTGCTTGCAAAGTTTCCTATTCAACTTAAACATAGGAGTACTTGTATAAAAGACAATTTTGTAATATTCTCCATAAGAATTGAGTTGAATCTGCTTATTACAGTTAATTCCCAAGCTTCTAGCTACTTCCATTACATCATCACATAATTGTAGGGATGTGGTGGTATATTCAGGGTTTCCTCCATATCCTGTATGACCATCAGTGTCCAATAAACCTTGTAATAAAGACAGTCTTACTTCCCTGCTGTTGTATTTATATTCATCAGGTATGAATTTATTATGGGATAATTTGTCAATTAACTGATATTCTGCCAATATCTTTCCTACATTGGGAACTAACCATCTATGATGCCTATCATCGTAAGTCTTTACTTCAAAAGGGATGTACTTCCTATATTCTTGCAAATCCTGCAAAGTAGAGGTAAAATATGCTTGGTGGTGTTTTGATTGTGTAAAGCATCCATCTCCAAGCATTATTCCCATAAAATATGGAGGTAACTTTGTATTTCTTTCTGAGAAATCAACTCCCATATTTGCAGGTATGTAATATTTGCATTCCTTATAGTTACCTCTTATCCTAAAATAGTCTTGTATCATTTCCTTTGTACTGACTACCTTATCTATTCCACTATAGGTAATTACTTTCCATAGGTGGTTTCCTGAAGCTTTTATTTTTCTACCATCTTTGAGGGTTATTTCATATATACCTGTCATATCATCAAAAGGTATGTCTATAACTCTTGTAGTACCTCCATAAGTACTATATAATAAGTCTCCCACCTTAATATCTCCCCACCTTTTGATGCCATCAGGAGTATAGACTTTTTCTGAATATGGGTGTGCCTTATTACCTATCCCATCTTTCATCATCTGCTTCTCCTTCAAGAAATCCAACACATCTGTAAGCAGATAAAGGCTATTTCTTGTCGAGAAGTGAGAAAATAAGCCTTTCTTGTTATACTCGTAGTTCAGTCTACCATTATAGAAGAGGCACAGTTTTCTGCAAATTTCATAGTAATCATCTGCAAAAGAAGGTCTTCCTGTGTACTCAGCTACTATTCTATCAGTCCACAAATCCAATACAAATATGGAACCTAATGACATAGTATTTGACTCATCATCATCATAAGGGTCAGCACCTAATATATACCTGTCATTGTAAGGTTTGTTGGTATTCTTATCAATCTCAGGCATCTGAAATATCTCGATAGCTCCCTCAATCTTATTGTCCTTATGTGGGAAATCTCTGATAGGCTGTGCAGAAGTAGGCTTATACTCCACTTGGCCATCCTTGCCAAATACCAAATCGCCTACATAGACATCATTATATTCTGTAGGATTGGAATCCAGTTGACCTATTCTTTCAGTCAAATCAGCTACAGGGAACATGTTTACACCTGTCTTCACAATAGCTTCAGCAGGTGTAATAGGAACCTCAGCAATAGTCTTGATAATAGTATTAGGGTCAGTAGAATTATACTTTACCCTGTATCTGTTCATAAGAATCTCAATCAGTGCCTTGATAATATCAGATACCCCATCTTCATTGTAGCATCCTTTTCTGTTTACATAACCGGGGAAGAAGAACACAAAATAAGGCTTACCCTGATTATACTTATCAAACACATTAGGTAAGGCATACATATTGTAACCCCTTGGATTATACATGATTTCTTGGGCACCAGCAAAGTCTGATTCATTATCACCAGCAGTACCTAACATATAGATTTGTCCAAAGATAATATCACCATCCTGTACTGAAGGTAACAATACATTATATAGGTCTACAAGTCTAGGGAAAGTACCAAACTCCTCGATAAGAATCTTGGCAGCTCTCTTACCTCTCAACTTAGATTCATCATCCTTAGATGATACACCTAAGACTGTATTCTGAGTGCCTCTTTCAATATCCAACTCCATATCCTTATACCCCATTGTCCAAGTCATTTCCTGTAAAGAGTTCTTTAATCTCTTTCTTGGGAACTGAGTATTAGTTGCACAGAAGTTAGCCATATCTACAAACTTGTTGAGTACACCATCCTTGGTAAGGTACTCCTTCTGATAAGCAGTTACTACACCCTTTACTTTCTCATGTGCATCCTTATTCTCACCCACTACAAATATGTGATTGAGAATTGATGCAAGACTATATGACTTACCTTTACCTCTGGATGCAAGCTCAGCCATGTGCTGACCTCCTTCAAAGTTGTTGTAAAGGCCACCATTTGATGCTTGGTCTAAGCAATGGAATCTCCAATATATACCTTCCCAGCACTCAGGTAATGACTCTACTCTATCTGCCCTCTTTGACTTCCTCTTTTTACCATCCTTATCTTTATACTCCCTAATCTTGGATAGCATCATAGGAGAATAATTAAGGAACCAATACAAATATCCTGTAACCCATTCTCCATCAGATTCCCTTACATATCCATCCCAAATCCTTCTTCTCTCTTCTCTTATCCACTTACCATATTCACTATTAGGATTGGCATTAGGTCTAAGGTTGGTAAATGTACCATACTTCTCATAATGTATAGCAGATGGCCTGAAGTAATCCATATTCTCAAGTATATGGGGATTGACTAAATCTACAATAATTCTACCCTTATCATCCCTTGGCCTGTCTTTGGCATATTCTCTTGTAGGACTTATCAGTCTCTTGACAAACTCTACATTATTTATAATATCAAATAATTGGTCCTGAACTTCCTGAGGAAGGCTATTAACCAATTCCTCAGTAAGCTCAGTCTGATATTTGTTCATTTTAATCCTCTGAAATTCCATTATATTCTCCCCTTATGACTTCATCATAGAATGATGAACCTACCCAATTAAACAACATTTCAGATAATGTAACACTCATATCCTTATTCACAGACTCTTCCTGACCAGTAAGAGACCTTACTGTATGCTTTAGTGTAAGTACCTCATATGTCTTGAAATCTTTGACAAACCAAACAGTATACTTATAAGTCTTCAAAACCTTAAAAGTACTATGTGGGATAATCTCTCTTTGCAAAACCAAATGGCCTGTAGTCTGAATGTCTAAAACTTCTCTTCTTCCCTTAATATGATTATTAAGTCCCTCTATAAAGTGTTCTAACATAATTATATTGCTAAGTCATCTTCAAATATTGTCTTCTCTCCTGAACCTCTCATCTTTCCTGAGTTTCTTATTTCTGAATTGAGGGCCTTTTCTGCTTCATCCAAGTCCTTGACAAGTGGAGTAATCTGCTTTACAATGCTGGTAATCTCCTTAAATTCCTTTACTTCAAGACTGTCAAAATCAATGCTCCTAAGCTTTGCCCTGAACTTATCAACCATGAATCTCGTGTCTTCAAGAAGTAAAGCGGAGATTGGCTTAAAGGACATGTAAAACTCCATAGCATCCTTTACTACTTTATCAGGCTCCCATTTGGGAGGCATACCTTCTCCCTCTTTAATAGCTTCCTTTCTCTCATCCTCATCAACAAGATATTGGTAATCACTTCTAGGGTCACAGAAAAAATATATAAATCCCAATTCTGCGATTGCCTTATCCTTGTTAACAGTCCTATCTCTTTGCCAAATTTGCTTGAATGGCTTTAGAGCAAGAGCTTCCTCAGATATTATTATCTTATATCCTTCGTATCTGAATAATTTTATCATAAAGTATTGGTAAAAAAAAAGAGTATCAGAATAGTATTCCTGATACTCTTTTGTATTATACAATTAGTCTTTTCTTGTCTGGTTGGATAATTGGAGATGGAGTAGGGTCAGGAACTTCTTCCCACTCCTCTACCACAAAGTCTATATCCCTGTCTTGAAGGAGTAGACATTGCTGTCCATCCATTTCAACAACATCAAAGTTGTATTTGATAACTGGATTATCAGTTACAATTCCATCTTTTAGTGTACCTTCTCTATGCTGTTTGACTGCATATCTTGTTGGGTTTATGCAAACCAAATCTCCAACCTTTATATTCCTTACTGAATCTCCCACTGCAAGAACAGTCTGGTATTCTTTTAACCCTCCTTGCTGTTTTGTGGTATCAATAAGTCCACCTTCAGTCACTACATCATGCTCATACTTATTCATAGTAGTGATAAGTGCAGTGAACATTGGCCTTATCTTTTTAACCTTTAGCATTTCTTCTCCCTTAACTGTTTTATAATCTTAAACCTTTTCTTAACTCCCAATATTCTATCATAGGTACAAGTCAACTTACCTAATGAAGGAATATTAAAGTTTGTTTTCAACTTAGCAAAATCCTCCTCATCAATATCTTCCTTTAATGGCAAGGATTGTATGGATTGGTTAATGAATAACCAAAATGCCTTGTATGTTCTATCTACTAGCTTAGCAGGCAGGTTCAACTCACTGGAAACCTTACCAATTATATCAGAATATATCATTTTAACTCAAAGAGTAATAACAACTGGAAGGCATCATTATCTGCATTGATATTAGGGATGAATTTGGGATTTATCTTGCCATCTACTATGACTTTGTTCTTCCTTAATTTACCCAAAATTACTTGAAAGTGTGGAAGAGTAATATTACACTCTTCCCTCACCTTCTTCTTTGTATCCTCACTCATTGTAACCCTATCAAGTATTTCACTGTCCTTGATAACTTTACTGAGTTCATATCTTTGCTTCACAAAAGATGCAGCAACATCTATCTCTCTTTTGGTTAACTTATGAAAAGGTTCTAGGAACATGAGCCAATACCTGAAGAAGCTTTTGTCTAGAGAGCATGGTACTCTTGCTATATTATTAGGCTTCTCCATGATGATATTTACTTTTCTTCCTTACCTTCTTCCTTGGTGTCCTCCTCAGGAATCACCATTATATTTTCAATTTCCTCTATACACTTATTCAAGAAATCCGGCTTAAATGCGTGACCATTTTCTACCACCTTAAATAAATAGTTAAGTCTTTGGAATGTATTCTCCAGATTAGATTTCTGAAGGCTCATGTACAACTGCTTAACTTGTTCACTCAATTGATGAGCCACATTCTCCAACTGTTCATAACTCATCTTAGATGGCTGTTCCTGCCTAAGTTCTTCCTTTTCTTCCATATCATTTTATATTTAATAGTTTTCCAAATATTTATGTCCGTACCTGTTCCTGTAATTAGTCTCCCACTCTTCTATTGAGCACTCCCCAATATCAGTAGAGCCACACTCATCACAATAATCCGAATCCTTCATCCTAGGTACAAATCTCACCTTCAAGGATAAACAATGCTTGCAATATAGAACAGGCTCCTCATTATAGGTATTCTGCCCTTCTGTGTTTGAGTTGCTCATATATTGACTTCTTTACTTCATTCATTACTCTGCTGTGGTGCCCTTTCCTTCTGCTAGTATTAGCTCTGTTATTGAAAGGTCTCTTAGGACATATAGTGCCTGAAGGAGATACTAACCCTCTTCTTATGGCTCTCCTAATTGATTTAAACTTACCAACAGCTCTATAATCTCTTAAATTAAGAGTCTCTGTAAGTGGGTCCTCTACTATATCTGCCTTGTTTCCCAGATACTTCTTGAACTCCTCCTCACTCATCAATGCTCTCTCTACTAAATTAAGCTTCTCCTCCATAATAGTATATTAATACATACTGACCTCTTTCCTCTAAGAGAGAGACTATATCTTCTCTTTTAATCCCTAAGGAATTGGCTTCCTTCACAATTCCCCTAAGATTATCAGCAGTCAAAGCATGCATAATCTGATGCACTTCTTGGCCCTTCTCTATCTTAGTCCTTGTCATTCTACTCTTTTCCATATCAATTTAAACTAGTTGCGGAGAAGTGAATCGAACACTTGAAGTCCAGCTTATGAGACTGGATTGAATACCAATTCTCTCCGCGATGTTAGAGTGGGATAACAGACTCGAACTGTCAAATTAACCTTGGAAGGGTTACATGTTACCATTACACTAATCCCACATTGAGTAGATAATCAGACTTGAACTGACCCCTTGACATTGGCAATGTCATATGCTACCGCTAACACCATATCTACAAGAGCCTAAGATTTGGGTAACTGGTACTTAGGCATTGCAAGTATCACCTTAACTTGCACCCCTAATCGCCTACATCTACTGAACTCTAATTTTAGTTTCAGCTTTTTAATTTAAGTTGGCGCAGGTCAGCTCCTGCTAGATTTACCTAGTAGCATTAGGTGTTACTCTCTCACTGTAGGTAAGACAGCTTTTAGTAACTTGTGAGTCCCCTAAAGGATTTGAACCTTCTCTTCTTGTTTACAAGACAAGCTTGCTAACCATTAACACTAAGGGGACGGTGTCTTAATATGGTCTTATATCACATAAGTGGAACAAGTAATCATACTTGTTGATGTTCTGAATGAAAGTCTCACATTCTGAAGTAATACCCTTATAGATAACATCCTGTGGTATCTTAGCATAAAATGCTAAGGTGGCAGATTTAACCTCTGCTATAAATGTGTAAGCATTCAATGCATCACTTGAAGTGCCTTTGATAGCATTAGGTTGCATCTTACCTAGGATGCCCATGTAACCTTCTGCAAGACTATCTTGGTAGTCTGATAGGATTTCAAGGAACTCATCAAGATATACATGTATATTCTTTTTAGGAGCTGCCCAATGTAGATTCTTACATTTAGTCTTCCAACCTTCAATCTGATTCAAGAAATCTATGAATAGTTGTGAAGAACCGGATAACATATCCCTATCTGATTCTATTGGAGTAAATAAACTCTCTTCCTCAAACATATTCTCTTATTTTAATAATGCAAAGTTAAGTAAAACTTATGATATAACCAAGCATTTACTTAATTATTTTCAAATTATTTTTAGTACCCCCTAAGAGACTCGAACTCTTACCTTACTATTACTTCAGCATAGCTTCTAAGGCTATTGTGTCTACCTGTTCCACCAAAGGGGCATTAGGTGGGTACTCAAAGAATCGAACTTTATTCTTGAGATTTTCAGTCTCACGCAATGTCACCAGACCTGCCCAGTACCCAAATGACTTATTTGCATCTCTACCTGCATCACCTTCCATAAGTCAAGGACTTCGATTTCTATTGAAGTGGGGCAGAAAGGAATCGAACCTTAAATAGCCCATGGCAGCAGATTTACAGTCTGCTTTAATTCACCACATTAAAGCTACCCCTAATTAGTTTACCTCCAAATGAAGGGTTATTCCGGTATTGGAATAGACCCTGTAGGAGTCATCATCTGACTCTTAGCAATGATTCTTACATAAACATTACCAGCTTTCTTAATAAAATTAAGAACTCTTCTCATAACTGTAAAATTTGGAGTTAAACAATTATGTTTCCCCACTAGGAGTCGAACCTAGTTCCAGAGATTAAAGGTCTCTAGCATCACCACCAATGCTTTAGGGAAATGAGTATTCCCACTGGGACTTGAACCCAGAGTCCACAGTTTAAGAGACTGTTGCTTTAACCAATTCAGCTATAGGAACATTAGTACTCACTAATGGACTTGAACCATTGACCTTGAATGTATAAGATTCCTGCTCTAACCTACTGAGCTAAGTGAGTATATTAAGGCATTAACCTAGTTCTGATGAGTGGACTCGAACCACTAACTACTGCCTTATGAGAGTAGTCTTCTACCATTGAAGTACATCAGAATATAGTTGGCACACAAGGAATTGAACCTTGATTACTACCTTATCAGAGTAGCTTCCTGACCATTAGAAGATGTGCCAATAATGCAGATTCTAAAGGAATCGAACCCATAACTCTTCTTTTGGAGAGAAGTGTTTTGCCAATTAAACTAAGAACCTAGAATTTGCGGGGATAAAAAGAATCAAACTTTTATCTCTTGGTTAACAGCCAAGTGCATAGACCTTCCAGCTATATCCCCATTAGTTGCTCCTATAGGACTCGAACCTATGACCTTTTCCTTGTAAGGGAACTATTCTGAACCACTGAACTAAGGAGCATTGATAGGGCAGTTTCTTTAACCTCTAACTGCCCAAAAGAGGTTTCAAGCAAAAGCTCAACATTATGAAAACATGAAAACATAGTGTGGACCTTGTGAGATTTGAACTCCTCTAAAACATTGCAAATGTCTTGTGCTAACCTGATTACACTACAAAGCCCATTCAAGTATGGGTACTTGGACTTGAACCAAGGACAACTGGCTCCCAAAGCCAGCATTCTACCTACTGAATTACACCCATATATTGCGGAGAGCATTGTACTCGAAACAAATACCTTATTAGGGTACTCACTATTTAGCAGATAGGACTATCACCTTGATAGTTTACTCTCCATACTTTCCTTCACCAATATGTCAAAGAACACCTATTATTGCGGAAAGATGAGGTCCCGACCCCCAAACATTTTACTGTTCCCTTAGTTTTCAAGACTAGGCTGAATCCCATTCAGTTACCTTTCCATTTGCCTAATCACCGCTGTGATATAGGACTTTCTTATAAACGGGGCAGATTATGAGGGAATTGAACCCTAGCCTTCACATTGACAGTGTGATATGCAGACCACTACACCACATAATCTATTAGTAGGGAAGTAAGGATTTGAACCTTATCCTTAGCCTTGAAAGGGCTATGACCTAACCCATAGTCTACATCCCCATAACAAGTACCCCCTATAGGAATCGAACCTATATTCTAAGTTTAGAAGACTTATGTACTGTCCTTTGTACTAAGAGGGCATCTTCTTGTTGTCTTGGCAGGACTCGAACCTATAATGTGGGGACCAAAGACCCATGTGTTACCTTTACACCACAAGACAAAATAAAGAAAAAGAAGTACTACCTTTATGTTAGAAATACGCAAGTATGAACAGACTATCAAGAAAAAAAAAGGTAGTACTTCTTTAATCCTAAAACACATTTCTTATCTTCTTCTCTTTGACACTGCAAAGGTAAGTATTATTTTTCAAATAACCAAACTTTTTCCCAATTATTTTCAATCCAAGTATCATTTTCTTGTCTTGAAGGAGTAAAGAGGGTTAAATTAATCTTTATTTATATACTTCTAAGTAATTCCTGCTAACCTATTAGCCCACCTTTCTGTGTAGAATTTATAATAATCCCATTTAATTCCAACTTTTCTACATAAGCGAAGAGATATATTATTTAGTAATGATGGAATGCCTATTATTATTAGGTATAAGGGGCCTAGTATATCAGACTGTTTACTATGTCCTAACTCATGTTTAATAGATTTCTCAAAAGAATATGGGTGTATAAATATAAAATCTCCTAAAGATATAGAGGAGGGTAATAATGTATTGATAATAAAAATTCTATTATCTATGCCCTTCTGTATAGAATATGAACATATTACACTCTCTAAGCATAATGCAACAAAACTTTGTGGAAATTTCCACACCCATCTTAATAGTTTCTCCTTTAATAATTCTTTAGTTATTCTCATAAAAAATCTACGTAAGTATAATATTCATTATTAAATGTTGGAGTATCATTATATATTTTTTTCCATAACCAAGGTATTGGTAGGTAAGTATGCCAACTTCTACCATCTAGAGGTAGAAAACCCTGTATTGTCTTTATAGGCAAGTCTACTTTCAGTATATCATATCTACATTTAATTCCTTGGGAATTTTTACCATATTTTATTGCTAAATATTGCCAAGTTATATTAGGGTATTTCTTTTTTATATATTCATAATATCCTATGAGAGACTGATGCTGTAGGAAGGTATTAGATTTACCCTCATATGTTAAGGATACTAAACAGTTCCCATAATTATTTATTTGATTTAATATAGATTCTAAAGTCCTCTTTGATGACCAAAGGCCATGCTTACATATAACAACTTTATCCTTATCTTGTTTAAATCTTATATCAAACATTGTACAACCTGCATTATATTGCTCTTCTATAGTTTTTGACTGTGTCTTAGAGAAGGGAGTAACTAACCAACTTAATATTCCTTTGCCCTTCTCACCTGTGACACTATTATGTGTTCCTATTAATAAATTTCCCATTTTTATTATTTGTAATTTTAGCCTATTACCCTTTATTCCAACAGAATATAGAATTATCAAACCTTTTCTTAAAATATAAAGAGACCCTGCCAGCATTATGGCTTGCATCCTTATAATCAGTCTTTTACCCCGTTTATATATTATTAGTTCTCACTCTGTGTTATCTCTGTAGTCTTTTACACCACCCTTGAAGACTTGGCCTAAAGCTCGGCTAAATACTTATTTGTAATCCTCTTCAAGTGGGGCACTTGCCTGTAGCCTTCTTAGTATCCTTTACTTTCCTAAGCTGCTGTGCCCAAGTAAACTCCTGATTATAAGGGGTCATCTATGCTTTTAAGAGTTGATGATTCTCTATCCTGAAGTACTTGCTACTCCAACACAACTGCAAAGGTAAGTAAAAAATCTGATATATGCAAATATATAACAATAATTTAGAATAATTTTTTTTTTTTATAATATTTTTTTTTGTGATATTTCTATGAGGGGTGGTAACACCAACCTCACCTCCCCCATCACTTAGCCCATGGGGGTCCTACCCCCCTTAGGTTAAAAATTCACATTATTAACAATTAACAAATTACATTATGGAAAGAAATCTAGTATTCAATGACACATTGACAGTTGAGCAGTTTAAAGCAGCAATGCATGTAGATAAACTGAGTGTTAAAAAGAATCCCAAGACAGGCAAGTTATTCTTTGCCTATGGTGCAAAGACTGGAGCTGTAGCAGCCAAAGGTATTCCTCATAATCCTATGGTCAGCAATGTTACTACTCCTGATGGTGACAAATTCTGGCTTCTTCATGAGGAAGGCCAAGGTGGAGCACCTGTATTGGCAACTTTCTAAAGTATCAAGGGTTAGCAGGCAGAAGTGCCTGCTTACCCTTTTCTTATTTCTTATCTTATCATTTAGACATTAATAAGTTTATCATTTAGACATTAATAGTATTTGTTGTGTAAAAGTATACAAGTAGGAATTAGCTACCTCTTAGTATAACTTCTTAGATATGCTACATCTCATATTATGTAGTAAGCAATATTTACAATAAGTAATACTCTTACTAAGTCTAACATGGTGATATAGAATAAGATAAGAGAATAGGCAGATGGTAAGATTTATCAAATAAACCCCTTTCAGTAAGACCATTATCCTCACATTAGAAAAGTAACAAATGGGGTAATACATAGTTGTTTTTACTGTGTACAATAACCATTCATCCTTGAAAAATTAGCAAACAATTAAATTTTACCTGTTATGAGTAAGGAAATAAATAACAAATATGGGTCACAGACAAAAGAAAATCCCAGAGAATTCACCAAAGAATTTACTTTTGATGATAGATATGTTTACATAAATGGGGCAACATATATAGACCATGGTTGGTAATAAGTTTACACAATAATTTACAATCAAATGAATAAAATATCATGTTATAATGGCATATTTTATAAGATAGAGTATAAGCCAGAGTTATCTCAAAAAGATTACACACAGAGACATGTGTATCACATTAAGACTAATGATAAGAACTATCTTCGTGCTCACAATGCCATAAAATCTATTATGAATGATGGCTCTTGGGAAAGAGGAGAATGGGAGATGTGGAATGACCAGCAGCCTTCAATGGAAAATGCTTTGCATACCTATCATGAGTTTAAGTACAATGAAGAGCTTGGCGTATATGTATATACTTTTATCAGACCTTATGATGATTAAGTTATGAAGAAGGAAGAATACTATATGATAAGAGAATACAATCAGTACTCTCTTTGCAAGCACCTTAATAATGGGATGTCTATAAGTGTCACCACTATCTATGCTAAAACTCAGGAGAAGCTGAGTCTATGGCAAGAATAAATGGTATAAAATATGACTTCATTCTTGAAACTAAACTCATAAAGTAGTATGGCAAGAAAGCATACATATCACAAAGAAAACTGTGATTGTCTCATTAGAGAGATTATAGTAGACAACTATGGGAGAGAAATAATACTTGGTGGCCAGCATGCATTCCAATACAGTATAAGTATAATATCTATTACAGGCAAAATCACTACAACTAATTATAGGAATGGCAAAGAAGCTAGGAAAGAGTTCTACAAATACAAAAGAAAGAAATGAATATCAATTCTATTTTCAAAAGAAAGCACAAGTATCTTGTGACATTCTATAAGCCTTCAAGAGTTAGAAAATACATATGTACAAGGACTATTGGGAGCGCATTACAATTTGCTCTCAAGAAGTCCTTTAAATATGGAGTATTTACAATCAAAAGATTAGATAAATAAAATATGACACGAATAATTTATGTAGTCTACACCAAAGAGTACCTCACATCCAGGCAGATTATAGGTGCTAATTTAAAGAAATATGCCTTCTTGTGTGATTATTCCGAGGTGAAAATAGATGACCTAATAGATTCACCAATGTATAGCACTCCAATGCAGGTAGTTTCAATATCTCCCTGTGAGAGTTTAGCAGATACTGTAGTGAATGGCATTCCTCTAAAACGCATTATTATTAGCACCATTAATAATATTAAGGTAGGACAGTTAAACAACAATCAAAATTCAAGTAAAATGGAAAAGAAATCTATATTCAGCAGCTTTATTGAGAAATACAAATCACAGTTTATTCCTGAAAAGGACAACACATTGAAAGTATCCATGGACGGAAATATCTGTGTGCCCATGAATAGTGAGTATGTAGGTATTGACAATGATAATAATCTCATCAGCTATCCTGAAGAGATGTGCATAAGTGTTCCTGTATACTTGGTGAACAAATCCTATGCTCAAGTAAAGATTGGAGATGTAGTCAAGGTTAATAACAGCTACTCAAAGGTTGTGAAGAAGAACACAAATGGCAGTTTGTCTTGTTTATCATATTCCGGCTACATGCAGAACAAGAAAGAAATCAAGGATTTCATGCTTGGCCAATCATTCATCAAAGTAGTCATTAACATGTTCAGTAATATACAGGTAAATGAAGTCAATCCTGTGATACTGGCTATGGCAGAAGATGGCATAGATATGAAAGACCTCATGATACTACAAATGATGCAGGGTAGCAATGATGGTCAGATGAATCCTATGTTTATGATGGCTATGATGGACAAAGGTGGAAATAATTCAATGATAGAAACAATGCTGATGATGCAGATGATGGGAAATAACCAGATGAGCTTCCCATTCATGCCTAATCAGAGTCAAAAAGAGGAGAAATAAGTCATGAAAAGAATTAGTGTATCCACTTCGTAAAATATCCATAAATAGAATGAAATTCATGTTACTGGTCTGTGAAGATAGGTAATATATGCTCCTATAGTTCAAAGGATAGAATATAGACCTCCTAAGTCTGGGATACAAGTTCGAGTCTTGTTAGGAGCACGCAGGGAATTATAATAATACAAGGCACCCATGAAGGATAGGATTAATATAGGGCTAATATAGGATGGAAGGAAGGAAAAAAAGTCTTATACCTTTCTTAGATTCAATAAAGGTTTTGTTTATTTGGCTGGCGGGAAGAGACCGCCTTTTAAGATATTACTCATATAAGAGTATAGTTTTTGTTTGCATAAGTAAGATTGGTTTTTAGTTTGGGCAATAGTAATATTGCTACAGAAGGCTGGTATGTGAATATAGGCCTTCTTTATTTAGAGGATGTACTGGACAACTGTCTGATTGAGTTTAGCAGGCTAAAGGATGACCAATCTAAGGGCATGGTAATCACAGCCTTGATGTCAGAACTTCCTTTACTGTTACAGAAAGTAATTTGTGATAAAGTGAGAGAGGGTATTACCCTTGAAGTAGTAGCACAAACCTTCGGAGGTTTAAAATAAGAAAAATAGTGAGTGAAATCAAACTAAGTCTGAGTATTGAACTTCAAGGAAGTACAATGTTCAGCAAGGAAGAGTGCCTTAAAACAACTCGAAAAGTCATTGAGAGAAAAACCAAATCCGGTAAAGTATTCAAAAAGACCATCTATGTCCAAACTGAAGATTTGGACAAGATGACCAAAGGCTCTGTGAGGATAACTGATAAGAATGGGAAAAATCCCGAGATTATCATTTTCCACACTAGAAAATGTAAACCGGCTACTCAGACTATCAACATGAGTAAGGAGGCTTATGAGTACATGATTAGCAAGGATTCTTGTCCTCCATGTTTCAAGCCAAGAGAATGGTCTACAATGAATAAAAAAGAAAGGCTTGAGGTCCACTTGAAGAGGACAGTAGAGTATCTTGGTGGTACTTCATATTCTTATCAGATATTTGGAGACTAGGTAAGAAATATTTTCATAGTAAAGGTAAGGATACTAACAATATCCTTACCTTTCTTTTTTTTACAACCTATTGATTAAGTAAATATAAGTTTAACAAAAAAAAAGCATGAAGAAAGTAGATTATGGGTAAAGTAGTAGTAAAAGTTGCTGTATGGTTTGTAATCTTCATTATCCTAATAACCTTAGGACTTGAAATGATTTCAGCACCTAATACCATTGAGAATGTGATAGGATTCTTTATGGTAGTGACAACATTATATCTATCAGTCAGAACAAAGTGTTTAACAGCAATTAAATTAGAAAGAAAACATGAAAAGTAAATTGATTTTGGAACTTCTGTCCTTGTTTATGGTGTTCTCAATGACATCATGCATGGAGAAGGTAGATGCAGGTTGTGAAGGCATCAAGGTGAATCTGTATGGCAGTGATAAGGGAGTAGATGATGCTTCTTTGGTAACTGGTATTGTATGGTACAATCCTTGGACTACCACAGTATATGAGTATCCTACTTATGTACAGACCATTGACTATGAGCCATTTACAATCAATGCAAAGGATGGTTCAGAGTTCACTGTAGACCCTACTGTATCATTGAAGATTATTGATGGTAAATCACCTGCTGTCTTTAAGAAGTACAGAAAGGAGTTGAATGAGGTAATCAGAGGTACTCTGTATAACTATGTAAAGGATGCCTTTAGAATCCAGCTCAATAAGTTTACTACTGATGATATTGTAAGCAAGAGGGATAGTATTGAGAATGCTATTGAAAGGTACTTAACTCAGGCACTTGCCAAAGAGAACTTTCAACTGGAGCAGCTAACCTCTGGTCTCAAATACCCTCAGACTATTGTAGAGTCAGTAAATGCCAAGAATAAAGCTATCCAACAGGCTATGCAGGTAGAGAATGAGGTGAAGGTAGCAGAGGCACAAGCCAAGAAGCTTATTGTGGCAGCAGAGGCAGAGAAGAAGGCCAATGAGTTGAGGCAACAGGCTCTTACTCCTGCAATTCTTGAGAAGATGTGGATTGAGAAATGGGATGGGACTGTACCAACAGTAATCACTGGTGGGAATACTTCTACATTTTTGGATTTAAGTAAAATAAGAAAATAGTATGAAAAACAGAGTGGTAGAAATAGATGACAATGTAGTAGCTTTAGAGATTATCTATAAAGGAACTCGACTATTATGTTATATAGACAAAGTTGATTTACCTAAGGCAGCTTTAATAAGAGGAACTTGGCATATCAATAGGAATACAAGTGGGCATATTGATGGAGTTAAGACTAAAATTCAAATTAATAAGGTTAGGAAGCAAATATGGCTTCATAATCTTATATTTGAGAAATCTAATCCTGAAAATGTTGTAGACCATATTGACCATAATACCTTAAATAATGTTAGAAATAATCTTAGAGAGGTTAGCAAAGAGCAGAATGCTCAAAATGTTTCTATTACTCTGAATAGTACTACTAAATATAGGAACATCACCATAGAGGATGGTAAATATAGGGTAAGAATTGGAGGTCATTCCTTTGGTAGATATAATACCTTAGAGGAGGCTCAAGAGGTAGTAAGAAGGGAGAGAAAAAATATATTTCCTTTATCCTCTGAGTTAGACAACAAGATTACTATATAGTTACCTGTATATGGTCAGGTTCCTACAATCTTTAAAGATATTAGCAAATGATGTGGATTATATCAATTCTTATCATACTTTTCACTATTTGCATCTTGACAGATACAAATGTTGAAAAGTATCGTAGGATAAATGGAGAGATGCAAATAGTAGAGACATATAAGATAGGAGTACCTCTATGGGCAATCTTGGTCATTGTTCTATTGGGCATTGTTCCTTGGCTTAATGTAACTCTATTTGGAATCTTTATTATATTTTATTTCATATTCTCATTAGAGAAGCATTGGTGTGAACTTGACAACAAAGCCATAGTATTTTCATTGGATGGAGGTAACATTATCACAAAATGCCTACTGAAAATCAAGAAGCTACTATATTGGAAAGTATGAAATAGTAAAGAGAAATTGAGCAATGACTAGAGAAGAAGCACAAGAGTTAGCTTTGTCAAAGATTGATAAAACTAAATACCTTATCTTGGAACTTATTACCGGAATGGGTAAGACCAAGGTAGCAATAGGTCTTATTAACCATATATGTGATAGAGTGTCCAAAATTAAAGGAAGACCTGCCACTATACTCATTCTGGTAGCCAAGACTGTACACAAGAAAACTTGGAGAGATGAGATTGAGATGTGGGGAGGAATCATGTCTGACTGTATAACCCTTGAGTGTTATGAGTCCATGAAGAAGTACAGGAAAGCAGACTTTGATATAGTGGTTGCTGATGAAATGCAGCACCTCTCTGATGCAAGGTTGGAAATCCTTGAGACCATTAATATCAATGAGTCATTCATTGGATTGTCTGCTACCATCAAGGGAAATACCAGAGATTATTTCCTGTATAGACACAATGCTGAGGTTATCAAGTGTGGTCTTAAGGAAGCTGTAAAGGATAATGTATTACCTGAACCTACAGTATACTTGTTACCCTTATATTTGGATACTACAAGGTATGTTTATAAATCTAGGAAGTTTGGGCGTGACATAATTACTACCCAGAAAGGCTATTATGATAGTGTCTCTTCACTTATAGAGTGGTACAAGAATAAATACTTTAACTCAAGAAATGAGAGAATAAAGAACTTATGGCTCTCTACAGCAGGTAAAAGACTGAAGTGGTGCTCTGAACAAAAGGAACCTCTTGTATTATCTCTTCTAGTCAAGCTTAGGAATTATAAGGTATTGACATTTTGCAGTAGTATAGAACAGTCAGAGAGGATATGCAGGCATAATATAACTTCCAAGAACAGGGACTCGGAGAAGAACTTGGAACTGTTTAACAGGAATGAGATAAAACATATATCTGCATGCAATATTCTTAATGAAGGAGTAAATCTGACTAACTGTAGAGTGGGAATATTCTGCAATTTGAATAGCTCGGAGATTATAACAAAACAAAGGATAGGCAGAATCCTTAGGCATGAATTCCCTATTGTGATAATACCTTACTTTGTGGATACAAGGGAACAGGAGTTAGTGGCTAAGATAATTGAGGAGTATAATGTAGAGTCTGTAAAAAGTATTTCAAGCATTAACGAAATAGAATTATGAAAAATAGAGTTAGAATTATCAAGAAGGAGTTTAAAGTAGATGAAAAGAACAAAGTGGTGGTATGTGAATTGCTCTTCACGTTACAACTGCTTGGTAGCGAGGCAATTCCTAATATAATGGATATACCCGGGAGAATGGCAAAAGATGCTGTATCAATGGGAGATGCTCTAGTTTGTAGGGGAAAAGCCAGATGTAGTAGTGATGATACCTTTGATGAGACAGTTGGCCGTAGGATAGCTGAATGCAGGGCTAAGATAAAGATGTTCAAGGTTGCAAGGAATGTATGGAAAACTCTGGGTAATGACTTGGCTGAAAGAGTATTATCATGTCGCACCTTAAGTAATGCATGTGATGTTGCCATGGACATAGAAACGTGGCATCTAAAGAAACTGTTGCCATGATATGTCTTAGTGAGAAAGGTTGCCAAAAGAATGGAGTGGGTATAGGGGAGGCATTGCTTCTCCTACTCATCCATAATAAGGCAGACCTCGAAACAGCTAGAAGTAACCTGACTAAGGAAGGATATATAACAGCCGCATCTTATGGATTATTCCAAGAGAATGAGTGGAGGCTTACTGGCAAGGGCAAGGAATTGTTGGACTCCATAATTATGGAATCCAGTGAGAAGCAGGAGCCTAATGAGAGGCTATCTCGATTGGCCAAAGAACTGAAGGAGATATTCCCAAAAGGCAAGAAGGACGGTACCAATTATTATTGGGCAGATGGAGTGGCATTGATTATGCGAAGGTTGAAGTTGTTCTTCAAAAAGTATGGAAACACTTACACTGATGAGCAAATCATTAAGGCAGCAAGTAAATATGTGGAAGGGTTCAATGGTAACTATACATATATGAGATTGCTAAAGTATTTCATCTTCAAAGAGAAAGTTGGTGCTGCTGGTGAGGTTGAGGGAGAATCGGAGCTAATTAACTATATCGAGAATGCTGGTCAGGAAGAGAATTTAAGAAATGATTGGACTTCTACATTAAAATGATTACATTAAGAGAGCGAGTACTGGATAATCTGAGGATTAGAAGGCAAAGGATTCTCAATGGTCAACTGAATTGCATCAGTTCTCCATTCAAGAGGTTTGCTGGTGACTTCATAGGTATAGAGCAGTCATGCTATTATACTGTGACCTCATTTACCAAAGGGGGCAAGTCACAGTTTGTGTCCTACACCTTCATTTATAAGCCTCTTATGTTTTGCTATTACACAAAGGCGGATATAGATATAAAGATATTGTATTTCCCTTTGGAGGAAACTCCTGAAAGGATATTGCAAAGGTTTATATCTTGGTTGCTCTTTGAGCTTAGTGGTGGCAAGGTAAGAGTAAGTCCTAGAGATTTGAGGAGTACTACAAAGGCAGTGTCACAAGAGATACTTGATTTGATTGCATCTGATGAGGTGCAGGACATAATCAGGTACTTTGAAGAGCATGTAGTGTTTCCTGATGAAGCCTGTAATCCCACTGGTATATATAAGTTCTGTGTAAGATATGCAGAAGAGCATGGCAAGACTTATTATAAGGAGGGTAAATACAAGGATGAGTTTGGAGTAGTGAGGAGTAAGGAGGTGTTTGACAGATATGAGCAGGATAATCCTAATGAGTACAGATTGATTGTGATAGATACCATCAACCTCATAGATACTGAGAGGGGAATGACTCTAAAGCAATCTATGGATAAGCTTAGTGAGTATTGTGCAAAGTATTTGAGGAACAGGTATTACTACTCTCCTGTGATAATCCAGCAGCAGGCTTTTGACCAAGAAGGTAATGAGGCATTCAAGATAGGCAGGGTAAGACCTTCAGTTGCAGGATTAGGAGATAGCAAATACACTTCAAGAGACAGTAATGTGGTTCTTGGCCTGTTCTCACCCTATAGGTTTGCTTTAAAGGAGTATGAGGGATATGACATATCAAAGTTCAAGGATAACATAAGATTCTTGGAGATGATAGTCAATAGAGATGGTGAGATGGGAGGGCTATGTCCTTTATTCTTTGATGGAGCTGTGTGCCAATTCAATGAACTTCCAAGACCTAATGACAGGGAAGAATTGCAGAAAGTGTACAGTTATCTGGAATCCATAAGAAGCAGTCCTGCTAAGTCTTTCTTTAGTTACACAACAAGTAAAATAGATAAGGGGTTGTATAAACATAAAATATTTCATAAGTTTGCATCCCTTTTTCGTATATCAACAAAATAAACATAAAAGGAGAAGTAATGGCAAAGATATTAGTTCTTGCAAAGAGTGGATTTGGAAAAACTACTTCTTATTGTGGTAGAATCAAGCTGGGAATAAAGGGTCTTAACCCAAAAGAGACCTATATTATCCAGTGTATTGGTAGGGGTGTTCCCAACCCTGACTTCAAGCTGATTGAAGGTAGTATAGGTGTGGAGAATGTAGGCAAACCTACACAGAAATTATCTAATGCCGGAGCATTGGCTACAGGTAATAGGGTACAGGTGGATTGTCTCACAGGTCTTGACAGGTTTGCAGCAGTGGCAGAAATCGTCAACATGTTGAAGAAGTCACCTTACAAGAATATCCTTATAGATGATATGAATTATCTTGCACAGGATTTCTACATGGCAAATGCCATGAAAGGTGGATGGGATACTCCCAAGCAGATTGGTTATGGGATGGGTCTCATCTTTGATGCTTTCAAGGGACTTCCTGAGGATAAGAATATCATTTGTTGTGCTCATTATGAAGAGTACAAGGATAAGAATGGTGATTCAATATCCTATAAATTCAAGACCACTGGAAAGATGGTGGATGACTACATAACACCTGAAGGAAAGTTTGATATTATCCTCTTTGGTAAGGTAGGTTATGATGCAGAAAACAAGAAACCTATCAAGCATTATGTGAAAGAGTTTGATGGGGAATATCCTGCTAAGGATAGTCTTGGCGCATTAGATGACCTTCCTGATGAGATTCCCAATGATTTGTCTATTGTTGTAGACAAGTTAAGAGAAGTTTATGGATAGGGATGAGACTGTAAGAATATCAAGGTTAGTTGCTAATAATAGTATTACTACAGGTGACATCAGTATGGTATTGATGCAATACTGTATAGAACAGGGCAAGCCTTACTATGAGACTACCCTGTTTGTTACCAAGTTATTAAGTAGTGCACAATTGGCAGCATGTTCTATAACAGCCCTAGACTATTATGAAAGGAAATTCACAATATACAAGCTGTGGGATAAGCCTGATATATTATAGAAGTCTGGAGGATTAGGACAATTATTACAGATATTTTAGTAACAAGTATTTAAGTATTTTTTTTTTTATTTTAGCAAGAAAAGTATGAATAAGACATTAACAGTAAGACAGTTTGCTGCTGTAAAAAGAGTAGCACAGAATGTAAGCTTTGCAGTGGCAAAAAGGGATAAAATCTCTGCGAAGATGCAGGAACTCAGCAAGGAGTATGAAGACCTGACCAAGGAGATTGAAGGACATGAGATGGGAATCAAAGCCTTGACAGGAGGATTTACAAGTGAAGACCTGATTGTCAAGAGGGTTGAAGATACAGGCAAGGTTGATAAGGAAGGTAAGCCTGTAAAGGTTACCAAATATGAACCTAAAGCTGGAGTGGTATCATTCAATGAGGAAGACAGGGTATATGAAATTGACTTTAATGCTGCTCATGATATTGCTGTAGGCTCAGTACAGCAGGGTGACTCAGTATGCGCTGAGTTACCAACTAGTGATACAACAGTAATGGATGATACTGGGTATACTCCCTTGGCTACACAATACTAAAGAGAAAAGAGAAGAAAGAAGAGAAAGAAGAAGAAGATTAATCTTTATGAATATGAAAGATAACAAATCAATTAGTTTTATGGCAATCAGTAAAGGTTCTGTATCTACTGAAGGCTTAGAGATAAAGAGATTCATAGGAGTAGGCTCGGTGTTTGTATTGGCAGTCAATCCTGATAAGAAGAAGCTTGAGGAGCTGTATATGACCCAGCTTGAAAAAGAGCCTGAGTATGTAGGAGAGGTTGAGGTAGGAGAAGACAAGCACAAGGTAAAGAATGTGAGGATTGATTTTATTGTCAAGACTGACCCTGAAAAGTGCAATGGAATTGACACTACAACCAAGGTATCACTCTTTGTCAGACAAGAGTACAGGTATAGCAAAGACAGCAGCAAGATTCAGGTGATTGATAAGTATGGAAGGACTGCATGGCCTACTATTGAAGAGGCCAAGGCACATGCTACTGTACTTACTAAGAAGGATGGCAGTGTCTATAATGCCAATATAGACAAGGACTATAGACCTGCATACTTTGGAGAAGAGGAATTGACTAAGTTCCTTAAGGCATATCTTAATATTCCTGATGTAATGAAGTATGTCAACAATACTTGGGTTATGGTTGATAATCCGCAGGACTGTGAAGCCAGACTTGAAAGTATTGAGGACTATTTCAAGGGAGACTTCAGTGAGTTGAAGGATGTAATCTCATATCAGCCTTCTAATAAGGTCAAGGTTTTGTTTGGAGTAAGAACCACAGACGATAACAAGCAATATCAGACTGTGTATACCAGCATGTTTCTGAAGAATCATGTTAGGGATTACAGTAGGCTTGACCAGGATTTACAGGAAAGGAAGCAACAAGGGGCATTTGCCAACACCGAGTTTATAGTTGATGACTTGAAGGAGTATAAGGTAGATTCTACTGACCTCAGTCAGTCAGGTACAGGTGCTTTACCCTTTCCGGGTGCTACTGACTCAGCACTGTCCCCTTGGGATTTGAGCAAGTAAGTGTAACTGTTAAAAAAAAAAGCATGGCATTCAGCAAGGGCAAGGATTCTGTGAGTTTGAAGGAAATCTTGGATAGAGTAACAGAAGCAGATATTTTATCATATTATTTGGGTGTTACAGAAGTACCCACTATTATAAATTCCCCATTAAGAAGGGATAGAAGACCTTCCTTTGGTCTCTATTCCCCCAATGGGGAAAGGATATATTATACAGATTTGTCTACAGGAGACAGGGGAGGAATCTTTGACCTCCTTGGTCATATGTGGAGCTGTAGTTATAGTGAGGTCTTATCAAGAATCAGGAAGGATATGGAAAGGTTTTCTTTGGGTAATTGCAATATTCAAACATATACACCATGTGTTGTAAATGATATGAACAGTCATAACAGCAACTCAGACCTGCAATGCAAGATTAGGGAATGGAGGAAACATGATATAGAATATTGGGAGTCTTATGGCATTAGTGTTGAATGGCTCAAATATGCAGAGGTTTACCCCATATCCCATAAAATTGTCCTCAAAGATGGTCATAGATATGTGTTTGTAGCTGATAAATATGCCTATGCCTATGTTGAACATAAGGAAGGAAAAGTTACGCTAAAGATATACCAACCCTTTAATAAGGGCAGGTATAAGTGGAGTAACAAGCATGACAGCTCTGTGGTAAGCCTATGGACTAAGGTACCTGAATATGGGGAACAAATATGTATTTGTTCCTCATTAAAGGATGCCCTATGTCTATGGTCTAACACAGGGATACCTTCCCTTGCCATTCAAGGTGAGGGATACAGAATGAGTGGTACTGCAATAAGTGAATTGAACAGGAGGTTCAAGAAGGTATTTATTTGTCTGGATAATGATAAGCCCGGCCTAGAAGATGCTGAGAGGCTTTCAAGAGAGACAGGATTCACTAATGTGGTATTACCATTCTTTGATGAAGGAAAAGATATTTCAGATTTATTCAAGGCCAAGGGAAAGGAAGAGTTCCTTAAAATAATCATTCCTTTATTTACCTCTTCTAGAGGGGAAGAGTATAGAGATGATTTGCCCTTTGAGATTGAATAGAAAGCAGAGTTTGGTATTAAAAAAAAAGCATGGAAAAAAGAAAGATTACAGTAGTATGTACTACAGGAAACAGAACAGTGGAAATACTCTCAGATGCAACTACATTGAGAGAATTAAAGAGTGATTTGACAAGAGAAGGGATTTCATATAGGAATATGAGCTTCCTTGAGGGGCTGTCAAAGACAGAGTTAAAGTCTAATGACTCTATCCTTCCTCATGATATTACTTGGAAGGGGCAGGTTACCAATAATTTGGTAATTATGTTAACCACCACAAATAAGAACATTAGGTCTGGGGCTTCCATGAGTAGAATGGAGGCTTATACCTGCATCAAGACAATGGGTCTTCAGGATGAGTGTCAGAAGAGATTTGGCAAGAACTTTACTCAGTGCAAGACCAGTGACCTTGTATCCTTGATAGAGGAGAAGAGGGATAAGAAAGAAAGTCCTGCTAAGGAAAGTCCCGTCAAAAAGGGTAAGGAGGTTGTCAGCTATACAGATGAGAAAGGTGTAAAACAAGCCCTTGTAAAGCTGGTGGAGGCATTGTATGATGCAGGAAATCTCAGCTTTAAGGCTAGGGGGATGATACTTGAGGATTTAGGTGTTAAAGCTAAGGCCAAAAAGGAGAAAGCCGTTGAGTTTACCAAGGGCGAGATAGATGAAATGTTTGAGGGCTTGATAGGCTAAGAGTAGATAGGGGGAGGAATATTATATTCCTTCCCTATTTTTTTTTATTTTGTATACATTTAGAGTTCTCAAATATGGAAGCAGTTTCTAGGGAGAGTGTACCCGAAATAATAAGAGAGCACAAGGAAAAGGGGTATTTTATGGAGAATATCCTGAGGATATATGATGTATTCAAGGAATTCTTTGGTGAGGAGAGGGTTGATTTGAGAATAGTGGAGCCACCAATAGACGCATTTACAAGACAGCTATCTGAAGAGCTTATAAAGGAAGGTGTAACAAAGATTACACGGCGTTGGGATGCATTACTACACCCATTTATATTAGTGTACTTTCCTAGAGTAAAGGTAACTAATGAGCATGGAAATTTTGTATACATTACAGAACTGTATGTGAAGGTTAGACTTGCAGTACCCGGGGTTCTTGGTACCATTGGAATGAACAGGGCAGAGTACACATTGGACCAATTCTACTCTGACTATATGCACAGTCATATATGTGGAATACCTATTGGTAACTTTGAAAGGTTTGAAACTCCTTGTTTGGGCGCAGGACCTATACAAGGCACATCGTATATGCTGAGGAGTAAGGTATGCACTAATGAGGAGTGGATGCTATTCTGTTATGAATTAAGCAAGTTTGTTACTGTAGAGTCATTGTCAGGAGGACCTTATAGGAAACTAGAAAGAATCACTAGCTCCTCGGAAAGAATAGATTACATCGGATATAGGAGAGCACAGAACCTACCAAAGTTCATAACAAATTTCGTAAGACATTTGATTCTCAGCAGGAAGTTGAAGTTTGTCTACAGGAATGGGTCATATGTTTTGGGTATGTCAAATGCTGAATGTATGATACTTGTAAGTAATGAATTTATTAACTGGTACAATCAACTTGATAACGCAGAAGCTGAGCAGGTGAAAGATATTAAGAGATACTACATGAAATCTGGAGTGGCAGCTAAAGGACATATATATGGTATGAATATGTCATTGCCGTTACTTGATAGGGTATCTGAGCATGTAGGTAGACGAATATGCACTTTCAAAGGTAGGGAAATCAAACTTAGAATCTCCGGAGCTGTCAGTGAGACAAGTGTCCGAAGTCTATTCTTGTCAGAGGATGTTATCTCAGAAATATTAAGTGTTATACTTGAAGTAATAAATCTCAAATATGGAAAGAACAAACAATAATGTGAAAATAGTGGAAGCGAAGAGCCACAAGAACTGTGACTATACTCTTGTGATACCTGAAGAATTGGAGAACAAGATAAGGTTTGCATGTAGGGAGGTATGGAGTAGGGAATGGTCAGGGATATTATTCTACACCTATGAGGGAACCTTTGAAGGAGGTGACCTTAGGATATTGTGTAAGGATATGTATATCATGGATATAGGCTCTGTTACCACCACAGAGTTTAGTAATAGTCCTGATATAGTGGCCTATATATGTGAGAAGGAACTTCTAGGTTGTCAAATGGGCTTGATTCATTCACACAATCTCATGGCTACCTTCTTTAGTGGTGAGGATGTCAAGACCTTAAAACAGGAAGGTACAGACAGTAATAACTTCGTATCTCTTATTGTCAACAACAGGGGTGATTATTCTGCTGCTGTTACTAGGAAAGTAAAGTCTACAAGAGTAATTGAGAAGAAAACTATTGGGTTCTTTGGGGAACCTGATAAGACAGAAATTGACGAATATGTTGATGATACCGAAGTAATAGAGTATTTCAGGCTAAGGGTAGTGGTTGAAAACAGATATAAGTCTTCAGAAATTGAGAGCAGATTAATTGAATTGAGGAATAAGGCTGTTGTTGATTTACCCAATAAGACAAAAGTATTTGGACAGTATTATGGTCAAAAAATACAGAAGGATAAGAAAACTGACTATCAGGAAGACCCATCTGTCAATACCTTAAGTGTTGATAAAGATGCTATCAAGGAAATGGTACTGCAAATAGTTACTGGGAGCATCTTGATGACTACCAAGAGTAAAATAGACCCAAGCAGATGGTCTGGAGCAATGACTACATTGTATACTGAAAGGTTTGGTGCAGGTAAAGAGGACCTCAGGAGATTTGATGAATGGGCTAAGGCATACCTTGAGTATTTGATGTGGAGCATAGAGGATGATGATTTGGAAGGAAAAGGTCTTGATATTACTGAAATGGCCTCAGTCTATGCCAGCCATGTCATACATGAGCTAGAAAAGTTACCTAGTAACATTTATATCGAAAGGTATATCAAATTCCTGAAAGATTATATAGTTTAAGAAAGAAAAGTTATGAGTACAGAACAAGAATCAACAGATAACCTGCTGCCGATAAATTCCCCCACATTACTTATGGATGATACCACTAGCAGGTTCAGTTCAGCTATCTGGTATAATAAAATACGGGAGAAATCCATTACACTTGCAGGCATTGGTGGGATTGGAAGCTATGTAGGATTTCTGTTGGCACGAGTAAAGCCCAAGGCCATATTCATCTATGATGATGATACTGTGGATGAGGCTAATATGAGTGGCCAATTGTATGGATTAGAGGATGTAGGAAAGACAAAGGTAGGTGCACTTGCTGAAATGGTATCCAATTATGCTAATTATTATGGTATATGTGGTATTAGTGAAAGGTTTACCGCAGATACCAAAGCATCAGACATAATGATTTGCGGATTTGACAATATGGTAGCCAGAAAGAATTTCTTTCAGGCATGGAAGAATCATGTTCAGAGCAAACCTAGTGAGGAAAAGGCAAACTGCCTATTCATTGATGGTAGATTGGCTGCTGAGGAGTTTCAAGTATTGTGCATTAGAGGAGATGATGAGTATAATATCAATAGGTATGAATCACAATTCCTATTCTCTGATGAGGAGGCTGATGAGACAATATGTTCTTACAAGCAGACCACATTCTGTGCAAATATGATTGCATCATATATGGTAAATCTATTCGTGAACTTTTGTGCTAACCAGTGTAACCCTCCCATAGAAAGGGATTTACCCTTCTTTACAACTTATAATGCAGAAATTATGTATTTAAAGACTGAGTCATGACAGAAAACGCTAAGCAACTGGTACGGACAATCTTTGCGATATACAGGACAACACCTCCTTATTCTTCAGAATCTATTCCATTAACGGACAATGGTGTTAAGGTAGGAATATTAGTACGGAAAGATGAAGGTTTTCCACTAGTAGGCAATATTAATGGTCTTATAAGAGATAAGAATGGAGATGTGATAGTACCTTTGTATGAGCAAGGAGTTCCTATGAAGGTACAAACTTTTTATTCACTTCTGAGAAACTCATCAGGACAATATGGTATAAGGAAGTTCATTCTCTCAGGCACAGTATATTGGGCTAGTACAGGACTAATCTTGGATGAGGATTTGAATCCTTTATTCCTATGTACTATTGACCTTTCAGAGAAGGAGAAGACTAAATGCTATGTGAGTCCAAAGGTTTTTGAATCATCATCACCTCTAAGTAAAGGCATTGTATTCACTGTACTTAATGTCATGTATAATTACGGCATTATCACTTTACATAGAAAGATACAGAAGCCAGAGGTTATAATCGGTCCTATTGATAACATTGTCAAGCCCACTGTGCCCAGCAGTGTAGACACCTTTAATGATGATGTGAATGACTTCTTGGCTGATAATGTAGATGTTGTAATGAGGCAATGGGAATAAGAGAGTATCTTGGTGATTGGATGAATGTCATAGATGAGAATGAGCTAATATCAATAATGCAGAATCTGAGAGGATTATATGCTACAAAGAAGATATGCCCCGAGCAATGTGACATATTCAAAGCTTTCAGGCTTTGTCCCTACAATAGCCTGAAGGCGGTATTTGTAGGCCAAGACCCATATCCGCAGAAAGGAGTTGCAACTGGTATATTATTTGGCAATAGGGCAGAGGTGGAGGAGAGCGAATTATCCCCATCCTTAAACATTGTTAAAGAAGCAGCAATCAATTTTGAGGTTCCGCATTATTGTATTACCTTTGACCAAACCTTAGAGAGTTGGGCAAGACAAGGGATATTGATGATAAACTCTGCACTTACAGTAGAGATGAATAAAGTCGGTTCACATACTATGATGTGGAGACCTTTTATATCTAAACTGCTGAGAAATATATCGGAGAATAACCTTGCTGGGGTATATGTATTATTTGGTAAACAGGCTCAGACATTCAAGCCTTATATCAATAGTAAGTCCAACTTTATTATTGAAGTTGAGCATCCTGCCTATTTTGCAAGGAATGGTACTAAGATGCCACACCAGCTATTTGCTGATGTCAGCAATAAGGTTAAGGAGATTTACGGAGTACCTATAGATTGGTACCAAGAATATTAATACAAAAAAAAAGAAATGAAAAAAGCAGAAAGAAACTGTTTGTACCTCAAAAATGGAGAAGAGGTACACATTGGTGACATCCTTGTAAAAGGAGACAAACCCTATGTAGTAGATGAGGAAATCATTCCTGTTTTGATTGAACAAGGAGTTCTTTGCACAAAAGAGTCCCTTAGTGAGAAAAAGAAGGATGCAGATGACATTTCAAAGGATGATTTGGCTTTCTATGTCAATAAGGTTGCACAGAGATTTGGTTGGAAGCCAGCAAAAGCTTGCAATTATCTTAATACCATTGATTCCTGCTATCCAGCAGCAGCATTTGTCATAGTATTGAGGGAGATAGCCATTGAATTGGATAAGAAGTATGAAGACCACATCAGTAATAGTCCTGAGATTTATTCAATCTCACTTGTAGATGGGAGAATCACCAAACTCTATAAGAGCAATATCAGGAGTTACAAGAACTTTGCAGCATTCAGAACCATAGATGATGCAAAATTTGCTTGCAAGGTTCTGAGAGAGGTTCTTAAAGACATGTTCAGGGATGGTAAATAAGAAGATTAGGAATGCCACACAGAGTACCTCTGAAGGTATAACCTTTAAATCAAAGCTTGAGAGGAGTGTATATAACACTCTTCTTGAGCAAGGATTTGAGCCTAAGTATGAGCCAATTACATTTGTTATATGGGAAGGGTTTCATCCTGAAATCCCGTACTATGATAGAGAAACTGACCGTCAGAGGGATGTGAGATTAGCAACTATTGGTGGCAGCTCATCAAAGATGCTGGTCAGGAAGAAAGCAAGAATCATTAATGTACAGTACACACCAGATTTCTATTTCAAATACAATGACCTTAATGTTTACATAGAGGCTAAGGGAATGGAGAATGATGTATTCTATCTTAAGAAAAAGATGTTTATAAAGTACCTTAATGGCCGGTATCTTGAGAAAGGGGAAAGGTCCATATACTTTGAGGTTTATACTAGGAAACAGTTGTTGCAGGCAATAGAAATTATTAAGAATTATGAACAAGAGTAGTTCCATAGATAGAATGAAGGATTTAATTCCCTCATTACCCGGCAACGATGTTGACTTGGCATTTAGGCTTTTGGATACCAGAGACTTTGAGTCCCTTCAGTCCTTGGTTAACTCATCAATCATTAGGACAAGGATTGCACTTGCAAGAGCAAACACCAAGGAAAAGTACCTGAAGGCTGACCTTGAGGGAATGAGGAAGTTGCAATCAGAGGTTGATGCCTATTATGAGGCACTCTATCCTTCATCAGATAATCTTGAAGAGTTTTATTATTAGATATGAAATCTTTAAAGGAAATAAGCTGGGATGTGGATGAGGCAACATATAGGGCAGACCCTGCCTTAAGTTACTCTACCATAGCAAGATATGAGAGGGAGGGGTTTAATAACCTAGATAAGCTGTTTGATAAGCTGGATACCCCATCCCTGACATTTGGTAGAGCTGTGGACAGCATCATTACTGGAGGACAGCCAGAATTTGATAAGGAATTTATGGTGGCAGAATACCCATCAATTCCTGACTCTATTGTGAGGATAGTAAAGTCCCTGTTCAGTCAATATAAGGATTCCTGTGATAACCTGAGCAGTATTCAGGATGCTAGAATTATCAAAGAGACTGAGGAACAGGGTTATCAAATGAATTGGAGACCAGAGACTAGAGCTAGGGCAATTAAGGAAAAGGGATATGAATACTATAATCTGTTATTTGTAGCAGGTAATAGGACTATACTTGACACACAGACCTACCAAGATGTGTGCAATGCAGTAAGAGCATTGAAAGAGAGCAAATCCACTCAATTCTACTTTGCAGAGGACAATCCATTTGAACCAGATATTGAAAGATTCTATCAGTTGAAGTTCAAAGGAGAGTTCAATGGTATAAAGTATAGAAACATGGCTGACTTAATTATAGTCAACCATAAAGAGAAGTGGGTAAAGCCAGTAGATTTGAAAACAAGTTCCCATACAGAGTGGGATTTTTATAAATCCTTTGTAGATTGGAATTATCAAATTCAGGCAAGACTATATTGGGCTATTATAAGGCAGAATATGGATAAGGATGAGTACTTCAGTAGTTTTAAGTTGCTTGATTATGACTTTATAGTAGTCAATAGGAGGACACTTACTCCACTGGTGTGGAGGTGCCCTTTTACTCAGGTAGAAGGTACACTTAGGTTTGGAAGAGATGGTCAAATCATTATGAGGAGTCCTTTTGAGATAGGAAGAGAACTCTCTTATTATCTCACTTCAAGACCAAAAGTACCTATTGGCATCGAGTTATCAGCATCTAATAACCTTGAAGGGTGGTTAAACACTTTATAAAAAAAAAAGTATGCAAGTAGTAAAAAGAGATGGAAGTAGAGAGGAGTTCAATATAGACAAGATTGCTACAGCAGTTGCAAAGGCATTTGAGTCCTGCCATAAGGAGATGCCTCAGTACATAAAGCCAATGATTGATGCCTTATTTGGCACACTAGAAGGAGATGTGATAGGTATTGAGGAGATACAGAATCATGTGGAAGATATTCTCATGAATGAGAGATTCTTTGACGTGGCAAAGAGCTATATTATCTATAGGGAACAGCACAAACAGGCTAGGTTTATCAAGGAGAGGATTGACTATATGAATAAGTATAGCCAATCTGATGAAAATGCTGCCTCTTCTTCAGAAACAGATGCAAATGCAAATGTGACTGTGAAGAATGTTGCCAACCTTGAAGGTGAGGTATATAAGACTACTAACAGGGTTATACAAAGGCAAAGAATGAAAGACAAGCTGAATGAGATGTATCCTGAAGTGGCCAAAAAGTATGAGAAAGACCTGAACTCTCATATAATCTATACACATGATGAGGCTACTACTCCTGTATTAAAGCAGTATTGCATGGCTGTAAGCTTATATCCCCTTATGACAGAGGGTGTGGGAAACATTGATAGTATTACACCGACACCACCCAATGATTTACAGTCATTTAGTGGTCAAGTAACTAATCTTATCTTCCTGTTATCCTCTCAATGTAAGGGGGCAGTAGCAGTAGGTGAATACTTTATTGCACTAAATTACTATGTTATACAGGAGTTTGGCAGTGATTGGTTCATTAGATTGGATGATGTAATTACTTCAAGAGCTTGTACTAAGCAAAGAACCGTAAGAGATGCCATATACAAAGCATTCAAGCAATTCATCTATGGTGTAAACCAGCCTGCTGGTAATAGGAGTTATCAGTCTCCTTTCACCAATGTATCTTATTATGACCACACATATTTTGATTCTCTGTTTGGAGAGTTCTATTATCCTGATGGAACCAAGCCCCAATGGGAGGCAATAGATTGCCTGCAAAGGCTGTTTATGAAGTTCTTCAATAAGTTAAGGACCAAGCAGATACTTACATTCCCTGTAGAAACTATGGCTATGGTGTATGACCCAAAGACCAATGATATTATAGATAAGGAGTATAAGGATTTCACTGCTGAAATGTATGCAGAGGGTCATAGCTTCTTCACCTATATTTCAGATAGTGCTGATAGTCTCGCATCTTGCTGTAGATTGAGAAATGAGCTTGCAGAGAATACCTTCAACCCTACAAGTGGGTTGACTGGTGTTATGACTGGTAGTTGCAATGTAATCACTCTTAACATGAATAGAATCATTCAGAACTTTCACAGTATGGTCAGAGGTAATGACTTTGGGTGTTTTAATTCTAGTGAGTTCAAGAGGTACCTAACAAGTATTCTCGAAAGAGTCTACAAGTATCATATAGCCTTCAAGACCATGTTATATGAAATGGAAGAGAGAGGAATGTTTGCAGCTTCAAATGGAGGATATATCCATATCAGCAAATTATACTCTACCATAGGTATTAATGGTCTGAATGAGGCTGCTAGGTTCTTGGGGCTTGAGGTAAGTAACAATGAGGAATATATCAAATTCCTTCAACTTGTACTTGGAACTATTAAAGAACAGAATAAGATACATTCCATACATGATAAAAGCAGGCCATTCCTATTTAATTCTGAGGTAGTACCTGCTGAGGGATTAGGAGGAAAGAATTATAACTGGGATAAGGAAGATGGCTATTGGGTCCCAGAAGATGAGAACCTGTATAACTCATACTTCTATAATGCACATGATGATACCTCAGTGCTTGATAAGTTCATTCTTCATGGAAGACAGACTTACCAATATACTGATGGGGGAAGTGCAGCCCATATCAATCTTGAAGACCATCTCAGCAAGGAGCAGTATCTCAAGCTTATAGCTTTTGCTATAGCTAATGGAACTAACTACTTCACATTTAATATTCCTAATAGTAAGTGTGATACTTGTGGTTACATTACCAAGCATCCTATTACTGAATGCCCTAAGTGCCATAGCAAGAACATTACCCAATACACAAGGGTCATAGGGTATCTGAGACCTATAAAGAGCTTTGGTGAAGACAGACAGATAGAGGCAGGAAGGAGAGTATATGGAAAGATGGATTAGTATGGTAGCAGTGGTTCTTGTAGTTCTGAAGCTATGTGGTGTCATTAGTTGGCCATGGTGGCTAATCCTAAGTCCTTTATGGATTCCACTACTATTGTTGGTAGGACTGTATCTTGCAATAATAATTACATCACGTGGAAAATTATGTTGAAATATGTAGATACTAAGATAGTTTTTGCAGAGGTACCAAATGAAGTTACTTTAGCCATAAATATCTCTAATTGTCCATGCCATTGTAAGGGCTGCCATAGCCCTTACTTGGCAGAGGACATTGGGGAAATATTGGATGAAGATGCTTTAGAGGAGATGGTACTTGCCAATAAGGGTATTACCTGCATTGCATTTATGGGTGGAGATTCAGACCCTGAGAGCATAAACAGGCTTGCAGAGTTTGTAAAGAAGAAACGTAGCATGGGCTTAAAAGAGTGGAACAATATAAAGGTTGCATGGTATAGTGGCAGGGATATTCAGGCTGATGAAATTGACCTGAAGAACTTTGACTATATCAAACTTGGCCCATATATGGAAGAGTATGGCCCACTTACAAGAAGGGGCACAAATCAAAGGTTCTACTGGGTATGCAAGGCAATACATGAATATCCTGATTTGAAAAAAGAAGAGAGGTATTATACTATAGATATGACAAGTGAATTTTGGAAAGATGAGACTAAAGATTAAAGTAAAAGTATTGACTGGAGGATGCATGCCTTCAATTAGTGAAAAGGGAGATTGGATTGATTTGAGGAGTGCTGAAACAGTTGAATTGAGTGCTTCTCAGGCCAACACATTAAAGAGGAGAACTGTTAATGGAGTAGCAGAGGGTCATAGGGAGGTAAAGATACCTGTTTATTATATTCCTCTTGGAGTAGCAATAAAGCTGCCAAAGGGATTTGAGGCTATAATAGCCTCCAGAAGCAGTGCTCCTGATAAATTGAAAGTGTTTATCCCTAATGGAGAGGGTATAGTAGACAACAGTTATAGTGGCAATGCAGATGAGTGGCATTATATATGTTCTCCTATGGAGAATACTACCATTAATAGTGGTGATAGGATATGCCAGTTTAGGATACAGCTTAGTCAGAAGGCTACTATATGGCAGAAGCTTAAGTGGTTGCTTAGCTCTGGTATTGAGCTTGTAGAGGTTGATGGTTTGGGAGAAGAGAATAGAGGAGGATTTGGTTCTACCGGAGTTAAATAATAAAAAAAAAGCATGGAAGATGTTTATATTGGAACTATTAATTACGTCTACTATAGTAGTTTTTGTAGCTTTGATTGTCAATGCAGTCGAAGACCATAAAAGGAATGGTGAGCCTCATATGTCATTCAAAGAGTCGATGGACTTGGTGGAGTTGCCCATAATAACTTTCTATAATAATGGAAAGAAATTGAATTTCCTGTTAGATACAGGAGCCAATAACTCTATAATCAACAAGTCTGTTATCAAAGATTTGGATTACAAGGAATGCACTGAAAACTTGGATACCTTTGGTATAGATGGAGAGGTTAAATCAAGCATGCCTACATGTACCATGGAAGTCAAGTATAAGGATAATTCCTTTGAAGACACTTTTACCATACTTAATATGGATAGTGCATTCAGGCAGGTTAAGGAAGATTCAGGTGTTCAATTACATGGCATATTGGGAAGCCTGTTTTTTCAGAAGTACAAATATGTGATTGATTTCAAATCATTGGTAGCCTATATTAGGAAATGATATACTATGTTACTGGACAGAGGGAATTATTTGGTGGGTATTCAGGTGCTAAGTATAAGTGTATAACTGTAGAGGAGTCATTTGAAGTACTGAATCCATTAAGTATTGTAGGGCTTGATACTGAGACTACAGGGACTGAGATATGGACAGGGAGACTGCTTCTTCTTCAACTTGGAAATAAGGAAGACCAAGTGGTGATAGATTGCACAACTGTTGATATTAATCAGTACAAGGACTATCTTGAAAGTAATAGGCTGTTCATCATCCACAATGCAAAATTTGACTTGAGATGGCTGTATAAGGAACACATTGTAATTAGAAATGTCTATGACACTTATTTAGGTGAGAAGATTCTATTCCTTGGATTTCCACCCGGCATTGTATCCCTGTCTTTACAAGCATGTTGTGACAGGTACTTGCATGTTTATTTGGATAAGACTGTGAGAGGAAAGATACATGCAGGTGTAACAGAGGAAGTCATAGTCTATGCAGCAAATGACGTAGTATATCTTGAGGATATAATGAATGCCCAAATGAAGATAATAGCACAGAGGGGACAGCAGAATGCTCTTGAAATAGAGAACAAGTTTGTAAGAGTCCTTGCATATATTGAATTTTGTGGCATTAGACTTGACCCATCTAGGTGGAAAGCTAAAATGGTCAAGGATAAGGAGAGGTTAAGGGTTGCAGAGCAGAGGCTTAATGATTGGGTTATCAAGTATGTGTTAGACAAGAATGACCCTTCCCTAATACAAAGGAATTATGATTCCCATAAAAAGGGCAAGCCTGCCAAGCTCAAAGAGGGTGTATATGTTGCAATCCCTGTACCCTCCTTATTCTCTGAGTTTGATACAGGACCTCAATGTATTATTGATTGGAGTAGTTCCAAACAGGTAATCAGACTATTCAAGGAACTTGGATTTGACTTGTTGGTCAAGGATAAGAAGACAGGTAAGATGAGGGAGTCTGTAGAGTCCAAGTATATAGAAATGCAAAAGGATAAAAGTGATATTGTTCCCTTATACCTTGAGTATTCGGCAGCTTTTAAAGTAGTGACATCTTTCGGTCAGAATTTCCTCGATGCCATTAATCCAGTAACACAGAGAATCCATCCAACATTCAATCAAATGATGGATACAGGGAGGTTATCTTGCGGTTCAGGAGGAAAGGGTAGAGGAGGCAAGACAAAAGATGATGACATTGCAGAAGAGGATAAGGATAAGAATACCACTACACAGACAAATGATAAAAGTGTCAATATCCAGCAGCTTCCAGCCACAGAGGAGACAAGGGCAGCATTTGTGCCTGAAGAGGGTCACTTGCTGATAGACTGTGATTATGGGGACCAAGAAGGACATGTGTTCACTGAACTATCCAATGATAGGGAATGGATTGCATTCTATAATGACCCCAATGAGAGAGATGGACATTCCTTTGTAGCCAAGATGTGTTTCCCCAAAGACCTTGATGGTATTGAGGAAGGGCAGGTCAAGAAGGTGAGAAAAGACCTTAGGGATTTGGCTAAGAAGGCAAGGTTCTGTTTCAATTATAATGGCCAGGCTCCTACAATGGCAGCTAATTGTAATATTCCTGTGGATTTTGCTACTGAGATTCAAAATAACTACTTCAAGAGATTTAATGGTATAGCAAGCTATTTCAAGGTACAAAAGAGGGATATGTGGGATAGGGGCTATATCCTAATCTCAAAGATAACCGGATTAAGGGCATACATCTATGACTACCCTATACTAAAAGGTATAGAGAGAAGAAAGAATAGTATGGGAGATTCTTTTTGGGATATATACAAAGCTGCAAGAGATAGTGGCAGAGTAATATCCGAGATTCCTCCATCTATCATGCAAGAGATTGCAAAGAAGTTTGCTCAAGGAGTCCCTATTGAGGAGATAGCTATCAGATACTCATATAAAGTCAAGAAGGCAGGTAAGGTAGAGGAGAAGTTTATTGACATTAACAGGGAGACTGTATATGTGTCAGTGATGAAGCACTTGTGGAAAAGAAAAAGTGCATCTGACAGTCAATCATGCAATTACCCTTCACAGGGTACTGCTGCTGCCATGACCAAGATAGCTGGCATTAAATACTTCAATCATCTTGTGGATGATGGGCTTATATTTAAAGTTCTGATTCCCAATGATGTTCATGATGAGTATCTAATTGAGCCTCCTGAAGAGATAGCTGAACAGGAAGCCAAGAAGTTAAGTGAATGTATGGAGTATGCAGCATCTATCTTTTGCAAGAAGGTAACTATCAAAGCTGTGCCTGAGATTGCATCATGTTGGGTTCATTGAGATTTAAGTAATTAATAAAGTGAAGAAATGGAAGTAACAATAAACAAGGAATATCAGAACCTCATTGATAGGTTGGATGCAGCTATTACTGCATATAAAGATTCTGGTAGGACAGAAATTGGCCTTTCTCTCTTAAAAGGGGTAAAGGAAGGAATCAGAATGTTAGGCAGCAGACCTAAACTGGCTGAAAGTGTGGAGAGGTTCACTGAGATTACCAATAACATGGCTAAGACTTATGCAGCCAAGAATCATGACTATGGTAATAGCTTTGACAAGTCTCTTGATAAATTTGGCATTGTAGCATCAATAGTAAGGATGGGAGATAAGATGAATAGAATCGAGTCTCTTACAAATAAGGAAGCAAAGGTTAATGATGAATCTATTAAAGATACTCTTCTTGACCTTGCAAATTATGCTATAATGACTGTTATGTGGTTAGATAAAACTAGGAAGGGTACTGAATAGTGCCCTTCCTTTTCTTTTATTTAGAAAGGAGAGTTTATGAAGGTAGAATTAGAAAATATCTTGGACATTGGTACTGCATTGTACAGTCTTGATGAAAACTTCAAGATTAAGAGGAAAGTTGTAGTGAATATACGAAGTGTTTTTGAGCAGAATGTAAGTCATTCTCCAGAAATTCATACTACTTACAAAGTATCCAATACAATGAGTAATTGTTATGCTACAGATATAAGGGATTCTGAAATAGGAAAGTCTTGGTTCACTTCCAAGTCTGATTTATTCAAGAAAATAGCTGAGCAATTATGACAATAGCAGTAGATTTTGATGGAACTTGTGTTAAACATAGGTATCCAATGGTAGGAGAGGATGTTGATGGTGCTGTTTCTGTCTTGAAGGAGTTAGTAAGAAAGGGGCATGAGATTATCCTATATACCATGAGGAGTGGGGACACATTGGATGATGCTATAAGTTGGTTCATAGACAATGACATTGAACTATGGGGAATTAACAGGAATCCTGAACAATATGGATGGTCCTCATCTCCCAAAGTATTTGCTAACCTGTACATAGATGATGCAGCTTTGGGTATTCCATTAATTGAGCCTGAAGATGATAGAGACTATGTAGATTGGAACAGGGTTAGAGACATACTGATAACAAAGAATGTGATATGACAGAGAAACAATTAAAGTGGCAAAAGAGGAGTAGAATCCTTTGGAGATTGAATGGTATGGTAGGATTCCCTTTTGAGGAAGGAGTACTTACATCCCTTGAACATGAAAGGCTCAATGTTGCATTTAGTATCATCAGGGGAGTAGTCTAAGATTCAGTAGAATCAAGTATAGAATTAGGCTTTAATGCTAAGAGGAGGTGCACCTTTGGTGTTTGTAGAAAGCCTGCTATTGAGGGAAGTGAGTATTGTAGAGAACATAAAGAATATATGGAGGAAAGACAATGCCAAAGATAATTATATGCCAAGGAACACGAAGTAGTGGCAAGACTGATTGGACTAAGCAATGGGTACTTAAAGACCCTGAGCATAGGGTAAGGTTCAGTGATGATGACATTAGGAATATGCTTGGCAAGCATCAGGCTCCTGAAAGAGAAGTGCTGGTTAATGCTATGAGAAGGCAGTTCATTGTCACTGCCCTCAAGAAGTGCTATGATGTAGTTATAGATGGTACCCTCAAGCCTCATGAGAATGATTTTGTTAGGAGATGTGTAAAGGCTCATAATAGTACTGTAGATGAACTACGGAGTTTTGGTAAGTTGTCACCTCAGGATGATACTAGGTATAGTATTGAATATAAAGACTCTATTGTACCACTTCAAGAGTCCACTGATGAGGATGCAACTACAGCTACTTATAAGAAGACATACAAATTTATTGGGACATGGTAGCATTTATAATAATTTTCTTCTATATTCTACCTTTCATTGTCTGCACACTATTAGGAAGGTACTATAATAATGTAGAGTTTCTTGATAAAACAAGTAATGACCAAGTAGAGGGGTATGTGATATTTTCTATGTTTCCTATCCTTAATATAATTACGATAGTTGTTGGCATATTTTACATTACCAAAGACTTCGTCAGGAATATAGGAACAAAATAGACAGATGAGACAATATACATCAAGGGAGTTTATAAGGATAGTAAAATTTAATGGTTTCCGCTATAGCAGACATAGTGGAGACCATGCTATCTATGTAAATGACAAGGGAAGGCATATTAGCATACCTAGGAATCTTGAATGTGTAATTGCTCGAAGACTAATTAAAGAGAACAACTTGGTAACAGACTTCAAAAAGAAAAAGAAAAAAAAATGACTGAGAGTGGATATTATCCTCCGGGTGCAGATACTAAGGATGCACCCTGGAATCAGGTTGACAATCCTGAAAGGGAAATTGAGGTTACAGTAAGTGTCACACTTAGTAAGACTGTTAAGATTAAAGTATCCGATTATAGCATAACTGACTCTGGAAAGGACGAGGATGGTGAGTATTTTGAGGATATAGACTACTCTAAATGTGACCTTAAAAGGGCAGTAGAAGAGCAAATTACACTTCCACAAGATGCCTACAAATATGTAAAGGGAGAATTTGATAATGACCAATACAATGACCTTAAAGGTTGGTGTGTTGATGATTTTGAAATTGTCCTTGATTAACTTTTATTAACCAATATTCCTTGATTCTCTTTCCTATTATACTTATCTTTGCTTATTATATATTTAGTATAGTATGGAAAGAAAATATGTTTGTATTGATTGTGGGAAAGAATTTATAGTAGAAAGTAGGAGAGCTACACATGCTAAGAGATGTCCTGTTTGTAGAAAACTTCATAGAAGAAGTTATGATAAACAATGGAAAATAAATAAAAGACTGCTTGACCCTGAATATGCTGCTAATATGCAAAATTCTTATGTAAAGAAGAAATTTTTAGAAGACCCTATTTCTTTTTATAAACATAGAATATTTATAGCAGCTAAAGCAAGGGCTAAGAAATCTAATTTACCTTTTAATATATGTGAAGATGATATAGTAATCCCTACAGAGTGCCCTGTTTTAGGTATTAAACTTAATCTTAAAATACCTAATAGGGGAGATAGAGGAGATAATTTAAGAAACTATGATTCACCTTCTTTAGATAAAATTATTCCCTCACTAGGATATGCTAAAGGAAATATTTGGGTTATTAGTTATAGGGCAAACACAATTAAAAATAATTGTACTTTTGAAGAAATACAAAAGTTATATGAGGCATTACTAAAATTGGAAGTTAATTCCTAGTAAAAGTAATAATATGATAGACAATTTTGAATTAATCAAGCCTTTATTCTATTTCAATGAGGCAAACAATATGTTCTTTCATTGTCAGATAGTACGAAGGGCTAAAGACCACAAGCCTGATAAGGTCAAAGAAGGTGCTATTAAAACCTACTTCATTAGAAGCAGGGAGCATCTTGAGAGTTTGAGGGAAGAAATTATACTCCTTTGTGAACATTATGGAGCAAGGGCATATATTAACGTGACTGGGAAGGACTTTGAGGCTGTCAATAAACACATGTTAGCTGCATTGGCTAATAATGTTTGTTTGAATAATATGTCGGCTGTGAATCCCAGAAAGGTACTTAATAGTGCTGCTGGTACAATCAAATCCAGATTGTCCAAGTGGATTATAGATATTGATGATTTAACTTTGAAAAAGCCTATAGTTGAGTGGTTAGAGCACTATTTCAATGTTAATGATGACTATTTATATGCCACTATTCCCACAGTTCAAGGGGAACACCTGATAGTAAAGCCTTTTAACTCAGGAAAGTTTGAGGCAGATTTTCCTGATGTAGATGTTCATAAGAACTCTATGGGAACATTGCTCTACTATCCAAAGGTCTTGGACAGACCAAAGTATTGTTGTAGTGAATGTGGTGGTACCAATATTCAAGTACAAGCATGGATAAGCCCTAATACCGGGCAGATTATAGACACTCTTGAGGGTAATGATTGTTGGTGTGAAGATTGTGAGGACCGCACTAAACTTAAGCAAATATGAGAGCAGTAGTGATAGAGGATTTTAATGGAAGCATTGAGCTTGTAAGAGACCCTGATACATGTGATGTATTGGTATTTGAGGACTTGGAGTCAGCATGGGAGGAAGCTAACAGATGTCAGAATGGAATAGTAGCAATGCTTAGTACATGAATCTTGAGGATAGAATAATGGAAGAGGCAAGCAAGGGTAATTACAATAAGGTATATGCCCTTGCCTTACTCTATTTATGTAAGAAATATAAAGAAGGAATATGAAACTTGTAGAAATTAAACTCTACCTCATAAGCTATATTGGTAAGCTTGGGTTTGAAGATACAGTGTTTATAGAGGCCAACAGTATCTCTGAGGCTGAAAAGCTATTCAATGAGAATTTTCACAAACGCAAACTGACTGGAGTCAGACAGTATGGTGTAAGAGCCTTGAAAAAGACTGCTGGTTAAAAAAAAAGAAAGAAAATGGATAATTTTAAAGTTTCCTTGGTCAAGTACATGTGCCCAATCTGCGGAGGAGTAGCTGAAGAGGTAATTGTGGCAAACACTCGCCTTACAAAGAAAGCTGCTTCTGAAGTAGAGGAGTTAGATGGAAAGGCTGTAGGATTTTCTGACCATGCCTGCAAAAAGTGTTCTGAATATAAAGACAAAGTTGTGTTTTTTATTGGAATAGATTCAGAGAACTCTCCTAGTGAAGAAGTATATAGGATAGGGCAAGTTGTTGGGGTAAGAAATGGTGCTCCTTTAATTGCACACTTCAGTAAGTATATACGTTCCTTGAAGGACGGAACTAGATTCTGTTTTATTGATGAATTAGCAGGAAAGAAGATAGGATTATGGAATTAATAAGTAAAATATTTAGGCACAATGAAATTGATTAAACCATCATTTGAGATACGGGAACAACCTTCTGGACTTGAAGGAGTATATAAACAGATAGAGGGAGCAGGTAGAGTATGCTATAAGTCAGAAGACAAGATAGCAGAAGGCACTGCTAAAGCATTTGTTGATAGGATGATTGCAAGTGGTCATGGCGCTATGCTTGAACATGGTACTGTGTATCTTAAATGCAAAACAGAGGTCATAAATAGGTATATACATCCTGAAGATGGTGAAGAAGAGGATTTTAATAAGTTGGAAAAATATGAATATAATTCTTACTCAGTAACAAATGATGATGGTATATACCTATATGTTACTACTAATCTTAGAGTACTAGTAGAGAATGATTGGCTTGACGATTTACAATATATTTGTGAACCTACAGAGTTCCATGAGAAGAGAATCACTGTACACTTTGTATGTGATAGAGGCGTATCACATGAGTTTGTAAGGCACAGAGTAATGTCTTTTGCCCAAGAAAGCACAAGGTATTGTAACTATTCCAAGGATAAATTTGGCAATGAGCTTACATTTATTCAACCCTGTTGGTTGGATGATGAGAGACTGAAACTATATGGACCTTATCATACTGTAATAAGGGATAAATCTCTTGAAAGTATCTTCATTGCCAGTCTAAATAATGCTGAAAAGGATTATATTGACTTGATTGACTTAGGTTGGAAACCACAAGAAGCAAGAGCTGTTTTACCTAACTCCTTAAAGACAGAATTGGTTGTAACTGGATTTGTATCTGATTGGAATCACTTCTTTGACCTAAGAGCAAGAGGTACTACAGGTGCTCCACATCCTCAGGCTAAGGAATTAGCAGAGCCTTTAATGAAGGAATTTATTGCAAGAAAGTATATTAATAACTAAAAAAAAAGTATGGCTTTTGGTACGAAGAAATCAGTTGTAGCTGCACCTTCTTTCAGTGAAAGAATGGCAAGCATTAAGTCTATGTTTAAGACTGCACATGAGAATGCAAGCACTCTCCATGCAGAGATGGAAGAGAATGTTAAAAGCAAAAGTGCTCAGATAGAGTCCCTACAACATGACATTGAAACCATCAATGCTTGTAAGGAGGAAACTGAGAAGTTTATGGAAAACATATCTAAACTTATTTAAACAATGAGGACAAATCTAATTAAGCCTAAGAATATAAGTGAGGCAAAGAGTAAAACTAGTAATGATGGAATGCTTGATATGGTCATTGCATTTGATACCACTGGGTCTATGTATGGATATGGACATTGAGAAGACTGAAAAGGATACAGGAGAGAGGTTGGTAAACATTAACACCATATCTCAACTTATCTACAATGGAGTAAAATATACAGTTGAGTAACTTTGCAAGGAGGAGTAAGTCAATCACTTATTCCTCCTTAACTTTCTATGCAGCACATTGCATATTAAAATTAAATTTCTTACCTTTGCACAAAATAATACTTTTAATTATATGAGTTGTTTAACTATAACACCAAGAATTAAGGAATTAGCTAAAAAGTTTCCTAATGAGACAGAACAATCAGTACTCAATCTGGTTGGTATGTGGCAGGAAAAGAATAGTAAGTCTATTGAGGATATTCCATCAGGAAGTGAACTTAATGATTTCATTAAGAAGCTTAGAGGTGGAGAAGCTGTTCAACAGCTTGATGAAGCACTTAGTAGTTCTTTTGACACTCCAAGGATTACTTCTATTGAGGAGCAGCAAAAGGTGGACTTACTCTTTGACCCAGCAACAAGAAGGGATAGAGTAGCACTTATTGCAAGACTCTTCAGTAATGAAGTTGATAGTGCCCTACAGGAGATGACTGATTCTTTGAAGAGAAGAATTGATAATGTAAGTGGTGTAGAGAAAGAGGGATTGCAGGCTGAGCTTAATAGCTTGGACAGACTCTCTGCCATAAGGAAATATACACCTGCTGGTATATTTAAGAGAGTAGCCAATATCTTCAATTCTTATGTGCAAGATACTGAAGAAGGCAGAACCCAGCAGGAACTTAATGCAATCAACTCTATGAGAGGTGCAGATAAGTTCTCTGATAAGCAGAAATTAGAAGCTGCTAAGAAGAAAGCTGCCTACAAGAATCAGGAATACAAGAAGATAGTTGATGACCCTTATGTCTATAAGGCTCTTGCTGAGGAAGCAAGTACATTGCTTGTAATGACAGAGGGTATTAGAATAGACCCCAATTATATTGCACCTGCTGATGCAAACCTCAATAATGATGACCCAGAAGGTAATAGCGAAGTGGATAATGAGGCAGAAGATTGGAGACAAGAAGAGGCTTATAAAGATGGTTGGATGACCAATTTCAGACAAGTAAGTTCTCATGAGTCACTGTCACAGGCTGTAAGAAAAGTAATCAGACAAGTACCTAAACTTGACTATAGAGGTAAATATGAAAAGGATGATTTGGGTTTCACAAGATACCTTGATGCAGACTATGTCCATGCTACCTTCATTGACAAGTTAAAGGATATGATTAACTCTGATGATATGATTCCTCTCATGGAGGATTTACAAAAAATCAAGCCTTGGGTAAAGCAGGTTACCAAGCTTATTCAAGGTGATGAGACTTTGTTCTCTCAATTCTATCAGGACTTCAGGAAGGATTATATGCCTTATTGGATTCAGAAGAAGAGGATAATGCCTGATGGTACACTCAAGATGGAGACTATTGCCATTAATAAGCCTGAAGGTGTGTATTACCTTCTTGATGCTTGGAGGGATAATTATGAGAATGGAGTACAGCTTGATGATGATAGCATATACGAAAAGAATGGAGAAATAAATAGGGATAATGCAGCCAAAGGATTACAATGGACTGAGACATTAAATAATATGTTTCAGAACCTTGATACAGAGTCCAGACTTCAACTCTTGGAAAGAGAGGATGTGTGGAATACCATAATGAAGTTGCTTCACATGTTAGGTATTGATGCTAACCCCTCTGTATTAAAGACTTCATTGACTAATATAAAGACTGCTACGGGGATTACATTTACTGACCCTATCACGCTTCTATTACCTCAGTTAAACATTATATTTAGTGGAGTTGCTGGAGGTAAAGTGCAGGATAAGGTGGATGAGAATGGAGCAGTTAAGAGAGGAGACCTTATCAATACCTTTGGTTCTGCCTATAATACAATTGCAAGTATGATGGCAGAAGTAACTGAAGATGCCATAGAAAGTAGTGTAAGGGAGAATGACAAATCCTATTATTCCCATGTTACCCCCAATTATTTAGGTAAGCTGATTAAGAACCTCAAGAATGTCATGAATGACAAAAAGAGATTTGAACAGTTTATGCAGACAGAGTTCAAGGACTATGAATGGTTTTACAAGGATGGGCACTGGAGAAATGACTGGCTAAGGCAGATTGAAGAATCAGAGGAGCTAAGAAAAGGACTCAGTCATAAGGTGGTATTGAACTCCGATAAGGTAGATTATACCAACTGGGATGACCTAGATTATACTTTAGCACTTCTAGTGGAATATTGGGGTGACCCTGATTCTGCCAAATCTAGCATAAAGTATGCTTGGTACCATGTACCTATCCTCTCAGATAGTCCCTCTGCCGAGTTTATCAAATTCAGAAAGTACACCACAGGAGATGTATTGGATGAGAATGGTAAGAAGAGGCTCTATGATGATGTTATCCTTGACAAGTTAGTAGACTTGGTTAATCAGGAATATGACAGAATTATGCTGGTCAGAGAGAGGGATGAGGCATATCAGAGAGGTGATAGAAGTGTTGAGCCTATAGCAAACTATGATATTGTCAGGAAGAAAGATGGCTCTATAAAAAGTCTTGGAGGTGCAGAATTTAAGTTCCTGCCTACTCTTAATAATATCAAATATGACAATGGGGAAACCTTCATTGACAGACTTAACAGGCTTAGAAATGAAGGCACAGGTGCTGAACTTAGACTGTTTCTAAGAGAAACACTTAATGACATGATGGAAGATGGTTTTGAACAAACCTACAGGGATTGGATGGCAGTAGGTCTACTTGATGAGCTTCCTAATGGCAAATACAAGTACTTGCCTTTTGAAGGACAGTCCAAGCAAAACAGCATAACTGCAAGAGCACTTATCAAAGCTAAAGATGCTTTGGGTTCTCTATGGAACACCAATATGGAACTCTTACTTAGAGCCTATAACAATAATAGTGCTTTTGGTACCAGAGAAGCAAACAACTTGATGGGGCAGATTAGTAATTTACTCATAGATAAGGCTACAAGAGGTGAGATGGAATTGAAAGATGCCCAATCAATCTCAAGGAGCCTATTTGTAAAGAACAATGCTAAAGATGCTCTCAGAGAGTATTATTGGAATAGTAAGTTAGCTACTTCACAGATTATCCAACTTACTACCACTGACCTTGCTTTCTACAAGAACCTTGAGGACTTTCAGAAGAGATATAAGGAGGTTCATGCTCCTGCCCTCAGACTGAATACTAAAGCTACTTATAAAGGTGAGAGAATTGGCAGAGATTGGGAAAGAACTATTTACTTGAAGGATGATGAAATAGTGTCTTCTGTACTTGAAGATATTAGGACTGTGCTTGATGAAAGGGTCAGAAAGAATGAGATGACCAAGACAGACAGGGATAATATCATTAGCAAGTTCAGAAATGTGAATGTAGCAGATGCCCAAGCTTATAGAAGCCTGAGTTCTTATAGAGCTATTCTAGGAATGTCAGGACAGTGGACAGATGATATGGAACAGGCATATAACAATTTCAAGAATGGAGATTGGAATATAAAGGACTTCAATATCATTTGGCAGACCAAGAAGCCTTATGTCTATACACAAGTCAACAATAACAGTGGGGTTGAAGGGCATACTGGAATCAAAACCCCTGTGCAACATAAGAACTCAGAGTTTCTGTTACTTGCAATGCATGAGTTGGTAGCTGGCCCATTAGGAAGGTCAAGCAAGCTAAAAGCCATAAATAGGTTTATGGAGGATAATCAGATTGATGTGGTACAGTTTGAATCCACCACTAAGGTTGGGAAACAAGGTGTCATAGATTTGAATGATGTAAGTACAGAGGACGAAGTCACCCAAAGACTAAAGGATACTACAGGTATCGGATTTGGTAATGAGAATCCTAATGTAGTACATAAGGTATCTTATGAGGATTATGGTATTCAGACTGCAACTCCTGAACATGCTATTGATGCTGTTCAGTTGGTAGGTACTCAGATTAGAAAGCTAATTACTGCTGACATCTCTGATGACACAATCATTGAGGTTAATGGTAAGAAGATGACTAAGAAAGAGTGGCTTGACCTGTATAATGCCATCAATACTGAGAATATTCTTCAAGCATTTGCTGATGTAGATAAGATATTCAAAGACCCAAAGAAGGTAGAAGAAATCTTACTTGAAGAGATAAGAGGTAATCAAAGATATGGTATGGATATGATGAGGGCTTGTACTCTTGATGAGAACAATAACTTCAATATACCTCTCTTTGACCCTGTACAATCTCAAAGGGTACAGACACTTCTTAATAGTGTAATCAAGAGTAGAATCACTAAACAGAAGATTAGAGGTGGAGCTTTAATTCAGGTATCTGATTATGGCTTAACTGACCAACTGAGTATTGTATTCAAAGACAAGAATGGCAATCCTTTGAATTACGAACTTTACAAAAAGAAGTATCCTAATGCTACAAGAGAAAGCTATGAAGAATTTGTCAAGAATGCCCAAAAGGAAGGTAAGTTGTCTATCAAGTACCTTGAATGTTATATGCCTGCATATAGCAGAGAGTTCTATGAGCCTCTCATGGACCCAAATACTCACCAACTTGATGTGACCAAGCTACCTGAGGACTTAAGAAAGTTGATTGGTTATAGAGTCCCAACAGAGGATAAGTATAGTATGGCTCCTCTGTATATCAAGGGATTCCTGCCTCAACAGAATGGTTCTGCAATCATGCTTCCTGCTGAGATTACTACTCTGTCAGGTTCTGACTTTGATGTGGACAAGATGTATATCATGTTGCCTGAGTTCAATATATCCAAGGAAGTGAATTGGAAAAAGTTTACTGATTTGGTTATGCAGAATCAGGGATTCAGGAAGTGGGGCATAGACAATGTCAAAATGACTATTGACCAGATTAGGAATGGCAATATATCATTCTCTGAGGATACTCCTGAGATGCACCTGTTTGACTATTACAATAGCATAAAGGGGAGTTTGGTAGAGACTAAGATAAGGAAGGCCAAGTATGATTTCAGCAAATCTCCACAGGAGAATAGTCTTGAAGCAAGAAATAACTTGTTGATAGATATGATGTATGGGATTCTCACCAATGCAGATACAGCCTCCAAGATTCTTAACCCCGGTGGTTTTGATTATCAAAAGAGGTCTGCAAGGATAATGACTATCCTAAATGATTCCTATGAGAGTGATTTGAGTACCGCTTTGCAAGCAATAGGAGTAAAACTTGATAAGACTGTTCAAAAGGATGGTAAATCTTATCCTAAGTCCATTGCTTCATACTTGTTTGACTTAGACCTTGACACTCTTGATAAGCTGGCGGAAAAGACTAAAACTAAGATGGACCCATTATCTCCAAGAACTCAGGTAATGTTACATCAACAGAATATGACTGGTGCAAAGCTGATTGGTATATATGCCAACCATAATGCCAACCATGCCCTGATGCAGCACACCCAGCTATCTCTAGATGAGGAAAATGGTTCATTTACACTGAATGGAAAGAGACTTACATCTTTGCATGATGTCATGAATAGGGATAAGGAATTTATCTCAAAGAACAATGCTGGCTTCCTAGCTGCTTCTGTGGATAATGTGAAAGACCCTGTGCTTGCAGCACTTAATCAGAATACATTTACTGCTGATGCTTCTATGCTTCTTTCAAGGTTAGGTTACAATCCTATTGAAATAGGTTTGCTTATGATGCAGCCTATTGTCCAAGAAATCACTCAAACCTACTTTAGAGAGAGCAGAGAGGGTAAAGGCAAAGATACTATTATTGATGAGGTACTTGACAAGTACAAGGAAAGGGCCGCTCTCAATAGTGACTTGACTTATGATAACTATAAGAACAACAGCTTCTACATTGAAGAGCTTGCAGACAATATAATGCTTGCCAAGGAGGCTGTTACTGATAGGTCTCAGACTTCTGACTTTAGGAAGATAGAGTTCTATCAGAAACAAGTTGCAGTTGGTTATCTGTTCAAGAGAGTCATGAACTCTGCCAATGCTTTGGGTCAATTAGTACAAGCCACAAGGTCTGATACCCAAGGTGGTGCTGCTGGTCCTACTATTGCAGATACAGAGTTGAAGATACAGAAAGTAAAAGACCTGTTAGACCAAATAGAGAGTAATGATAAGTTCCCATTGAAGAATGCCAATGTCATATATGATGATTTGCTTGCAGATAATCCGGATACTGACACTCTTAGAGAAAGATTATTATCAGCTCCTCTCCCATTCTTACAGGCTTTCTATACCCTTGGCTTGCAGACATCAGAGAGAATGTTAGGTTCTTATTTCCCTCAATATACTGAATCATTCAGGGCTGTAATTGATAGCCTTAGAGACTTGACAAAGACTGGCAGGTTAAATGTAAAGACTATGAATAGTGTCTACAATGACTTGCTTGCCTATATAATGTCAAAGAATGGATTCTTTGGTTCTGAGCTGGTTGTAAACCCTGACTCTGAAGTAGGTGATATTATTGTTTCTTCTTCTGAAAAGAGAAAAGATTTCATCAATAACTTCCCTGCTTACTTTAAGAAGGTAGTAACAGACAATGAGGATATAGCTGACCTCGAATTTATTAAGAGACTCAGGGTGATAAGGGCAAATGACACTAATCCTGTGGACACTATAGTGTTCAAGAATGTAGGTCAATTAAGTCCTACTTTAAGGGAAAGATATATGAGGGATTGGACATCTCTCCTATATATGTCTAATCCTGAAGCCCAGAGACTTGCTCTTAACCTGTTTAGGTACAGTTATTACAGGAATGGCTTTGCATTTGGCCCAAATACCTTCATCCACTTGGCCCCTGTGGCAGTGAGAAACATCATACCGGAGTATATAAGTACACTAAGAAGTCTTACATTATCCAATGATGATTACAGTCAATTTGTAGACCAATATGTCTATAACCACTTGGATAATAGGAAGTTGGTTCCTGAAGTTCCTGACACAGCCTCTGTTCAGTTCATAGGAGAGGATAATGAAATCAAGGATGTGGTTACATTTGTGATTGATGGTGATGCTACCTTTGGTGATAAGAAAGTCATCAAGAAAAGGATAGATACCCCCGATGGCCCAGTCTATGACTTCTTCAAGTATATAGGCAAGAGAATCAGAGGAGGGTATGTCTATTACAAGTTACTCTCATTAGGTACTGAGCAGGCCAATGTAGCAACCTATGAAAGGATTGAGCCATTAGGTTTCAGGAACAGTTTCATTGAATATGAGTATGGTAAGGATGCAGAAGAGATGGAAACTGTAATTGACAAGGACAGGAAGGATTATGACCCTTATGCAGATACATTATCAAGATTTGATGATGGGAATGTGGAAGTGGATTATGATTCCATGCCTGATTATCAAGATATTCCTCAAGTAGATGTGGATGCTTTCCAACAAGTATATGGCACTCCTCTTGATACCTCTGCTCCTAGAGTGGATGACATAATGTCCATTGAACCTAATACAGAATATAGAGATGCAGAGGGGAATACTATCTGTTAATAATCCATATTATATAAAGTTTACAAAAGTATGGCAAGAGATTGCGCAATTATTCCAACAGTAAAAAATAAAAATGGTCAAAAAGTGGGCAGCAAGTTATTCAAGGACTTGCTGTCCTTCACTTCCAATGATAGAGAACAGGCTAGGTACATATATGAAATTACAAAGTCTGACTATTTTGTAAGGAACTTTATGCCAAAATTAACATTGGATGAAAACAATGAGCCTACACTGAGAAGTTTATTAAAGCAAACTAATATTAGTGAGGTTATTCCTGAGTCTAAAGTACTTGAAGTACTTAACAAGGAGATTGGGTATTACAAGAGAGGAATGGACAGACCTGCTCTATGGATAGACAATGATAAGAACTACAAAGACTTAAAACAGAGAGCCATATATTTTAATCAAAACTCTGAGTTTAGGGATGATTATGTAGCCAGAGTCATCAAGATTAAGGACTATGAATCTCCAAGAACCTTTATAGGGATAAAGGTGGAAAGAAAGAACAGATTCAATTCCATTGATGCAGATAAGATGGAATACAATGAAAACCTTAATAATAGGTTGAGAAGTATTCTTGAATCCCATGGTATAGGGATAGGTGCTTTGACTGACCTTGAAAAGAGAATGGGTATTCATGGTGTGGCTGACTTTGATGTTGCAAGGAATGCAGCAGATGGTCTTATTGAAATGATTAGGCTTGCTAATGGTATCCAAGGTGAGAAGGCTCTTCCTGAAGAGTTTGCACACTTTGCCATTGAGGCCATGGGGGATAATCCTCTTGTGACAAGGCTAGTCAATAATATATCCTCTAATGGGCTGACAGGAGAAATCATGGGTGAGGACTACGATACTTATAATACACTATATCATGGTGATGAGTTTAAGCTGGCAAAAGAAGCTGCGGGTAAATTGCTTGCAAAGCATTTGCTACAAGGTGAAGATATTCCATCAAAGCCCTATAAAAATCTCCTGCAAAGAGTAATCCAAGCAGTTAAGGGTTTCTTTCAGAAACTCAGTGCAAGTCCTATCCAGAGAGCCATGAAGGAGGCTGACAAGAATTTCGGCTCTTTAGCAAGGCAGATACTTGATGGAAGCTTGGATGAGACTATCAATGTTGACAATATCAAATCAAGTGGAGTATTCTATAATACCTCAGAGAGGATAACTAGAGATAAGAAACTACTTCAGGAAATCATTGGCAATGAGCTAAAGAGACTGAAGATTTACGAAAAAAGAAACCCCAATAGCCAGTTTAGTGCCAACCAAAGGCTCCTTATTGATAGGTTGGATATTGAATTGGCTGATAATAATGAGATAGAAGGCATTTATACATTCCTAGAGAATGCACTTGAAGAGTTATCTAAAGTGAATAACAGGCTTACTATGTTACAGAATACTCCTGCCACTGATGCAAATGAGAGGGCTAGGGTATTAAGGGATGTGAGGAACTACTTATATAGTTACAAACACATTACTGATGACATAAGAAAATCCCTTGTTGATGAGGAAAAATATGAAGACAACAGATATGGTCAAAGAGTAAGGGCAGCACTTGACAATACAAGTACATTGCTTGGTGACCTGTTTGTCAAATATAATAATGTATCAATGCCTCTCTTTGTTGATTTTATCAAGCCCTTTGTAGGGGAAAGCATTACTGTCCCCTTTGGTAAGTTTAAGGGTAAAACCATGACCGCCGAGGACTTGGTCAAGGTGGCTGACAATGATATATCATTCTTTGACAGGTGGCTTGATTCTATGGCAGACTCATCAGACTACATGTTGAAGGTAATGGACCAAGCTGTCAAGAAGAGTAAGGAAAATGCAAGGCTTGAGACTATTAATGTCATGAAGGAGTTACAGGCTGCTGCTATTAAGCTGGAACAAGCTGGTATAAAGAATACTGACTGGATGTTTGAAAGGGACAGCAAAGGTAATCTGACAGGTAACTATATATCTGAGATTAACCAAGGCTTATTCAAAGAGAAAGTTAGGGAAATGTTCAAGGCTCTTAATGAGAAGTATGGGCATAATCCTGTTGGTGATTATGCAGAAAAGTACAGGAGGGAAAGACAGGCTTGGTTTGATGCCAACATGGAGATTGTTGATGGAAAGAAACAACCTAAAGTATCCATTTATGGCAATAAGGCTTATCAAAACCTGAATCCTGCTCAGAAAGAGTACTATAATAAGGTTATGGATATAAAGGCCAAGCTAGATTCATACCTTCCTGACAAGTATACTACCTTAACCAATGCAGTTAAGATTAGAAAAGATTTACTTGAAAGGGTAAAGTCTTCTGATGGTGTAAAGTCCGGAGCAAAACAAATATGGGAAAGTATAAAGGATGAGTTCATCAGAAGGACAGATGATACCGAGTTTGGTGATAGGGCTACTGTGAAAGACTTTGAAGGCAGAGAAGTGCAGGTACTTCCCATCTATTATACCAAGATGAAGAAGGGAGAAAGCCCCAATGACCTGTCTACTGATGTGACATCTACCCTTACAGCCTATGCTGCCATGGCAAATGATTTCAATGAGATGGGTAAGGTAATTGATGTTCTTGAACTTGGCAGGGATATGCTAAGGGAAAGGGAAATAGTACAAGTAAGAGGAGGTAAACCTCTTGCAGAGAAGTTCAAATCTGTAGGAAGAAAGGTAGAATCAGTATTGACTAAGTCAGGAGATGAGACAAGGTTTATGCAGAGATTAAATGATTTCTTTGAGATGCAAGTATATGGCAGGTATATGGCAGATGAGGGAACATTTGGCAATACCAAGATTGATAAAGGAAAGGTAGCTAATTTCGTTAATAGGATGACTTCTCTTAACACATTAGCAATTAACGTCTTATCTGGTATCTCCAATGTGGCTACTGGTGGAGTGATGATGAGGATTGAGTCTTTCTCCGGAGAGTTCTTCAATGAATCCAATACCCTTAGGGCTGACAGGAACTATGGTCAGGCATTGCCTGAATTCCTTGCAGAGATTGGCAATAGGGTGAAAACAAGCAAGCTTGCCTTGTGGGATGAACTATTCAATGTTATGCAGGAATATGAAACTGATGTCAAGGAAGTAAACTTTGACAGGAAGACATGGTTTAGCAGAATGTTTGGTACATCTGCATTATTCCTTATGAATAATGCTGGAGAACATTGGATGCAGAATAGAACCTCATTGGCACTTGCAGATGCTTATAAAATGAAGGCTCCTGATGGCAAAATAGTATCTTTATGGGATGCTATGGAAGTAGTTCCTATTGATAAGAATAATAAGAAGTTAGGTGCTAAACTTCAATTAAAGCAAGGTTATACTAAGGAAGACGGCTCTGCATTCACAAAGGATGATATTATAGCTTTCAGTAGAAAGTCCGCTGCTATAAACCAAAGAATGCATGGTATCTATAATAAAGCTGATAGAAATGCAGTACAAAGGCTGGCTATAGGTAGAATGGCAATAATGTTTAGGAAGTGGGTGAAACCCTCACTTAACAGAAGGTTCAAATCAGCTTCTTACAATATGGACTTACAAACTTGGACTGAAGGTTACTACATAACTACAGGCAGGTTTCTATGGCAGTTGGCACAGGAACTTAGAAAGTCCCAATTTGATATAGTATCAGATTGGAACAAATTATCAAAAACTGAAAAGGCTAATATTAAAAGAGCAGTTACTGAGGTTGCCCATTATTTAGCGATAGTGGCAGTACTTGGAATGATTGATTGGGATGATAAGGATAACAGACCTTGGCTTACTAAGATAGTAGAATATCAACTTAGAAGACTAAAGACAGAAACTGGTGTTTTAATCCCAGGAAAGCCTATGGTTGATGAAGGATTGAAAATTATGAAATCCCCAGCAGCAGCCGTCCAGACAATTCAATCTACTTTAGATTTAGTTGGGTTGATTAACCCAATGAATTATGAAGTGTTTGCAGGTGAGGATGCTCTTATACAGTCAGGACAGTTTAAGGATAAGACTAAGGCTTATAGGCTCTTAATGAAAAGTCCATTAGTTCCTATGAGAAGTACTATTACAAGAGGTATAGACCCTGAATTGGCTATACCTTATTTCAAGCAATAATTAAAAGAGGAGATTTCTCTCCTCTTTTTTTTTATTCACTATAAATAATTTATTTATCCACTTGCATATTAGTGGATTTATTTGTATCTTTGCAGTGAACAATAGAACATTTAATATGGAAGAAATTTGGAAAGATATTCAAGGATATGAAGGTTTGTACCAAGTATCAAACTTAGGTAGGGTTAAGTCTCTTGGAAGAAGTGGGAAGGGATGTAGTCTAGGAGATAGGGTCCTAAAGCCTATGATTAATGATGATGGCTATGAGTTAGTAAACTTAAAAAGTAGCAATCATATTGCTAAATGGCATTCTGTACACAGATTAGTAGCAATACACTTCATTCCCAATCCTAATGATTATAAAGAGATTAATCATAAGGATGAAACTAAGAACAATAATATTGTGTCTAATCTTGAATGGTGTACAAGAAAATATAATGTTGGATATGGAACTGTTAAAGAGAGACAGTCTATTAATAAAAGAGGACAATCAAATAGCTGGCTTAATAAACCTGTTCTACAATATAGCTTAGATGGGAAATTTATAGCAGAGTATAATTCTACTACTCAAGCAGCCAAGGAACTGTCTCAGACCTTAAATAAAGATTGGGAGAAGATAAAGAAAGCAATTAATAATCAGCTAAGGATATACCCTAATGGTAAATCCTATGGCTATAAATGGAGATATAAATTATGAGTGAATTAGCTGCAACAGTAATTTGTGCTGGTATATTTTGGTGGTTATTTAATCCTAATAATGCCAGTAAATCTAAGTGAATTGTTAATGATGGAAGTAGGGGGAGTGAGTAGATTAAGTTCTACTCCTCCTCCTATTTTTTTTTTAATTTTTTTTTACCTAATAAAATAGGGCAAGGTGATTAACCCTGCCCTAATAAAAAATTTCATCCTATTGACTAGAAGGCTATACACTTGATGGCTTGGTCTCTTTCTTCTTGGGAAATTGAATCAAACTTCTCCTTAGTCCAGCCCTTCTTCAACAAGTTCTCTTTAATAGTGTCATCCATCATATCAAATGTGGTCAATGTTCCTTTAGGAAGCTTCCTATACCTAGTATCATCATTGGTTCTACTGTAAGTGCCAACATTATTGGTAGCTGATTTTACTTGGTTGGCAGCAGGAACTACTATTTCCTCAAATTTACCTTCTGCACCACTGTATAGAACACCGTCATATTGCTTCAGTTCATCAGGAGCATTTTCTCTATTGAACATGTTTGCTATTTCACCTCTTCTAGTGGACTCATTCATGTCTAAAGTACTATCCATACCTACAATGAATGGGTTCCTCATATTGACAAACAGCTCCATAATATTACCATATTGCATAGCCTTGTTCTTTACAGAAGACAAGTATAACCCCTTACCATAATATCCTTCATCTGTAGCAGAACCAAACAGATTTGGGTCATATGTAGTCCATTGGCTGTTGGTACCATGATATACTACCAGAGGTTCACCGTTTTCATCAACCACCTTACTAGCTTCCTCAGGATTATTTTCCCAGTCCCCAAACCATTCTTTAAATGCTTTGGTTCTTACATGGGCATATTGCCTTTCAGTAAGGTTTGAGGGTTTCTTATTAGGTGCCAATAAATTGCCCTGCTCATCCCTTGAATTTTTTAGTATATCCAGCATTTCCGGAGTATACTCCTCTTGTCTAAGTCTGGATTCATCAAGAGATTTAATCTTTTCCTCTTTATTAGCATATTTCCCTTCATTAATAGCCCTGAAGTAGTAGATAGAAGATGGCCTGAAGTCTTTCCAGTATCTAGTCTTGATGAATAATGACTTAAAGAAGTCTATTATCTTTCTTCCTAAGCTTCTGGTATCCTTTCCTCCTTGCATCACAAATGTTCTGAAATCCTCAGCCAGTTCTTCTTCCAGCTCAAGGTTACCCATATTAGGATGCTTTCCTCTATACTCATTCAATAATACTGTTCTCTCATTATTGTCTAGAAGGAGATTAAACACAGCATGGAATGCTTCATGGTATGCAGTACCTTCAGCAGCTATATCAGATAAAGTGACAACACCTTTATCAAATTGACCCCAAGCCAATGCTCCTTGCCTTCCTACTTTAATAAGACCCTTTACTATATGTACCCTATCACTTTCACTTAATTGAGGCAATGTCTTTGCAATCCAATCAAGCTCTTTTTCCTGATTCCATGCAGTAGCTTCTGTGGAGTCTACTCTTCTTAAAGTAAACTCATCCTCAAACTCCTCATCATGGTTATTGATTGCCTGCTCCTTTTGTGCAGTGTAAGCAGCACCTGTTTGAGTATTGCCTTGGTTAACAGTAGCAGGAGTTACTATATTGGTAATAGGAGCTGTATTAACAGTAGGAACCTCATCAGGATTGAATAGCATAGTCTTTTCATTAGACATATCCTTAACCTTTTGTGGCTTGGCACTTAAAGCTTTCATTATAACATTAAATGCTTCCTCATCTGATTTACTAAGTGTTCTGGTATCCACAAGCTTACCATTTGGTAATACCACAAAGTAAGAAGATGACTCATTCATTTCACCCTCTCTGCCAAATCCCCTGTCTCTTTCCTTTGTAATGTATATAGGAATACCTTCTACCTCACCAGCCTTCTTGATATATCCTTTATATAATTTCCCATCCTTCTCATAATAACCCACAATAGAATCTTTTCCCAAAGAGTTTTCAGGCAGTATCCTATCTACAGGATTCTGAGTTTCCAATGAAGTTTCAAAGATAGGCAGTACTTGCTGGTTCTGTGCTGGAGTAGCAGGAGTTTCAGCAACCTTATTTACTTCAACAGAACTAACCAAAGGTACATTTACAGCAGGATTATACTCAACAGGAATGCCTTTCTCACTTTGTACTGCTGATACATTCTCCCTATCATAGCTCAGCACAAATGGCATTATAGCCAGTTTGGTAATCGGGGTTCCATACTGGGATTCAAACAGGTTCTTGTATGCAGACAACTGTAAGGTATAGTAATCCTTTGCACTCATTCTTTGAGTGGCAGATGGGGTGGTAAAGTAATTTACCTTGTGTCCATATCTGTCAGTAAAGTCATAGAAGCTGTATCTGCTTGACTTCACATCATAGATTCTAAAGTTACCATCCTTATCAACTGATAGAATATCAACTTCTCCTGCAACTCTTGTACCATCAGGATATTTCTGATACAATATAATATTATCAGCAAGAAACCTTTCTCCCATATGCTCCATATTTGATTTGACCCTATTAAGAGTAGTAATCAAATCCATGAAGGCATTTTCTGACATATTAGATGGCTTGACTATCCTTGACACATCTCTTATAGTGAAATATTGCCTGATAATACTATCTACTGCTGAGCCAGCATCCAATGCCCTTTGTGAGTTGGTACCAGACATCTTGTCCCTTACTATGTTCACAATAGTGTCCCTACTCTTGGCATCAGCCTTTCCTTGGTAACCATCAAGGCTAATCTTGTACTTATTCTCAAGGAATTTCAAGTAATTGTCATATTGTGCTGGAACATCAACCAACTGTGATAACTTGGCTCTCACCTGAGTTAAAGCCTCTGTTTGCTTAGAGGACTCTATCCAGTTAGAACCTAATCTACTGTGTACTCTACTGTATTGGTGATACTCGCCGTCATCTTCAAGCACATAATAGAACTCGCCATCAGTTCTTGTCTTGTCAATCCTTCTTTGATTCTCATATATCTCACTGATAATCTTCTTGGACTTGGCAACCTTGTCCTCTCTCTCCTTCTTCTTTCCTGCAATAGTATCCTTCACATCTTGTGCCTCTTGTCCTGTGATATACTTCTGTGAAGTCCTGTCAAGAACCTGACCATTAGGTGTAAGAACCTTATTGTCTACCATTATTGATGAGTCTGTGAAACTCCCGAAGTTATCTTGTGCCCAAGCTAAATCAAACAGTACCCTATTGCTATCAGTAACTTTTACATTCCTACCTTGCTCATCCCTGATAGTATTTGTCTTCAAATCTACAAAGTAAGGCTTGTTTGTAAATGCAGATACTATTCTTGTACCTGAAATAGCACCCTCAGTACCACCTACAGGAGTCTCAATCTTCCTCTTAGGCTGAGGAGCTACTGAGGCTGGACTTACAGCCTGATGGAGATTACCTTCATCATCAAAGTAATCAGTTGTAAACCAAGTGCTTCTTACTGAAGCTTCAGTAATATTTGAGGTAAGAATGTCAGAATTGATAAGCCTGTTATTGTATGCACCCTCATTAATCCTCTTTGTACTGACTTGTAAAGGAAGGTTGAATTTAATAAGGTGCCCAAGTATTTCATTGTATATGTCATCAGGGTCTTTAGGAGCATTGAAAGCACTTGTATCACCTTGTTCCTCTGCTGCTGTTATATCCCATTCTACTCCTGAAATGATAGCAGTCTTACTCCCTGTAGAGAAGTATATATCATACTTATCTTCCTTGATTTGCTCCTTACCATCTATGATAACTTTCTCATAAGTACCATCTGGCCTTTTGACCTTCTTACTAATTACAATACCATCACCTGACTTGCTACTAAACCAAGTAACCATTATATCCTGCATATACAGGTCTTGTGCCAAGTCCTGCATTGCAGCAGACACATCACCTTGTGATGTAGCCATAGACAGGTTGTTAATCGCATTTTTTATATCCTCTCCAACTGGAGTAGAGCTTACTGAAGGGTCATTTAAATTGAACTCCTCATTATTGAAGTGCTTAACCCTTACAGCAGCAGGTGAATACTTTCCAGCCCCATTAGGAACAAGTAGATATAGTCTGCCTTCCTTTTGGCCCATATCTACTGGCTTGATAACAAGACTGTCATTAACTTTGCCATTAGTTGTCAAAACTCCATTCTTGATGATTCCAAAAACAGGTCTTCTGTCTTCTGATGATACATTAGGGATGTCTTTAAGACTTCTTTCTGTACTACCATAAGGAATTCTGCCTACCATCATCTTGGATACTCTTGTAACAGGTGTGGCAATGAATTTACCAGCCTTATTTTCTCTGTTAGCAAACTCATCTTTTATCCTCTCTTCAAGTCCCTTCAGTCCCTCATATCTTGAAACACTGTAATCAGACTCATCCAAGCTGCCAACTACTTGGTTATTCTTCCTATCTATAATGAAGATGGTTTTGTCATTGAAGTCTGGGTCAATCATAAATCCAAGTTCATCACCTACCTTCAAGTTACCTTCATTTAAATATCTGAATGTATCCTGGTCTCTAAGATAACCATAGATACCAGAGAAGTCCACTCCCTTTTCCCTTTCACCTACTACAACATCAAATGGCCTAAAGTCACCTTCCTTGCTTGCTTCTATATGTAACTCAGGTATGGCAGGTCTATAGAACTGGTTGACTCTGTCCCTACTTGGCCTCTGTGGAGCTTCCACCCTTTCATTGGCTTTCTTATTCTCCTCATTAACCATTTCAGGAGTTACATTGCCAACAGGTACTTCTGTTACAGGCAAGTCCTCACTACTTGTCACTACAGGGACAGTAGGAGTCCCACTGTCTCCAGTAGTGTCTCTTCTATTATCTCCTCTTGTGGTACCTTCTCTTTTTTCTACAGGTTTCCTATATTCAGGAGAGAACCTATCCTTGAATCTATTATCATCATTTACCTGGGACATTGCCTTTTGCAGGGCATATTGAGCTTCTTGGAATCTTGTTGTAGACAACTCAATATCTCCTTCAGAATCTTCATCAAAAGCATTATCGTTATTAATGAATATGGAGTTGGGATTGGCCATCTGTTCAAGATTCTCAGAGTTATTGAATTGGTCTTGAAGGAGTTTAATAGCATCTTGCTTTACTTGTGGCTCTTCATCTGAGGATTGTATAATCCTACTGACCTCATTATTATATTGTGAGGTTTCTCTATAGTTCTTGGCCATCTCATTACCTTCATCTTCCAAGTCTTTCAGGGTATTATTCCTGTTTACTATATCATCTTGGTCATCCAAGATAGCTCTGAACTCTTGTAGATTCTGTGCAGAACTCAAAGAAGCTTTCAGGTCATTTGATTTCTTCTCAGCTTCTTGTTGTGCAGCTTGTTCACCTGCCTTTATATGGTCTTCTATCTGCTTCTGAGGATTCCTGAGGTACTCATTAAGTTTGTTGTTATATACCTCTGAGGCATTTCCTAACTTGACAATATCATTAATCTTGGTTATAATGTCTTCTTTCTCATCCCCACTAAGCACAGTATCATCAACCTCATTAATCTCATTGATTAATCCCTTGGTAAACTTAGGATAGTCTATCAATGTTCTAGGCAAGACATTATCCTCCTGACCTTTTACAAAGCTAAGAGTATTTATAGCTTTCTCAATGGCTCTTATATTATTGTCTGCCTGTTGATACCCTTCAGATAATCCTTTATGAGACTGACCCTCACTGCTCCTTACTTGCTGATTGAATCTAAGGAATGAATTTAGATTGCCTATCACATTACCAATAGCTGACTTTACCTCTCCAGACATAGCTGTAGCCCTTTCAGCCCAATTACCAATTTGGGACTTCATCCAAGTCAGTTCCTCAAGTTGGTCATCTGATAATTGCTGACCTGTCCTAATATCAACGTCATCTCTTATCTTCAGATAATCACTGATAGTCTTGGTCATTTCATCATGATTCTGCTGTAGTTTCTCTATCATCTCCTGTTTGCCTTCTGGAGTAGCATACATGGGGTTTCCATTCTTATCTACAAATGGACCAACCTTAGAACCATCTTCAAGGGTAGTTGTGGTATTCTCTACAATAGAGGCAAGATTCTCATCTGATGTATCAAATGCAGCATCAATAAGTGTGTTAAGGTCTTCCATCCTTCCTGCATTATCAAACATGGCAATATCAGATACCAACTGGGCATGCTCTGCATTTTTGAAGTTGAACTCATCACCCTGCTCAGCAGCTCTATTCATATCATTTTGATACTTATTATGCCTGATAAGACCTTGATAGTAGTTCTTAAACTCAGGAGAATTTACTCTGTCATTCATGTAGTTGGCAATTCTCTCTTCCCTTGCCATCCTCTCATTGTAATCTCTCCACTCATTTATAGCCCCACCCTCAATGGTAATAGGAGATTGGATACCTCCCTGCTTATTCCTCATGCTTCTGAATCTAGGCATACCCAATGCACCTGTAAGGGCACCAATAAAGAACTCTTCCCAAGAAGACCCCTCATTGACAGTCTCATTTACTCCTTGGGCAAATGCCTTAACCCAATCCAATGTTTCTTGTGAAGCTTCAGGGTCAGTCTTTGACTTGTAGAAGTTGTTTACATCAGTTGAATAGTAATTACCTGCTGTCCTGCTTGCTATACTCTGTGCCATCTCCTCAGCACCTTCTGACAGGGCGCCTCTTGTTATGGCAGCAACAGTTCCCAACCTTGTAGTACCAGCAGTATATTCCCCTGCTTTTCCCATTATATTGGTAGTCTTTCTTGCAGTCTTGAATCCATTGGCATACAGTTTGCCAAACTGAGTTATATTGGAAGCCAACAGGACAGGTATATTCATGAGCAAATCCGCATTACCCATCTTTAACCTGTCCTCACTCAGCTTCTCCAATGCCTCATTATATGCTTGGCTTTCAGCAGATACAAGCTGGTTATACATTTCAGTACCACCATAAGCATCCCCTATAGCCTGCATCCTTTGATTATACTTGTCATCAAGCTGTGCCTTTTGCAACTCAAACCAATCCTTACTATTATTCAGGGCCTCTATTCTTCCCTCATTTACTGAGGAGATAGTGGCTCCTACAGCAGAATTGACTATTGCTGGAGCCTTTGATGAGTTCTTAATGGCTCCTATTAATTGAGGCAGTTTGGAGGCTTTCAATCCAGCAGCAGTTATATTACCGCTATAGAAGGCACCTACACTGAATCCTAGATTCTTGATGAACTTGTCACCTATGAAGTTTGCAGTAAAGATGTTCTCATACCAAGGCTCCTCCTGCTCATCTCTTGTATAGTAATTAGGTAATGCCTCTTCAGACCATTCATTGACTGATTGCATAGCCTTGGAAAAATCATTATCCCACAGACCAGACCATCTCCCCTCATTTATTGCAGTGCCTGCACCAAGCACCAATCCTACAGTACCATCAAGAAAGGTAGTACCTGTCAACACAGCTCCTTTGGCAAGACCTGTCCCTAACTGGGCATACCAAGGCTGCTCTATGGCTCTGACTTCATTCAGGTCATCAGCCTGACTGACAAAGTTTATGTCTTCATCATAGATGCTTTGTCCATATCCTTTGTCAGCCAGCTCCATGCCTACATCCTCAGAAGTGGAAGGTGCCAAGGACTGTTGTAATGCCCTTGTACCTCCCAATACACTCAATTCAAACTCTCCCATTTCAGGGACCCTGTTAAGTCCCTTAAGTCCTTTAAGACCTACAGGGCCTGTCTTTGTTATATCTTGATACTCCATATTTACTTATCCTCCAACTTTAGAACTGGTCTCTGTCAAGGATTGGTTATATCCACCCAATCCTATAGAACTTATACCTTCCATAAGAAACATTTCTTCATAATCCTCTGCCTCTTTCTCAGTAAATCCCTCAGACATCAACTCTTTAATCCTTCTGTCATATAGCCTGAACAGGTTACCCAATTCCCCTGATATAAGGTCAGGATTAAATGCAACCTTTGACCCATCCTTATAAGATACTATTACCTTGTCCCTATGTTTGGTACTGTGACTGAAATCCACTATAGGATTGTCCTCAGTTCCATAATCTTCAGGGTCAAACTTCTTGGAAGTTCTATTAAAGTTTTTATCCAAGATAGTTGCATTTCCAGCCAACGATTTTTCCCAATTATTTTGGTTACTTATATTCTTAGTCAATACCTCTGATAGATACTTAGGGTCTCCATTTATAAAGTATTCCGTATAGGATTTTGCAGCAGAGTTTATTGTTTCATCCATATTTCTGAAGTCATCAAGCGATGACTTGTTGGTATAACCAATATCCTTTAATGTCTTATAGTCTTCGTCAGACAAAATCTTTATGTCCTCTCCATATTTCTTCTTGAGAGTATCCATAGCTTCTTTCTCTACATCAGACCAAGACCTATGTACTCCATACTGAGCTTGGTATAGTTCAGTTCCTATACCTGGCCTTGTAGGTCCTGTCATCTTCCTATATTCCTCGTACACCTTTAATGGGTTATATGTACCCTTCTTACCAAAGTAAGAAGCCTTCAGTCCTTTCCCAGGAATATTCAATCTATTCATCGTCTGCCTTGCATTATATATAATTCCATTAGCCTCTAAGTGTGATAATGTCCTAGGCTTGTAATTCAATGTCGGGGTAGGGTCATCTAAAGCTTTCAATCTCTTCTGCATAGCCTCCTGTGCTGATAACTTGGCTCCATAATCCTCATAAGGAGATACTTGGGTCTGACCAACTGCCTGATATAATGCTGGAGCTACTCTACTGAAATAGTCCATAACAGCAGCTTTGTCTGACCACTTGCCTACTCCGGAAACATTAAGCTCATCTTGAAGGATAGAATTAAGGACTCCATTAGTATCCACATCAGTGTCTCCATTAATCAGTCTTTGAATGTCATTGATGGCCTTTGCTACATCAGTATCCTTATATCCGTGTTCTTGTAGCCAAGTCTTGACATAAGGGTCAAGCCTCTTGCCATTTCTGTAGTCTCTTAATCCTTTGGATAATGCAGAAGCAGTAGTAGCTACCCTCTTGAATCCCTCTTGGCTATTAGCCTGATTGAATCTTATAGAGGGATTATTCAGGTATCTGTCTAATGATGCTGTAGAAGCATCTCCTTCATATACCATACCAGCAGCTCTTCCCTTATATTGTTCTGCTGCCTCTTCTGTCCTTGCCTTATATGCTTGCTCAATAGGAATAATTTCCTTACTGTACCTTGCTCTCATGTTAAGCATATTCTTCCTACTTACAGCATTAAGTCCTTCACTTGCAAGCTGACTGGCTTGATTCTCCAAATCATTTGCATAGGTCTTGTACATCTTATAGGTATATGGGTCAGTCTGCTCATTGGCTAAGCCATCCCATATACCAGCCTTTGTAGACAAGTCAGTATATTGTTCCTCAATTTCCTTATAATTCTGACCATATATTTGATATGGTTGCAAGTACCTGTCAAAAGAGAAAGGCTGGAACTTGCTATTTACAACCAAACTATAATTTGCCATATTAGTAAGTGAGACCTCCTCTTCTCTTCTTTAATTTTCCTCCTTTAGAATACTTGCCTCCTGCTACAGACATCTTGTAATCCTCCCACTCTTCTTTACTCCATTCCTTAGGTTTCTGGCTTAGAGTACCAAATACCCCTGAGTTGATTAGCATATCCCTGTCAGACCTGTTATAAGCATCTATTCCTATATTACCCAATGAGTCAAACAGATTAGTCAGGTTAGCACTCATACTTGCACCTCTTCTTGCATCTATTGCATCTCTCATTGCCATAGCTTGTGTAATACCACTTAGCCTTGTACTTCCTGCCTTTAGTGCAGCCTCCTGATTAGCCATTGCAGCTTTAAGCCCCATCTCAGAGTTTGCTTGATTGGTTCCTCTATTAAACTGCTCTACCATCTGTCTCTGTGCCAAGTTATACTCCTCAGCCTGTCTTGCCAAGTCTCCCAACTTGCCTTGTGCATTATAGTCTGCTGCAAGTAGTGCGGCATTCCTTGAAGGACTTGAAGAGTTCATAATAGCTCTTCTTGTTGCACCAGCCTGTGCACCAAGCTTATTTATATAAAAGTTCCTGTCAAGTGGTTTATATTGCAGATAATTCCCTATTGGCTTATAGTTTACAAGGACATAATTACCTACTTTGTTTGCAGCCTCTATGATTGCATCAGGTCCTGTATAATCAGGTCTGCTGAATATACTTTGACCCAATCCTATTGCAGAACCTACTACAGGTGCATATCTTAGCCAAGTAGCATCAAATCCTCTTCTATCTGTATTACCCTTTCTTTTGGGTACCCTAACTTTAGCAGGAGTTGTACCTTCCACATTAGTAGGAGACAGGCCACTAAATCCTGCATAAAGCCCATCAATACCTATAGGCTCTATGGTAGAAGGTATGTCATAATCCACATATTTAATCATGCTGGGTCTCTTTGCTGTAGCTGTAACCTCTGGCATCTCTCCTGATTTCCAAGAACCAAACACCGGAGTATATGTGTAATCATCAGGTATAAGACCTCCCTCTGCATATTGTACTCCTTCAAGTCCATATTGCCCCTGTCCTCTAAGAGCCTCTTGCTCCTGCATTAACTTTATGAGACCATCTTCCAGCCCTCTCTTGCTTATTGGGTCATTGGGTCTTTCCTCAGACTCCTTTTGAATCCTTTTGGCAGCATCTGCAAATGTCAGACCTTTGCCACCCTTCAATTTATACCTCTGCTTCACTGAATCAGGTACTTTAATCCTGTTACTAAATACATAATCATTATAAATCACCTCTCCTTCTTCCACAAGATTAGGTATTCCATTATAATCAACCCCAATCTGTACTCCTTCATGTGGATTCTCTTCATGGTATCCTCCATTATTTATAACAGTGACACCATTGGTAAAATCTGCTCCATGAGTACCCATGAGGCCACCATCTCCAAATGGATTAAAGGGTATCTGTATATTAGGTTTGGTAATAGTTCTCATATTATAATCTGATAAGTCAGACAGACTGGGAGTGTGCATCTTGTCATATACAGACCTTGCCTTCTTTCTTTTAGAGGTTCTAGAGAACTCCTCTCCCCTGACATATCCTCTTTCAAATGCAGAAGAGGAAGCCTCAGGAGTATTGGATTTCTTGAAATTGTTCAGACTTCTCTTACTCAACCAATTCATCCTATCTACACTATTAAGTGTATTTTCCAAGTAGTCCATTTGGCTAGGCAGATAAGAGCTTTCAGGTATTCTGGCACCTCTCCATTGCATGATTCCATGTGCTCCCTTTCCACCACCTCTGGGATTATAGGCATAGGGATTGAACCTTGATTCCCCATATATTGAACTGTATACAGCAGCCTTTTGAGAGTTATTAAGTCCCATGTTATTTACCCTGTCTGCTATATAGGCACTGTAAGGCAAAGTAAACTCTTCATCTATCCATCCTCCATCATCATGTTTCCACTTTCTAGCATTCAAGGCAAAGGTAGCCATCTTCTTTTGTGCAGGAGTACCATGCTCCTTGAACCAAGATGCTGACTTTCCAGTCCTCTTTTTAAGGGCAGTAAACTTGCCCCTGTTCTCAGGCTTGATATGAATCTTACCTCCCTTTGCCATGTAATTGGACATAGCTCTTAAATCATTCATCTTATCAGCACTTTCTATTGCATTATCATAACTTAGCAGTGCTCTGCCTCTGGCTATCTCCTGTTCCTTCTTCAACTTATTATATAAATTTTTTGCCTTGTTACTGAACAATCCATCTTTCCCAATATCTGATTGGGAGAAGTCTGCTCCAAAGTCCTGATTAGACCATTGATTAAGTATAGAGTCATTGCTACTGCTATCAACTTTAACTGTACTCAGGGCATTATTGGAGTTTCTGACATTATTGACATTTTCCTCATTAATCTTTGAACCGAATAATGCATTGGCTATACCACCTATCAACCCAGTACCAGCAGATACAATGCCTCCTAATAAAGGGTTGACTGTGCTAATGGCAGAACCCACAGTACTTCCTACTTTATTGACTGCATTGCCTGCTCCTAAACTTAGTCCATTACTTATTAAACCATTTGCTGCATTACCAGCGGGGCCTAATAATCCAAGACCTAGTTTACCTAAGTTTTCTTTGGTAAAAAGCTTGCTAATGTCCCATATACTACCACCATCATCATATCTATTAATGATACCAGTAGTAACAGGACTATTGTGTTTCCTTATAACTTTTCTATTAACCATGTTATAATAATTTATTTGCAAAGATAAGTAAAGTATCAGAATTATACAAGAATATTATTTAAAAAGTAAAGGGAAGATAAGTTTATTACTTACCTTCCCTTCAGGCTATCTCTATCAAGTTATTCAAAGTAGTGCACCACCATATCATGCAATATGGTCTTATTTGTATTTTCAGATTCCATAGATAGCTTAAGATATAACCAAGGATTTCTCATCCTGTCTTTATTGTTTGATTTATCCCTTGGTATATTAGCCCTCCATATCCTGAACTTCTTCTTGAGACTTGAAGGTCTTCCAAGTACATGGGTAAGCTTGGATTCACCACTTTGGTATTCATTCCAAACGCTGAGAGTATCATAGGTTGTATCCAATAGCTTACCTTCACTGTTCCAACTGTCTGCCCTGAACTCAAGAGTATTGAATATCTTATCCTGGGTCATATCAGGATTGGATATGACAGTAGTATAGAAAGGCTGGTAACTGTTAAAGAAGGTATTATAATCACCTTCATTGTGCAGCCATAGCTTCCCATCCTTTATCCACAGTCCTCTGTCTAGTATATTGGAGAAATATGGCACATTCTCATAGCTGTAGAATGAAGAGAACTGGCCTAATGGTTCTGAAAATGCCAAGCACTCATCCTTGCTTATGAAGAATACATCTCCATTTACCTTATCATAGTATGTTACAAATCCACTAAAGTCTTTAGGATTCCATACATTTATTCCAGTTGACCTACTGTTAATCCATGAATGGAATCCAAGCCTATCAGAGATGTCATCCAACTGGTTGTTGAGTAGGAAGATACCTTTGGTAATATCATCTATAAAATAGGTACCATTAGGTGTCCTGCATATAGACCACTTATTAGAACATCCTATACTATCAGATAAGTACCTCTTACCAGTAACTTTTCCACTGTTGGCAATTTCAATAGGCACTCCATTAGTGGGAGAAATCTGCACATTCTCATTATACAATATCTGACTAATGCCTTCATCTTGAAAAGCAAGGATATTATTATTATGTATTCTCAGAGCTGTTATACTACCCTTATCACCATCAAAATCAAGAGTGGATGCAAGAGTGATATTGGTCCAAGCATCAATAAGTTCTCCAGCAGTCTTAGTCTTAGTCCAAGTAACCACATTAGGAAATTTGTTCAATACTGAAGTATCATCAGTACTTGCCTTATAGGTAAAGAAGTTATCCTTTTGACTGTATACTTGATTTAGCTTGTTAAAGTTCTCAGGGGTTATATATAGATTAGAAGTATTGCCTCTATTATTGTCATACCTGCCATCTAGATTTACCCTTGTCTCACACATAAATGACATTATCTCAGTCACCGAGTTTTCATCTTCCAAAGTAAATGGATAAGTCTTTAAATGGTCATATCTTTGGAAGTATGTGTCTCCTTCCAAGTACCTTACAAAATAAGTATGGCTGGAGTCATCATTATAGAAATAGGTAGTTTCTCCACATGGTAACCATTGATTACTCTGTATAGCATCATCAGACTCTCCTCCAAACCTATTGGTGACATCATCTCTGTATAATTCTGCTAACCACCACCAGCCGTATTGGATACTTTTAACTATCTTATTAGGACCAGTACCTACAAAGTCTTCTATAACATCCTGAGACACAGAGTTGTATACTTCCAAAGTATCCCAGAAGTTAGGGGCACCATCATGAGTTATTGCAACACGGTTTACAGGCCAACTACTAGATGTACCATCTCCATAATCATTACCATCTATGATAGTAGGCAAAACCTTATATGAGTACTTATTAAAGTTGTACTTGTCTTCAAGTACAATAACAGCATGAGGGGTAGACTTGTACTTTATGTGTACAGGGTCATATGCCTTATTTATTGAGTTATCAGTGAAAGGTATGGTAGGTGTAAAGTCACCAATATATATGTTGTGGTTAGTATATGAGGTATCATTCCGATTATAGGTGGAAGATGTTACAATCTGGTAATAATCACTACCTGAATATTCAGTATTTGAAGTAATCTTATCCACATTTCCATAGTACACTAAAGTACCTTTTCCAGAATGCTTCTGAGCCTTCAATTTGAGTGGAGTAACCTCGTTTGAATTAAAAATCCGTGCATCTGCAAGTTTCCCTGAATCCCATGTACTAGTACTGCTAAGGTACAGGTTAGTGGCAGAGAATTTCAAATTGGATAGCCTCTTATGCTGTAACTTGGCAGGTCTATATCCATTCTCATCTGCCCAGCCTGTACCATCAAGACTTCCACTCCTATGCCAAGGATATGTGGCAAAGCCTATCTGCATCCTTCTAAGTTGTGAGGGCATAACATTACCAAAGTCTCTTTGAACATTATCTATCCAGTTGATATTAGCCAATTGGCTTCTGAATGCCCAAGGGGATATGTTGACACTACCACAAGACTCTTTGTAAAACCCTGTTGGTAAGGACTTCTCATCACCTGCGCCAACTATGGTAGTTCCTGTGGTAGAAGTTACAATGTCAATATCCCCTACACTGGCGGTTACCAAAGTTGCACCTATTATCCTCAGCTTACACTTGGAAATATCATAATTCTCAACTTCACTGTTAAATTCAATATCTGGGGAATGAAGAGTAACTATTGATTGGTCTACAAAAAACTCATGTTTATGCTTCTCCACATATTCACTAAAATCTTTCAGCAAATGGTTTCCTTTTGCAAGGTGTGGAGTGGCAGGAGGGTAGGATATATTCTGTATCTCCGCATTCCTATGAGTGTTTCCCGGTATAGGACTACTATGCCTACACTCAGCCCAAGTACCTGTATCAATCAAGGAAATATATATATTAATCAACTCATGAGGAGAATAAAACTGCTTATCATTATTTATTATACCATATCTTGACAAGGCTTGTTCACTATATAATGCCTTTTCAGGAATGTCAAATATAGGTGACACATCTGGCGAGCCTGCATCCCCAGACTCTGACCTCGTCACATCAAAGGGAATGTTGGGTCTTGAGAACCAAGAAGACTGTACAAATGGGGAATTACTGAATCTGTCACCAACATTATAAACAGTGGGACATAAAACTCCTTGGCATATTACTTCTCTATCCCCTATAGAGGGATATACTATTATAGGTCTGAATCCAATATATCCTAAATCCTTTAGTTTACCAATTATGGTATCATCATTGAATGATACCTTAGGTATGCACTTATAGAATGTCAGCTTTGAAACATCAGAACTACCATGTAAGTTACTAGTACGGGGTGCTGTGGTAATCTGAGCGTCTTTTATGAGTACTGGAGAAGACCACTTGCCTGACTTATGCTTAAACTGTATGCCAAATCTGTACCACTCCAAATATTTAAATATCTTAATAGTGCTAGAGTTGTTATTCAACTGAAACTTATGTTGATAATATCCAGAAGGTGCTCCCAAATCAATTGTGTTAACTGTATTGAGGTTTACATCTAATCCTCTGAAGTACTCTCTAATAGAGCTATCAGGCTCAATTCTATTAACATTGATATTTCCTAAGAATAATGTATTGTCCTTTTGGCACATTGTACCACAAGATATGTCTTCTCCTCCCAAGTATAATAATTCAGTAGGGTCAATACTCTCTCCAATATTACCAGTATCTGTAAAACTGATTGTTTGAGTAGAGGAAGATAACTTTATATCTTGAACTCTTTTGACAATGGGAGTTGAATCTTGTGTAGTTCTCAGTATTGAATATAATCTGACATACTCACATGCAACATCTCTAACAGACACTGTTACATTAAAACTCACAGATAAAGAATCCTCAGGACTACTTCCATTATCATACTTTGTTATGTAATATAGAGAAGATATAGCCAGTATATTGGACTCCTGAGCATTCTTGGTATAGACTGTAACACAATATTGTATTACCCCTGACGGGAATATCCCACTATACCCTTTTTTTACATCGATTATGTTAACAGCTGAACCGGGATTCAAACTCATAACAAAGTCAAAAGAATTGGGTGTGTAATCTTCTATAGAAGTAATATTGATAACTCTGGGCTGGTTTAATCCATCAGTCCAATATACTTTCTGTATGTTATCATCTTCATAGAATGACAATGTCTCTATAGGATATAGAGGATTAAAGTTAAGATTACCTTTGTTACTATCATATAATATTACTCCATGCAAGCTGTCCTTGTCAAACCATATCTTATATATGTAATCTTTTCCATTGTCTTGGTCTGTAGTGAACAGTACTAGATAACCATTAATTGTAGCTTGTCCTATAGGCAATCCCTTTATAGAGTCTATACCTTCTATGTTTGATACCTCTTTAGTACCCTTCTCATTTACTATGCTGAGCAGGGTATTATCATCGGTAGACATTATCCTTATATTCTTGTTCTCATAAGCATACTCAGAAGAGAATTTGCTTACAGACAAGTCCCTCTGCATACCCTTTATCTGCCATGTAGATTTCTTTATCATACTATTGCAATTTTATATACTCTTTATTGCCAAGAGAAGAGAATCCATTATCAAACTCACTTGTCCTTTGAATAAGAGTATTCCACATTCTGCTTATTGATTCCATTTCAGATTGTGATGGTATAGTAAATTCACTCTGTAATTGTCCTGCTGACCAAGCATATTGTTGTTGGGTGTTCTGTAATACAGCAGGAGAAATCTTTCCCATATCAAACAAAGTAGTGAACTCTTCCATCTTAATATATAGCTCAAGTGTTCTCATAAACACAGGATTGTCTATGAGCAATGGAAACCCATCCTCATCTATTGGAACAGACTTATATGAGACCATTATATCTCCTGACTTGAAGGAAGTATATATTACTCTGCCTTGTGTCTTAAAGGTAAACTCTTGTGGTCTTTTATGTCCTTCATACTTATCACGATGTTCTCTAGGCATGAAATTATCTGTCATGCTCCTTAAACATATCCCAGTCTTACACTCCTTCACCTGATTTATGGATACAAGGTCACAGGGCAATATGGCCCTAAACTCTTCTATATGCAGTACACTCTCCTTATTTAAATATAACTCTGGCATTCCAAATATCCCAATAAATGTAACTAGGTGGGATACCACTTGTTCAAGTGTAAGGTTCTGCAATAGAGGATGCCTTTTCAGTCTATCCAGTATCTGTCTGATGTTAGTATATTGAATATTATTAATCATTTATCCATCTCAATTAAATTTCTACAATCCTTTAGTTTAACACTTGAAGGCATCAATCTTGCCATCTTTTATCCTCTTCTTCAATTCTTTCCTTAATTCTCTATTGGGATTGAACTCATAAAAGGTTTGGTTATTATAGTCTGCCTTGCTTCTATTATAATGGATTTTAAATACCTCTTTCTCCTCCATTCTAACTAAAGTCCTATTATCATAAGATTCCTTGTCTTCATACCATAACCTTAATGTCTTATCCCAATCTATTGGCAAGTTGGTGACAACCTTATTATCTTTAAGGTAGATTTTGGCATCATATTTTCTCAGCTCCAGTCTTCCCATCCTATGAGGAAGATTAATATCATGTCCTTTAAGCAGCTCTTCAGCCAGATAGTTGTTGACTCTTCTTATAATGCTGTAAAACTCATGCTCAGTCAATGGCCTGCCTATGTCAAACCACTTGTTTTTCCTTATATACTTATAGGCATCATATACACCCAAGGAACCTGATACCTTATGTGTTCTATGTTCATTCAAGTGGCACACTGATGCCCTAAACTCCTTCCATTTCTTATACTCTTCTTGACAATCACTCATAGGTTACTGCTTTACTAAAACATCAGATGAATCATCCTTAGCATTGTTCTTATTATCATCAGGTCTGTATTTAGCACCCAGCACCTCTCCTACTATAAGACTTACAAGGGGAGTAACAAGGCTCTCCTCAATAGGAAATTTCCTATCAAGCACATCACACTCCTTATTGTCTCCACATTCCAATTCAGAGGCTATGCTGGCATCTTCAAATATAGCAGTTACCTTTATCTTGGAGAGGTAAAGGAATTGGGGATTCATAGAGATTAAATACAAGTGGTTATCCGGAGCAAGGGAGCAATATATTATGTTTTGTAGATATTTGTCATATCCTACATATCTCATCCTATCCCTGCTTATGAAGGTAATACTATCCTGATAGAAATCAATAGGATATACTCTGGTATTACTGACACTTAATATATTAGGTACCTCTTCCTTACTCATAAGATAGGCTCTGCCACATGAATCAGAAGGAGATACTGATTTGGTCAAATCCAGACATATAGTCTGATAGTTGCTTTCAGGTATATGCTTCTTGACATCAGAATATCTTTGCTTTATAAGGAATGCCCTATACTTATCTGCCAAAAGTATAATATGATTCTCATTGAAAGTAGAGTCATCTGATATACTCTTTACCTCATCCAGACATAAATAAACTAATTCTCTGTATGTCATAACTATATATGCATGCTTATTAATAAATAAAAAACTATTGCAAATATAGATATTTATAATCAATATTGCAATAGTTTTAATTGAATCTTTTGCAGTAAGCAAATATATAACTTATATAGCAGGAGTTCTAGGTTTGTTATCTTGTGTGAATCTTATCATGCCATCCTCAGATATTCTGATAGATTCCTCTTCACCATACACAGCAGAGCTTTCCTCAGTAGGAGGATATGGTATTAGGCATGAAGTACCAAATATACAATATAGGGCATTATTCATGCTATTGTAGTCCTTATCATCTATAAAGGCAGACATTGGGCCACTAGTAAGCTCTTCTATCAAGGACAAAAGCAGTAACTTATTGACATCATTATAACATACATATCCTGTACTTGAAAGTATATTGAAGTATGTAGTTAATGCCCTTTCCAATACATTACTTAAGTTATCCATAATGAACACTCACATTTAGTACTTGTATCATCTGTTATCACACAGTCCCTAAAGAACTTGTTCCAATACTTTATTGCCAAAGTATAGTTCCCTGTCTTTAAGGAAGTAGTAAAAGCCTTCAGTTGAAGGTATTTGTCTATAAGCTGCTTGGGAATATTGCAAGTCTCCTCTACCTGTCTGATGCCACCCATCAGTGACTTATAAAGGTTATGCACATTGACAGCTATTCCTAAATCATAATATCTGTCATACCCACATGGAGTATCAGGTGCCATTGTACCTTTGACAGTAATATAGACAAAGAATAAGTCCTTACCAAAATCTACTGCTGCATTGAAATCTGTCTTGTCTAGGATTAATGTCACATGCTTGGAATTACCATCAATGCTTTTTATATACACACTGCTTGATGATGGCCCATAGGTTGTGAAGGTATCCTGAGTATCTATGACTACTGAGTCAATATAGACATCATCATAGAAGGAGTATGCTTCTATAGAAGCATCAATTACCAACTGCCTGCATTCTCCTGAGGCTTTTAATGTAGCAAATCTTATCATATTACACAAATTAGGTAAATAAAAAAAGGAGACTATAAAAGTCTCCTTATTTGTATCTCGCTTTTAGGAGATGTCTGCAATAGTAAGTCCTGTAGCAGTTTCCACTGCACCGATTATCTGATTGAGAACTGCTTTATCTGCACAAGCAATAGTTATTGTCTTTTCAGACTTTTGTACTGACTCATTGCTGCCTACATAGGCATAGTGTATATCAAGCACATTATATGTCTTGCTTGGGTCTATCAGATAAGTGGTAGGAATGTTGTTAGGCCAGCCAATGCCTCTGTAGATGTCTCCTCTTTCACCCATACAGAAGTACTCTAAGTCTGCAATAACCTTACCATTACCTATTGTACCATTGGTACCCATTTCTACAGTACCCCAAATTCTCTCATCCCCATCTACAATTATTTCAACTGGCTGTACAGTGAAATATACTGGTGTCTGAGACATAACACCTAATCTCCAAGGCTGTTCTACCTCAGTAATTCTGATGCTGTCAATGTCAGCTACAATTGCTGAAGTACCATCATAGTATGGGTTAGTACTATCACTCTTGCCATTATCCTTAGTAGAAGGAGTTACTGTCATATAACCATTTGCATCAAATCCTCCCTTGCTCTTGGTTGCAGCACTATGTACCTCAATCTTAATCAAGGGAACTATTTCCCTGCTAAAGTTCTTAGCAATAGATTGAGCAAGAGTCTTGTAGAACACATCAGCAGTCATGCCAGAATAAGCATGAACCATGCCATATTTGAAGTATTGGTCCTCATCAGACATGCCCACATACTGTTTAAATGCAATTCTTAGGATATAATCCTGACCTGCAACTGGAGCACCACCATTAACACTTGAATCCAATGCTATGGTAGCTGACTTCATCTTGTAAGCCATGCTATCAGCACTAGTTGCCTTTGCATAGAGAATGTTTTCTATATCTATAAGGTCACTTCTCATTCTGTTATCAGCTCCCTTATATTCAAAATACAGGTGTTTCTTTTCAGTATCATTTGATACTGCAATAGCACCAGCAGTGTCAGACTCAATTACATGGGGAGTCTTAAATGCAGTTGCTACATAAAATTGCCTTACCTGATTTGTACTAAATGTTGCCATTTTAATTTAATATTAAATTACACAATAGTTTATTTTGTTCTGTTTGTATCCAAACCCTTGCTTGCTATTGCAAGTCCTACTGCCCTATCAAGTATTACCCTATGCAATGCAGGATGTAAATCACACTCTGTTATCTTGCTTTCTCCATTTATGTTTAGATGGGCAGGCAATGCTACCAATATAATTGGGTTGGGTTTAGATAGGTACCTGACTAAGTACCTGCTTATATTATACTTTGATACTATTTCTGCAATCCCATTATCAATATCAAGTCTCAGGACTCTCCTGTATCCCGGACCCCTGAATGGATTGTTATATGTATTGTAGTAATCATCCAAGGTAGTGGGTACCACAAGTACTTGGTTACCATTCTTACAGCCTAGCTTATCATCCCTCAGTTCAACTGATTCATAAACTATAAACCACAAGTCACTAGGTAACTTGAAGAATACAGACTTATCAGATATTCCAGTAATGTCTGCTATTTTTTCAATAGTGGTATAAGTCTTCACCAAGTTGCTCAGGTATCTCCTTATTTCCTCAGTCTCTTCAAATGATTCCCTGAATGGGTTCTTACCATTGTATAATTCCACTAACAGGTCTTCTTGGGCTTTTGTAAGAAAGATTGATTTCTCATACTCGTTGAACTCAATTCCACCTGAAGAGTAACTGTTCAATAGAACATCAAATTCATTAGAAAATTCCTCAGTTGTCATTATTCACTTCTTTGTCCCAGTTCAACACTACTTTTCAAACCTCCCATATAAGCAGATTTAGCTAACTCTACTGCCCTTTGAAGAATTTCAGGATGTAGTTCACTATTCAAGACACATGGAGATTGCTGTAATTCTCCATCTACTGATACACCAACCAAGTCCTCCAATACTATTGGCTTAGGCTTGATTAGGTATGTGATAAAGTAAATGGCCTTGGTATCCCCTGGACTTTCACCTCCAGATTCTCCTAGGAATTTCTCATCTGCATCATGCAATATAAACCTGAATCCATTGTACTTTGTGGGAATTACAGTCTGGTCTTCAGACCCTTTAGGGTCTCCAAAAGTCTCTATAACTCTCCACACTTGCCTCTTTAAAGGTCTTCCATAGGGCTTGCTCAGGTTATTAAGCAAACTATCTAATTTTATAGGCACTACCTGATAATACTTATCTACATTATTATCTGTATCCTTAATGATTATCCTTTCTGATACCACTAACAGTATTTTGTCAATAAAGCTAGGGGCATTGAATAATACAGCTTCAGGAGCACTGCCATAGATATTTCCGGGGATTGTGACACCCTCCAAAATATCAGTTCCCCTCTTGGAATCCACCTTTATCAAGGGACAGGCTTCTTGCACTAGAAGAGTAGAGAAATCTATTTGTCTTTTAGCAGAATCATCAAACCCTTGCTGGTACTTGTTACCTCCTTGGGTAGAAGTAAAGTAGTTCTTTACTATCTCATTCTGAGCTTTTGTGAGAAACACAGACTTTTCATACTCATTAAGGCCCGGAGCTTGGTTACTGGATATATTATTGTAGAGAACATCAAATTCATCTGAAAACTCCTGTAGTGTCATAATCTTATATTCTTCTTTATTTTAACTTGGCCTCCAAGGAAAACTTGATTTCCTGATGCTTTGGAGAGTTCAGGTACTTGGCTGCTGTATTCAATGTAGGTTCCTCATTAGCCTCACATAGTGGAGTATTGTCACTTCTCAAGTATAGGAAACCTCCTCTATTTGAAATTAATCCTGCTTCTATACTCTTCTTGATGAATACCTTAGTAGGTAACATTGGGTCAGTGATAACCTTCAGGAAGAGCTTGTTATTGGATTGAATAAGCTCATTAGCCTTAGTCTGCAAGAACTCTAGTTTAGCATTTTGAGATGTAGGTCTTCCATCAACAGTCTCTATGATAACTCTCAAAGTATCCACATCACTCTCAATCTTTCCAAACTCCTTATAGCACTTCATTGTAGTGCTCATATTATCCTGAGCAGTCTTTGTCTCATCATTCTCAGAGATAATGACAAACTGATATGAAGCCTTAGGTCTATCTTGCAAAGCCTGCAATGATGGTGCAACAAAGTCCTTGTTAGCCAAGAGTATTTTATATCTTATATAATCTTCCGGATTGGACAGGTTAAGGTAATTATCCTGCTTTGTCAGTCTTACCTTATTTATCCCACTCTCATTAGAATCATTCCAGAAGTTATCTACCTTCTTATAGATACTTAGAGCATTGTATTCCAAGCCCATTACATCTTCCAAGAATGCCTTCTCCTTGTCTGTAAGTACATTGACATACATGCCTGATGACAGCCTAGGTACTACAAATACTCTAACAGACCCTTCTGCCATACCTCCAGCAAGAAGATGTTTAGGGTTAGTTCCCCATATTCCTCCCAGTTTGGGAATGAATCTGACAATTACTCTCTCATTTCTTAAACAGCTTATCAACTGCTCATCACCATCCTCTTCTATATTTCTCACTTCCTGTGAGGCTTTTGGTTTTCTCCTTGCAGGTTTTTCCTCTTCTTTTGGCACTTCCCTCAATGGCAGTGCTGTATCATCTACTTCAAAACCAAGTGTACCATAATCTACTTCTTCCTTTTCCTTTGACATATCTTCTCCTTATTTAATAGAAATAAAAATAAATTAAGGGAAGCAGGAGTTACCCCTACTCCCCTTTATAGTTTATCCTTGCAAAATAGCAGGAATCAATGACATAGTTCTTGTTGGGTCAAGAACACAGATACCAAGAGTAGCCATTCTGTGTATTACAGCAGCATCCTCATCAAATGACATGTAAGGATTGCCTATCTGTCCTGTAAATGGATTTCTTAATCCCCACTGATAGCCTCTGTATTCATTATCACCCTTAATCTTACACTTGAAGATATTAGGTTGGTCCATAGTACCAATGTACATAATATCATATCTGTAAGAGAAGGCAACACCACCCTGTGGGTGTGGTATCTTATTTCTAACAGGGTCATCATAGAATGGGTCTACATCAATCTTAACCCTTACACCATTAGGTGCTCTATACTCTACAAATTGGAAACCAGCACTTAGAGCATTTTGATGCAACTGAGACTGAGTCTTCTGAACAACACCAATAGAGTTGTTATCAAGAACAAACTGTGTCCAACCTGATACTGTCTTCAACACTTCCTTGTGGAATTGAATAGCACCTCTTTCACCAGTCTTGATTAGGAAGTATCTATCACCAAAGTCCAATTTAGAAGCAGAAAGCTCATATAGGGCATCCTCAAGAAGCTTCAAGCTGAATACATTGTAGTACATAGTATTAGCAACTTCCATCTGCTCAAATAGACCAGCACCAGTCTTGATTACACCACCAGACTTACCAATGTTCATATATTCACCATTGGAGTTTCTGTTGCTTCTACCAAAGGCAAGAGCATTGTTCTTGTACTCAGAGAATTGCTGTTCTACCTCAAAGTCTACATTGTGCATCCACATTTTAGCTACTGACTTGGTATATCTACCATCAGTCTCCTTGATAATAGGAATACCTACAGCCAACTTCTTGTTCAGCATTGAACCCGGAACCTTGTGTTGGATTCTCACTACAGACCACTCATTTCTCATAGAAACAGGGCTTGTGTATCTTACATCACCAACTTTTCTTGATAGTTCCTTTTCTACAAATGCAGCTTCAATAGAGAATCTCTCTCCTGCAAGTAGCCTTTCAGCAGGAACTCCTGCTGTATTACCTCCAGCAAGTTCTACCTTATAAACTGCATTGGTACCTTCCATTCTAGGGTCTCCTAAAATTCTGAATTGGTACAGTTCATTTAGATTACCCACAATGTACTCACCATCTGCAAACCAGTCCTCAGGGAAAACAAGATAGAAGGGAGAAGTACCCTCTCCAATCATGCTACCATCATCTTCAACCTTTGTTCCATCCTCTTTTCTTGCCTCTACCAAAGGAATATTCCTTCTTGAAGAACCAATAACGTCCCAGTAATATTCACTGTCATCCTCAAACTCCTTTACAGGGAACTGATTCAAGAATGAATCAAGTGTCTTTCCTCTATGGAAGGCTAGCAGTTGTACCATTAGGTTTGTAGCTCTCTGAGGAGCTAACTGATAGATAGAGCCTAGGTGGTTTTCTTTAGTCAAACCCTTCCAATGTTGGAAGCTTACCATCTGAAACTTACCTAATTTTCCAGCCATAAAATAATTGTTTATTAGTTAAAATTATAATCTTTACTTAGATTTTAAATATTCTTCATACAAATCCTGAAGTCCCAAGTCCTCCCAAGTCTTATTCAACTTGTAAGTAGTACCATCCTTTAGTTTAGTCAATTCTTTATCGTAATAGGAAAGGGATGCAAACAATAACAGGACTTCATCTTTGGAAGTCAATGCCTTTCTTATGCTTTCAGGATTAAATCTTTCAGACTTCAAGTCTTTTCCATTCCTAAAAAGCAATACAGGAATGAAGCAGCCTCCACCACATGAAATGAAAGCTTTTGTATTATCTGTGTTCCAAAGTATCCTTGAATTGGTAAATTCAGAAAACAACATTATCGGAGAATACATATGGAAGTGAAGGATTATCCGTGTTCTCACACACCTCTATAAGTGAAGAGTAAGAAGCGGACTTATCCTTATACACTATGTTTGTTTTTTTTCTCTGTTGGGTAGGAGGTTAGGGTCTCCTACCCATTGTATCAACCTTTTTATCCTCGGCATAATTGTTTAGACATCTATTTTCCAACCTTTACCTATGAATGATTCAGGGTCTTCATCTACTCCACTGACAAACTTCAGATTACCATCTGAGTTTCTTGCAGTGTTATTAATAGCATGTTCCAAATCCCTCAGGCCATTCTTTACCTCTTTCTTTACCTTGCCTTTTACCAGACCATCAAGGCTCTTGAACCCATCAGTCAATGTAAAAATCAGACCCAAGTACTTCAGGAAGTCTACTCTGTTATCCTTTTCATACTTCTGAATAGCAGTATAATACTCTCCAGTTTCAGGGTCTTTATATATAGGCTTGGATATGTTATCATATATCTTCTGCCTTGTCGGCTTATCTATTGACAAGTCTCCCAATATATTCTTTTCATTGAGAATAGACTCCTTTAGTTTATTAGCCTGTTCCTTCCTGTTCTCTTCTTCCTTCTGTGCCTCTAACTTGGCATCCTCAATAAGGTCATCATATTTACCCTTGAAGTATTCAGTATTACTCTTCAATGCTTCCTTTGCATCCTCAATATCAGTACCAGCATTAAAGGATTTCTGTACTTCTCTTGTGGCTCTTTCTCTGCTGTAACCCCTATTAATGAAGTCCTGAAAGATAAGATTCTTTCTCAACTCTTCACCTTTATCACTCTCATCAGTGATATTTTCCTCCTTAACACTGTCAAGGAAGTTCAAGGTATTCTCATACCTTTTTATCTCTGTGGGTTCAATGCCATAATTAAGTGCATCATCAATCCTCTTCTGTCTCTCTTCAAGACCAGCCTTGATTTGCTGTTCCACTAAGTCCCTGAAATCTTCAGGCTCCTTGACTTTAGAGAGGACTTCATCATCAAGGTCTGGAAAGATACCTTCCTCCTTCAAGGCTTTAGCAATGGAAGAGTAGATAGTTTTTTGGGGAGAAGTGCTGTCCTCTCTAGAGGAAGTATCTTCCTTTCCTTTTGTATTATCCTTTCCACTACCTACGCTCTCTGGCTCATCTGTAAACAAGTTATCTACATCAATAACCTCAGTAGTTTCTTCGTCTTTCTCTTTATTCTTTTTATCCTCCTTACCATCCTCTTGGTCAGGAGTTACTTCATCTTCAGGCGAAGTATCCTGTACTTCATCATCTACAAACAGATTCTCTATTTCCTCTGCTCCTAGAATATTGTCTAAAATCAATTCTTCTTCCATAATCTCCCATTATGATATAATTAAACAATGCAAAGTTATATAGAATTTTACACCCATACAATATAGTAAATAAATTACTTTGCAAGCACAAATAAGATACTTATTATATATGCAAAAAGAAAGGGCAAGATTATACCTTGCCCTTGTCCTATCAGTATTCTTTAAAGTAACTTACTACCTTATTTCTGGATTTGCAATCCACATCTTTGAACCAGAATATAATAGCAGATTCTATTATCTTTTGGTCTACATTGTCACCAAACCAACTCTTAAACAGCTCAACATAATCATGATACTGTGAGTTGATTGCCACATACACATCAGTAGGAGTTGCAGACACAGGAATCACTCCTCTATACCTTTCACAAATTTCCTTTGCCTTATGTATATCAAACTTTTCTCCACTATACTTTCTGCCACCCTCAGTGTGATACATATCAGAATATGCTAAAGCAATTACCATAGGCATTATCTTTAGTAAATACAGTTCCACCTTATAAAGATTCTTACTTTTTAACCTTGCCTCCGCAACCATACCTTCTCCTAGTTTTAGTCACTCCTGCTTTTGGAGACATGGGCTTTGTTCTACCAGCTTTTCTCGCCATAATCATTCAATTTTTAATTGGTTATTTATTCTCTATTTTCCTCACCTCATCAGGTATAGTCCTCTTCAAATTCACTGCATTACAGTGCTGAAACCACCCAAAGTAGGGCTGACATTGGCATTAACATTACCTGAACTATTAGTAGAATTGAAGTTAGCTAAGCTAGCATTAGAACCATTATTAGCCTTGCTACTAACTAGTTTTTACAATTAGAACTAACCAAGTCGTATAATATATGTCCTACATAGTGAAACTATGATTTTCTTTTCTTTATCAAATCAGCTTATCAGTGTTAAGCACCTAAAGCTGACATGGGCAACAACAAAACCCGAACCAGAAGAAGAAAGGAAGCTAGCCAAGCCAGTAGTAGAACCATAATCAGCCCTGCCACCAACCAGTAGCGTATTCTGAGTATCATCGTAATCTACCCAGTAACGGTCACACATATAAGTAGTTGCAGAACCGCCAACACTAACAGGTATTATATCTGCATACTCCCCTAATGCCCACTTTGTAATATACCCTCCTGTATGTCCTGATACTACTACTCTATCCGCATTGGTAGGTGCATCTGACAAAGTATCAGTGAACTTATCAGGGTCATTTATAATATACACATAGTTTGGTGTGGACTCACTGGCACCGACAGGAGTATCTATTAGGATACCATCCAGATTAGTCCAAATATCTCCAAACACGTTATCAAATCCTCTCCACCTTGGTACTTTGAAAGTTACGGTACTGATACCATCTGAAGCAGGAATTACCAAGTCCTTAATTCCAGTAAAGTTACCAAACTCATTACAATACCCACATGGAGTTATTGGGCATCTGCCATTATAAGTATTCCAAACAGTATCACTCCAAGTAGTAACTCCATTGCCAAGCCCTCCCTGTCTATATCCATCTTCAGTCAAATCTTCAACATAGTTTGCCTGACTATTGAAGTTTGCATATTCTATAACATACAACCAATAGAATATTGATTTGTAGTACTCATAAGTAAGCAACATCTTGCCAGCATTTTTGGCATAAGTTCTGAAGTTTGCCCTACTAGTGTTTGTTCTAGGTTTTCCTAAATTAGTCCTGAATTTATCCGATTCCAAGTAGGTATCACTGCTAGAGCTATTATTTCCTCCTCTACAATAAGAAGAGGTATTTACAACTGAAATAGCACTATTTACTTGAAGTGTAGATAAATAGCCCATATCCTCAGGCACTTCATTAAGTACAGTACTCCTATAAGCATCTACCAACATATGAGGAATCCTTATAGCATAAGGAACTACTTTTTGGGTAGACACATATACTCTGGATTTGGTTCCTTCCGTTTCAGACCACAAATAAAATTCAGGTACTTCTACCTGTACAGTACCATCATATCCATCCAATCTGGAATCTGTACCATCTGCTTTCTTAGACCAGTCATTTGGGTCCAAATAATACATTATCCTTTTACCTTGGCATACACATCCTCTTAATGCTGATTGTATTGGGAGAGACTTATGCAGGCTCATGTTACCTATTCTAGTAAGTACAGGGCTACTGTTGGTAGAATCCCATTCCACACCATAAGCTAGCAAATTCTTTGGGTCAGATAGGTTATCTAACTTAGCCTTATCCTCACTTGATATAATACCTGCGGTATTACTGTCAGCCAAAGGTATGCTCCACTGGCATAATGAGGTAGGAACTTGTGGTACCCCACTTACCCCAGGATTAGCAGTAAGTTCTATACTAAGGGACTCGGAAGTGGAAACTTTACCAGCCTTAAATAATTTGAATATATTAGGGAATAGGTTTACTGTGGTATCTCCAATTGTCAGGTTTATTGTGGCATCCTGCTGACTGCTAGTCCTATTATACCAGCTTAAAGATACTGGAACACTTGAAGGGTCTATTACAATATTACCTTCTCCTAACATAGATTCTCCATTCAAGGTTTTGACTTTAGTA
>ULXY01055513.1_pt1 | contig 57410 bp, 52 predicted proteins | sample 1961741 | NCBI WGS metagenome assembly ULXY01 (sample SAMEA4835851, study PRJEB28245) | human gut metagenome | biome: gut microbiome; material: fecal sample | place: Denmark | collected 2008
AGGATTTTTACTGGCTCGTATTAAAGATCAAATCAAGAGCTGACAGAATTCTTTACCGGATGAAAGATCTTGATATGAGCAAGGCAGAAGACCGCATCAAGGCTATCGGAAACGATGCGATCAATATCATCCTAACCGGAGATCCCGGAACCGGAAAAACAGCGCTTGTGTATGCATTATCTGCAGCCTGTCATTTTCCTGTATATTTGACGACAGGAACAAGAACCATGGAAGAAGATGCATTTCAGGGCGGACCTCGAATCGTGGATGGAAAGCCACAAAATGTAGCAACGGATGGTCTTCTGTGTGCGAAACACGGCGGCTTCCATGTGTATGAGGAAGGTAATGTTCCATCACCGGATACAAATATCGGCGGTCTTGGTCAGTTTCTTGAATATCCGTATATCGTAAAAGAAAACGGATATATCAATTTAACAAGACATCCTTTATGCATTTGTATCTTTACAATGAATGTTGGAACGAACGGAACAAAGCCGATGGCGGAAATGATCTCAAACCGATTAAAAACATCGGTCAACATGAAGCCGCAGAAAAAAGAAGTTTTCATCGAAATTCTGAAAAATAAAACAGGAGAATCGCAAAAAGTATGCAAATGGGTTTATAACACCTACCTTTCCGTACTTCGCGCACTCGATGAAAATTCAGCAATGGTGGATGTAGATTCTGTCAAAAGAATGTTATCTATCCGTTCCTGCATCGGAGCGATTGAGAACATTCAGGACGGGCAGCCTTCAAAACTGGCTGTAAAAAACTCCATTATTGGCAAGATCGCAGAAGCAAGTTATGAACTTGCAGACGTGTGTGAGCGTGCATTAGATGCGCTTCCTGATGAATAAGGAGAGAAAAATGAGAGAAAAAAATAATTATACAGCCGAAATTAGGTGGTTCAAATCCACCTACTCGGCTATAACAGAAAAGATCTGTGAAATTGTAGAGCTTCCGGCAGAATCTGAGGATTTAGGTTTTACAGATAAATCCGGGAACATAAGCATCAACTTTGAACATGAATTGGTGCAAAATCTTCCAGCAGCATACCGACCGATGTTTCGGGCAGGAGTGTTTGCACACGAAATGCTGCACCAGATTTATACGGATTTTCATTATTTTCATTTGAAGCTTGCAACTGTTGCCGGTAAAGAACGGAAAGCATTTAGCTTATTTGTAAATGTAATAGAAGATCCGGCGATTGAACATTTTGGTAATCAGGCGATTGGCGGAATGTTATTAAAGGGGCTTTATTATACGATCAACCAGATCTATGAAGAAAGCCCAAAAATCAAAAAAAATTCTCCAGATTTTGAACAGTTAGTGAACGCTTTGATTCAGTTTGGTGATATGGGAATTATAAAAGGTGATTTATCGGATACTGCTCTTGAGTATTTGAAAAAGATTGCGCCGGAATTTGATGCAATGATCAAAGAACCTATATCTCAAAAAAGAATAGACGCCGCACTTAACTGGACGCGGTTGACAAAGCCGTTATGGGAAAACGGAAATTTGGATCAGATGTGTGAAAACATTGAAAAATCAAATCAAATTTCCGAAACAGATGGCGATAATAGAGATTCTATTCAAAAGCCTGAAGAAAACCCGGACGATGAAAAATCGCAAAAAAGGAAAAGCAATCTGGCAGTTATTGCAGACGGAGATATACCAAAAGGTGAACAGACCGACGTTGACGCTGCAGATCTGTCAAACGACGAAATCCAGACGTTAGAAAAAATTCTTGAAGACCAGCTTTCAGACTTGGAAAAGGCTGTAAATGATATTCAAAACGATGCTAATGTCAAAGATATTATGTCGGCAAGAAACATTCCGGAATGTGGTCCGGAAAAATGTTCGGAAACGGTTGTTGTTCCGGATAGTAGCTGCGTCAACGGGTACGAAAAGATGCTCATGAAATTAAATCCACAAATTACAATGTTTGTGGATTCAATTAAAAATCTTTTTTTAAACGATTTTGATGAAGTGTGCCAAGCAAAAACCGGTCGATACAATATTATACGCGGAACAATCGGTACAAGCATCAAAATTTTTGATCGTTATAAAGAAAAGCAACACACATCAGATACTGTAGTGCTGCTTTTGGTTGATAACTCTGGCTCTATGGGGCAGAGAAAAACACAAAACGCAAAGCTCGCATCTGTATTTTTATCAGAAAGCTTCGCAAAACTGAATTTGCCATGCGAGATCATCGGTTACTCTGCAGATGAAATGGAGGCATGTGATTTATTCAGGTTCGTTTCTTTCAAAAACACAAGAAAAGAACGGATAAGTATTGAAAAAATGGCAGCACGTTATAATAATTATGACGGATACGCCATAAGATACGGAGCCATGGAACTTTCTAAAAGGAAGGAGATAAACAAGGTAATGTTTGTTATCTCCGATGGACTTCCTGCATGTAATCATTACAGAGATATCCGCAAGGGTATAAATGATACGGCAGAAGCAATTTTAGGAGCACGTAAAAAAGGGATTACCGTTATCGGTATTGGTATCGGTATTGATAAAACTACAGGCAATCTCTTTAAGCAGATGTACGGAGAAGATTTCACTTCGGCAAAACCGGAAGAACTCCATATAGAGCTTGCCCGCAAACTAAAAAGAATAATAAAAAATTAGGAGGAAAAAAAATATGGAGATAAAAGCATATCAGGACGGAGGCGATTTTGTGGTAGTATTCAAAAATTGTCATCCGTCACAAGAAAAGATGATTAAAAATATACTGTCTCCAGCCATGTGCGAAGACAGTACGCTTCTTAAAGAAGCAGAAGAAGAATCTTTTGATACGCTGATCGGATATGGAAAATATGAATACCAGTGCGCAGAAGAGGTATTGGCATCCGAAGGCGACAGAGGATATGCCAACATTTCATATCTTCTGAAAAACAAGCATATAAACGCAAACAGAGTGTCGGCAATAAAAGATGTTCTTAACCATTATTTAATGGATCGCATGGATTCTATTGCAGAACCATATACGTATTGCGAAGAATTATCTGAAACAGACGCGAGAACGTTTGCTAAATGTTATCAGTTTTATTTATCTGATCAGCAAATGGCAGACATTTCTGAGCAGGCAGGATTTGAAAACTTTCAGACCTTTTTAGAAAAGGCATCTGAGACGAAGATTAAATCATTTGCTGCTTGTTTGATCGAAAAGATTAAAAAAGATATTCATTAAAACAAAAACAGCCATGTCACACAACGTACATGGCTGTTTTTGTTTATCCCACAAGTTTTAAATTGTCTGTAATACAATTTAATTTATAAATCTGATAAAGAACCGGATCCGCACACGGTTTAAAATCTTTATTTCCTGATTGCTGCGCATGAATTATATCTTGTTGGACAAAATATTTATGCAGAAGGTCAATCGGATAATCGTAATTTTTCTTCAGAATCGAATACACTTTGCATTCAGCAAATATATTATTGATCTTTGCACCATCGGCAAATTTTTTATACAAATCTCTTGGATTCGTTAACGCAAATCGTTGTTCAAGAACAATGCCAAATAATTCAAGAGCTGTGCTTGTTGACTTATCGTTCAGGACGGTAGAGGACCATTTTGTACCGGTGCGGTTTACACGTTCAAATTCCGATTTTAACGACACATATTTAAGACTTTTATCTTTAATTCCAAAATATTCCGGATAAATTTTTTGAAAAAGTTTTTCCTTTTTAAGCGCCTTTGGAGTTTTAGGTTCATCAGAGAGACAAGCCTTAATGATTTTATTCAACCTGAACTTGTTGATAAGCTCATCAGTAAAATGATCATATGCCTGTTGCGGAGTCATACATAAAAATTTTTCTATAATTACCCGCAGTAAAGCCTGTGCATTTCTCTGTGAGTCTAATCCTAAATATAACTTGGTTTTGTCAAAAAACAGGAATTCATAATAAGACTGCATATACGTATCTATTGAAAAAATAGACATACCATATTCTTTTGGATTTTTTATATCACTTATTTCTTTAACCGGCATTTTAACTCCCCCTTTAAGTCTTTTGATTATATTGTAACTAAGCACACTTATACTATCACATAAGTCGTATAATGTCAATGTCGCGCAAGTATATACAGTCATTTATTTGTTTATTGATTATTGACATTATACGTATTATGTGATATATTGTATTCAAATAAAAAATTAAAGGAGAACACATTATGACTAAAGCAGAACTCGTAAGCGAAGTATGTGAAAAAAGCAACGTATCCAAAAAGGATGCTGCGTCTGTAATCGAAAACACATTTGCAACCATCACAAATGCTCTGGCAAAGGGAGACAAGATTACGCTTGTTGGTTTTGGAACTTTTGAAACAAATGAGCGTAAGGCACACGCAGGAAGAAATCCAAAAACAGGAGCAGCAATCCAGATTGAAAGTTCGACTCAGGTTCGGTTTAAGCCGGGAGCAAAGCTTAAGGAATCTGTCAATTCATAAGATTTCGCTAAAAGCCTTGGAAGGTAACACAAAAGAACGCGCCCAGATTTATTCTGCGGTGCGTTCTCTTGCAATATGGGAAAGGAGGCGTACAAAAATGTACGAAGTATTTATACGTGTAGGCGGGCAGACAGGTCAGACTTATTTCAAAAATATTGTAAAGCACAATGATATTGATACAATTCAATCAGGCGATGTTATGGGACAGACGGTATATGAAACATTATTTACAGCCGTTTCGTTTGCACTTTCTCATATTGAAGCCGGAGAGCGTGTGATCATATATTCTAATAATTTGGCTTTTGTACAAAGTATGTCACATAATAATCAATTAGAAAGTCTTTCTGAATTAAAGAAATTATTGCAATCACATGATGTAACATTTGAATTTCAGAAAATGGAAAAACTTCGATTTGAAAACAGCAGCGTTATGGCGCGAAAAATTGATGTGGGTTCAGAACAGCCGGAACACTTTGGCTCCGCCGAGGAACTATCTCATAATCGTCGGATCAATTTGAATTGTGCAACATCAATCATTCATTTTTATGAAACTGATAATCATATGTATTCTGATTATCTCGATCTAAAGACATTCGGAACTGATGCATGGAGCTCGGTCACACCAGAAATGTTCGCTGTAAAAAGCAAAGAAAATTACGAAAAAGTGCTTAAATACATTCCGGATAAAATCCATGCAGCATATGCCATGCGATGGTATCAGCGGGGGCTTACACTGAAAGATGCAATAAGAAAAGTTCTTATTGACGAAGAACAATCAAACAGAACAGAAACAAAAAATGTAGTATTAAAACCTGAGAAGAAACCTGAATATGAACAATTATCTCTTCAGGATTTTCTCGCTATATAATATCACAAAGAGGTAAAAGCAGTGACATTCGATACATATGAAATAGTAAAATAAACGGATGGGCATTAAGCAATTTCAAGGAGTTTGTAAAGATTCGCCCCGGTGAATGGCGAAAAGCTGTCAAAGGGGATATTGTATGCCCCAGAAAAAGAGATGAAGCAAAAAAATGGTCTATTGCACGAACTGCTGAATTATATCACATATGGGTAAACGACAACGAGGCAGACGCCATATTGCTTGGTACAGGCTATGTCCGGATGATGGATGCTTTGAAATAGAAATGAAAATTAATCACATTAGTGAACAATTTAAAGGTATATGATTCGAATTTATCAGCAGCTGCAATAAAGAGTCTCCAGAATAGTTAATTGGAGGCTCTTTATTGCATTTATATGCAAATAGAACAGTAGCATATTGACCTTGTATCTTTTCGTTAAATATATCTTTAACGAAAAGATTGACATTTGTATTATTATATATTATAATATTGGTACAATTAGTTAGAAACTACATTAAAACATGTAATTTGTTACTGTATATGATTACTTATACTTCTTATAGGAGGCTCTATGATTTTTTGCGAAAATAAAGAAATTCTGGAAGAAAAAGCTCCGGAAATAAAAATAAAAAAAGATACTGTGGTTTACAAAACATTTAATACAAAAAATGAATTTGTAAAATCTTACATTATTCCGACTGTAAAGTATCCAACAAATTCGAATAAAATCCGTGTTTTTCACGAATTTAATACATCCGAATTATTTGATCAGGCAATAATTGACTTATTTGACAGCCTAACCTTTGATTTTGGGCATTGCTATTCTAATGCAGATAAATTATACAATGAGTTAAAAAAAGCTGGTTATAACGCAAAAATCTACGCTGGATGGCTGATTCGTCAATTAGACACACCCGTTCATCATTGCTGGGTTGTTTATGATGACAGGTATGTGTTAGATCCTTCCAACACATTATGCTCATTGTATAGATATATTGAAGAACGATGCCCAGATATGAACAGCCTTACGGAACAGGAACAACGAGAAATGTTTTGTAATTATATAGAGGATTCAAAACACATGAAAAATTCCGAAAAATGTGGATATATCGGTGTTGCCGTTACACACGTATATGTTGGATGCGAGGTTTCAAATACTGAACAAGCAAAAGAACTGTATAATGATCTTATGAAGAAATATCCTGATCATGAAATAGAATCTAACGGTGATGCTGCAGGAAGAAATCAAACTCAGCTTATGCTTGAAAAAAGAGGCTTAATTTAGAAAGAAGGTGTCTTGTATGGAATATAATCAGGAATATATTAACAAAAAAATAACAAGAAGAGTCACGATGAATAATATTATATTCGTAGTTGTATTAGGAGTTATAAGTATTTTATCCGGCATACTCTTCTGCTATCTGTATCGCACAAAATTATTTTTATCAGCAATAAATTTCATCCAATCAAACAAAGGTGCCGCGATTGGTATTGCTTGCGTCCCATTCCTCGCAACTGCGATTTATTTGTATGCACAGATTATTTCCATTCCACTATACTGTGCCGGATTTTATGTCATTTCTTATATTGCTTCTAACTCTGAAATTGCTGCAGCGATGATATCATTAGCAATGTCTCTGTTTATATGCAGGAATTTATTTGAGTTTTTTTATAATTATGAATGCTATTTAAGTATAGGTATATTGGGTATACTCTCTTATCTCATATATTTGAACATTATTCGGTTTACGGATATTTGGGAGATGAAAACCGGAAATTTGCTCATTTCCATTTTAACATTCGGAATACCCGCTGTTATCTTAATTGCAATTATATATGTTCTATGTAAATATAGACGCTCTCAATGTGTCGTAAGCAAATTATGTGCAAACCATTGTAGAAAATTTATGATTGGTAACGATGACAATCACATGTATTCGGGACATATAGAACAAATACGATTTGGTATGCTTATCTTATCTATTCTTCTTTTTGCATTGGCTATAATTCCTCATTATAAGGAATTTGGATTGTTTTTCATACACACATTACAAAAAATATATCCTGCAGCTATTATTTTTTGTATTGGATATATTGTAATGAGGCGCAAATCGTCTTCATCTATAACGCGTCAACAATCAATCACCTAAAGACATAAGGGCTTCTGTCCTATAACATTGGTGAATAAGGAGGATATAAAATAAGATATGCCAAAAGGACCAAAAAACTTTAAGGAAAAAACATTAAACAATTATGGATTAAAGACTGACATGATGATCAGCCAAATGCCGGTTTTCATGGAAGAATACAAAAACTTTATGAGTAATACTGTTGCGGATTCATCATTATATGCTTACACCAGAGATATAAAGGACTTTTTCATTTATCTCACGCAGGATTCCGAAAAAAAAATAAAGGATATTTCATTAGATGATATAGCAAAATTGCGGGCGAAAGATATATCTAATTATCTTGTTTATGTCAAACGACATCAACACAAAGATGAAATAGTCACAAACGCAGATGTTACTCTAAGACGTATCTTATCTTCAATAAAAAGCTTGTTTTCAACACTATATAATATTGACCTGATTCCGTCAAATGAAAGTACAAAAGTAAAAGCACCAGCATTAAAAGAACACGAAATCATTAAAATGGACGAAGACGGTCGGGAAAAATTTTTAAGAAAAGTTAAATATGGAAGTGGTCTTTCAAAAAAGCAACAAGAGTATCATAAACGTTACGGGATACGTGACTTTACTATCATATCACTTATGTTAAGCACCGGGATACGTATTTCCGAATGCGTTGGATTAAATATGGAAGACGTTGATTTTAAAAATCATGCTATTAAAATTATAAGAAAAGGCGGAAACTTTGCAAACGTATATTTTAGTGATAAAGTTGAAGAACTTCTCTCCTATTATATGGAATATAGAAGAGACATAGAGCCTAATATCGCCTGTGATGATCTCGACAAAAAAGCACTATTCTTATCATCACAACGTAAACGTTATACTATACGAGGAATTGAATACATGGTAAAAAAATACGCTAAAAGTTCGGAAGAATTTGCAAAAATAACACCACATAAATTCAGAAGTACATTCGGAACATTGTTATATAACAAAACAAAAGATTTATACGCCGTCAGTAATGCGCTCGGACATAAGAGCATAGAGGTTGCGCACAAGCATTATGTTAATGCAGGGGATAGATTACAAGATATTAGAAATATGATATGATACAATATCTGCTAACATAAGTAAAAAAACACCAAATAAGTAAAAAAAATTTTTTGTAAACAAATTGTAAAAACGTACTTTATTCCGGAGTTAAGTAAATTTTTTATTTTGGACGATTTTTTCAAAAATGTACTTTATTTTATAGAAAAATGGAGCGGTCAATTTTAAAAACCGCTCCATAATTTTTATATAAAATGACTTCTTTTTCTCCGTCGTCCTTTACAGAATATACATGACTCCATATGACGTTTCTGATATGTTTTGTATAATTTCAACAAGGAAGTTTTGCACTGCGAAACTTTACTTTGAAATATTACATACCGGGGAGGAAAAGAAAATGTATTTTACTGATGAACGCACAGTAAGTGAAAAGAAACAGTCGGTAAACCGGCACGTTGGCGAAAAGATACGCGCCATCCGTACCGCAAATGCCATGACACAAACGGAATTTATTAACAGTTTAGAGCTAAAGGGAGGCAAAACACTCATATCTCAGGTGGAACACGGCAAAAAACGACTGCCTTCAAGCGTGCTTCCAATCATTGCCGAACAGGGAAACGTGACCGTGGAATCGCTGTTTCGTGACGCAGGATCAGATGGAAGTATCATTGGCACGCTGCTTGGTTCCATGCAGGTTTCGCACAGAGACAAAGATGCTCTGATCAGTTACATGAACCCTTGGATATCATCTGTGGAGCTGTTGTGTCTGCGGCTGAATCTGAGGATACTGATACTCTCCCATTCAAGATGAATGACCGGATGTACCGGGTATCAAAATACAACTACACTGCAGATCACCCATCCATGTTTATCGAGGAAGCCAGACAGAGTGAGAAGTAATATTGCGCGAGTCTGACATTTCGCAATTTTAATTACAAAAATTTGCACATATATATATGAGTTATTTGTATTTTATGGAACGTCTTGATTTTAAGCCAAATTTTCCATATAATATAAGTAATGAAACAGCCAGTATCTATGGTGTGATATTGGTGTAGAGAAAAAAAGGCATTGTCCTAGTATGTAATTGCCGGGGCAATGTTTGAGAAGGTTTTCTCCTGCATGTTCCTGTCTTACGTACTTATGGATAAGGAAAAGGAGGAAAATGGGAGAAAAAGACATTACAGAAAAAATACTTGCCGATTATAATGATGTATTTGCTGATATAGTAAATGTATTATTATTTAACGGTAAGCCGGTTGTTGATACTAATGCTTTGATAAATACCAAAGATAAGCAACAACTAAAGGTGGAAAACAAAATCCACGAAGAAGAACGTGATTGTTCAAAGGTCTTTCTAAACAAAAACATCCGCATTGCGTTAATCGGTCTTGAACACCAGACAAAGATAGATCCGGATGAACCGTTTAGAGTTATCGCGTATGATGGTGTATCATACAAAGGGCAATTACTTAGTACTGACAAACAACGATATCCTGTTATAACGCTTGTCCTTTATTTTGGGACAGAAAGATGGAATAAACCAAAGTCTTTATATGAAGCATTGGACATTCCTGATGAATGGAAGCCATATGTTAATAACTACGAGATCAATCTTTTCGAAATTGCTTTTCTGTCGGATGAACAGGTAAAAATGTTTAAAAGTGATTTCAGGATCGTAGCTGATTATTTTGTACAGATGCGCAAAAATAAAGAGTATGTTCCTACAAAGGAGAATTTCGATCACGTAGATGCCATACTAAAGACAATGAAAGCGTTAACCGGAGATTATCGTTTTCAAGAAGCCCAAAATCAAGATGAGAAAGGTGGTGCAAAAAACATGGCAGATGTTTTTGATAAATTCAAACGGAAAGGTTATGAAGAAGGCTTTGCTGCTGGCGAGGCTGCTGGTAAAGCTGCTGGCTTTGCTGCTGGCGAACAGAAAGGCAGCGTCATGACGCTTTTAAATTTGGGAAAGTCACCTGAAGAAATTGCACAGCGTGTCAATCTTGAGGTTTCCGAAGTCAAGCGTATAATTGCATCCTAAAAAACAAAGCTCCATCGTGGTTACGGTGGGGCTTTTTTTATCGAACTACCGCTATCCTGTTCAAAATGTACTTTATTTTATCACCTGTATATAATTATTTTTCTTTTGGAAATGTACTTTATTTATTTTGGATAATCAATGTTCAACATAAAAAATGTACTTTATTCTAATCAAGAATAAAGTACATTTTATTCATAAAGTACATTTTTAAAAAATCAAAGTATATATTTGTTTAGCAACCTTTTTATATCTTCATCCGATATTTTCACAGAAATCACTTTCCCGTTTCTTTCATATCTGATCATATTATCTTTAAATATTCTTTCAAGCCTGTCTGCTTCTTTATGAGTAGATGCCTCATAATTGTTTACATTATCTGTAGATGCAACAATCAGAGGATTATAGATTAGATCCATGATATATGCCTGCATAGACATATTTCTTTGTTTTGCTTTGTCTCGTAAAGGACCTTTTAAACCCTTGGGAATTTTAATTTCTATACGATCATAAGCTTCTTTCAAATATTCTTGAAGATATTTTTTTTGATCGAATTCGCCATTTTCATCTTTAAATTCATCACTTACTTTTGACCATCCAGCTTTATCATACTGTAAGACAGGTTTTTCACGCATAACATATCGACGAGAACCACTATAATGAAATTTTTCTGTATCTTTTTTCGGATTATTTTTCGTAAAATTATCGTTGTCTTTTTTACCCATAATACATACTTACCCCTTGTTCCTTAATATCTATCTCAACTTTATCACATTATACGTAAATTGTCAAATTTTTCCAAATACACATTTTTACTTATTTGTTTTTCAAACATGCTTAATTTTTTCACATATATTTATATAAGATAATTTTCAAAAACCGAAAGGATGCGTTAAAATGTTTTTTTCAAAAAAAATCATTACTGTGCTTCTGCTGTCTTGCATAAGCAATAATATATTATTTACTGAACCAGAACAAATAAGTAATACAAGTGAACAACCAACCACAGAACAAGTTTCTGGTGCTACAGAAACTGATGCAAACAGAATTTATAACTCAACCACTTCAATTTATATTATTCAGGGGACAGATGAAATTGATAGTATTATAGAAAAAATCAATTCATTAAAAACTTCACAATCTCCACAAGTTTTAGAAATACAGCAAACAAGATATAGATATAATGCTCTTACGATGGCGCAAAAAGCCAGAGTAACAAATGAAAATTTACTTTACGAGCTTGAACAAACAGCACATATAACTTATGACTATAATCAAATATACGCAAATTACGGGACTAATACAGATGATTTATCCGATAGCATGTCAAAAGGGACGTCTTACACATTCGAATTAAAGAAAGACACTTCAATATCTATTTCGATCAAATATACAATGGATAATAACATGGACGGAATCATGGATACTCCAGTCATCAGTTTGAAAACGCCTGACAACAATATTTTGCAATTATCTACAGAAAATACAGAATTACATGATGCAAATATGAACATAAAGCTTACTTGGGCAGATGGATTTTCACAGATGGATATTGCTAGTGGTCAGGAAGGAAAATGGACGATTTTAACAAGCGAACCGGTTGTTTTTATGCAAATGGATTACGCTGGAAGTAAACAGGATATTGCAGAAATACCAGAAGTTGATATTCCGGAAACCGGAACTGAAACAGATGTTCATAGCAAAACAACCACATCCGCTATGTTTAATCTGATTACACGAATAATAATCATGATAATTGTCGTTGTTATGTTAATTATACTGCCGAAGATTATCGCAAAACAAAAAAATGGTAAAAAGAATAATATTAACCAAAAACAAATTTCACCAAAAGAAGAATCTGCGGAAGATATATTAAAGGAACTTCAGGCAATTATAAATACCGAAGATTTTTCTGATAAAACAACAAATAATAATGAAGATATACAAGAAAATCCTAAAAAAGAAATATCATTTTCTCAGGAAGAAATAAACGACGCTGTTGATAATGGTGGAGACGATTCCGGAATTTTGTTTTGGACAGGAGAAGGGAACCCGACAGATCCAAAAAATATTCCAGATGATCCGCATGTTGCGTCTGAACAGGAAAAAACAGATTATGGATTTGACGACGATTTCTTTGATTTTTAAGATAACCGGCGAAAGCTTCCAGTTACACTAAAAAGCCGGACATCTGGCGATAGATGTCCGGCAATATATAAACAGCCATATCTTGGGGAGGGGAAACAAGTTTTTGTTTGTTGGCTGTATATATCTATGCAGATTTATTTGTCGTATTTGCCGATGCGTTTTTACGGTTATACTCTTCCCATCGCATTGCATCTGAAAATTGTTTGTTAGCAATAATCATCTCGAACTGATTCATATTTGTCTGAATCGCATGAATCATGCCATTGAAGTCTTTTGTTGTCATATAAAATGTTCTTGGCTCAACGTCCTGTGCCTGACTCTTAATTACATTCAAAGTCTTATCTTCTCTCTCAATAACCGGTGCATAATAATTTTCAATGATAATTTTATAAGGATATTGGTCAGAAGGGCTACACATAATGCCGATCTCATAAACAAATGTTTTAGGATATTTCTTTCCATCTTCCGCAATATATTCATATTTTTGCGGTTTCGACTTAAGAGGTCGCATTTCTGGTTTCAGAATTGTGATGGTTTCTGTTGATGCTGCAGGCTTTACATTTTCAAGTTTACCCTCACTCATAAGCTTGCTTGCTTCGGCAATCGCATCCATTTGAATTTTATTCTTTGGATACTTTTCCAAATTACTCTTTAAAAATTGGTAGTGCTGATTGAGCATTTCCTTACCCTTAATAGGATCCTCAGAAAGAACTTCAGCCGGTGATTTGCCCTTCATTTTCCCAGTTGTAAATCTACATGTATATGCTGGGCTTGCGTTTTCTGTTGATTCGGTTGAACTTCCGGATAAATGGAGCTCATAATCATAAATCTTTGTATTTGCATATTTTGTCCGTTCTACAATGTCAGCAATGTCATCAGGCTTAATATTTGCCTCTACAAAGAAAGCTGGATATTTAGTCTTATCAATATACGTAAACTTAAATCTTGAAAAGGCTCCATAATTGGTATAAGGTGACTCGCCTTTATCTGCGTTTGCCCGATATAAAAGAGACTCAACATTAAGTACACGCTTTTTTGTATTAAAATATGTCCGTAAATCAACCGGATATTGACAAACTGTTTTTTCGTTTTCGCTCATTTAACAACTCCTCCAATCGTTTTTTTTCTTCTATATATAATATATCACATATTACGTAAAATGTAAACTTAATGTTCCATTTTTTGTTCCACTTTTTGTTCCACTTTTTGTTCCATTTTATGTATCATTTTTTTGTGTTGTTTTTATCTAATATTTAGTAGAACACTCCCACCTCTGCAGGTGAATTCCACCATACCGGTATGATACAGCTGTCTCCTGATCCGGCTTGAAAATCAGATAGTTATTTACGAAATTCCACTCTTTCATATTTTGTATAATTTCAACAAGGAAGTTTTGCACTGCGAAACTTTACTGTGAAATATTACATACCGGGGAGGAAACATGTACTTTTACTAATAACCGTGCGCATTCTTGATTTTAAGCCATTTTTTCAATACAATATAAGTATCAAAGCAACCAGTATGATCAAGTTCGTGAACGTATCATGGAGGAGCCTATGATTCCAGATATTAGTATGACAAAGGTAGCAAAATTATATAAAGCTGAAAAGGACGCTACGATTGTGGCAGAAAAGGCAAAATACGCAAAAGTGAAGGCAGAAAACGCAAAGTTACGGGCACAGTTAACAGCTTTTACGAATGCTTAAAAAGACAAAGCTTCATCGTGGTTACGGTGGGATTTTATTTTTATCAGGTACGCCAATAGGCGTACATAACAAAAAGCGCAGAGAAATAACCTCTGCGCTCTAAGTTTATGCAATGCATGACCAATATCCCGGTCTTGATGATCGGTATCGGTCTTTAATCTGCAATGTCTGGCGGATTTTTTCCTGCCAGTGAGAATTGTTTTGGCATTTTGCATGTCCGTCAACCTCACCATAAATATAGCCTAAAGGAAGCTCTCCTTTTCCAGTCATTACATTATAAAGGACATCATCCCACGTTGCATCTTGTGAATCACGAATATCAATTCCCTTATTTATTGGAATCTGATAATTGACTATATAATTTGCAATATTCTTTGCAATCACCATCAAAAATTCATGATTCATCGGGACGAAATTCCTGTTTGCATAAGAATTTCCTGAAGACATAACATTATGCTGTTGTTTCACAATGATCTGCTCCAAATTTCCCGGTTTTACAATATCTGCAAGCATGGAATGGAACTGCCCGTTCCGTCTGACATCCCCCATCAGGATTGCCATTTTTGAATGATTTTTCATTGCTGAATAATATTTCATAACAACTTTATTTAAAGTTGCCATAAATTCATTCCACGGCATTTGACCGAGATCACTCTTTGATAAGATCCCTGTAGGATCCGGATACATGTTTCCTGCATATGGGATGTTTATTTCTTTCCCATACGGCGGATGCATGAATACCATATCGCAATCCCGAAATTCATCAGGGACATCATCCGTAACAGCATTTGTAACAAGAATGTTGTTACGAACCGGATTAGGGTTTAAATCTGCTCCTATATAAGCAACCTCCATATCGCGGGCAACATCAGATCCGGTGCCGCCGCCTGCAAATAGCTCCCCAAACTTTGACACTCGATATTTCCATATCAAGAATGCCTGTATCCAGCCAGAGCAGTTACCTCTATACCGGTTATTTCCCCAATCATTTCCCCTATCCGGGAAACTGAGGATTGTCTGGTCTGCCGCCTGCAGACGTTTAATTATTTCATTTTTTTTCATAATGTTTTTTCCTCCTTAAAATACAATAATGTATTTATAAATGAGAAAAATTCAGCAAACAAAAAAAGGCACCATAAAGAAAGATGCCTTTTTTCTAATTATTTCTTTTTTTCGTGAAGCAAAAACAGTAACGCTGCAACAAACATTAAAACAGATATAATTGCAGTAACAAAAGATGGAACAATTTGCTTAACCTTTAATACAAACAAAACCACAATGCAGACCAGAAGAACCGCCGCAATGATTGCAGCCTGCTTGATTGAAATATTGTTATTGTCATAATCCTGCAGTCTTTGATCTTCACCTTTATCTTCTTCCATTAATCCCATTTTTACCTGCCTCCTTTTTTCTTTTTATATGTAGGCTTCCCTTTTTTATATTTACTACTTCCAGAAGCCTTACTATACTCTGATTTTACAAAATCAATCTTCTTAGCTTTCTTGTCAAATAAAAGTTTTTGATCCCAATCATTATCGCCTTTTTTACACTTAACAATCACTTCTTCCCCTTCGAAAAGATGAATTAAATCATCGTCTGTGAGTGTAGCACCACATATAAAGCGCATTCCGCTTAAATCACCTGATTCACACGCAAACTCAAGGTTATTTGCAAGAAGTGTTTTTCCGCACAAAGGACAAGATGTAAGTGCTTTCTTTGGATCCGCATCAAACTCTGCTTCATTGGTTGTAAAATTATATTTAATTTTCTGATCCCATGATACCAGAGAAAATGTCAGATGTTTCTTCACAATGCCGCCACGCCAAAGCGTCAAAGCGTCATCCACATCAAAGTCTGCCCCTCTAAAAGTCTTCCACATCTTCAAGTTGCAGCCGCTTCCATCCTTTTTATACCCACGACAAAAATATCCCTTTTCAACCTCAACAATATCTTTCCCGCAGGAAGGACATATTCCGACCGTCTTTGCTGCTGATCTTGTTGATTCAAACGGTGTCATAGGGGCACGTTTTATATCTTCAAACACGCGTCTTACATGTTCCTTTGTTTCTTTCTCGAAGTCTTCAAGAGACTTTGTGCCAAGGCGAACATTTTCAAGCTTTTCTTCCATTTCACCGGTCATATCAACTTTACATATATCACAAGGACCGAGATTTTTGATAATTTTAATTCCAACATCTGTAGGAACAATTACCGTAAGCTTACCTTCTCTTTTCTCAGCCAGATATTTATCAGTTTTAATTAACTGTTGGATAATAGGAGATCTTGTTGCCGGTGTTCCGATTTTAAGCGGTTTTCCATGTATTCTTTTCAATGCCTTATTTTCAAGATACTTTGCCGGATTCTCGCAAACAGCAATCAAATCTGGAGACGTAAAACGTTTTGGACATTTTGATGTTTTTTCAGAAATTGTAAAATCTCTTACACCTAAATGATCCCCAATAGTATGTTTAGGAATTTCTACGTCTGTAAATGTTGTTCCGTATATATCAGAATATCCCTTATCTATTAACCGCTTTCCGTTGCTAATAAAATAATTATCCCCTATTTTAGTAACCAGCTTTGTTTTCATCTGGACAACCGGCTGTAAAAACATGGAAATAAACCGCCTGCATACAATTTTATAAATTGCAATTTCATCATCTGACAATGTAGAAAAATCCGGTATGTTTGTAGTAGGTCTTAAAGCAGAATGTCCGGATTCTTCAAGCTTCGAATCATTGATCCACTTTTTTGTTCTTTTTACGCGTTCAAGGTCTGCTCTCGAAATAGTTTTTACATACGGTGAAAATTCCGGGATCTTATTCATAACCGATAAGATACCAAAAAAGTCCTCATTGCTTGATAAATATTCACAATCTGTTCGAGGATAAGACAGCAGATGCTTTTCATACAAATTCTGAAGGACAGCCAGCGTAAGTGAATCATTATACCCTTGCTTACCGGCTTCAATCTGTAACGTAGCAAGTTTAAACTGTTTTGGAGCATATAATTTAGTCTGCTTTTCCTCATACGACACAATTTCGGCGTCTTTGGTAAGCTCCGAGATTAAATCTTCCGCTTCTTTTTTTGTATCAAACCATACAATGCCAAGATCTTCGTCTGTTTTTTTCTCTTCTGATTCTTCTTCAGCCTTTTCTTCCGGCTCATCTTTCGGGATAAAGTATGTTCCATCAAAGCCCTCTTCGTAAACAGCTTTTACTCCATATACCGTTTTCGGTTTAAAATTTGCAATTTCTTCTTCTCGCTTACACACAATATATAAAATAACCGTTTTTACACGTCCACAAGCTACACGTGCATTCATTTTAAGAGATGCTGCGCGGCTTATATTGATGCCAAATTCATAATCAAGATGTTGTCTCGCATAACCCGCTTTTGTAAGATTTATAAGCATAGTATCTTTGTCATCATCCCGAAGATGTACAAGTGCATCAATAACATGACTTTCTGTAAGATCATTTGTCCAGAATCTTTTTACCGGAAGTCTATTTTTTATTTCATGCAAAACTTCTTTTACAAGAAGCTGCCCTTCCTGATCAGGGTCTCCGGCGTTTATTATAAAATCATAATTGCCCGAATTCACTTCTTTTTTTACAATTTCAAAACGTTCTTTTGAGGTTAAAAATTTTCCCTCTTTTTTTTCTGAAATGACAGTATATTTCCATCCGTCTCGTTCATCCGGAAAATAAGGAATATTATCCCAATTCCACTGTTTCATTTCTTCGTCGAGTTCATCCGGATTTTTTAAGCGAAGCACATGTCCTCGTAAAGACACAAAAGTAATAGAATAAGGAATAGACGATTTATTATCCTCATATACTTCTTGTATCTGTCTCATCAGATCCGGTTTTTCCGCAATAAGCAAAGATTTCACAAAATCACCCTTTCTAAAGAAAAATGCTTATCCTTCTAAAATGTTAATTGCAATATAATCATCATAAAAAACAATAACGACTTCATCTTGATTTTCCGATTTAACCAGTTTTGTGGCTACCGGATAGATGATTCTCTTTTTTCGTTTTCCGATTGGTGTAATTGCCAGTGAATGATCATTTATATAATCAATTAGTACAGGAGCTAAAGAAACTCTTTTCAGCAGCATACGAATTGCAAGAAAATTTTCAAACTCCGGGTTATTATCTGCAATATCCCAGAGAATCAGGTGAAATTTTCTTTTATATATAGCCGTCTGAACATTCCAAAATATAATTGTGCATAAAATTGGAAATATAAAATACATCAAAATCACGAAATTAAAATTCTGGTACAGTTTTATATCAAATACATGACGTTTACTTGCACTTACGATCATCGGTACAAAAAGCATTACCGTGTAATACGCAATAAGTATCTTCACGATAGACATATTTCTTTCTTGTCTAAAGGTGTTTATATCTTTTTCTACATATTCAGATATGACGGAATCATATCTGCGGAAAGCGTCTGCAGTTGTTTCGTCTCTAAAAACTATTTTTCTATTTACGTTCAAATTTTCCATTTTTTTCACTCTCCTCCCACAATCACAAGCATATAATCCGCATCATAAAACTGAATTTGTTCCAAATATTTGATAAACGGCAAGCAATTTAACGGTTCCGAATCTTTGAATTTATCATATTCGGTCCATCTTTCAAATATTTTTGTTAAAGCAGAATGTCTTGACTTCACATATACATTTTTCCATTTCTGTTTATGATACAAAATTGGATAGAGATTATAAGAAATTTCTTTACTATCAACAATTTTTCTATGAACATAGCTGTAGGACCAGTCCATTACAATTTGATCATATTCACTAACAGAATCAGATTGTATGAGCAATATACCATTCTTCGAATCGTTCAATAATTCCACCGCTCGCGTTAATGTTGCTGTTGATGTATGTAACATAACTAATTTGTCCCCTTTTTGTTTTGATATTTTGCATCTGACATGTGTAATTCTTCATTGATTGATTGCTTAACCGTTATCATTCGGCTTACTGTATTGTAAGACTTTTGCATCATTTCGGAATATTTCTCCAATATTTTCTTTTTTGCAATCGCTTCATCAATTTCAAACTTGCCAGCACCTTTTTTTCTTAAAGAACGCGTTTTTATATCCGCAAGCATTGAAGCATTACTAAGAAAAACATAGCTGTTTGTAAAAAAAGCCAAAAGCAATGATGATTGTTCAAGTTCCTGAACCGTTTCAATCTTCTGCGGGATATCTACGGAGAAATTACAATACAAATATTCCAGAAGAGCTGCTGGCTCAAGTTGTAATATTTCAGATATTCCATCTTTCATATTTTTATAATTCCTCCCTTATTCCTTCACATGCTGATCATGTTCCTTATAAAGATCAATTAACTTATCAGCATATCCATGTTTATTGCAAAACGAAGCTATCTCACTGGCACGTTTGAACAGTTCTGGATTATTTAACATTTCTTCCACGTATTTGTTTGCTCCTGCCTGCTTTACACCAATTAAGTTACCGCTTCCACGTTGCCTCAAATCAGCTTCAGCAATTTTAAATCCGTCTGTTGTTTCGACCATAACTTTTAAGCGGTCGTTATTTGCCTCATCGGATCGGAGAATACAGTATGAAGGAAGGCTGCTCCGTCCAACTCGTCCGCGAAGCTGATGCAGGGATGCAAGACCAAATCTTTCTGCCTGCTCGATTACCATAACTGTTGCGTTTGGAACATTTACACCAACCTCAATTACCGTAGTTGACATTAATATATGAATCTCATTGTTTTTGAACCGATTCACAACGGATTCCACTTCCTGTTTATCCATTTTACCGTGAACTACACCTATTTTTATACCTTTCGGTTCAAAATAGGATTGGTATTCTTTATACATGGTTTCAATGGATATAAGTTCCGATTTATCATTGTCGTCAATCGCCGGGCACACTACATAGCATTGATGATTCATACGAATCTGTTTTTCCATAAACGGAAATGTATTCGTATGCGTTAACTGCGTTGCAGTCTGAATAGGAATACGCCCCTTCGGTCTTGACTTAATGATCATAATTTCTTTTTTGTTTCCATACATAATCGTTGCCAGAGTCCTTGGAATTGGTGTTGCGGACATAGATAAACTATGAACACCTGCCTGAGCCTTCGCTTCAAGTTGTTCCTTCTGATCAACTCCAAATAAATGTTCTTCGTCTGTTACAACTAATCCAAGATTACCATATTCAACAGACGGACTTAAACAACTATGGGTTCCAATAATAAATGAAATCTCCCCCGATTTAATTTTCGCAAATATTTCTTTTTTTTCTTTTGCTTTCATTCCTGAATGAAGAAAGCAGCTCTTAATTCCAAGTTTTTCTGCATATCCAGAAAGCTCTGCATAATGTTGTTTTGCCAGAACTTCTCTTGGAGCCATCAACACAGACTGATACCCGTTTTCATACGCCGTAATCATCATTAATGCAGCAACGATTGTTTTGCCGCATCCTACATCACCCTGAACAAGAATATTATTTCTTTTTCCAGCAACAGAATTATCAATCATTGCCTTGATGGTTGAATTCTGATCTTCTGTTAATTCAAAAGGTAACGTTTTTTCAAATTGTTGCATTAGAGAAGTCTTTTCAAAATGTATATTAGTTGAATTGTCATCGCAATTTTCGCCCAAACGAAAAGATATGGCAAAATACAAAAGGTCGTTAAGTAAAAGTCTCTCTTTTCCGACAGTAATATCAGTTAACGTCTGAGGATTGTGGACCATTTTCAGTGAATCCTTATAACTCGGAATCTGATATTTGCTCATTACTTCCCAAGATAACGGCTCCTCTGCATATTCAACCGCCATATCAACAATCTTATCGCGCATTTCATCCGATACAGATTTTATATTTGAATATATTGCATCAATTTTCGGTATGAACGATGTAGCCACATACAGATGCTCTGGATTTGAAATAGAACATCCAAATTTAGGATGTATATCAATTTTTCCGCAAACAACTACCTCTTTACTGATATACTTACCATATAATTCAGCATATCTATCTACCTGTGTAAACCACATAACCGTCAGTTTTTTCCCATCACTATTCTCAATTTTTCCAACAAGATACCATCTTGAGCCAAATTTTTTATTTAAAGATAAAAGGCGACCATATACAGCAGCAAATTCGCCGTCAACAAGATCACAGATATATTTTGGATTTCTATAATCCCTGTAAACTCTCGGTACGAACATCGCCATATCATTAACGGTATATAATTTTTTCTTTGCCAGCGCATTTACAGTTCGTGACTGCAAACCAAGTTCTTTTAATTCCATTTTTTTAAACCTCAATCTTCGTAATGCCATACGTATTGATAATATCCGTTAAATCATCATGTTCCGCACACGCAAGTAATACCAGATCATAGTCATCTTTGTGATTAACAATAAGTTCAACAAACTGACGAAATGATTCCTTATCTAAAATAGACAGCTCATCCATCATAATAACCTTAAAGCCGGTCAGGGCATTCAACATATCTAATACCAAAAACAGCATATAAGCTTTTTCACCACCGCTTAAAGCAGCATACTCTTTAAAAATGCCGCTTCCATCCGTGTCCATAAGCATCGTAACACCATTCTTAACCTCAAATTTAATTTGAAGTCCATCTTTCAGTAAGGATGCTTTTTCATTACATTTGTCAGCAAACACCGAGATGTAATACTTTGTAATATTGTTTTTGATTACGCCTTTTGGTGCAAAAGTGGATACGAGGAACTCATAGTCATCGCAATCTTTCTTTGTTTCATCATATTCTTTCTTTAATGTTTCACTTTTTTCAAATTCTAATGCCTGATTATATTTGCGGAGCACGTCATTGAGACGACCAGCAATTTCTGAAATATCATCCACAGTTCCGGGATCTTCAGGAAGTTGCGGCAATGTATCCTCAAGTTTTTTTATAGTTTCCTTTAATTCATTTACTCTGCTGATTGTCTGATAATCTGCATCAATTTTTTTGATTTCATTTTTTATTGATGCAATTACAGTTTCCTGATCCTCAACAAGTTTTTTTGTCATGGATATCGTGTCCTTGTTTTTCTTAATAGACGATTCCAATTCACCTGTCACCGGACTTTTATCCACGGTACATTTTAATTTTTCTGACAGTGGGCATACCGGTTGCATAATAGTTTCCAAAGCTTTTTCCAAAGCTTTATTGTTTTCACAAGTAGAATAATATACCTGTTTCAACTCATTTAACTTTTGTTCAGCAACCAACTCTGCATCAATCTTTTTTTGCCTGATTCCATTTTCAATAACAGGAATATCAATTTCGTCAAGCATTTTCTTGTATGACATAATTTGCGATTCCTGTTGTTTTTTTAATGCAAACAGCTTGTCATACTCTGCTTTTTTCTTTGCCTTTGTAATGTTTTCAGACTGTGATTTTTGTATCTCATTATATTCCGCCTTATATTCATTGCTACTCTTTCCCGGATTCACAACTTCCGAAAATTTGTTTACGACAGGTTTTAAATCTGCTATTTTTTTTCTCAATTTTTTTCGGTTTTCGAAACACATGTTATAAAAGTCGTCAAGTTCCGATGTTCCGAATTCCAAATCCGGTAGATTAAGGTCAATGAGTAATTTTGCACTTTCACCAACTTCAGGTATATACGCAAGAATTTTTTCTTTTGTGAGTGTTCTTGGAATATAAGATAAAAGCAGATTTCCAAATTCCTGTGATGAAAGTCCCGCCAACACTTCAGATGAAGTTGCAATATTCATGGTTCCCTGTGCAACGCCGGATACAGCCTGAATAGAATTATCAAGATCCTGCTTTTTTACCGCTTTTGAATTCATGTAGTATTTTGCCGGTTTGTTGTTAAAGTCCTGTCGGATGTAAGTCACTCCATTTTTCAATGTAAATCCTACTGCAGTTGTGCTTTCCAATTCATGGATCATTTTCCCTGTAGGCTTTCTGCCGGTAATGCCATATCTGACAGCGTTCATGAAAGATGTCTTCCCAGTACCGTTTTTCTGGCATAAAGCAAAACATTTTCCGTCTAATTTATATTCATGCTGTCCCTTCAATCCCTGAAAGTTTAATATTTTAAGATCACGTATTTCCATAATCGTCTCCCCATTTTATTTTGTTCTTAAATATAATATATCACATATTACGTAAAATGTAAACTAAACCTTTAAAATCTTGCAAAATATCTATTTCTTACCACAAAATTAGCGGAATATCAATTTTAGCGGCATATTTCTTCCTGCTACATTGTTTTTCACCAAAATATACGATATAATAGCTACATACAGATTAAGGCATACCGTATAGTGAACTATATGCCTTTCCAAGTGATAGGTGATGACGCACCCGCATCCTGTACTGCGACCTGTCAGAAATGAACCGGTCAGTTGATACGCCCGGCATGTACCATAGATTCTCTGTCTTTAGACATATGGGGCATCAACTATATATAAAAGAAATGAGGTAAAAAAATTATTATGAAGAATATTGATAAAATAAAACAAAACTTTATTGATGCTATAAAATGCATGACTGTTGACCAGTACAATGAGCTGAATGCCGTATTATGCGAAGAATGTCATTATAACCAGAAACTGGATTTTTTACAAAAGGTAACTTTTACATGCGATGATTGTAAAACAATATATGGGGATTGTAGTCACAATGATGCAGACGACGTTAATGAATGTGACGAGAGATTTGAAAAATATATGAACTCGGATACAGATAAGTAACCAATTTAGCATAAAAAAAGCGTGTGTTATTACTCACACGCTTCTCTTATTTTTATTTCCATTTCTTTTATCGACATGGTATGGTCGATTGATTCTCCTCTCCAAGTACCATTTGTTCCATTGATACCATTTCTGAATTTTATCCCAATATTTCCGGGTACGGATATCCAGTTATGAAGATTAACCGAATAATCATCTAATAAAACAGATGGCTGTTCAGATGGAATATAATCCGCCTTGTTTTGACCATAAGGTACGAACACCGAGGAAATACCGGGAAGATATTTTTCTAACCACTTTCTTTTCTCATCTGCTGCTGCATTTCCGTATACCGCGCTTAATACGCAGCATTCAATTTCTTTGTTCTTCATCAGTTTTTTTACTGCGGCAATCAAATTTGATTGTGGTTTCCTAGAAAGAAAAAATCCTTTTTTCTTCGTATCCTCCGTCGTGGCATTACTATCCCATTTTGCAAGCGTCCCATCCATGTCAATATAAATTATTTTTTTCATGATCTACCTCCCATAAAATTCAATTTGATATTTTTTTATGGGATGAAAAATGCAATCAAAAAAAATGGCTATTTTTTCAAATGTTGCTTTATGTGATGGGCAGTTTACTTCTGATCATTTGCTGTTATTTGATTCCAAAGACTAATAAGAGTATCTTGGTCATCTGTATTATTTTTTGTAAATATATCATAAATAGAACCAGATCCATCAGCATCACTATTTATTTCAGATAAACTCTTTACTTCATCTTCTGTAAACCCAGAAATTGATTTAACCGGGTTGTTATTGAGATCATAATTTCTTTCTAATCCTTTTAATATCCATCCTGTGACATTCTTTATAGGAGTCTTTTGGCTTTTCATAAGCCTGTACACTTTTTCTATCCTTTCAAAATTAAAATGCGCTGCTTTTATAATAGCAATTTTGTCTTTTGCAGGTAATTTTTCATCTATAATTTCTTCCAATCGCCTAATTTCTTCCACACAAGGAGTTACGTCTTCATAGAATTTATCACTTACCGGCGGCTTGTAATCTTTGTTTTTGGATATCTTAAATATAATTTCGCTTACTTTTCCTCCAAGTCCGCTTCTTGTATAGTCAAATTCAAAATATAAATCAGTCTTTTCGTTAATTTCTTTTTGTGCCTTAGTGATTACCTTTTTTACTTCTGACCACTCATATTTCCATGAGGATTTTTTCAACTTTGGCAAATTCGATATTGTCTCCACTAATTCATCCGGAGTCAGATTCTTTTTTCTTGCGTAAGGACTTATGTTTTTATCGCTTATATCAACAAGTCCAATCATTAACATAAAATTTGAAAGATTATATTTAACAAGAAAATGTTCTACATTTTTATTTATATGGTATAATTCTTTTCTTAGGATCTCATAAATTCGATATGTAGAGTTGTTTCGCTCATTTTTGAATCCGAGCAAAACAGGAATGCTCATAGTTGTAAAATTGTTATCAAGCTGTAAAATATGATTTTTTACAGTCTCCGAAAAGGTTAATGTAAAAACACCTTTATCATATTTTGCTTTGGGAATAATAGCTCCAACTTCGAAAGTGTCTGTTTCAGGATCATCTATAATATATATGTTCTGAACAATCCTCTCCGCTAGGACACGCAGCTGTTCGTATTTATAAGTCTGATTTTTAATGCCTAATTTTTCACATAATTCTTTTGTTGTAAAACTTACTTCATAATCTTTGTTAAAGTTATGCTGCAGACGCGTAAGACCTAACGCAAGAAGCTTAGACTCCATTGTGCTTGCATGATATCGAATAGATATAAAAGAATTACTACGAGTTAAAGATAATTCATTGCTATACTCAATACTTGCTATTTTTTTTGAATCATTTTCAGAAATGATTTCGAATTCCTTTTCATTTTGCTTTGCGTTCATTATATAAAATCTCCTTATTGTAAATTATATATATTTAATATCATATTTTAAGTTCAACGTCAAGAAAAAGCTACGGCTTTTACCCGAACTATATATGAATTAAACCCTAACTTCAAAAAGTTCTGGAGTTTTCCGTAGTTGCGTACTACAAAAAGTTCCGGAGTTTTCCGTAGTCTCATACTAAAAAAAGCTCTGGCGTTTCCCGTAGTCATATATTCCATAAAGTTCTGGAGTTTCCCGTAGTCATATATTCCATAAAGTTCTGGAGTTTTCCGTAGTCATATATTCCATAAAGTTCAGGAGTTTCCCGTAGTATATGTAGATTATTCAGAATAAGAAAATCTTTCTGCCTAATCCCTTGCCATTTTTACAAACAAATAGCTGTTCAGCTAAGTTTACATGTTTTTATTGAACGAAACCAGCTTTAATTTTCTAATGCTTTTATATTTTATTTGGTAATTTGTTTTATATACGAATTTTTCCTGAAGTTCAAATACAGATAACTACGATTATTTCTATAACTTTTTATATATTTGCGAACTACTCGGATACAAGTAACCGGGAATTTCCGCTCGATTACTTAAAGTTTATGATTTATTCGTAGTTTGTATTGTGTAAGTTTATAAAATTTATGATAACCGCTCTACATTCAAACTACGAATATTTCCCGAACTTTCATCATAAATACGGAAGTTCTGTAGTTATTCGTATTATAAAAGTAGTAAAGTTCAGGAAATTATCGTAGTTTTTTATAAAGTTATAGATTTTTTCGTAGTTTTTTTACTAGAGCTAATCAATATTAGGCATTTCTTTAATAGACCTCAGATTTTAAGTTATAGTATATTTGATAAAGTTCAGGAAATTATCGTAGTCAAATCCAAAAGTTATAGTAATTGTCGTAGTTTTTTTGCTTACACAACTATGAAATTATCCCGAACTTTGACAAAATGTATGAAGTTCAAGGAAAAATCGTAGCATTTTTCGTTAAAAACTGTGATTATTATATCAGTCTTTTTATATACTACGGCTATTTCCAGAACTTACTACGGTTGTTTCTTGAACTTACTACGGCTATTTCCAGAACTTTTATTTTAATCATTATTTATAACTACGGTTAATTCCCGAACTTACTACGATTATTCCCCGAACTTACTACGGCTATTTCCCGAACTTACTACGGCTATTCCTCGAACTTACTACGATTATTCCCAGAACTTTAACGAAAAAGCCTTTATTTATATAGGTTTAGGGATTCTAAAGAAACAAAATAAAAAAATGTATTGTTGTTATATGAAATGTAAATATGTTGATGTAGTAAAAATTTCATTTTTACTACTGATTGATACAAACCACTACTACTGCTATTTCATTACATTATATCCCTGAACATTTGAGATTGCAATTTTATAATTACAAAAATCTACACAAATATATACAGACCATTGGAAGTATGGAATAATAAATAAAGGAGGACATGAGTATGTCTATGTTAAAAAAGCAGATTGAAAATCTGCACTTAAAAAATTTAAAAGTAGGATCGACAGAAGAAATCAATAATTGGTTCCGAAAATCCTATAATGGGGATTATGAGGTAAAAAATTTGGACAAAGCTGCTGCAGTTATTAGCAGCCATTCAAAAAAATTACCAATATTGATCATTGGGGACTATGATGTAGATGGCATCATGTCCTCAGCCATACTTTTTCAAGTATTAAAATGTTTAGCTTTCGAAAAGGTTATGGTTCGATTGCCACATCGTTTTTCGGAAGGCTTCGGCTTCAAAAAAACAATGCTTGATGAAATAAAAGAACCGGAGAAAACACTGGTTATCACGGTAGATAATGGCATTGCCGCATTGGATGCAGTTGATTATGCAAAGTCTATCGGTTGTACGGTGATTGTAACGGATCATCATGAGCCAGTGAAAGAAAACGGGGAGATTAAACTTCCAGCAGCAGACGTAATCGTTGATCCACATGTATATGGTGATGACTTCAACGATTATTGCGGGGCAGGACTTGCCTATAAGCTTGCTGAAGTTTTGATTTCTGATCGCGCAAAGTCACTGCTCTCTCTCGCAGCTATTGCTACGATAGCAGATGTTATGCCTTTACGTGAAGAAAACTTTGTTATAGTTAGAAATGGCTTAAAGTATTTATCAGCAGGATATACTACTTTAGGTCTGAAAGCCTTAATGAAGTTTTTGAATCTTGAAGGCGAAATATCATCATCAGACATCGGATTCAAGATTGGTCCGTGTCTGAATGCGCCGGGAAGACTGATTGACGATGGAGCGGTACTATCCTTGAAGATGGTACTTGCACCAGATAAAGACCTAGCAGAGAATCTCGCAAAAAAGCTCATTGAACTTAATGAAGAAAGAAAATCATTAGTTGATGATGCTTTAAGCAGAGTTCCTGAATTCGAGGGGAAATTTCCCGTCATCGTCAATATTCCTGATGTCTGTGAGGGCATTGTGGGTATTATTGCAGGAAAATTAGAAGAAGCATATGGAGGTCCGGCATTAGTATTCACAAATGCTGGAACCGAGGAATTAAAGGGGTCTGGGAGAAGTCCTGAAAGCCTTAATCTTAAACAGCTTTTAGACCTTCATCCAGAATTGTTTGTTAAATATGGCGGTCATGCCGGAGCTGCAGGATTTACCATTAAGACAAGCAACTTTAATGATTTAAAAATCGCGTTGCAAAATAACTTAAAGGACTTTAAGCCGGATGTAACGCAGCTTGAAGCAGATGTGGAAATCTCCGAGGATGAACTTGAAGAAGCACTTGAAATAGAAAAAATGTTTCAGCCTTCAGGTGAAGGAAATCCCCCTGCTCTGTTCAAAATCAAGGATGTTAATATACTTCCAAATTATGGAAAATATAAACATCTGATGGGCAAAGACGGCATTAAACTTTATGCTGAAAAATTCACTTGTATTGGTTTTGGAATACGTGACGATGTTCCCGTTGAACAGCCGACAAAAGTAGAATTGCTTGCGACTCTTTCCGAAAACAGATTTAACGGAAAGGTAACACCGCAAGCGGAAGCAAAAAATATAAAAGTTTTGGAATCTATAGATCTTCATATAGAAACCAATAACTTCATTGATGCATTTGCCCGTAACGGGTTATTTTAATAAAGATAAAAAAATGACTGACTAGATGGTTATCTGGTCAGTTTTTTTGTGTAATTTTATTATCTAAAAAATAACACAATACAAGGACGTAATTACACAATGATACTATACAATGTCAAAATAACATAGTCTTTAATGTTTTATTGTATTGCATTATTATAGCGTTACATTATAGAGTTATATTATAGCACTACATTATAGCGTTATATAAAAATCCATAATAGCTTATAAACATGATGTTATATCACAACATTAAAATCAGAAAATTTGTGTTACAACATAACGTTACAATTTTACACAATTAACAGAGCCTAAAAATGTGTAATATAATGACATTATGGTAAGACAGCTTTATAATAACACATCGGTACAACGTCTTAATATATCGTCTCTTGCTGATGCTTTGCTGATGTGTAATATAATAATACCGCGATTGCTTATAAAAAACTTATCTGGACATACATGCATTATAGCTTTAAAATTGGTAAAAATTACGACGTAACACTATGAAAAATATTATATGAAAACGCTATAAGCTGATGTTACAGTGTATCGTTCTTATGCGACATTACAATGCTATAAAATGATAGTATATATTGATTCAAAATATGTAACTGCCTATGACATATTACATAACGTTATTACATAACACATAAAATAACATAATAAAGTGACACAATAAATCTGTACATTAAAACAATGCAAAAAAGGATGATACAATAACGCTACTTAAAAGCACAATACCATATACAATAAATTGTGTTCAAATATAGCATAAATTATTGACACAAATCGCTATATGTGATAAATATAATATATAAATTCACATCAGAACAGTATATAAAACTTTGATGTTAGAAAATAATGCAAGAAAATAGCATTAAAATGGCACAGAATAATAACGTCAAACAATGATGTGAAATGAAAATATCACAAAAGGAGTTGAACGCAAATGGCAGAGGTACTAACAGTTGCAAACCAGAAGGGCGGCGTTGGAAAAACAACTACAGCATTATGTATTGCAACAGGTTTGATGAACCGCGGAAAAAAGGTTTTGTTTGTTGATGTTGATCCGCAGAGAAATTCAACACAATTTTACGGTGCAGAAACAGATGGTGTGAAAACCATGTATGATTTTTATATGGATAAATGCAGCATTAAAGAAGCAATTCAAAACACAAAAATGGGAGATATTGTTCCGTGCGATAAGTTGTTGAAAGGAATGGAAGGTTTTTTTACGAATGGAACAAATCCGTACAGAAATTTTATCCGATTAAAGAAAAGCTTGGAAGAGGTAAAAGGTGATTACGATTTTATTATCATTGATACACCTCCAAATCTTGGATATTATATGTCTACAGCGCTTATTGCTTCAGATAAAATTATTATTCCGTTTTTATCAGATCGTTTTTCAGTAGATGGATTGAGCGGTATTCTTGAGTCGATTGAGGAAGCAAAGGATATCAACCCTAATATTAAGATTGGCGGAGCGGTTGTAACCGGCGTAAGAAAAAATCAAAAGCTTGACAGGGACACGATAGAAAATTTGCCTGATGATGCAAATGCTCTGGGATTTCCATATTATCATACATATATCAGATATTCCCAGACGATTAGAAACACACAGGCGGCAGGAGAGTCGTTGTTTGAAAAAAACTCAAAATGTGCTGCGGCTCAAGATTACAATAACCTGATAGATGAAATTCTGAAAGGAGAGTAAAAAATATGGCAGAAACGAAAATGAAAAATGAAAGTTTATTTAGCGCTTTGAGAAGAGAAAAGGAACAGCTTGAAGAAACAGAAATTAGGGCAGAAACAAAATTAAATAAAACAAGCGCTGCGGAAAAAGAAGATAAAAACGCGGCAACAAATTCAATCAGCGAACTTTTTAAAAATGAAAAAGCGAAAAAAAAGAATAAACATATAAACAGAATTGCTACTCACCTTAATGATGATGAGTACAACAAGTTTGTAAAAAAATGCGATGAAATTGGACTTAGTTACAGTTCCGTTCTTCGAATACTTGCAAACTATTTTGCTGATAATGCTTAAAAAGAACCTTCGGGTTCTTTTTTTATTTAGAGCATAATACAAACTTTATAAGATAACGCTAAACAGTAACGCTATATTATCATGTTTTGTCTTAACACAATAAAATTGACAAACAATAGTATAAGAAAAATATTCATAATATAACGTTATTAAATAACGTTATATTATAGGGTTTTTGTTAAACACAAAAATATAACATACAACCGATACATAATAATTTGGCAACAAGAGAAAATTATAAAAAGTTAAGTAAAATCAAGGATAATCGGTGATACAAAAAAAATATTTATCAGATAATAACGTCTAATATTCGTGCTATTATATTGTTCAAAAAAGTAATGTCATAAACTTTATCAATAAATATTGTGTTATAAAACACATTTCAAAAACGCCTTTATATAACACTTACAGTAGGTGTTATTCAACATTGTGTGATGGGTTAAATACATGTACAACAAAATAACGTTATTATATAGCGTTAAATAATGATTCACAAAATGGATTACAAACTTACGCAATAGAGTGTGGCATAAAATAGCAAAACAATAGTACAACTTATAAAATCATGCTAATTTTTGCACATTAATTATTGTATAACGAGGAAAGGATATGTAGCAAAGTTATGGTAAAAAAAAGATTTTGTATTGTACTTACAATAATGGCTTTATGCCTGACAGGATGTTCACGAAAAAAAATAAACGATAAAACGGAAATAAAAATTGATAATAACATTGAATATGTGGAATCGTTAGATGAACTTGAAGAAAACACTTACTATGTAGTGCATGATGGGAAATATGAAAAACCGTACATAAAAAATGCGTCTTTCGACATTAAATATGATACATCTTCAACTTTAAACGAAGATGATGTGGCGTGGTACATGGAAGATTTTTCAAAAATACCAACGTTGTATAGTGGCGATTATATTGTTTATTATACATCAGAAGAATTTAATGAAAATTTTTATATTCGAAGATATGAATATCTCGGTTATACAGTCGGAATATCTAAAATGGAACGACTTGATTCGGGACGATACGCTTTTGAAATTGGAACGTATGAGACAATAAATCCGGATTCCGATGCGAACAGATTAAAAGAAGAAGGCGAAACACGCGCAATTATAGACAACATTGGAGGCGCGCAGCTACGGTCAGGAAATGTTTCCAAAGCGGGTACAATCATTGGACTAAGTAAGAATAAATCATATGCCGCAGATGTTTATATAGGAACGGAATTAAAAAGCTATATTTTAAAAGCGGATTCTATTGCTTTGAGAGCGATGGAAACGGATACAATCAAGGACTATACTTTTTTAAGGTCAAAAGTTATAAGGCTTAATTTGCCGGACTATCTAAATGATGGGTATTATGACATCAATGGTTCCGGAATCTTCCGCTACGTAAAAGGTACATCTTATACAGACAGTACAGATTTTAATGTTCCAAATATAGTTCCGGAGCAGACAGCAGATGCCGAAAATGTAAAAGACGAAACGCAGGATTTATCGCAGGATGCAAATGCAACCGTTACGGAACAGTTTACCGTAAATAAAGAAGGTACAGTTACGGTTACGGTGACTTATGGGGAATTATCCAATGTCAGCTATGATGTTGCAAATCCTACAAGCAAAGTGATAGGGAATTATTCTGTTTACACGCTTTCTGATGATGGCAATGGGCAAATGAAAATGTCGGCAAATTTAAAAGCCGGAACTTATAAACTTGAAATTTCAGGTTTATATGGAAGATCCTACAAATACGAAGTAACTCAAGCAAAATAAGTAAAGGAAGTAAGAAAGATGCCTAAGACAATTTTTGAGAAATTATTACGTATAAATGCCGATGCAGGGCTTTATGCGATTGAAAAAGAATTTGCTAAATATAAGCAAAATGAATATATTCCTTTTGCTAAAGGAACTTCATTGATTGAGGTATGTAGAAACGTGTTTCCTGATAAACAAGGAACATGGGCAAACCCTGTTTTTGTTTGTGAAGTTAGACAGATTACAACGATCGGTATAACGGAATTGACGAAAAGGGTAAAAAATTATCTTGAAAATAAAATCAATGATGGTATTTATGATATGGATATTCTGTCAATCATGGCAGGCATCATTGATGATAAAATAAGTGTTGTGTTTTTTGTCAGGATTTATGGCATTCCGGATGGACAATATTGTAATTTTGAGGATATTAACGATTTTATAAATCCAAATCAAAAAGAAACGCTTAATGCAGAAGAAAATAAATTGATTATACCGGATAAAATTATATATCAGCCGGATGAGATACTAGAACATGAGGAAAAGGTCAGATATCAGAAAAGAGCTTACGAAAATGCAACGGAAGATATGCCTTTCCTTAACTCAATAGAAAGTTATGAGCAAAAAAAGCTGCCAGAATATCGCGCTGATCAACTTCCGGTATATGATCTTTTGACAAAAGATAAACAAATTTCAACAATTCTTTCCTACGAAGATTTTATAAGTATTTTTCGACAAAGTATGCAGTATATTACATCGGTTGAATTGGATTCTTATTACAGCGTGGTCCGTGGGAAAATGGAAAAAGAAATGTTTATGGATATTATTGAAGATTATCTAAAACAAAACTTCATTCAAAAAGGGCTAATGAAACCGGAAGACTTACATGTAATGCTTGAAAAACTTGAACGTTCTTTGTTTGATCTTTATATTGTGCAGGATTTAATTGACGATCCGGATATCACAGATATAAAAATTGTTTCACCAGATTCAATAAGGGTAAGAATTAAAGGAAAAGCATATCTATCTAATATTACGTTTATTGATGACGAGGATTATTTTCGATTCATTCAGGGAATCGCGTATAAAAATCGCATTGACTTAAATATTGCCACACAGACATTTACAGATGAACGGGATGAAAATTATATTTTACGATTTTCTATCACATCTCCGTATATTACTCCGGGATATCCAATTATACATATTCGAAAAGTATCTAGGAAAAAGTTGATGGCTCCTGATCTTATGCAAGCCGGTATGTTTGATGAAAAAATCAAAAATTATTTATTGGATTGTGGAAAATACAGCAGAGGCGTTGTTTTTTCAGGACCACCGGGTTCAGGAAAGACGAACTTATTAAATTGGTTCTTGGAAGAAGCATATGAAGATTCAGCTGAAATCCTTGTAATTCAGGAAAATGATGAGTTGTTTGCTTATAGACAAGGAGTTATGTTTGAACATGTTGTAAATAATCCGAAATACGGAGAACAAGCCTGCAGCCTTGAACAGCTTGGACAGATGGCACTTGTTGCTGGTGCAAACGTCTTCGTAATTGGCGAAGCAAAAGGAGCTGAAATATGTTCGGCAATTACACTTTCAAATTCTGGATGCCGAACAGCAATCACAATCCATTCCCCGTCAGCAACGGAAACAATAGACAAAATGGCAGATCTTGCCATGCGTGGATATGCCCAGAGTTATGAACAGGCGATACGAATGATGAAATCATTTCAAACAATCGTGTATTTGAATGAGTTTAAGGTACAGGATATTGTCGAAATTGAAGGATATGATGAAGATAGAAAAAAATTAAAATATCGTTATATATATAAAAGAAAATAATTGTGAATTGCTCGGATACAAGTAACTGGGAATTCCCGTGCGATTTCTTAAAAGGCAGACTAAATGGTCTGCTTTTTTATTTTTAAATTTCTGCACATATAAAAATGCATGATTGAAATTATGGAAAATAAAAAAAAGGAGGAAAAAATCATGAACAAAAATTTAAAATTCACCGCAAAGGTGACATCACTTTGCCCAATGGCAAATACAGTAAAGGAGCTGGCATCAAAAGCCGGACTAGCGGAGGAAGTTCCGGTAAAGACCTTTGTGGTCATAAACGGAGCAATGAAGTTCCTTTGCATGGATGAGCCGGACGCGGATCACGCATATGCGGTACTCCAGACGGTGGACGGAGCAAAAATTCCAAAAAAAGAGGCAGTGGAACTGTTCTCTGGTGATTATGAGATTTCCGTTTTAAGAGTTTTAGATGACTCTATAAGCGGAACGGTGACGGTTTATGAAGAAGATAAATCGGAACCGGAAAAGACAAAGAAGGCAGACTTTTCTTCAGAAATAAAAAATCTGATAGAAGAAAAGGTTGCCGAAGGAGTTGTTGACATGAAGGGTGCTTACGCAAGAGCGGGGTACTTAGTTGATAATTTCGTTGACGAACCACTTATAAAACGCGTGATTGGGAAGTGGAGAAAGTATAAAAAGCCTTCTCACAATCCTAGCACTTTGTATGTGGACCCTTTTTTGCAGGAAACGGCAGAAGCTGGCAACGAGAGTCAGATCTCGAAAGGTCTGCGTGACGCTCTTGCAGGAATGGGTACGGTTTACGAAGGCGACAAGTCAGTTGGAAAAAACGTCTTTGCAGACACGATGGCTTGGCTGCAGTGTAAGCCGATTTATTTGTTTACACTTACTCGCCAGATGACACCTTCTCAGGTGTATGGTGATAAGTCAACGGACAATTCTGCATCTGAAAAGCTGGCTGGCTTCTCCGAGGAACTGCTTGCAAAAGCACGGGCAGCACAGGACAAGCGAAGACAGTATCGCGAATTGCTGCTTCACACAAGTGATGAGGCATTAGCGAAATTTGCAGAGACTGCAGGAGTGTTTATCGAAGGACTCCAGAAGTGGTCGGCAGTTGAAGCAATCGTTGACGAAATGATGTCAAAGTCCGAAAAGGATCTGCTTGTAAAAGCTGCAGAATTCGAGAAACTCACTGCACAGGGAGCAACGGTCAATATTATCTTTGACCAGAGCGAACTGTACGATGCTGTAAGCGATGGTGGAGTTTTGGTCCTAAACGAGTTAAATCTTGCGGATCCGAACTTTATCACATCCATTTGTAATCCACTATTGGACAATACTGGTTTCTTCTCATTTCCGGGAAGAGGACAGGTGCCAATCAATCCGGATCTTACGGTGATTGGAACACAGAACGTGGATTATGAAGGCTGTGAGATGCAGAATGAGGCTATGGTGTCTCGTTTTAATGTTCTGCAGTTTGAACAGCCGGATGATATTCGCGGACAGCTTCGCGCTGGTGCGAATGCCATTTTACATGCGGATGGCTTTGGTGACGTGCCTGATGACCTTGTTGACCGTGTACAGAACTTTTATAGCGGCTGTATGAATGCGGTTAGAGAGGGAAAGGCGTCAACCATTATGTTAAACATCCGTGGATGTATCAGAGCATTGGTGCAGGTTACAGAATCGGAAGGACACGCAAAGTTGTCACAGTGGCTTGAACAGTGTGTGCTTAATGCATGTCCGAAGGAAGAACGAGCCTTGCTTACCACAATGCTCATGATGCAGGAAATGGAGTAAAACATGTTCCCGGTGCCTTTTTTAGGCACCGGGTTATAAAAAAGAAAAGGAGAATAAACATGAGAAAAAAAGAATTTTACGCATTTATAGAAAAATGCGAATTTTTATTTAATATTATGGTAAAGAAGGAGCTTATCACAACAGGTGGTAAAGCTCCTTCTGTTGAAGTGGGACAGGATAATAGGTGCTACTTCAATTCAAAAGATAATAAAATCCACTTAGGCTATGAACTGGTGGAAGAGATGTTCAATCCTGAAACAAAAGAAGATGCATTTGAGGCTTTTTCATACGTTTTAGGACATGAAATTGAACATAAACGTTCGACCGCATCCCGTCCATATGCCATCGGCATAAAAAAGGGAGTGGAAGAAATTATAAAATACGCTTATGATGCCCTTGCAAAAGAGGGAGTTGTTTATTCCGGAACAATTCGTTTCAGAAAAGAACAAGATTTAAAAAAATACGCAGACGATCTAAAGAGCAAAGGGGTTTACATATCATTTAACCAGATCATGGATTTGGTGGCTGGTATTCAAAACTCCGTTGAAGACGGACGTATTGAGCGGATGCGTGCAAAACGCTCAAAAAAATTCAGAACACTTCGACGTAAATATCGTGGTATGTTCTGGGCAAAAGGCGAGGTGGATGAAAATGTATCAGACGCAGTTGGAAAATTGCGTTTGATTACAAATAACATCTTAACGCTTGCAACATGTCAGGTGTATCAGAGAGGATTTATTGAGAAACACTTTGGTGCGGATGTGTTTGATGAAGTGCAGGCTGTTATGCCGTTTGTAGCCGAAGGTTATATGGCTCGGAATACGCGAGCTATGACAGAAGCCTCGGTCAAGATATGCAAATATCTTGCACCTTATATTTACGAGGCGGCAAAACAGGCTGCTGCGAGTGAAGAAGCAATGAGACAGCTTCAGCAAATGATTGCTGATGCGATCACAGACATGCTCGAAAACAGTCTTTCTGAGGATAACACTTCTGAAAATGACGAAATCGAGGATAGCGGTGACGATCTTCCGGAAGGTACATTCCCTGAATCAGACTTAGTTGTTACACTACCTGATGAGGTATATGACAAATTGAAGGATAAAATGAACGGGGAAAGCGGAAATGGCATCAAGGTCCAAAGAGAACATCCAGAAGAAAGTGATGAGTCAGAGGATAAAGGAAGTGATGGCAAATCCGATTCAAAAACCGGAGAAGACGAGGAAAACACCGAAGATGGTACGTCAGAAGGAACTTCGGGAGAAGACTCAGACGATGGAGACAAAAAAGCAGAATCTAATGAGGATGCAGAGTCAGAAGACCAAACATCTTCACCAGCTTCACCGTCGGCAAAACAGCCAGAAAAGGAGAAACCGTCTAATAACCGCAATAAAACGAAGGCGGTTTTAAACAAAGATCCAAAACAATCAGAAAAAGAAATTTTGGATGCAATTAAGGAAGCTGCAAAAAAGACCAGAGTTGATACAAAAACAATGGTCAATCAGGTTGAATCGGCATCGAGTGATTCATCTGCGAAGCCGAAAACCTCAAAAAAAGAGGCTAGTGAAATTTTAGACTGCAAGGAACTGAGTAACCTCATCAACAGAAATTTCGTTGAGGTAAAAAGGGAATATGCAGTTGATACACCTCTTCCGTCAGATCTTATGATCCGTGGAAAGATCATGTATCGAAAAAATAAGAGATATTTCAAATCTCTCTCAACACCGAATATTTCTCAGTTAGAGAAAGGTGTTATAGATCCGTCAAGAATTTATGCATTAAGTTTTGGAGATGCACAAATCTTCAGAAAGATTGGAAATGACAAAAAGTTTGATGGATGTGCATACGTACTTGTTGATAACTCCGGTTCAATGGGCGGAAACAAGCGTATGGAGGCAGCAAAGGCGGCTGCTGTTATTGAAGAGGGATTTAGAAATATGTTTCCAATGAAGATCGTTGCCTTTGATGAGTGGGGAACTATTAACCACGAAGTAATCAAGGGCTGGACAGAATGGAAGCGTATGAATTGTTGCTACAATTTCGCTCTTCACGGAAGAAGTGGTAGCGGAAACGAAGATGGATATGATATCCAGATAGCAACAAAAGAACTTATGGACCGTCCGGAAAAGAAAAAGATGCTAGTCATCTTATCAGACGGAGCGCCGGGAGCGCAGGGTCTGGTAAAAAAAGCTGTTCAGGATGCCAGAAAAAAAGGAATTGAAGTTTATTCAATTTACTTTGAGGAAGGTGGTATGTCCCAGAGCGGAATGAGAGATATGCAGTACATGTACGAAAAAGACTATGTATGCTGTCCTTTATCTGAACTTGATGACAACCTGAATAAGCTATTTAAAAAGTTCAGCAGAACAAAATAAAAAAGAAAATCTGTGGATGGTTAGTCCACAGATTTTTTTTGCCTAAAATTCGGGAATATCAAATAACGACACTAACAGACAGATAGGATGTGTTATAGTAACATGATTTGGGGCGATAATATTTATGATTTTTTGGGCAATTTGCGATAGCAAAATTTCGAAAAAAAACAATTAAAAAAATGTAAAGTATAGTGTGTATATACTTTACAAAAAATCAGCCCATTTAATAAACAAAATTAACTCCTCAATCCATGTAATGTCACTCCGTCAAAAGCGGGGAAGTGTAGCTTCCCCGCACCGTCCCGAATTATATTACAGCCAAGGAGTGACACATACCAATTTTCCTTAATTTTTTGACGCGAAGCGTCCGTCCCAAACCGTCAAAACCGTCCTTTTGTTGTCAGGGAACAAATAATTTGTTTTCACGCAGCATAAAAAAAGAAAAAAATGCAAAAAAGAACCATGAAAAAGCGAACGCTGTTTTGAAATAAAAAGGAAAAGAGAAAAAATAAAACAGTTGAAAAGAACTATGAAATATAAAATATATACTTTACATGTATAAGGCTAGGAAAACCGTCCCAAACCAGTCAGATAGCGTCTGGACGGATTAAGAAGCGTTATAGATACACCAAACCGTCCCAACCGTCAGGGTAAGAAAAGGCTGTATGAAAAAATCAAAGAAAAGAACCATGAAAAAATAGGTGTATGCATGTATGTATGTGTGTATATACGCATACGTGTGTATATATACGGTGTAGGAAAAAGATAAAGTATAAAATATATACTTATAAAAGCAAATAAGAAAAAAGACAGAATAGGACGGAACAGATCGTTGTCACTATTTTGACGTATTTAATATTTTGATATTGCAAGAGAACCGGATTGCATATTGGTCAAGGAAAAAGGAAAGATAGAAATAGAAAAGAAAGTATAAAATCTATACTTTGTAATATGTGATTATTTTGCGGTGGAGAAGTGTACCTGTATGTCTGTGTATGTGTGTACTGGAGATATATACGGCATTGTATGTATGTGTGCATATAGGATATATATGTATATTGTATGTATGTGTGCTGTACGCGTGCGCTTTACCTGTCACTATATTGCCATATATATATTTATTGCTAGAAAAACTATACTGTCACTATTTTGCCGTGTATATCAAATTTGCTATATACGACGGGGAAAATATATATGTCACTATTTTGACGTGTATAACAAAATTGCTATAACTGTATGTACATAAGAAGCCTGTCACTATATTGCCATATATTTTATTATGCATCATCCAATATTGCTGAGAACGAATACATAATTGCAATAGTTTTACTGTCACTATTTTGACGTATATATCGAATATTTGGCGTTATTGACATGCTTCAGCTCTTTGCATCAAAGGCTAACGGATTTTTTTTCAGCTTACCAATAACGACGGGCTGAATCCTTTTTGACAGGTATGCCAAAAAATCTAAAATTGACATTATACGTAAAATGTGATATATTATAAACATAAGAACGGAGGAAAGAAAGATGGAAAGATGGAAAGATGGAAAGATGGATTATTGGAGAATGTAATTCAGAAGGTGATGGAGTATCACTGTATCAATTTGCTGGCACGGCAGAACAGGTCAAAAATGAAATAGTGCGGATGGTTATCAGCGGAAAAGATGAAGAGGACTACGAGTACGGCAGCGAAGAAATACGTCAAATCTCCACTCAACCCGATGGAAGTCTGTACGGATATGCAAATTATAGTGCATACCATATTGATTATACTGCAAAGAAACTTTCAGATATCGAGGAAATACGCCCAGACGATTCCTTGCAGGAATATAATGACAGCGAACGGAAAGAAGTGATCACAAGATTAGTTGTAAATCATATGGAAGACGAAAAAATGCTGCAGATGATGAGCGCAAGAGAGTTACAGGAAGTTTGCCGGTATTATGGAGAGGAGATGTAATACATGTTTACTAAGAAATGGAAGGTGTATGGTGCAGACGGGCATAGACAAAGAGAAAGTTTCAACGAATCAAAAGAATATGATTTTTCTAATGAACATGAAACCCGTATTATCTCGATTGAAAATGCGGATAAGACAGGAACGAATGATTACACAATAATCACTATTACATGTGATACCGAAAAGGCGTGCGATGAAGAGATGGAAGGACAGATCACGGACGGACTATTTGAGAACTGCAGAGTCGGGTTAGTGGAGGTAGTATATGAAATATCACAGAAACCATTTGCGGAGAGAATTGACGGTTTTGGTAGGAAAAAAATCGTGTACAGATGCAGAAATTGTATGACAAGCTTTGCAACGCTTGGAAGCAGGATCAAATACTGTTACAACTGTGGAGTAAAAGTAGATTGGAATGTATTAACAGAGCTGTCGGAAGCGTTCAAAGGCTCCGATGAAAACGATTTTTTGTTTGAATTAAATAATCGTCAGCTTGGAAAAGAATTTTCAGATCTTTACGAAAGCGATGGCAGACCGAAAAAATGTGAAAACTGCATACATGCCTGCGGGACAGAAGAATGTGAAATACCAAAAAGCAAACGCCGGAATATCTACATACCATCAAACGGAAGGTATTGTCAAAGTGCAATTTGCGATAAATATAAGGAGAAGCAGTGAATGTTTAATAAGAAAAAACATAAAAAGGAATTAGAAAAATCAGAACCATTTGACCTTACAGAAGCCCAGATTAAATTTCTGGATGCAAACAGTTATACGCCAGAGCAAAAGGACGCTTATATAAAGGGGTTTGAATGGGGTGTGACTGTAGAACAGATGGAAGTAATCGGCAATCCGGTTTTTACACCAAAACAGATACTGTTCTTGCTCCGCGGATTCGATTTTTGCTTATCTGAGGAACAAATGAGATTAATCACAAATCCGGATTTTGATACATACCAGATCAATGTATTGGAATGCGGATACAGAGATGTAAATTTGGGATACGTAGATATAGAAGTAGTTCGAAGAGTCACGAATCCGTCTATCCCACACAAAGAAATGTGTACAGCGATTGATGAAAATAAGGCTAATCATTTTTTGGGTAAGATTTAAAAAAAGAATAGCAAAGGCGGTGTTGGATATTTACCAGCACTGCCTTTTTTATTTGGAAATATTATGCTTTGAATTATATTCTAAGGGAAACAAAGCTGCAAATCAAATTTACACTTTACGTAATATGTGATATATTAAATATAAATATATAAAAAAGAAAGGAAAAGGCAAATGTTCACTATAAAAGCGAAAAACACGGCAGAGAGTAACCGATATCTTACGAACCAGAATCCTGTTAAGATATATTCAAGATGCTTGGATAAAGAGCTTAAAGAATTATCTGAAAACCGGATAGACCTTGGCGAATTGGTGGTGAGAGTTAACAACGTGTCGAATAAAGAGGTCTGTATAAATGAAATAGTATCAAGAATATATGATGACATAACAGTTAACACGGCGGGTGGAATAATCCTTCACCAGAAAATATCAAGACTGAATTTTATTAAAGAATCCATAAAGACACTGCTTTTAGGAGAAACACTTGAAACCGGAGGTGGGATCGTATCCGAGATTGATCATGTATTTTGCCAGAAAAGATTCTTTCTGTGTCTGAAAGATATGGAATATTTTCACAACACATTTATGGAGTTCTATCCAAGCGGGCTGACAGCAGACTATGAGATTGATGGAATAGGCTATACAAATGCTGATATATATGAAGCGCGTATCATAATGTTATCAACTGAGGGTGATGATTTCTGTCCGGTTGCGGAATATGAGCTTGCGCAAACATCACCAGATACGTTTTGGTGCCCTGTAAATACAGGAGCTACAATGTGCAGAAGAACATGTGAAAACAGACAGAATATTTCGGTTCGTTACAATGGACAAAATCTCAGATATGATACAGAGCAGATGTGCATTATAAATAAAGCATCAAACTGCATACCGCGAAGTGAAGATGTGGAACGGTGGATGTTCATGTTAGAATGTGCCGTAAGAAAAAGAGAAAACAACCATTATTTGAAAGGAGATGCATAAAAATCATGAAAATAGAAAAATTGGTAAAACTGTCAAAAACTATAGGGAAAATAGGAATCGCACTTGGAACCATAAATTTGTGCTTTGTAACGCTAATTTTCGCGATAGCACTTATTGAAAAAATAAATTTCACACCATCGCAGATTTGCTGCTATGCATGTTCATGCACATGCAGCATTGTAAGTATCATAATCGGAAAAAATTCTATATCGAAGTTAAAAATATCCGAAAAAGAATTGCACGCCATACCATTTGGCGGAGAAGGAAAAATTCAATTTATCGGAGAAAACAAGGAGGAAAAATAAATAATGCCGGACTATTCAGTAACAGATAATCAACCAATAATAAAGGGAAGTATATTCTACGTTGTCAGAAACGACGAAAAAGAACTTCATCCGCAGGGAAGACCAATGATAGTAGTATCATCCATTTTAGTTAACGATACCGATATCTGCGTCAACATGATATCCATGGTGGAAACTGAATTTGCAGATCTTCCCACACATGTAAATGTAAAATTTTCAGGTAAGGATTGTATTGCGGTATGTGAACGCATTCATCGGATACCTAAAAAGTGCCTGATCAAACAGGCAGGAAAAGTTTCGGACACGGAGCTTGGAGAAATTAACAAGAGATTAAATCTTGTGCTTGAGCTGACAGGGGACTTAAAGCCAACCAGTGATTTTGTTAAAAATTACGAAAAAGAATACAAAAAATCGGTACGGAAAGAAGAGGAACGGATAAATAACCAGATTGCCGATGTGATCAACAGAGAATCCCTGAAAATCAGGGATGAATATCAAAGAAAACTTGATGAGAGCAATAGAAACATTGAAAATTTGCAGGAACTTAATGATCTTGCAAAGAACGAATTAGCTTCTATGGAAGAACAATGCAATCAGGCGCAAGAAGAAAATGATAAGCTTCGTGAAAAAATTTCGAAAGAAAACAATTTTGAAGAAGAAAAGGATGCTATGATCGCAGCATTAAAAAATGAGATCGACCATCTGCAAAAATCCACTGTAGGTAATGCAGCAAATAATCCTGATTCGGCATTTCTTAGAGAAGAATTAGATGCAGCGCTGATGGAGAAAGAGATGTACAAGCAAAGATACTTTGAATTGAAGCGTAAATCAAATTAAATACAAAAACATAAGAAGGAGGAATGTACCTTATGCCAAATGAAATGATGATAAGAGAAATGAATAAAAAGAGTTATAGTAAAAAAGAGATAGAATGTGTAAGAAAAAAATTAAAGGATAAATATCTGAGCACAATCAAATTTAAAAGATTAGATGAAAAGCAGAAAGATGAGGAGCTGACAAACGAATTAGTGCAGTTCTTAAAAGACATGAATGCAGAATATAGTGTCATAAATAATATACAAAGTACGGCAGAAGAACTCGCAAATGATAGTGCAGCAGACATGTTTACGAATATGCAATTCTGCATGGATAAATACAACCTGAAAATAGAAAATTATGTGACACAATTATTTGATGCAGTAACGGATTTGTCAAAAGACCAAGGTGTGTTTATCGAAGACACATATGAATATACGAACCGGTACAAAAATACATTTTTCGACGCATTTGAAAAAAATATAGAAGGATTGGTCAATATAACCGTATCCAAATCGCTGAATCCAAAAGACCGGTTTTACAATATGGTGAAGATATACACATTTTTTTCAGTGTGCATGGCAAATATGTATAAAGATAATATAAACGCAGCAAATGCCGCTGTATCAAATATTGAACTTTCCCTGTTTCTTTTAAACTCAACAGCAAGATTTAGCGGCAAACAGGTTGCAGACATTCTGAACGGGAAAATAAGTGCTTATTCCGTGAAAAAAGCAATAGACCGTTCATTAAACAACGCTTTGATACAAAATAACATATTCAGGCATCTGAATGAAAACCTTAACGGTACAGAAAACAACACGGAAATGTTTACAAAGCAGACCATCCTTAATATTTTTATCGAAACCGTAAAGGAAACGACAGACACCATCCGGGAATTTATATTAATGGGACAAAACCATGAAGAACAGGTATCAGAAGATGCTCCAGTTGAAAACACAGAAAAAATTCAAATGTTAGAAACAACAATAGAAGCTTATAAACGTGCATTTCGTACATGTCATCTGCAGTTACCGGAAGAAAGAACAATCGTCATGCAACCAGTCATACAGGAAACAAAAGAACCAGATGACGAAGAGCTGAATAAAAAAATAGCTGATTTAAACGCAGCGCTCAATGAACTGAGTGCCCAGAATACAAAACTCAGTAAAAATTTAGAAATAACTGCAGAAGAAAACAAAAAACTACGGGAATTAATTCCTGATTCGGAATCAGAAGAAACAATCCCTGAAAAAGAGATAGAACTTCCTAAACTCGACTATAACAAAAAATATGTATTCGTTATGCAGAACCGGCAGCAATTTGAAGTAGAGGCAAAATTAAAAGAGACATTTCCAAATTGTATGTTTGTAAATAAAGCAGAACAGATGAATATCTCAATGGATCTTGCAATATTCATGACAAGTTATTTATCTCACGGGCTTTATAAGGGGATTAAAAAATACTGCCGGGATAACGGGATCAATTACACGCATTGTTCAAATATGAACCACGACCAGATTGTGGATACTATAAAAAACTATTATTACACAAAAAAATAGAAGTATGTATCCGGAAATTTCTGCACATTTATTTACAAGCCAGTCCTTTGCGGCTGGCTTGTATGCGTAATATGTAACATAGATGCAATTAACAAAAACCTTGAATATTTAACAAAAAAACCGATATAAATTGACATTATACGTAATATGTGATATATTATATAAAATGGAAAACAAAGGAGAAAACAATATATGAAGGTTACTAGCAAAGAAATAGTTTATGATTTCACGCCGGATGGAATACATGTTACAAACGCAAATTTTTCCAAAACATACAGATACGCAATCTTTCAGCGAAAAGAGTCCGACAAATTTGGGTATTTACATGATTCATATGGAGGAGCAATCAGCCGTACAGACACAATAGATAATGGTAATAAGCTCTTGGAAAAATCAGATTTCATTGTAAACGGAAAATTACATGAGAAAGAAGGAGCAAAGTGCATCAGGCTGCCATATTCAATGATAAACAAACTGTTTATTCCACAGTTTTCAAGCAATGCCAAGAAGAAGGCGTTAGAAATGCAGCTCTTGAAAAATACGGAAGAAAAACGGGCATTTGCACACGTTGCGGATGTATTTGTTCTTCTATCAAAGAAAAGGGTTAGTCTTTTTAACGCTGCACAGTATATTGAAAGCAATTTCAAAGAGTTAAAGAAAATGGCTGACTCAGGAAGAGACAGCAAAATAGTAACCTCTGTGGTTCATGTCACTTTTGATAAATCAGATGAGGAAGTAAAAGATTTTGACATGATTACGGCAGAAGTTGGAGTAATTTCAAGATATACAGAACCTGATGACAGAAAGATCTGGGATATGTATAAGACGGATAAAAAGAAAATTGTTGGAATGATTGCAAGAGATATCAAAACCAGACCACGATTCGAAAAAAGCGGATATACTGTCAGCGATTTTTTTCTGACGTCAGTAAAGTTAACAGATTCAAGAGAAATTGTGTTTACATTTGCTACAAAAGAGGTAATCGGGAACATATATTGCAGTTAACAAAAGGAGGTATGAATAATGTCACCAGACACAAAAGAAGAATTAACAACGATTTTGGACTTACTGAAGGCTTCGGTAAAGAAAAATGGAGTAAGCTTGGCTGTAGACGAATACGGCAACATTATGTTCTTTGACACAGAGATATATTTGCGTACAGACAGAATGGATGGATTCAAGATAAACGTCAAGGATATTACAAGATAAGGAGGATATTATGCGGTTTAAAGAGATTAAAGCAGATCTGTTTACAATTACAGATGCGTATTTTTTGCAGTGTATAAGCGCAGATTTCAAGATGGGAGCAGGGATAGCAGTTGAGTTTAACAGGCGGTTCAATAATAAGTTGAAGACGTGCAAATCTTTCCCACATTACATGCAGTATTACGATAAACTTTTACGGGCAAGAGGCGACTGTATTCTGACCGATAACGTGTTAAACCTTGTCACGAAGAGGCGGTTCTTCGAAAAACCGACGTATAAGTCCATGGAAGAGGCATTATATCAGGCAAAAGAAATATGTGTATCAAAAGGAATTAAGAAAATTGCACTTCCACGGATCGGATGTGGACTTGATAAACTCGACTGGACTCGTGTATCACAGACGATTAAAGATATTTTTTCAGATACAGATGTGGAACTTATTGTATGCACGTTATAAAAAGGGCGGTGAACAATATTGAATTCAGGGCTTTTAATCGGACTCGTGATAACTGTTGTATTAACTGCAGTATTCTTCTTGATCGGGTATATCTTTTTAAGGATCAGCAGGAAATGGAAACGGATATTTTATGAAAGGACACTCAGATGTACTGTACAGACGGAAGCAGAAGTTAAGGACATTGCAAAAGTATTAGAAAGAAATGTTGACAGTTATTACATGATATACTATCCAGTATACACGTATCGGATAAATAATAATAGGATATCCCAAATAAGTCAAACAGGAATAAAGCCGGAAACATTAAAACCGGGACAGCATGTTGTCTTATTTTATAATCCATATAATCCGGCAGATTTTTATGTACCGGCAGAAGACAACGAATATACCTGCAAAGTGTTTTATAATATATCTATTGCAGCTCGTGTAGCAGCTTGCGTAACATTTTTTGTTGGAACGTTGGTAACGATATTAGTAGCGTAAAAAGGAGAAACAATAAATGAAAAAATACATAATCGCATTAGCCTGTATGATCATTCTTTTGACAGGATGTACTTACCGACAGGAAGTAGTAGAAAGAGATACAGAAACAGACACCATACATATGTCAACAGGTGCAGATGGAATAAAAAGACCAGAATTAACACAGACGCTTGCTGTAAAAGGAGAAGATTTTTCTCTTACCTGTACATATGACTTGGGGAATTACAATCTGTCTGAGTGGAGAGTAACCGATTCAAAAAATGTCGGGATGAGTGTTAAAACCAAAGATCTCCCATCCGGATACGAGGTTTATATTGACCATGTTCACGCCGATATTGTACTAAAATCAACCAGTACCCAGATCGACGGCATCACACAGGATAGTATGGATGATACGTATCACGGGATAAGTCAGGACGGCTTTTATATCGACGATGACAGCGAATACTATAATATCTTCAGCATCGAAGGATACACCAATCAGTTTTATGAGCTGTGGGGATATGCATTTGGAAATTTCGGCACTATGTCATCTAACTATAAGAAGCTTACGGAAGGGAACATTCAGAAATGCGGAACATATGCAGAAAAGCTGATTATCGTATATGATTTGTCTATTAAGAAACCGGGAACAAACAAGTTTTATACAAAGTCTGTGATCAGTGAGATGCTGATACCTGTTTCGGGAGATATAAAGACACAAGAAGTAGATGTACTTACAGGAAATCCGACGAAATAAGGAAAAGAAAACGCGGGAACTGAATCAATGTCATTAAGAAGAGATCTTCAAGGTCTTGACACTCAAAAACGATTACAAATCTTAAAATTCTAGTAATGCTTTAGTAAACAGTTATATAGGAACAGTGGCTATTTGTAGTAATAATAAGCTCCGTTCTTTGGTGGATGAAAATTCATGATGATTGCTGTCGAAAGGACTTTCCGAATGTATATAGATGCTACGAAGAAGAATCCGCAACAGATAATGAAAGAAAGGAGAAACGATTAATGGGTGCTGATATCTGGATGTTTATAGAACACAAAAATTATGCGACAAACAAATGGACTCTGGTGAAAAACTCTAAATGGAACCATAATATGGTTCCGATTGACAGAAATAATGGTTTATTTCATATTTTGTGTGGTTATAACAAGAACGATTTTAATGAACTTTCCGTGATTTGTGAATGCAAGGGTTTACCTTCAGATGTTGATAAAGAAACTGCATTTTGGTTAGAAGATTTAGCTTTTACGTCATACTTATCGTTAGAGGAAATACAAAATTTTGACTGGGATAAGGAAGTATACTATTTTGAGGAAGATTGCAAGCATTCGGAAATTGCTTGTGAATTTTATACTGAAATTATTCCTTTTATGCTTTCAGTCGATACCAGTTGTCAAAATGTACGTATTGTATTTGGATTAAGTTTATAAAAAAGACTAGATTTTATAATATATGACAGTCAATTCTCCATTCTATGTGACTATCTTCAAATTGCATTGAATACCAGAAACGCTCGGATGTATACGGGATAAACTCATCATTGTTGTATCGGGCATCGGAAGTATCGCCTTTGTAATCTTTTTGATAGTACAAATCGTATAAAAGTAACCCTCCCTTTTCTCTTTTGTAGAGTTCTGGGAAGGTTACTTTTTTGCTTAAAAGAACTTAACTTAATGACATCGGGAACTCGATGCCGGCGTTTTTATTTATTGAGTTTACATTTTACGTAATATGTGATATATTATACATAGATAACAAAAGAAAGGAAAACCGTCTTAGGACGGATATTATTTGCTTATGAACACCAAAAAAGAACCATTAAAAATTACTGCAGATGAATTATTGTTATTTGGAAGAGGAGAACTTCTGGTTATACAGGAGCCGATACCGGGAGTCGATAAAATCAATTTTTACGCAAGTTTTTCAGCCGGAGACAATGAAGAAGCTGAAAAATACTGTGAAAAATTAGAGAAAGAACAACCAAATACGACTTTTAAGATATATGAAGCGCCTACGATTCCTGAAGTATTCCTTCAAAAAAACGTACTTTCTCTTATCTACAATGGGGGTCGCACGTTTACACAGGAAGAAATAAGAGAAAGTGTAAATGGCGCTGCAGAACAATTTAGTGAGGTTTTCGACGTGCCGAAAGAAACAATCGCGTTTTTTATCGGTGAATGGAGAAACCGCTATTTCATGTGGGGGCATTCGGCAAAAGGACTTACGAACGAGATCATGCCGGACGATCTTATTGATGAATATGGCATAAGAGATAAAATCAAGTGGTCCGTCTTATTCTATGATGCGGATTTTACAAAAAATCGCACAAATAAGCAAAAAGAAAAGTCTGAAAATGAACTTACTAAATTTTTGAAAGAACATCCGCTCACAGAGTTTCAATCTTACATGGAATCCCGTGTTAAGGGACAGGAAGAATTAAAGAAAATCACAACCTCTATATATTACTATCTGCAGTGCAGGAGCAGGGATATTCCATGCAATACAAATGCAATTATTGCTGCGCCTTCCGGAAGTGGAAAGACAGAGACGTATCGCGCTTTGCGTGATTATTTTAAGCAGTCGGGGCTTAATATTCCGGTGCTGCATATGGATCTGACGATGATCACGCAGGAAGGATTTAAAGGACAGGACACAAATTCGCTTGTTATGCCATTACTCGAAGAAGGCAGCGATGGAACCGGAATCGTATTCTTGGATGAGTTTGACAAAAAATTGCTTCCGTCCTATAGCTCGCAGGGAGAAAACATAAACGCTGCGGTGCAGTCCCAGCTTCTTACAATGATTGAAGGCAGGATTATTCGTATAAACAGATACGAGATAGATACAAATAAGACAATGTTTGTAGGACTTGGCTCATTTGATGAATACAGAAAGCATTGGGAAGATAAAAGAGGACTCGGATTCGGTGAAACACTTGATAAAGTAAAGGACCATTATACGCCGCTTACAAAACAGGATATGATCAAAACCGGGGCGTCTTATGAACTGCTTGGAAGATTTCAGATACTGGCAAATTATGGGAAGCTTTCAGAAAATGTCGTTGATAACATCATTGATGAAGAAGTTAAAAGAATTTCGAAATCAATGGGACATAACTTTTATTTATCTGAAAGTTTTAGAAAACAGCTTCATGGAAGTGCAAACGGGAAGTATGGATGCCGTGAAATCAAAAATATTCTGCTTGAAAAAATCCTTCCGATTTACGGAGAGATTATGACCGGGGACAGAGAAACAAAAAAGCGGTATACGGTGAAATAACAAGCCTTTCAAAAGGTAACTCATAAAAGCACTTCGATAAGAGGTGCTTTTTATTTACATTTTACGTAAAATGTGATATATTACAAATAGAAGATTAAAGAAGAAATGAAAAAATAAAGCATTTAGAGCATTTGGCGAAAATTGCCACAAGAATGAACACGTTCTTGCAACGACAGATTTTGCGTCCCTTGGCACACATGTTGCAAGTAGCGGAAAATACATCGAATTATTCGATGGTAGTATCGTACAATGGGATATCAGCGAAAGACAGGAGGAAACAAACATGTCAAAAGAAAAAATAACACCGGCTGACGAATTCGGAAATTGCAGCTACGCGTGTGGTGAAGAATTCAACTCAACCTATGGAACGGTCACAAAATGTGACTATCCGGGAACGTGTGATTATAAACAAAACAAAGGAAAAACAGCCAGAAAACAGGTATTCGTCTGTGGGAAAGTCGAAAACTGGAGTAGCTTATTATAATTTGCTGCAAGTAAAAATGAAGAAAGAGGTAATGGATGAAGAATAATTTTAAGAAAGGAGAACGTAGTAGACAGTATTTTATGTAAAAGAAGTGATAAATGCTTATTTCACAATACTTTCATACATACAATACAGTACGCTACTAAAAATAAAAAATGGAATATTGCATCACAGCTGAAACATTAAAGGAAATCATGGATCTCATATCAAAAGGATGGGTTTGCGAAAAATTCGATCACGAGGAAACATTGTACGTAAAATGCACCAATGGAAAACAGTCCAAGGAATTCGAACTGGTTGGTTGTTGAGTAATAGGAGGAAATCATGGTTATAGGCAGTAAAGCGTCAGGAATAATAGTAACGATTGTGATTGTAATAATGGTGTTCAGAGCCATTTACTTAGAGATAAAATCAATAGAATTGGCGTCTGACGAGCTGCGTGTTCAGGCTCTGAAAGCCGCCTGCATCATGGGATTAGAGTGTTTTGCAGCCATTTTCTACTTTGGAGATCAGCAACTCTTCAAAAAAGCATTAGACTTAACAACTGTAAGCGGCATAATCTTTTTGGTTCTGTTTTTCATCCCGATTGTGATAACAACCGTTGAGATAGTAAAAGATAAAAGAGGTAAACATTAAATATGCAGCGAAAGAAGAATAACGTAACGAACAAGCAAATCAACGAACACGCGGCAAAAGAATGCCTGACGAAAGACAAACAGTATAATAGCGGACGAAGGCTGATCTGCCAGTACGGTATAGAAAATTGCCGTGATATGAAAGACGTAAAATACTATTTGTCATGCAACGGGATGTAATGCCCAGAAAGGATAAAATGATTGTAAATATTTGGAGAGATCCATATAACGCAGGATTTAGCCCTGCTACACCGAGACAGATAGAAGTAAAACGGGGATTTACCGACAAAATTAGCGTAAAGCCCCTTGTTTCAACTATGGGGATATAAGCTAATCAGCTTTTTGCCGTATAGCATAATCCATGATATAATAACAACATACAAATGATGATTTTTAGAGGTGTTTATGCAGCTATCAGAAACCGTAAAATTATATCCGGACAGGTCCCAGAAGGAACTGATCGAGTCTGCCATGCAGGAGTATGTTGCCTGTGCGAACAGGCTTGTTTCGGATGCTGTAAGCGGTGTCTCCATAGCGAAGCTGTCCTCCGCCGGGGTGAATGCAGCACTTCCGTCTGCGTTGAAAAACCAATGTATCCGTGATGCAAAGTCCATCGTAAAGAAGCACTACAAAGCCTGTCACTCGGCGGTTATGAAAAACCGCAGGCTTGCAAAAAACGGAAAGCCTCTCCGGGTAACGGCTCCTGCCCTTCCGGTTGTGAAGAAGCCATGCTGTTATATCAATAATCAGAACTTCAAGATCGCCGGAGACAATATCGAGTTCCCGGTACTGATAAACGGAAAATCGAAACGCATTTCCGTAAAAACCAAAATGACGGAGCATCAAAAGGATATCTTTGCATCAAAAGTTCTTGGCACCATGCGGATTGTGAAAAAGAACCGCATATTGGTCGCCCAGATCGTGTATGATACCGAAGAAGCGTCTGCCCCGGAAGGGAGCAACGTCCTTGGCATCGACCTTGGGATCAAGTGTCCCGCGGTTAGTTTTTGCTCTGACGGAAGCGTAAAATTCTACGGTAACGGCAGGCAGAATAAATATATGCGGCGGCATTATGACTATCTCCGCCGGAAGGCACAGAAGACAAAGAAAATCTCTGCTGTTATCCGCCTCCGGGATAAGGAACAGCGGGTTATGAAAGACCTCGACCACAAGCTGAGCCGAAAGATCGTTAATGAAGCTGTCGATCATAAAGTGTCTATTATAAAACTGGAGCGTCTTGATAACATCCGCTCCGCGGCAAGGAAAAGCCGTAAAAACAATCACAGCCTGCACAGCTGGTCATTCTATCGTCTGTCACAGTTTATAGAATATAAAGCAAAACTCGCAGGCATAACCGTTGAGTACGTAAATCCCGCATACACAAGCCAGAAATGTCCGGTCTGCGGGAATGTGCAGCACGCAGACGACAGGGATTATATCTGTCCGTGCGGGTATCATACACACCGTGATCTGCTCGGAGCAATAAACATCTGTAACTCAACTGAGTGTGCCGGTAACAGGCATACTGCACAGGGGGCTATATGTCCTGCCCTGTGATGGGTGATGACGCACCCGCATCCTGTACTGCGACCTATCAGAAATGAATTGGTCAGCCGACACTCTCGGCGGGTAACAGGAATCCCCTGTCTTTAGATATGGGGAGCGTCAACGTATTAGTAGGATGCGATGAAACTAGAAAATCGACACTGATAGCAAATATAGCGGATCATTGCAAAAAGAATCAGGGGATATAAAAAACAAAAACTCTGGTGTATCAGAAAAAAATGAAGAAATCGCGAGGTATAAAGACATGGAAAAAAATAAAGAATTAACTGAAATCAAAGAAACAAAGAACATGGAAACAGATAAAACTGATAGGGCAGAGGCACTATCATCAAAGATATTCCGCGTGATCAGACACGTTGTTGCAATTTTATTATCGGTGGTTGTGCTGATCTGGGGAATCAGCGTTTGGCTTGACATATCGACTATAAAAGACCGAACAAAACTCCTTCAAGGGGGAACGCCCATCGAAAAATTTAAAGAAAACGAAGAAATAACTGACGAAAGCGATGTAATGTATACAGCTACGGTTCCCGGCTCGGATGTATGTGTATTAGATGCCGCCCAGATGGTTGTAATAAATGTAAACATTGAGGGAGCTTATCAATTTATAGGAAACCTGATAAGCAGACCAATGAATTTCTGGGAATACAGCAATGCATACTTTGCATATTATATCACATCCATTATCTTGAGCACGGTACTCATGTCTAAAAAAATCATGGGAAAGAAGCGGTGGACAGAAATCTTAATCCTTACATACATGCTGCTAACGTTAGTTGAAATATGTACGACTATCAGTTACGCCAGCGGATTGATGTATTTCAAAAATGCCAAGTATATCATTTTACTGTTTATGACATATGCCGGAATCTTAAAAATTAAGTACATGTTCAAGAAAAACAAAAAATATTTCAGGGAACAAAAATCAGAACAGATAAACGAGAGTTAATGCGTGAGAATAGTGTAACCGGAGGAAAAAACTATGAAAAGGAAAATTGCAGGACATATAATTGAATGCTCAGGCTTAGTTTTGGTGTGTTTTTGTTTTACGGGAATGGCATATGCTTCCCTTCAGGGCTTGACCGATACTGTTAGTGCTAAAGATATATTACTTCTTCTTGGACTGCTCGGAGGAATATTTATGCTTCCCGTGGGAGAAAATTTGAGCCTTGATGGGCGTTACAGCTACACTCCACATATTTTCTTATTGAAGTCTCCGGATAAAACATCCACAAAACGGCTGCAACTCAATCTTGAGATGCCGATGGAGGAAGAGGAAAAAGTGGCTGAATGTATCATTTCCCCTTTGAAAGAGGCGTGGACGTGGACGCAGGACAAAAAATCAAAATTCCATAAGGAATACCTATCTATGTATTATTCCCTCACTCCATGTTTAGAAGAGATAGCAAAGGCTCTATCTGAGTGGAGCAAACAATACCTAGAGTGTACTTCGGAAAAAGAAAGAAAGCAGATGAAAAATGAACTAAAGCAGGCACTATCGAAAAAAGGTCCACTAAGGAATATCAAACACCATGTTATGATTCAGATGAATGCGATCAAGATAAAAGAAGAACAGTACCAAAAAGATGTGAGAGCGGCTGAAAAAAGCCTCGCAGATATGGCTCCGGTTCTGAAAACTCCGGTTCCTGAGAGAAATATTTTTGCCGAAACAGAAATCTTTGCATCGTCGTTAAACGAAATGGATGCTTTGATTTACAAATACAATGAACCTAAAAAGAAAGGCAAGAAAAAAGCTGTCAGATAAGCAAGGAAAATTTTTGGGGGAGTAAAAGGTAACAGAAAAAGGCATTGAGAAAAAAATAGGAGGTTTTTGACCTCTTATTTTTTTAGTGCAAATCGCACAAGTGAAATACTAAAAAATAATGCCACCGAACAACGTTGTAAAATAACATCACAAAATAACGTTATTGTAATTTACATTTTACGTAATATGTGATATATTATAAGTACAAAATAAAAAGGAAAAGGAGCAAAAGCGTATGAAAAAAACAGGATTTTTAAAAATTTTAGTGATGGTGGTGATTGTCGCAACAGGTATTATTTCCATCGGAAAACAGGCAGGTGCAGAGGAATCGGGCGATGTTATGGTATATAGCATTGACGGAAACAATCCGTTCATCGCTTATGGAAGTACAGATGGGAAATATGCTTCCGTAAGAAATACAGATGCCGCAATCGAGAAGGATGCCTATTATTTAGTTGCAGAGGCAGATACCGGAATGACCACCAGCGAAAGAATCGTAGACATCACAGATGATTCCGACTATGTAAAACTTGCAGATGGGACGGCGATGATCCGGACCATGGTGATAACAGAAACCGGGGCACACAGATACGTGCTATCACCAAGTTTCCTACAGTTTGCAGAATAGCCTTTTGCCGCGGATACTCCGCGGCTCTTTCTATAAAAACAATCAAAATCCTAAATCATACAATAAGATATTGGAACACCGAAAGAAATGTGTTAAAATAAGCTGCAGGGGCGAGTTGCCGTCCTTCCCATAACGGGTAAATATTGCATGGAAAAACGGGGAGTGACTGTACCAGAACTAAGTACGGTACAAAAGAAGCCGGAATACCATGTGGACTTTGTAATTTGAGGGTTTGGAACCTTATGTTTTACAAAGATGCAAAGGAACAGAGGTCGTAGAATCAACATTGATTTGGTTTGGAACCTTATATTTTTGCAAAGATGCAAAGGATAATTCGTGTTTGTTTGCATGTATTCCATGTTTTGGAACCTTATACCATCGCAAAGGCACAAAGGCTACAAACATTTACAAATGGTTTGAGACCTTATATTTTTTACTGGGGCAAAAAATAATCCATATACAAATTGCGAAAAATCGCAATTATATAATAACGGGGCGGGTTGTCGTCCTTCCCCTAACGGGTAAATACTGCATGGAAAAACGAGGAGTGGCTGCATCAGAACTAAGTACGGTGCGGAAGAAGCCGGAATACCGTGCGGACTTTGTAATTTGAGGTTTTGGAACCTTATGTTTTTACAAAGGTGCAAAGGTATTATTACTTTATAATTCATCAGAAAATAGGTTTTGGAACCTTATTGTTTTACAAAGGTGCAAAGGAGGTACGGTAATCGCAATGAAAGTAACAAAGGTTTGGAACCTTATTGTTTTACAAAGACGCAAAGAGAACGTCAAAATTCTGCGTAAAATTATCTGCCAAAGATAACATATTGACATTTTACGTAAAATGTGATATATTATATATAGAAACAAAGCAACACTGCTATAAGGAGATGATAAAAATGAAAAAGAAAAACAGAAAAAAACTATTGACGATTCTGATCATCGCAATTCTGCTTCTCGGCGCAGGCGGAACGGCATATGGCATGTACCGTTATTCAAACGCAGAAGCCGAGAATAAACGTAATAACGCAAATACTGCGGCAAGCGCAAGTGATGCAGATGCAGATGTATTGGAAGCAGATAAAACTACAACAGAAATCACCACGGC
>ULXY01023144.1_pt1 | contig 52113 bp, 58 predicted proteins | sample 1961741 | NCBI WGS metagenome assembly ULXY01 (sample SAMEA4835851, study PRJEB28245) | human gut metagenome | biome: gut microbiome; material: fecal sample | place: Denmark | collected 2008
GGTGATTTGGGCAAGGATGCGGTCAATATCAGCGTTCAGGCTGGCCCGTTTCTCCTGGTACTGCTGAATCAGTTCCTTCGGCGGAAGGATCTCCTCCTCTTCGTGAGGATAGCCGCAGAGGTCGATGTTATAGCTCCGTGCTTTCAGTTCCTCGACAGTGTACTTCTTCGCCTTGTCGAAGCCGTCAATGGTGATCTCCTCACGGTTGTCCCACCACTCAACAGCTGGGCCAAAGTGCTCCAGCTTCATGGGCTTCGTCTTGGAGAAGTTCTTGTATCCCTCCGGCATATCCAGGCGATAGAACCATGTTTCGGTCGTGGGATGCGTCCGGTCAAAGAACAGAATGTTCGTTGTGATAGAGGTATACGGCGCAAAAACGCTGTGCGGCATACGGATGACCGTATGGAGATTAAACTCAGACAGCAGTTTTTCCTTGATTGCCATTTTGGCATTATCCGTGCCGAACAGGAAGCCGTCCGGCAGAATGATAGCGCACCTGCCGTTCTGCTTCAGTCGATACATGATAACAGACATAAAGAGGTCTGCGGTTTCGCTGCTGCGAAGGTCAGCCGGGAAATTCTGCTTCACGCCCTCTTTTTCGTTTCCGCCGTAAGGAGGATTCATCAGAATGACATCGAAGCGGTCGCTATCCTTGTACTCACGCACATTCTTTTCCAGGCTGTTGCCATGGATGATACGAGGGTTGTCGATGTCGTGGAGCAGCATATTTGTGGCGCACAGAAGGAACGGCAGCGCCTTCTTTTCGATGCCGTAGATGGAGTTGCTGTAAACCGTTCTGTCCTCGACGCTCTGCACCTGGGCATCCAGCACCTTCAGTGCAGAGGTAAGGAAGCCGCCGGTGCCGCAGGCGAAGTCCGCAATGGACTCACCAAGCTTCGGCTTAATCATCTGCACCATAAAGTCCGTGACCGCCCGGGGTGTATAGAATTCACCGGAATTACCGGCGCTCTGCAAACTGCGGAGAATCGTTTCGTAGATCTCGCCGAAGGCGTGACGGTCCTCGTACTCCTCAAAATCGATCTCGTCAATGACATTGATAACCTGGCGAAGCAGGATACCATCCTTCATATAGTTGTTATTGTCCTCGAAAGCCGTGCGGACAATAATCTGGCTCATGGGGGTGTTTTCGTCGATTTCGATGGCTTTGAGGGTCGGGAACAGCTTTCCGTTCACGAAATTCAGAAGCGCATCGCCGGTGAGTGCCTTGCCATCCTTGTGGTCGACGGCCCAATTGCGCCAGCGCAGATCCTCCGGGATGATGGAGGTGTAATTCTCATCGTAAAACTCCCAGATATCCTCCTTGGCGTCATACACCTTCAAAAAGAGGATCCAAACCATCTGCTCTATTCGCTGGGCATCGCCGTTGATGCCCGCATCATTCCGCATGATGTCCTGCAGTCGTTTTACCAGATTATTTAAACTCATGTCTTAGATCTCCTTACGCAGCGTAGATTTCCTTCTGCAAATCACGGATGGCTTGAATGTATCCGCTTTTACCGCCGAAAAGCTTTGCAATCTTCATGGGGGTGCCGAATTTGCGGAACGGGTCATTGGACAGGATTTCGAGGTTTTCGATGTCCTGAATACCCTCATTCATGTACTTGTCCAGCAATGCACTCAGAACCTCCTGCGCCAAGCCTGAATACTTATATAGGTATCCACGCTTACGGACATTGTTCGCCCGTTCTGCTTTCGTCAGCGGTGCCTTATCGTAGGCAATGTGGCAGATGAGGTCAAAATCGTCAATATCCTTATTCCCGGCGATTTGCCGCAGCGCTTCCAGAAGGACGCCGCGCTCCTGCAGTTCGTCGATTATGGCTTGCTTCTTCTCCTCGGAGTTCCAGGCACGTAGGAAGGAATCCAAGGTGGCATACTCGCCGAGGATGTTCTTCCTGGAGTAGTCAGTCACGCTTTCCGTGATGAGTTTGCCATCCTTGTCATAGTACTGTACTCGCTCGTTCAGAATAGTGACCTCGACACCACGCACCCGGAATTTGTGTTTCTTTTCTGGCGGATCGTCGGTGTCGCCACCGGGTGTGGGAGTCGGTGCGGGCGGCTTCGGCGGATCGATGGTTGGTTCATCGCCGGGATCATCGCCATCATCAATAACGGAAATCGGATCGCCATCAAATTCTGGGTCTGCGAAAAGTCTGCAGGCGTTACGGAAATCCATGATGGTGAAATACTCTTTGCCATAATCAGGCTTAAGCCGTGTACCACGACCGATGATCTGCTTGAACTCTGTCATGGAGTTTATGTTGTTGTCCAGAACGATGAGTCGGCACGTTTTACAATCCACGCCAGTCGTCATCAGTTTTGAGGTTGTCACAATGACTGGGTATTTGCTGTCCTCGGCAATAAAATAGTCAAGCTGAGCTTTGCCCTCTGCGTTATCGCCGGTAATTCTCATAACGTATTTGGGGTTCTCAGCAACCAAATCCTGGTTTTCATTTACAAGAGCTTGGCGCATCCGTTCTGCATGATCCACATCCACACAAAATACGATAGTTTTCGCAAAACGGTCATTTTCCTTTAAAAACCTTGTTACCCGATTTGCAACAGCTATTGTGCGTTCATCAATGATGAGGTTTTTGTCGTAATCCTTGGTATTATATTCACGGTCCTCGATTTCGTACCCATAGATATCTCGTTGTCCCGCAGCCGGACGCCATCCTTCCAGATCGCGGTCAAGACCTACACGTAAAACCTTGTACGGAGCAAGGAATCCGTCATCAATACCCTGCTTCAGACTGTATGTGTAGATTGGTTCCCCGAAGTAGGAGATATTCGACACCTCTTTTGTTTCTTTAGGTGTCGCTGTCATGCCAATCTGAGTTGCAGTGTGGAAATACTCCAAAATCCTGCGCCACCGGGAATCCTCTTTTGCACTACCGCGGTGACACTCGTCTATTACGATTAAGTCAAAGAAGTCGGGCTGGAAAGCACGGAACGGTTCTTCGTTTTCGTCTCCTGCCAACTGCTGATAGAGGGAAAGATACACTTCATAAGAACTGTCCAGCTTTTTCCCTTCAATTTTTGTCATTACCTTTGCGAAGGGTTTAAAATCCTGTTGCATCGTTTGATCAACCAGAATGTTCCGGTCAGCCAAAAAGAGAATTTTCTTCTTTCTGCCGGATTTCCAGAGCCTATGAATAATTTGGAATGCAGTGTAGGTCTTGCCAGTTCCAGTGGCCATAACAAGCAGAATACGATTCTGACCGCGGGCAACAGCGTCAACCGTTCTGTTTATTGCGATGCGTTGATAATAGCGTGGTGTTTTATCACCAGGCTGAAAATAGTATGGTTCTGTAATTAACTCTTCCTGTTCCGGGGTTATCTGCTCATCCCCCATATAGCGATGCCATAGTTCATCCGGAGAGGGAAACTGGTCGAGTGAAAGTTCTTTTTCCGCGCCGGTTTTCATGTCATGCTCTAAGAATCCATCACCGTTTGAGCTGTATACGAAGGGTACATCTAATACTTCCGCATATTCAATGCCCTGCTGCATTCCCGCACCCAGGCTGTGTTTGTTGTCCTTTGCTTCGACAATAGCAAGGGGGAGATTCGGCTTATAGTAAAGCAGATAATCTGTACGTTTCCGCTTGCCGCGAGCCGTAACATTACCGCGAACAATTACGCGGCCATCAGTAAAATTGTACTCCAGTTTAATCTGTTTAAATTTATCCCACCCTGCGGCCTCGATGGCAGGAGTGATGAACTGGAGCTTAATATCCTCCTCAGTCATTTCATGCTTTTTCATTAATTCACTCATGCCTGTTCCTCCTCGTTGCTTCCGATAGCGTAAAATTATCGGAAGTTATCTTGGGCAAAAAAGACATCCTGTAAGTCCTATGATTATTCGCTATCTGGAACCAGTTCCATAATGTCTCCAAAGTCTACATTCAGTGCAGTGCAGATTCGAATTAATACATCAAGGCTCACATTTTCGTTTTTAGCCAATTTTGCTATGGTATTCGCCGAAAGGTTCGCTGCCGCCGCAAGCTCGCTTTTTTTCATCTCACGATCAATCAATAGCTTAAACAACTTTTTGAAACTAACCTTCACCGTGACTCACCCCCGATTCTGCGACTCAACACTGTAATTATAGCAAAAAAACTTGGCGTTCACAATGCTATTTCTGCGATTTCAAGTTAAAAATTGCAGATTGCTATCCTGGTTGCACTACCTTTCAACAGAAACCACCTGTACGTTCTGAAGACGAGCATAATCTAAGGTGTTCTTCGTCCCGCTGGGCTGGCCGTTCCACACGGCGATTACCCTGGCGGCGTGATCCACCATCCACTCATTCCGCCGCTGGAAGCAACTGCGGCTGTACCCTGGGCATATGAACCGCACAAGGTCAGCGGCAGACAGGATCGCCTGGTAGCGTTCCTGCCAGCTCTGCTTCCACCCTCGCTCGAAGCCCTGGTACGGGCAAGCGCAAATCAGCCGGACAGCTTCGCCGGCGTCCTGGAGCCGGAGCACGATCTCCGCTGCCCAGATGTCCACGCCACGAGCCATACCGGTAATAAAGACATTGAATCCGTCAGCAATAGCCTGGCGGATTTCTTTTTCCAGAGCCGCAGTCACCACGCCCTCTGGGGCCTGCAGCTTTTCCGGCCTATGCCCGGTGAAACAGCACCGATGCATCCTCTTCTCTGCTTCTGTCGCCATGACCGCACCTCCATCACCTGAATACTTGGCCTCTTTACAGTTTAACATAACGGTAGTTTCAATACAAGTTAGCTGTATCGGAGCCACCGAGTTGAACGGTAAAATAGTTACAGGAAGGTGGTGGCGCAATGGACACAAACCAGAGGCTCCGGCGGTTACTGGATGAACGGGGCTGGACGGAATATAAGCTGTCTAAGGTCTGCGGCCTATCGCAGTCAACCTTGGCAAATATTTTTAAGCGGAACACCGTGCCTTCCATCACCACGTTAGAGGTCATCTGCAAAGGCTTCGGGATCACCCTCTCACAGTTTTTCGCAGATGGGGAAATGGTAGAGATGACCCCGGAACTCAAAGAGGTGTTTGAAAGCTGGATGGTTCTCACCCCCTCCCAGAAATCCGCCGCCTTACAGATGCTCAAAGCCATGAGCCAGAACGAATAAATAGGAAGCCTTCGGGCTTCTTATTTTTTTTTGCCTCCAATGCCGTTATTATGAGTGGCCGTTATCGTTTAGTTTAACACCAAGGCAGGATTTCCCGGTATAATAAATGGTGCGCCGGCTCCAAGCTGCTGTGGTTGGTGGAAACCCTGCTGCCACAATCATGCAGCGGGAGGGGGTGAACGACCATAAAAGTAATAAAGAAAACACCACTTCGCCCCCGTGGACGCAGCGATGAAAACCGACAGGCTCAGAAGGACGCTATCCGCACCGCATACACCAATGGCCCCCAGAAGGAGGTTCAGATTATTCCCGCCAAGCGGGATCTGGTGACCGAGGAAACCAAGAAGAAGCTCCGCGTCTGCGCCTACTGCCGTGTCAGCACCGATGAGGACACCCAGGCAACCAGCTATGAGCTGCAGGTGCAGAACTACACAAAAATGATCCATGAAAACCCAGAATGGGAGTTCGCAGGTATTTTTGCGGATGAAGGCATCTCTGGCACCTCGGTCCTCCACCGTGAGCACTTTCTGGAGATGATCGAAAAGTGCAAAGCGGGAGAAATCGACCTGATCATCACCAAGCAGGTCAGCCGATTTGCCCGGAATGTGCTGGACAGCCTGAACTACATCTATATGCTCCGCAGGCTGGACCCGCCCGTGGGCGTCTATTTCGAAGCGGAAAAGCTCAACACCCTGGATAAGAGCAGCGACATGATCATCACCGTTCTGAGCTTAGTCGCCCAGAGCGAATCCGAGCAGAAGTCCAACAGCCTCAAGTGGTCTTTTAAGAGACGCAGGGCGCAGGGCTTGGGCGTCTATCCCAATTGGGCGCTCCTCGGCTATAAGGGGCGTGCCTGGGAGATCGATGAGGACGAAGCGGATGTGGTGCGAACCATATACAGTCTTTATCTGGAGGGCTACTCATCCCCCCAGATCGCAGATTTCCTTACAAAGAGCGGCATACCTACCGTCAAAGGTCTATCGTCTTGGAGTTCCGGCAGCGTCCTTGGCATCCTCCGCAACGAAAAATACTGTGGAGACGCCTTGTGTCAAAAAACAGTGACGATAGACTTCTTTACCCATAAGAGCGTGAAGAACAACGGCCTGGAGACGCAGTACTTCATCGAGGGCCACCACGACCCCATCATCGAAAAGAGCGACTGGCTGACTGCGCAGCAGATCCGTAAGGAGCGGAGATACACGAAAAACCGCTCTCGGCGCGGAAAGCCCCGCTATATCGTTAAAGGACCTCTGGCCGGTTTCCTGATCGTCAACCCGGATTGGGAGACGGAGTACATCGAGTCCCTGTTCCAAACGCTGTCCACCCAGGCCGAACCCGCCGTGTCCCCCTTACTGGAGGACGATGAAAACTTTACGATTTCAAAGGAGTAATCACTATGTCTATTCTCAGCAATTTTACTGTCGTTGACCTCATCAAGACCCGTTCCGCTTCCGTTGCCACCATCACCGGCAAGGTGCTGAAGCTGAACATCCAGACCGCCGCCGAGCTGCACTACGCTCCGTATGTGCAGGTGCTCGTCAACCCCAAGGACAAGCAGTTCGCCATCCGGGCCTGCAAGGAGGACGCTCCCAACGCCATCGCCTTCTCCAAGCCTGAGCACGAGCAGAAGTACGCCATCAAAATCAGTTCTGCCGCCGTGGTCGATCTGATCCGCAAGATGGGCGAGTGGTCTGAGGAGGACAACTGGAATGTTCCGGGCATCTACTTCGCCGATGAGCAGGCGCTCGTCTACGATCTTGGCGCGGCCTTCCGCCCCTCTCCTCGCGGTGGGTGGACCGCCAAACGGCAGAAGGAAGCCGCTGCTGCCGCCGCACTCTCCTCCGCTGAGGCAACCGAAGACTAACACATAAAAAGGCGCCGGGTTGATTTTCCTATCAGTCCGGCGCCTGTCAGTTAGATTAATCCGTAGAAGTAATGAAGTTTTTCACCGCCATACCCTTGACAAAACTGGCCGGGATGGCTATAATATGTGTAAGCTAACGAGCTAACAAGCATATTAGCGAAGATTCACCATAAAATGTGAAGATGAAAGACCCGCAAGTAAGTCCCGTAAAGGGCAAGTGTAAGGGCGAATTATTAGTGAAAAGGTGAATATGATGAACACACAAAATCTTACATTCGGAGAGTTCCTACAGAGGAAACGGGAGGAAAAGCAAATAACGCTCCGAAAAATGGCCGAAATGCTCCATGTATCCGCACCCTACCTCAGTGACATTGAGAAGGGTCGCCGCAACCCGCCGGAAATGGAGAAACTGGAGCAGATCGCTCAAATCCTCCTCCTCACAGACGAAGAAAAGTCCGCCATGCTCGACCTGGCGGGTAAGATGCGCAATTCCGTGGCCCCCGACCTGCCGGAGTATATCATCGGCAGAGATTATGTCTCCGCTGCCCTGCGCACTGCCCGTGATCTGGACGCCGGGGAAGCCGAGTGGATGCGCTTCGTGGATGAACTCAAGAAGCGAAAGGGGTAATCTCAATCCATGTACACACCCTCGTACCGAGTCCGGGGCCGCGGCGTCCCTATCCTCAGCAAACCTGAAATCGATACTATCGGAGAAAACTTCGTGCGGGATTTCCAACCGTCCGTCTTGACGAATCCCGCACCTGTTGACATAGAGTCTTTCGTAGAGAACTACCTTGGCATGACCCCCGACTACCAGCTTCTATCCCACAACGGGATTTACCTGGGGATGACGGTGTTTAACGACACAAACCGGGTCATAGTTTTCTCACAGGAGACAGGGAGAGCTGAGTACATCAGCGCCAAGGCCCACACGGTCATTATCGATACGCGGCTGCTGGAGGAAAACCAGCAGCACCGCTACCGCTTTACCCTCGGTCACGAGGGTGGCCATGACATATTCCACACCGGCTACTTTTCCTACGACCCCAATCAGACGTGTATGTTCGATATGGCCATGACACCCATGATCCAGTGTCGAATGGACGCCGGCTGCAAAAAGGGTGACCGGAAACTGTGGACTGACCATGACTGGATGGAGTGGCAGGCAAACTACTTCTCCTCCGCCATCCTCATGCCCAAATGTGCGGTGCAGCTGGTGGCAAACAAGTACCCCCGCAACTCTCTGTTGGAGAATCTGGTCAACCGCGCCAGGCTGGTCAGCGATGTCTCCAATACCTTTGATGTCTCTACCGAAGCGGCGGTGATCCGGCTGAAGGACATGGGATACATCCCCTCCGATGACCAGACAAGCTATTCCGCCTTCACCGCTCTGATGGATTTCGCATCCATCGCTATCTGACGCCAAATTCACAGCGGGTATCCCGCCCGCTGTGTTTTTTTACCCATGGTGTTAGCAAGTTAGCTTACACGGGGAATATTTAATCTGGAGGTGGTGCCTATCAATAACCGAGGGAAGGAGGACGTCCGTGGAAGAAATCCGCGACTGTAAAAACCGGCTCGTCTGCAAAGGCGATGCCCGGACTGGCTTGATCCAGTCCTTCTACAAAGGCCAGCGCATGGAAACCCGGCTGGCTCTGGGCCAACAGCTCGAAATCGAGCGGCAGCCCACCAGGACAACCATCACCAGGGTTAATGACGCGGCTTTCCAAGTGGAGAGCTATGACTGCGCCGAGTTCGGCGCCTAACCGAATACGAATCCGCAGAGCTGCATGACGGCCAGGATAATGAATCGCCCATAACAGGGCGGTCTGTTATCCCGGCCGTTTTTTGCTGCTCTACGGATTGCGGCTGTGGCTCTGCGGTTTCGGAGTTGACCTTTTATCACTTCAAACCGCTGAAAAGGAGCTACAGTTATGAAAATTCAGTACAAATTCGCCACAGAGACCATTTCCATCGATGTCCCCAATGACTGGGGCGAGATCCTCATTGACCTGGACCGCCAGGAGTACAACAACGACCACAAAGAAACCCGCCGGCACTATTCGCTGGAGGGCAAGGTCTACGAGGGCATGGACTACGCCGTAGAGGATTCCGGCCTGGAAGCCCTCTTTGCCGGCCCCACCGATGAGGAGCGGCTCCACGCCGCAATCCGGCAGCTCTCCCGCGACCAGCAGGAAATGGTCCAGGCCATCTTTTTTGAAAATGTGAGCGTCAACGACTACGCCGCCCGGATGGGCGTGACGCAGTCCGCCATTTCCCACCGTTTGCAGACGGTGAAGAAAAAATTGGAAAAACTTCTGGGCTGACCCTCATATTCAGCCCTTCTCCTGGCCGTATGTCGGAAGGAGCAAGAAAAGCAGCCTTCCAGAAAGGATGAACGCCATGAGGCACAAGCTGAAGATCAGCGTGTCCAAGGAGCCGCAGAACGGCGGGGTGGTCAGATGCCGCAGTGTGACGCTGCGGGAGAAGATGCTCACCCGGCTCCTGGGCCGCAAAGAGCGTGTGATGATCCTCATTCCCGGCAACACCGTGGAATCCCTGGACATCACCGAGCTGTCGGAGGGAGGTGCGGCCTGTGAGTAAGATCAAGCTCCTCCTGGATGTGGTGGAGGATATGCGCTCCCTCGCCGATAGTCTCCAATCGTTGGCGGAGGCCATGCCCCAGGGAGAAGCCCCGGAAGCCGAGCCTGTACAGAAGGCCGCTCCACCTCCTCCCAAGGAACCGGCGGTCACGCTGGAGCAGGTTCGGGCGGTGCTGGCTGAAAAAAGCCATGACGGGAAGACCGAAGCGGTCCGGGAACTGCTGCAGAAGTACGGCGCTCCGAAGCTGTCGGCGGTAGACCCCAAGCACTACCCGGCTCTGCTGAAGGATGCGGAGGTGCTCTGATGCCACCCTTCAAACACGCCGTTCTCTCCGCCAGCGGCGCCCACCGATGGCTCCAGTGCAACCCCTCGGCGCGGCTGGAGCTGGAGTTCGCCGACCGGGAGACGGAAGCCGCAGCTGAAGGCACCTCCGCTCACGCTCTGGCCGAGCACAAGCTCAAAAAGGCGCTGAAGCTGCGCTCCCGAAAGCCCGTCAGCCCGTATGACTGCGATGAAATGGACGCCTACACCGATGGGTATGTGGAGTTCGTGCTGGAACAGCTGGAGGAAGCCAGGGCGCTCTGCGCCGACCCTCTTGTCCTCATCGAACAGCGGCTGGACTTCTCCTGCTATGTGCCGGACGGCTTCGGCACCGGTGACTGCCTGATCGTGGCGGACAAGCTCTTGCACATCATCGATTTCAAGTATGGGCAGGGTGTCCTGGTGGACGCGGAGGAGAATCCCCAGATGATGCTGTACGCCCTGGGCGCCCTCCGGCAGTTCGACCACCTCTACGACATCGCCCAGGTCGCCATGAGCATCTACCAGCCCCGCCGGGAGAACGTGTCCACCTGGACCATCTCTGTGGAGCAGCTCATGGAGTGGGCGGAACAAACCCTCAAGCCCAAGGCGGAAATGGCCTACCAGGGTGAAGGGGACTATGTCCCTGGCCCCTGGTGTACCTTCTGCAAGGCGGCGGTGAAGTGCCGCGCCAGAGCGGAAGCCAAGCTCCAGCTCGCCAAGTACGAGTTCGCCATGCCGCCGCTCCTCACCGATGCGGAGATCGAGGACATACTCTCCCGGCTTCCCGGCCTGACCAAGTGGGCCGGCGAGATCGAAGCCTACGCCCAGGACGCCGCCATTCACCACGGCAAGGTGTGGCACGGCTTCAAGCTGGTGGAGAGCCGCACCAACCGCAAGTACACAGACGAGGAAGCCGTGATCCGCGCCGCTAACGCCGCCGGGTACCACGACATCTTCAAGAAGGCCCTCATCCCCATCACCGAGATGGAGAAGCTCATGGGTAAAAAGGCCTTTGCCGAGATCCTCGGCAGCCTGGTCGAAAAGCCCAAGGGCAAGCCGACCCTGGTTCCGGTATCCGACCGGCGTCCGGCCATCACCACGATGGATGCCGCCCAAGAATTTACTGAAATTACGGAGGTATAACGATATGTCTATCAATCACAAGAACCCGACCAAGGTGGTCACTGGTGTTGTCCGCCTGTCCTACGCCAATGTCTGGGAGCCGGCTTCCATCAACGGAAGCAACCCCAAGTACAGCGTTTCCCTCATCATCCCCAAAAGCGACACCAAGACCATCGATGCCATCAACGCCGCCGTGGATGCCGCCATCAAGGACGGAGCCGCCAAGTTCGGCGGCAAGATCCCCAACAAGGCCGCGCTGAAGCTCCCCCTGCGGGACGGTGATCTGGAGCGGGACGATGAAGCCTACAAGGGCGCCTACTTCGTGAACGCCAACAGCACCACTGCGCCCCAGATCGTGGACCGCTCCGTGCAGCCCATCCTGGACCGCGCCGAAGTCTACTCCGGCTGCTACGCCCGTGTGTCCATCAACTTCTACGCCTTCAACTCCAACGGGAACCGCGGCATCGCCTGCGGCCTGGGGAACATCCAGAAGGTGCGGGACGGAGAACCTCTGGGCGGTCGTTCCTCTGCTGCCGATGACTTCTCCACCGATTTCGATGACGATTTCCTTTCCTAACAACCATCCGGCAAGGGTGGCGGAGGGCGACCTCTGCCGCCCTTATGCCGCAGGAGAGGAGGTCCTATGAAAACGCTATCCATCGACATTGAAACCTTTTCCCCGGAGCCGCTGGCCAAGTGCGGCGTGTACCGTTACTGCCAGGCCCCGGAGTTTGAAGTGCTGTTGTTCGGCTATTCCGTGGACAGCGGCCCCGTCCGGGTGGTGGATCTCACCGCCGATGAACGCATCCCCGCCGATGTGCTGGCTGCGCTGACCGACCCAGCGGTATCCAAGTGGGCCTTCAACGCACAGTTCGAGCGGGTGTGTCTCTCCCGGTACCTGGGGTGTCCTGTCGGACAGTACCTGGACCCCGACTCCTGGTACTGCACCATGGTGTGGTCTGCTACCCTGGGTCTGCCCCTCTTTCTGGAGGGGGCCGGCGCCGTGCTGGGCCTGGAGAAGCAGAAACTCAAGGAGGGCAAAGACCTGGTGCGCTATTTCTGTACGCCGGCAAAGGCCAGGGATGGCTCCGCCTTCCGCCGCCTTCCTACAGATGCGCCGGAGAAGTGGGCCGCCTTCAAAGCCTACAACCTCCGGGATGTGGAGACAGAGATGTCCATCCAACAGAAGTTATCCCGTTTCCCAGTCTCCCAGGAGGAGTGGGAGAACTACCATCTCGACCAGCGCATCAACGACCGGGGCATTCTGCTGGACCGTACCCTGGTGGTCCAGGCCATCCGCTGTGACGAGCGGTTCAAGCGCACCCATCTGGAACAGGCCCGCTCGGTCACCGGGCTGGAGAACCCCAACAGCCCCGCCCAGCTCAAAGCGTGGCTGGCGGAAAAGGGCGTGGAAGCCGAGTCCCTCTCCAAAGCATCCGTACTGGAACTTCTGTCCCATGCGGAGGGCGAGGTGGAGCTGGCCCTGTCCCTGCGGCAGGAGCTGGCCAAGAGCAGCGTCAAGAAATACACCGCCATGGAGTCAGTGGTCTGTCCGGATGACCGCGCCCGTGGGCTGATCCAGTTTTACGGAGCCAATCGGACCGGCAGATTTGCCGGGCGGCTCATCCAGGTGCAGAACCTTCCGCAGAACCATCTGCCTGATCTGAAACAGGCCAGGACACTGGTGCGGGATGGGCACTTTGACGCCTTGGAGCTGCTCTACGACTCCGTCCCGCTGGTGCTCTCTGAGTTGATCCGCACCGCCTTCATCCCTAAGCCGGGGTGCCGCTTCTTCGTGGCGGATTTTTCGGCCATCGAAGCGCGGATCATCGCCTGGATTGCCGGGGAGCAGTGGCGGCAGGATGTGTTCGCCAAGGGCGGGGATATCTACTGCGCTTCTGCCAGCCAGATGTTCCATGTCCCCGTGGTCAAGCATGGCGTCAACGGCCACCTCCGGCAGAAAGGCAAAATCGCGGAGCTGGCTCTGGGCTATGGCGGCTCGGTGGGGGCGCTGAAGGCCATGGGCGCGCTGAACTACGGCCTGACCGAGGAGGAGCTGAAACCCCTGGTGGACGCCTGGCGGCAGTCCAATCCCCGGCTCGTGAAGTTCTGGTGGGATGTGGACCGCGCCGCCGCCACCTGCGTCCGAGACAGAGTCCCCGCCGAGACACACGGTATTCGCTTCCTCTACCAGAGCGGCATGATGTTCATCGTGCTCCCCTCCGGCAGGAAGCTGGTGTATGTGAAGCCCAAGATGGGCGTCAACCGATACGGCAGTGAGTCCGTTACCTATGAGGGTGTGGGCGAACAGAAAAAGTGGCTGCGGCTGGAAAGCTACGGCCCGAAATTCGTGGAGAACATCGTCCAGGCCACCGCCCGTGACGTCCTGGTGGAAGCCATGCGCCGGTTGAAGTCGGCGGGGTACCAAATCGTGATGCACGTCCATGACGAAGCGGTGATCGAAGCGCCGGCGGATTCCTCCCTGGAGGACATCTGCGCCATCATGGGTCAGACCCCAGCCTGGGCGGGAGGGCTGCTGCTCCGCGCGGACGGTTATGTCTGCGACTTCTATCAGAAAGACTGAGGTGACCCTTATGGGAATCAACAAATACAACTGTGAGGGCTACTATGACCCCACACCCTACGAAGCCCTGACCAGGATCGAGAACGAGGCGCGCAAGCTCCACACCTTCCGTCCGGTGGTTTACATCTGTTCTCCGCTCTCCGGGGATGTGGAGGGCAACCAGGAAAGGGCGGCGCGCTACTGCCGCTTCGCTGTGAACACCGGATATATCCCCATTGCGCCCCATCTGTACTTTCCCCGGTTTATGGATGACTCCAACCCCAGAGAGCGGGACTTGGCCCTCTTCATGGACATTGTCCTGCTCACCAAATGCGCCCAGCTCTGGGTGTTCGGAGAAACCATCTCCAAGGGTATGGGCATCGAGATCGAGAAGGCCAAGCGCAAAGGCCAGACCATCCGCTACTTTACCGAGAACTGCCAGGAGGTGTCCGTATGAAAATCGCTGTGGGCAACAGCCGCATGGATAAGAAGTGGAAGAACCGGGATATTTCCTGGGAGGACCTGTGCCAAAGGGTCAGCTCCACCATCCGTACCACGGAAACCGTGGAGGAATACCGCAAGCTGAAGAAGGGCGCCCAGGATAACATCAAGGATGTGGGCGGCTTTGTGGGCGGTCAGCTCCGGGAAGGCCGGCGCAAAAACGGCATGGTGCTCTGCCGCTCCATGCTCACCCTGGACATGGACTACGGCGAGCCGGGAATCTGGGACGAGATCGACCTGCTGCACGATTTCCGGTGCTGCGTCTACTCCACTCATAAACACACGCCGGAGCATCCCCGGCTGCGCATGATCATCCCCCTGGCCCGTGACATCACCGAGGAGGAGTATCCGGCTGTGGCCCGGATGGTAGCCAAGGAAATCGGCATCGACCTGTTTGACGATACCACCTATGAAGCCTGCCGCCTGATGTACTGGCCTTCCACCTCTGCAAACGGAGAGTTCTTCTACAAGACCAAGGAAGGACCGCTGCTGGACCCGGACGCTTATCTCGCTAAGTATGCAGATTGGCATGACGCTTCCACCTGGCCGGTGTCCTCCCGGCAGTCTGAAGCGGTGCGCCGGAGCATCACCCAGCAGGCCGACCCTCTGGAAAAGCCCGGCATCGTGGGCGCTTTCTGCCGCGCCTACACCATTGAGGAAGCAATCGAAACCTTCCTTTCCGATGTCTACGAACCGTCCTCCATGAACGGACGGTACGACTATATCCCCGCCGACTCCGCCGCCGGCGTGGTGGTTTACGATGGGAAATTCGCATACAGCCACCACGCCACCGACCCGGTCTGCGGCAAGCTGTTAAACGCCTTCGACCTGGTGCGGCTCCACAAATTCCGGGAGCTGGACGAGAATGTGGGTTTGGATACCCCGCCGGGCAAGCTGCCCTCCTTCAAAGCCATGAGCGACCTGGCTCTGGGAGACGATAAGGTCAAGACGGTCTTCGCCGAAGAGCGCATCGCCCAGGCCAGCGCCGAGTTTTCCGATGAGGACTGGCAAAACGGCCTGGAGCTGGACAAGTCCGGCCATGTGAAGAACACCCTGCACAACCTGACCCTCATTCTGGAGAACGACCCCAACCTCAAGGGCGTGGTGTTCAACCAGCTCCTGGACGGGATGGAGATCAAGGGCGAGGTACCCTGGAAGCACCCATCCAAGTTCTGGCGGGACGCCGATGACGCCCAGCTCATCAGCTATGTGGACACCCATTACGGCACCTTCTCCGCTCGGAACTACGACATCGCTGTGACCAAGGTGGCGGATGACCGGGCCTATCATCCCATCCGGGAGTTCATCGAGAGCCTGCCGGAATGGGATAAGGTCCCCCGCGTGGACACCTTGCTGGTGGACTATCTGGGCGCCGCCGACACCGCATACGTTCGGGCGGTGACCCGGAAGACCCTCTGCGCCGCCATCAGCCGGGTACTGCGTCCGGGCTGCAAGTTCGACTCCATGCTGGTGCTCAACGGCCCCCAGGGTGTGGGTAAGAGCACCCTCATCGCAAAGCTGGCCGGAGAGTGGTTTTCGGACAGTTTGAACCTGGGTGACACCAAGGACAAGACCGCCGCCGAGAAGCTTCAGGGGTACTGGATCTTGGAGATCGGCGAGCTGGCCGGGCTGAAGAAGGCCGAGGTGGAGACCCTGCGTTCCTTTCTCTCCCGGCAGAACGACATCTACCGAGCTGCGTTCGGCAAACGGGCCACGCCCCATCTGCGCCAGTGCGTGTTCTTTGGCACCACCAACGCCGAGTCCGGCTATCTGCGCGACACCACCGGCAACCGCCGCTTCTGGCCGGTCAAGACCCCCGGCAGCGGAAAGAAGCAGTCCTGGAATCTGACCCATGAAGAGATCCTCCAGATCTGGGCGGAGGCTCTCGTGTATGTGCGGCAGGGTGAGAAGCTCTACCTCTCTCCCGAAATGGACGCGCTGGCCAAGGACGAGCAGCGGGAAGCCATGGAGTCCGATGAGCGCGAGGGGCTGGTGCGGGAGTATCTGGACACCCTGCTGCCGGAACGCTGGGCGGAGATGGACCTCTTCGAACGCCGCAACTTCCTCACCGGCTCCGACTTCGGCGGCCTGCAGGAGAAGGGGACGGTTCGGCGTACCAGCGTGTCCAACATGGAGATCTGGTGCGAGTGCTTCGGCAAGGAACGGGCCAACCTGCGCCGCACCGACAGCAATGAGCTGACGGGCATCCTGGCGCGGCTGGGCTGGAAACGGGCGGAGAGCAAGGTGCGCATCCCCCTCTATGGGCCGCAGTACGTCTTTGTTCCGAAGGGGTGTTCCCAATGAAGATATGCTCAGGCACGAAATTCGGGAACGAGTTCCCAGGGACAGTTCCGCACTTTGGAACCCCCGCCGGAACACCCCATGGGAACGGCGGAAGCCCCATAAGCGGCAAGGAAAATCGGCTTCCTTGTTCCTGTGTTCCCAACATTTCTTATATATCGAAAGATGTAAGAAATAGAGGTCATCAGCACGCGAAACACGCATATACGCGCATAAGGGGATTTTTCGGTTCCCGGAACACAGGAGGCCGATATGCGGGAGAAAGCCATTGAAGCCAAGCTGGTGAAGGCCGTCCGAATCATGGGCGGTCTCGCACCCAAGTTTGTAAGCCCTGGGTTTGATGGAGTGCCAGACCGCCTGGTGCTCCTCCCCAAGGGGAAAATCGCCTTCATTGAGCTGAAAGCGCCCGGCAAGGCGCTCCGGCCTTTGCAGATAAGACGGAAACAGCAGTTGGAAGCCCTGGGCTTTCCGGTGTACCGCATTGACAGCCCGGAGCAGATTGGAGGGATACTCGATGAAATACAGTCCTCATAAATACCAGACCTACGCCACGGACTTCATCCTGGAGCATCCCGTTTCGGCGGTCTTCCTGGACATGGGCCTCGGCAAGAGCGTCATCACCCTGACTGCCATCTTCGACCTCTGTCTGGACAGCTTCCTGGTTCGCAAGGTGCTGGTCATTGCTCCGCTCCGCGTGGCAGCGGACACCTGGCCCTGTGAGATCGAGAAGTGGGACCACCTGCGAGGGCTTACCTACTCGGTAGCGGTCGGCAGCGAAGCCCAGCGCAAGGCGGCGCTCCTGCAGAGGGTCAGCGTGTACATCATCAACCGGGAGAATGTCCAGTGGCTGGTGGAGGACAGCGGGCTACCTTTCGACTATGACATGGTGGTCATCGATGAGCTGTCTTCCTTCAAAAGCTACCAGGCCAAGCGGTTCCGCGCTCTGCTGAAGGTGCGGCCCGGCATCAAGCGCATCGTGGGGCTGACCGGCACGCCTTCCTCCAATGGGCTGATGGACCTGTGGGCGGAATTTCGCGTTCTGGATATGGGCAAGCGCCTGGGGCGGTTTATTACCCATTACCGCACCGCCTACTTTCAACCGGATAAGCGAAACGCTCAGGTGGTGTTCTCCTACAAGCCCCTCCCCGGAGCCGAGGATGCCATCTATGAAAAAATCTCCGACATCACCATCTCCATGCGGGCTGGCGACTATCTGGATATGCCGGAATGCGTGATGAACGAGGTCAAGGTCACCCTCTCCGAAAAGGAGCGGAAAGCCTACGACACCATGCGCTCGGAGCTGGTGCTCTCCCTGGGTGGTGAAGAGGTGGACGCCGGGAACGCGGCGGCTCTGGCGAACAAGCTCTCTCAGATGGCCAACGGCGCGGTGTATGGGGAGGACAAAAAGATTCTCCCACTCCACGACCGGAAGCTGGACGCTCTGGAGGACCTCATCGAAGCCGCCAATGGCAAGCCCGTCCTGGTGGCCTACTGGTTCAAACACGATCTGGAGCGCATCCGCGCCCGGTTTACCGTCCGAGAAATCAAGACCGCCCAGGACATCGCCGACTGGAACCAAGGCAAGATTCCGGTGGCGGTCATCCATCCGGCCTCCGCCGGCCACGGTTTGAATTTGCAGGCCGGGGGTTCCACCCTGATCTGGTTTGGGCTGACCTGGTCGCTGGAGCTTTACCAGCAGACCAACGCCCGGCTCTGGAGGCAGGGGCAGAAGGCCCAAACCGTGGTCATCCACCACATCATCACCACGGACACCATTGATGAGCGGATCATGTCCGCCCTTCGCAGAAAAGACAAAACACAATCCGCTCTCATTGACGCGGTTAAGGCCAATTTGGAGGTGTAATATGACTGCAAAAGAATACTTATCCCAAGCCCGGCTGCTGGATGCCCGGATTAACGCCAAGATTCAGCAGGTTTCGGCACTGAACGATTTAGCCACCCACGCCACCGCCACCCTGACGGGGATGCCCCGCAATCCCAGTCGGTCTGAATCCCGAATGGCTGAAGCGGTGGTCAAGATCATCGACCTGCAGAATGAAATCAACCACGACATCGATGAGCTGGTGGATCTGAAGCGGGAGATCACCCGCCGGGTCAAATCCATCCCCAACACCGAGTACCGGCTCCTGTTGGAGAAGCGGTACCTGTGCTTCATGCCGTGGGAGAAAATCGCCGTGGATATGGGCTACTCCATCCAGCACATTTACCGTCTGCATGACTGGGCGCTGCGGGAATTTCCCGTCCCCCAGGAAGCATGAGAGTTCGATGTATTGAATGAGAGCAGCTCCGTAGTGTATCATTAAAATTGCCAAGATAACAAGGACAGCCTCATGGGAGCCATCCCGTGGGGCTTTTCTTATGCCCGAAGGGAGGTGGAACGGTGCCGACAAAACCCAAGCGCCCCTGCTCATACCCCGGATGCCCCAAGCTGACGGATGGCAGGTTCTGCGAGGAGCACGCCAAGGTGGAAGCCAAACGCTACGAGAAGTACGACCGTGACCCGGCTGTACGCCGTAGGTATGGCCGCGCTTGGAAGCGCATCCGCGACCGGTACATCCAGGAGCATCCGCTGTGTGAGCTGTGCCAGCGGGATGGCAGGCTGACCCCCGCCGAAGAGGTGCATCACAAGGTACCTCTCTCTGAGGGCGGCACACACGCACGGGACAACCTCGTTGCCCTCTGTAAATCCTGCCACGCCAGAATCCACGCCCAGTGCGGGGACCGTTGGCACAAGCACTGACCCGGTAGGGGGATAAAAATCTCTACAGCCTGTGGGCCGTGCAACGGGCCAGGGGTCTCGCGCACAAAATCGCGGTTTCAAAGGGGGTATATACCCCAGGCCGAGAAAGGAGGAAGTCTGTGGCCAAAGACGGTACCAACCGTGGCGGCGCCCGTGCTGGTGCCGGCGCAAAGAGAAAGCCCCTCGCCGACAAGATCGCCGAGGGAAATCCAGGCAGAAGGAAGCTGACTGTCATCGACTTTCAGGACACAGCCGATTTAGAAGGTCAGCCCATGCCGAAACCGTCAGCCATGCTGTCCGCCACCCAGAAGGATGGCAAGACGCTGGTCGCCGCCGAGGTCTTTGAGAAGACCTGGACCTGGCTGGCGGAGCGGGGCTGCGCCGCTCTCGTTTCCCCGCAGCTTTTGGAGCGATACGCCATGAGCGTGGCCCGCTGGATACAGTGCGAGGAGGCCATCACCGAGTACGGCTTCCTCGCCAAGCACCCCACCACGGGGAACGCCATTCAAAGCCCCTATGTGGCGATGAGTCAGAACTTCATGTCCCAGACCAACCGCCTGTGGATGGAGATCTACCAGATCGTCAAGGAGAACTGTTCCAGCGAGTACGGCGGGGCCACGCCCCAGGACGATGTGATGGAGCGGCTGCTGTCCGCTCGGAAAGGAAACTGATATGACAAAATACAAAACGGCTGAGAGCGTGCGGCGCGGTCACCCGGACAAGCTGTGCGACCTGATCGCCGACAGCATTCTGGACGAGTGCCTGCGGCATGACCGCTATTCCCGCTGCGCCTGTGAGGTCATGGCCACCAAGGGAAAAATCTTCGTCTGCGGGGAGATCACCTGCGCGGCGAAGATCAATATCCGCTCGGTGGTACGGGAAGTCCTCCGCAAGGTGGGCTACAACCCCATGAAATTCATCGTGTTCGTCTATGTTCACCGGCAGAGTCCCGACATCGCCGGCGGCGTGGATTCCGCTCTGGAGGTACGGAATAGCGGCAGCGAGGATGTGTTCGCTTCCACCGGCGCCGGCGACCAGGGCACCGTGTACGGTTACGCCACCAAGGAGACCTGGACCCGTCTGCCCGTCCCGGTGGTCTTCGCGAATGAAGTCTGCAAAGGGCTGGATGACGCCATGCACGATGGAACTATCCGGGGCATTGGCCCCGATGGCAAGGCCCAGGTGACCGTGGCCTATGAAGACGGAAAACCCGTGGGCGCCAAGAACATTGTGGTGTCTGTCCAGCACGATGCGGACAAGGATTTGGAGGAGCTTCGCCGGGAGATCATCTCGGAGGTTCTGTATCCCATCCTGGACCGCTTCGATTTCCCCAAGGATGCGGAGATCCTCATCAACCCCTCCGGCAGATTTGTGGAGGGCGGTCCCGCTGCTGACACCGGTCTGACCGGCAGGAAGCTGATGGTGGACACCTACGGCGGTCTTGCCGCCCATGGCGGCGGAGCCTTCTCCGGGAAGGACCCCACTAAGGTGGACCGCAGCGCCGCTTACATGGCCAGAGCCATCGCCCGGAACGTGGTGGGCGCGTGACTGGCGGAGGAATGCCAGGTGTCCATCTCCTACGCTATCGGTAAGGCGGAACCCACCGCTGTGGAGATCGACACCTTCGGCACCGCCAGGGTGGACGAGGATGTGATTCGGCTGGCGGTGCTGGATGTGTTCGACCTGCGGCCCGCTGCCATCATGTCCCTGCTGCATCTTCGCGCTCCCATCTATGCTGACACCGCCGCCTACGGCCACTTCAACGGCTACAAGTTCAACTGGGAGAACCTCGACAAGACCGAGGAGCTGAGAAAGGCGGTGGAAAAGTATGCTGATTGAGCGCAAACACACCGCCGACCTTATCCCCGCCGACTACAATCCCCGCAAGGACTTAAAGCCCGGTGACCCGGAGTACGATAAGCTGAAACGCTCCATGGAGCAGTTCGGCTATGTGGAGCCGGTGATCTGGAACAAGGCCACCGGTCGGGTGGTGGGCGGTCACCAGCGGCTGAAGGTGCTTATGGACATGGGCGTCACCGAGGTGGAGTGCGTGGTGGTGGAGATGGATGAGGAGCGGGAAAAAGCCCTCAACATCGCCCTCAACAAAATCTCCGGCGATTGGGACAAGGACAAGCTGATGCTTCTCATCTCCGACCTGCAGGGCGCCGACTTTGATGTGTCCCTCACCGGCTTTGACCCCGCCGAGATCGATGACCTCTTCAAAGGCAGCCTGAAAGATGGGGTCAAGGATGATGAGTTCGATGTGGACGCCGAGCTGCAGAAGCCTACTATCACCAAGGCCGGGGATGTGTGGACGCTGGGGCGGCACCGGCTTGTCTGCGGGGACAGCACCAAGCCGGAAACCTTCTCTCTGCTGATGGACGGTCTGAAGGCCAACCTGGTCATCACCGACCCGCCCTACAATGTCAACTATGAGGGCGGCGCCGGGAAGATCAAGAACGACAACATGGAGAACGCCGCCTTCTATGACTTCCTGCTGGCAGCGTTTCAGAATACCGAGGAAGTCATGGCGGACGATGCCTCTATCTATGTGTTCCATGCGGACACCGAGGGGCTGAACTTCCGAAAGGCGTTCTCTGACGCCGGCTTCTACCTCTCCGGGACGTGCATCTGGAAAAAGCAGTCCCTGGTGCTGGGCCGTTCGCCCTACCAGTGGCAGCATGAGCCGATTCTCTTCGGCTGGAAGAAGAAAGGCAGACACCAGTGGTATACCGGGCGGAAGGAGTCCACCGTCTGGGAGTTCGACAAGCCTAAGAAGAACAAGGATCACCCCACCATGAAGCCTATCCCACTCCTGGCCTATCCTATTCTGAACTCCTCCATGAGCAACGCCATCGTGCTGGACCCCTTCGGCGGTTCCGGCAGCACCCTCATCGCCTGTGAGCAAACCGACCGCGTCTGCCGCACCATCGAACTGGACGAAAAGTTCTGCGATGTCATCGTGAAGCGGTACATCGAGCAAGTGGGCAAAGCGGACGGTGTATCCCTCCAACGGGCCGGTCTGACCTACCGCTATGACGAGGTTGCCGGGGACGATGCGGAAGACATCCCATTGTTCTGAGGAGGCGCCCATGGAATTGAATACAGCTTTGACCCTCGGCAGCCTCTTCGATGGCTCCGGGGGTTTTCCTTTGGGCGGTCTGCTCTGCGGGATCACCCCGGTATGGGCTTCGGAGATCGAACCGTTCCCCATCCGGGTGACCACCAAGCGGCTTCCCTTTATGAAGCACTACGGCGACATCTCCCAGATGGATGGCGGGAAGATCGAGCCGGTGGACATCATCACCTTCGGCTCCCCCTGCACCGACATGAGCATCGCCGGACGGAGGGCCGGTCTGGACGGGAAGCAATCCGTCCTCTTTTACCAGGCCATCCGCATCATTCAGGAAATGAGGGATGCCACCCATGGCAAATATCCAAGATACCTCGTATGGGAGAACGTCCCCGGCGCGTTCAGCTCCAACCACGGAGAGGACTTCAAGGCCGTCCTCGAAGCGGTCATCGGGATCAAGGAACCGGGCGCCCAGGTGCCTATGCCTGAGAAGAACCTCTGGCCCTACGCCGACCTGTACATGGGAGAGCAGTGGAGCGTTGCGTACCGCACTCTTGACGCGCAATACTGGGGAGTCCCCCAGCGAAGACGCCGCATCTTCCTTGTCGCAGATTTTGCAGGCTGGGGTGCCGGACAAGTACTATTTGAGTCCGAAGGCCTGTCAGGGTATTCTGCGGAGGGCTTCCGTGCGTGGCAAAGAGCTGCCAGAGATCCTGCGGCTGGCTCTGGAGCGGCAGGCCTCTGCCTGAACGACCAGGGCGGGAACTGCATGGACGTGTCCAGCGGAGTCGCCGCCACGCTCCGGGCAGAACACCATGGGCATCCACCCTGTGTACTGGATGCCGCCGGCTTCTGCACCGAACATTCAGCGGACAGCCGGGGTATCGGTTTTGAGCCGGAGCGCGCCCCTACGCTTCGGGCCGGCGTGGTTCCCGCCGCTATTGCGCTGGAGAGCCACCCCATCGACAGCCGCATCAAAATCGCCGATGACGGTACCGTCCAGACGCTGACCTCCCGCATGGGGACAGGCGGGATGAATGTGCCTCTGGTGCTGAAGATCCGCTCCGGCTGCGAGGGCGGCGGGAAGGGACCGCTCATCCAGAAGGACAAGTCCGCTACACTGGGCTGCAACAATGACCAGACCCTTTTCGAGCCTGTGGCCTTTGGCATCTCCTCCGACCAGTCCAAGGCCATGCTCTCCAGCAATCCCCACGCCGGCATCTACAAAGCCCGGACATCCCGCACCTTGGACACCGGAGGTGGAAACCCCGGCTGCAATCAAGGTGGGATTGCCGTGGTCACACAGGAGAAGTCCTACGCCATGACCATGAACAGCTATGTCCAGGTCGAGGAGGAAAAGGCGCCGGCGTTGCTCTCAAGGGATTACAAAGACCCCACCGCTGTGAACAGCGGCTACACCGTGCGGCGGCTGACACCCACTGAGTGCGCCCGGCTGCAAGGCTTCCCGGACTGGTGGTGCGCCGGCCTGGAAACCCCGGAGCCGACCAAGGAGGACATCGCGTTCTGGACGGAGGTCTGGGAGACACACCGCAGAGCCGTGAATCCCTCCGTGAAGCCCAAGACGGAGCGGCAGATCGTAAAGTGGCTGAAAGCCCCGTACTCCGATGCGGCGGAATACAAGATGTGGGGCAACGGCGTGGCGCTGCCCTGCGTCTGGTTCGTCCTCTCCGGCATTGTGTTCAGTACACAATTATCTCCCGCATAATTCTACAATCTCAGGTCTCTATTTGACTTGATATTTGGGGGCCGCAGAGCGAATATGTGACTACCAAAAATCAAGGAGAAACGAGAAATGACCCTGCGATACAACCTGACCGGCGCCGACCGCAAGCGGCTGGTGACCGCTATCAGCGAAATCACCGGCACCCCTGCCAAATACCAGGGTGCACCCAGCTTCGCCTACCAGGTGGACTACTTCACCATCGACCGCAACGGCGGCGTCACCTTCGATGACCGTGCCGACAGTGAGAAGATCGAAAACCTCATCGAAACGCTGGACAGCCAGGGCTTTAAAGCCGGGCCGCAAGAGGTTGAGGCACCCAAAGATGGGGAACCGTCTCCCGCCGAGGTGGACGGGCTGTGCATCTCCATGCCCGCCAGCCTGTTCTCCGAAACGGCGCTGCAAAACCTCAAGGACATCACGGCGGCGAAGGGCAATCTGATCCGCAAAGCCCTGGGGGTGGAGGAACTGCCTATCGAAGTCGGTGAGACGAAGATTTCCTTTCCCTGGTTTGCCGGGACGCCCGCGCCGGAGGAGGTCAAGGCCTACGACCACTTCATCTGCGCCCTGTGCGAGATGGCAAGGAATCAAAAGCGCATCACCGCCAAGGAGCGGGACACCGGGAACGACAAGTACACCTTCCGCTGCTTCCTCCTCCGATTGGGCTTCATCGGCCCGGAGTACAAGCAGGAGCGCAAGATTCTCCTGCGGAACCTGACCGGCAGCTCCGCTTTCAAGGCGGTACCCCAGAAGGAGGTGGCGGACGATGCGGCTTCCAAGTAAGGAAACGCTGGCGCTCCTCCGCTCCCGCTACCCCAAGGGCGCACGGGTGGAACTCGTCCGCATGGACGATCCCCAGGCTCCGCCTGTTGGAACGAGGGGCACGGTGCTGGGCGTGGACGATGTGGGGAGCATCCTTGTGGCGTGGGACAACGGCAGCGGCCTGAACGTGGCCTTTGGCGAAGATATCTGCCGCAAGGTTGGGGAATAAGGCGCTGTAAGATGCACAGTTTTCCGGCCACAAGATCGTGTAGTTTATGGCTCGAATAGCCCTGGATATAGTGTGCCTTCAGAGGTAATATGACACTACCGAAAGGGAAAACAACACCAACCAGGAGGCAGAACCATGAACGAGAAAACGAGAATTCAGATTGAGGAAATGAAGAAGCAGACCATTGGGGTCGAGGTTGAGATGAACAACATCGAACGCAGCCGGGCGGCAAAGGTTGCCGCCGAGTTCTTCGGCACCGGGCGGTTCGAGGACACTGCCAGGCGCAACGGGTACTGCACCTGGTCTGCCTGGGACGCCCAGGGTCGGGAGTGGAAATTCCAGCGGGATGTGAGCATTGACGGCCCCGACAGCCAGAAGTGCGAACTGGTCACCCCGATCCTGACCTACGCCGACATGGAGACCCTGCAGGAACTTATCCGCCGACTTCGCAGGGCGGGCGCCAAAAGCGACTCCACCAGGGGCTGCGGAGTCCACATCCACATCGGCGCCAAGGGCCACACGCCGCAGACCCTGCGAAACCTGGCCAACATCATGGCCAGCCATGAGAGCCTGCTGGCCGAAGCCCTCGACCTCGACCATTACCGCATGAGACGGTACTGCCGCACGGTAGACCCCCGCTTCCTGGAACAGCTCAACCGCAGGAAGCCCACCACCATGGCAGACCTTGCCGACATCTGGTACAGCAGCCAGGGCGCAAACTACGGCAGGAGCCAGCACTACAACGACAGCCGCTACCATATGCTCAACCTCCACGCCACCTTCACCAAAGGCACGGTCGAGTTCCGGCTTTTCCAATTTGATGCCCCTGCGGATGGGAAGCGCAACGGCCTTCACGCCGGCCAGCTGAAGAGCTACATCCAGCTTTGCCTGGCCCTCAGCCAGATGGCCAAGACGGTGCGCACCGCCAGCCCCAAGCCCCAGCAGAACGAGAACCCCAAATACGCCATGCGCACCTGGCTCCTCCGCCTGGGCTTCATCGGCGAGGAGTTCGAAACCGCACGAGACATCCTGACCCGCCGCCTTTCCGGTGACGCAGCCTTCCGCAACGGCAGAGCCGCTGCTTGAAGGACGCCGCCCAGAGGCCCCCGAACCCGCTGACGCGGGCTTTCGGTGGTAGAAGGGGTACACACCCCGGAAAGGAAGGTTCACGGAATGAAAAGATACTACATTGCCTACGGGAGCAACCTCAACGTCCAGCAGATGCGCTGGCGCTGCCCTGGGGCGCGGATCATCGGCACCTCAGAACTGCAGGACTACCGGCTCCTGTTCAAGGGCAGCAAGACCGGCTCCTATCTCACGGTCGAGCCGGAGAAGGGATGCACGGTCCCCGTTGTGGTCTGGGAGGTCACCGACCAAGATGAACTGGCGCTGGACCACTACGAAGGGTACCCCAGCTTCTACTACAAAACCGAGATGACGCTGGATGTCAAAGGCATCCGCACCGGCAAGCTCCGGCGCAGGAGGGCTTTCGTGTACATCATGCGGGAGGAACGGCCCTACGGTGTTCCCGCCAGCAGCTACTTGAGCATCTGCGGTCAGGGCTACCGGTTCTTCGGATTCCCCGTTGACAAGCTGCTGGAAGCCTGCCAGTACAGCAGAGAAAGGATGAAATCCAGTGAAAGAAAATAATATCACCCGCCTGACGGTCTGCCCCCGCTGCGGAAAGCCTTACCACGAATCCCCGGCGCTCTCCCGGCTGGACAATGAGACTCTCATCTGCCCGGACTGCGGGACACGGGAGGCGCTGGACAGCATTGGCGTTTCGCCGGAGGAGCAGGACTCCATTATCCAGACCATCCACCGTTATCTGCGGTCAGAATGAAGCTGTAAAATACACAATATCTGAACGCCATGTTTGTGTGGTATATTCCTCCGAATTGACTTGCTATTATTCGCTTTTAGAGCGAATATGTACACACCGAAAGGGAAAACACCACTTTTCAGGAGGAATTCAAAATGATGAAAGCATGGCAGATTCGAGAGAACTTTGAACTGATTGACCGCATTGCAATCAGCCGCCGCACCTTCGAGGAACTGTTCATCCACACCAAGGAGCGCATCGAGTTCACCTTCAACGGATGGGATGGCAAGTCCTACAACGGCGAAAGCCGGGTGGCCCGCGTCTACCACAGCAACCTCCCCGGCTATGAGGATTGCATTTTCGTCAAGGTTGGCAAAGCCATCCACTACATCGACACCGAATACCAGGTGGTCAACAAGCTGACCGGCGAAGCCCACCCCACAGCGGGCTGGCTGGTCGATGTCCTCAAGGGATGATTTCCCGTAAGCTGCACAGTTTTACCCGGCAAGGTTTGTGTAGTATATTTCGAGAAATCGCTTGCTATTATCCACCTTTAGAGCGAATATGTGTACACCGAAAGGGAAAACACCAGCGAATTGGAGGACACGAACATGAAGAAAACCACCGCCCAGAAGGCCGCAGCCTACCGCCTGCCCGAAACCACCACCCCGGAAAACCTGGAAATGAAGCTGATGAACAACCTGGGGACCATCCTTACCTTTGGAGACCGCATCCTCGCCGCCGGGTACTTCTACGATCCCAACGGGCGCAGCTACTACGGCGCTGTGTACCGGTTCACCACCGAGGATCACACCTGCGAAGGCGACATCAAGCTGGTCAGCGTTTCAGATGAGACCTTCATCGACAACGGGCACGCCATGGCCTGGGCGATGAGCAAGGCGAACTAAAGCAACCCAACATAACACTCTGCAGGGATGGAGCCGGAAAGCTCTGTTCCTCGTTACAGCCGCGCAGGGCTGTTTTTTTATGCTCATTTTACGGAGGTGACGGACATCAGAAAGCTCAAGAAATACACCCCAACGCCCTTCATGGCCAAGGGGTCACACTACGACAAAGCCCTGGCGGACTATGCCGTCAGCTTCATCCAATGTCTCTGCCACACCAAAGGCACCTGGGCGGGAAAGCCCTTCGAGCTGATTGACTGGCAAGAGCGCATCATCCGCGACCTGTTTGGCGTGGTCAAAGAGAACGGCTACCGGCAGTTCAACACCGCCTACATCGAGATCCCTAAGAAAATGGGCAAGTCGGAGCTGGCCGCTGCAGTGGCGCTTCTGCTCACCTGCGGGGATGATGAGGAACGCGCCGAGGTGTATGGCTGCGCCGCCGACCGCCAGCAGGCATCCATCGTTTTTGAAGTAGCGGCGGATATGGTGAAGATGTGTCCGGCACTCTCCAAGCGGGTCAAGATCCTCGCGTCCCAGAAGCGCATCGTCTACCATCCTACCAACAGCTTCTACCAGGTGCTCTCGGCGGAGGCCTACTCCAAGCATGGCTTCAACATCCACGGCGTGGTTTTTGATGAGCTGCACACCCAGCCAAACCGAAAGCTCTTTGACGTCATGACAAAGGGTTCCGGGGACGCCCGGATGCAGCCCCTCTACTTCCTGATCACCACGGCGGGGACGGATACCCGCTCGATCTGCTACGAGACACACCAAAAGGCCAAGGACATCCTGGAAGGCCGGAAAATCGACCCCACCTTCTACCCGGTCATCTACGGAGCCGATGAGGGGGATGACTGGACAGACCCCAAGGTGTGGAAAAAGGCCAACCCCTCCCTCGGCATCACGGTGGGCATCGACAAGGTCAAAGCGGCCTGTGAGTCCGCCAAGCAAAATCCCGCCGAGGAAAACAGCTTCCGCCAGCTCCGGCTGAACCAGTGGGTCAAACAAGCGGTGCGCTGGATGCCCATGGAGAAATGGGACCGCTGTGCCTTTGCTGCCTCAGAGGACGATCTGGAAGGCCGGGTCTGCTACGGCGGTCTGGATCTGTCCAGCACCACGGATATCACCGCCTTCGTGTTGCTCTTCCCGCCGCTGGACGAGGAGGACAAATACACTGTGCTACCTTACTTCTGGATACCGGAGGACAACATCGACCTGCGCGTCCGCCGCGACCATGTGCCTTACGATGTCTGGGAGCGGCAGGGTTACCTCCAGACCACGGAGGGAAATGTAGTCCACTACGGCTACATCGAAAAGTTCATCGAGCGGCTGGGTGAGCGGTTCAACATCCGGGAGATCGCCTTCGACCGCTGGGGAGCCGTGCAGATGGTGCAGAATCTGGAGGGCATGGGCTTCACAGTGGTTCCCTTCGGACAGGGCTTCAAGGATATGTCCCCGCCCACCAAGGAGCTGATGAAGCTGGTGTTAGAGGAACGCATCGCCCATGGGGGCCATCCAGTCCTCCGCTGGATGATGGACAACATCTACATCCGCACCGACCCGGCGGGGAACATCAAGCCGGACAAGGAAAAATCCACAGAAAAAATCGATGGCGCCGTTGCCACCGTTATGGCTCTTGATCGGGCCATCCGATGCGGCAACGACACCAGCGAGTCGGTCTATGACAGCAGAGGGCTGCTGTTTATTTAAGCGGCCTTTGTCAGTGAGAACTTCAGTGGAATCATGGACATATCGCAGTTGTAGCCGCTCTTCACCGCGAGTGTAGATATAGCAACACCGGATAATGCCCATGTGCACAACACGATAACTGTTCCAACAATTACAGCCCTGCCGTTTTTTCCATTGACGGTTTCTGAAATAGCTGACGGATTAAGAGTTTGATTCTCAGCGGGTAGTTTTTTATTCGCCATCTTCCTCATCCTCCTCAATCGGCGAAATCTTAAGATCCTCGGAATTGAACGCCCCAATGGGGTACTCACTGATATAGCCGGAGACAGCAAAAGAGCGGCCACAGTTATGGCACATGAATTCTACCTCTTCGAACTCATAAACTACTTCACAGCCCATCTGGCGCTCGTCTGTCGTTTCCGTGCCTTCATCTTCGAGGTCGATTCGGTTATTGGCGTGGCAATATGGACATTCGACAACCCTCTGTAAACTGATACGGTCATCCTCCCACGACTCATCAGGCTCGGCTTCCTCAGCTATTTGGCGCAGTTGAACTTGTCTGTAGTATTCCTGCAGTGCTTTGCGGAAAATTTCCGATTTGCGGATGCCGGTGGCTTGGCTGGCATAGTCAAGCATTTTATCTTCTTCATCATTAAGGCGAACACGGTACTGCTTTTCACGGCTGTCATCCTTCTTTGGTCTACCGGCCATAATATCATCTCCTTGTTCTATTATTGGATATCCATTTTTGCCCTACTCTTAGAATATACCATCAAAATGCTCTTGTCAAGTATTTGGATATCCAAAAATAAAAAAGAAAGTGAGGTCAAGCCTATGGGCATCTTTTCCGGCTTGTTCAAATCCCGCGACAAGCCCCAGAACCGGACGTCCGGCAGCGGGTACAGCTTCTTCTTCGGCGGCTCCACCGCCGGCAAGAACGTCAATGAGCGTTCCGCCATGCAGATGACCGCCGTGTACTCCTGCGTCCGCATCCTGGCGGAAGCGGTGGCGGGTCTGCCGCTGCACCTCTACCGCTACAAGGAGGATGGCGGGAAGGAGAAGGCGCTGGATCATCCGTTGTACAACCTGCTCCACGATGAGCCGAACCCTGAGATGAGTTCCTTCGTATTCCGGGAAACGCTCATGACCCATCTGCTCCTGTGGGGCAACGCCTACGCCCAGATCATCCGCAACGGCAAGGGCGAGGTCATCGCCCTGTATCCGCTGATGCCAAACCGCATGGTGGTGGACAGGGACACCAAGGGCCGGCTCTACTACCAATACACCACCAGCACCGAGGACGCTCCCACCATGAAGGGCGTTACCGTCAACCTGCCGCCCTCGGATGTGCTGCACATCCCCGGCCTGGGCTTTGACGGGCTGGTGGGCTACAGCCCCATTGTCATGGCCAAGAACGCCATCGGCATGGCGATTGCCTGTGAGGAGTACGGGGCCAAGTTCTTCGCCAACGGCGCGGCTCCCGGTGGTGTGCTGGAACATCCCGGCACCATCAAAGACCCCCAGCGGGTGCGGGAGAGCTGGCAGTCCACCTTCGGCGGCAGCGGCAACAGCAACAAGATCGCCGTGCTGGAGGAGGGCATGAAGTACACGCCCATCGGCATCTCGCCGGAGCAGGCGCAGTTTTTGGAGACGCGAAAATTCCAAGTCAATGAGATCGCTCGAATTTTCCGAGTGCCGCCCCACATGGTAGGCGACCTGGAAAAGTCGAGCTTTTCTAATATTGAGCAGCAGTCTCTGGAGTTCGTGAAATACACGCTGGACCCCTGGGTGATCCGCTGGGAGCAGACCATTCACCGGTCGCTCCTCCTGCCAGATGAGAAATCGCGGTATTTCGTGAAGTTCAATCTGGAGGGCCTGCTTCGCGGCGATTATCAGAGCCGCATGAACGGGTACGCCATCGGTCGGCAGAACGGCTGGATGTCCGCCAACGACATCCGGGAGCTGGAGAACCTCGACCGCATCCCTGCCGAAGATGGCGGCGACCTGTACCTAATCAACGGCAATATGCTCCCGCTCAAGGACGCGGGGGCTTTTGCAAATACCGAATCCAACGATGACGGAAAGGAGGAAAATGCCGATGAAGAAGTTTTGGAAGTGGACGAATCAAGCCCAGACGGAGACGGCTCCGGCGGAACGGACGCTGTATCTGAACGGCACCATCGCCGAGGAAAGCTGGTTTGACGATGACGTCACGCCCCAGCTTTTCAAGGAGGAGCTGATGGCCGGGGACGGGAACATCACCGTCTGGATCAATTCTCCCGGCGGCGACTGCGTGGCGGCGGCTCAAATCTACAATATGCTGATGGACTACCCCCACGAGGTGACCGTGAAGATCGATGGCATCGCGGCGTCCGCCGCATCCGTCATCGCCATGGCGGGCACCAGGGTCCTCATGTCCCCGGTGTCCATGCTCATGATCCACAACCCCATGACTGTGGCCATGGGCGACACCGGCGAGATGCAGAAGGCCATCGAGATGCTCTCCAGCGTCAAGGACTCCATCATCAACGCCTACGAGATCAAGACCGGCCTATCCCGCGCCAAGCTCTCCCACCTCATGGACGCCGAGACCTGGATGGACGCCGGAAAGGCGGTAGAGCTGGGCTTCGCCGATGAGGTGATGACGCGCCCCACCGACCCCGAGAATATGGAACCCCCGGCAGTCACCATGCTGTACTCCAAAGCAGCGGTGGTCAATTCCCTTATGGATAAGATCGCCGAGAAATGCAAAACCAACCGACCCGCCCCCAAGGCGGAACCCAAGGGCCGCTCCGTAGACGATCTCTACGAGCAGCTCAATCTTTTGAAACATTAAAGGAGGAAATCTACCATGACTATTTTGGAACTGCGTGAGAAGCGCGCCAAGGCCTGGGACGCTGCCAAGGCTTTCCTGGACTCCCACCGCACCGACAAGGGCACCCTGTCCGCCGAGGATGACGCCGCCTACTCCCGCATGGAGCAGGATATCTCCGACCTGGGCAAGGAGATCGCCCGGATGGAGCGCCGCGAAGCTCTGGACGCCGAGCTGAACAAGCCGGTCAGCCAGCCCATCACCGGCAAGCCCGCCGGCGACCAGCAGATTGAGAAGAAGGGCCGCGCTTCCGATGAGTACAAGCGGAACTTCTGGAACGCCATGCGTCTGCAGGGCAACCCCTACGAAATTCGCAACGCCCTGCAGGAAGGCGCCGACAGCGAGGGCGGTTACCTGGTGCCGGACGAGTATGAGCGCACCCTGGTGCAGGCTCTGGAGGAGGAAAATGTGTTCCGCCGTCTGGCCAAGGTCATCCAGACCTCCAGCGGCGACCGCAAGATTCCCATCGTGACCAGCCATGGCACCGCTGCCTGGCTGGATGAGGAGGAAGCACTCACCGAGAGCGATGAGGTGTTCGGTCAGACCTCTCTGTCCGCCTATAAGCTGGGCACCTTCCTGAAGGTGTCCGATGAGCTGCTCAATGACAGCGTGTTCGACCTGCCCTCGTATATCTCCACCGAGTTTGCCCGCCGCATCGGCGCCAAGGAGGAGGAAGCCTTCTTCGTGGGCGATGGCAGCGGCAAGCCCACCGGCATCTTTGCGGCCACCGGCGGCGCACAGACCGGTGTAACCGCCGCCAGCTCCACCGCCATTACCGCTGATGAGCTGATCGACCTGTTCTATTCTCTGAAGTCCCCCTACCGCAGGAAGGCGGTCTGGGTGATGAACGACTCCACGGTCAAGGCCATCCGCAAGCTGAAGGACAACCAGGGTCAGTACCTGTGGCAGCCTTCCCTCACGGCTGGGACTCCCGATACCATCCTGAACCGTCCGGTCTACACCTCTTCCTATGTACCCGCTATCGCCGCTGGCGCCAAGACCATCGCTTTCGGCGATTTCAGCTACTACTGGATCGCCGACCGCCAGGGCCGCTCCTTCAAGCGCCTGAACGAGCTGTTCGCCACCACCGGTCAGGTGGGCTTCATGGCCACCCAGCGCGTGGACGGTAAGCTGATCCTGTCGGAGGCCATCAAGGTGCTGGCGCAGAAGGCGTCTGCTTAAGGGAAAGGCGGCGGTGATGATGGACGAACTTTTGCAGAAGGTCAAGGAAAACCTCATTCTGGAGCATGACGCCGATGACAAGCTGCTGGAACGCTACATCACCGCCGCCATCTCCTATGCGGAAAGCTACCAGCACATTGCGGTGGGCTACTACCAGGAGCACCCCATGCCGCCCACCACTGAACAAGCCGTCATCATGCTGTCATCCCACTTCTACGAGTCAAGGGATGGCAGCACAGGCGGCTTTTTCGCGGATAACGTGCAGGCCGGTCAGCAGGTGTGGAACACCGTGAATCTACTTCTCCGGCTTGATCGGGAATGGAAGGTGTGAGTATGTCCTTTGGAAAGATGAACACCTTTATTGACCTGGTGAAAAAGGAAGTCGCCGTAGACACGGAGGGCTTCAAATCGGAAAAGGAAGTCACCCTGGCTTCCATTAGGGCATATCGGGAAGGAAGGCACGGAAGCGAGAGATGGGCGAATATGGCTGCTTTTTCGGAAGCCACCGACCTGTTCCGCTTCCGGATCATTCCTGGTGTATCCGTTACCACAGACATGGCGATCCTCTGCGATGGCGACCGATTCGACATCACCTCGGTGGAGGACGTAAAGGGCCGTGGAATGTATCTGGAGGTTATGGCAAAGGTGGTGAAACCCGGTGGCTAAAGTGAAGGTGGAAATGCCGGAGGAATTCCTCCGCAAACTGTCCCTTCTGGGCAGCAAAACGGATGAGATTGCGGGACGTGTCCTGGAGGCCGGCGGCGAGGTCGTTCTGTCAAAGGTACGGAGCAACCTCTCCTCCGTCATCGGCAGCGGTACGAAATACGACTCTCGCTCCACGGGTGAGCTGGAACGCTCCCTGGGTCTGACCCCGCCTTTGGTGGATCGGGACGGAAATCACAATATTAAGGTCGGCTTTGCCGAGCCGCGCTCCGATGGCGGCAGCAACGCCATGCTGGCCAACGTCATCGAATACGGCAAGAGTGGTCAGCCGGCGAAACCCTTTCTCAAACCCGCCCAGACCTCGTCCCGAAAGGCCTGTACCAGCGCCATGATCCGCAAACTGGAAGAGGAGGTGGAGAAGCTGTGAGTCTGCTCTCTGAATTGAAGACCGTAGCGGATGCCTGCGCCATTCCGGTGGAGACCGGCGTCTTTTCCGGCGTACCGCCCGACCTATACTTGGTCATCACGCCAATGGCGGACACCTTTGAGCTTCATGCCGACAATTCCCCAGGGTACGACACCCAGGAGGCGCGGCTGTCCCTGTTCGTGAAGGGCAGCTACACCGCCATTAAAGACACGCTTGTCCGCGCCCTGCTGGGTGCGGATTTTTGCATTACCGACCGCCGGTATATCGCCCATGAGGATGATACCGGCTTTCATCACTACGCCATTGACGTGGCGAAACTATACCAATTATGAATTTTGAACGGCGCAGCGGCGCGGACGGCAAGTTTGCGTAACCTGAATTGTTGGGGCGCGAATTGCCACCGGCGGCTCGCCGGTGAAATGGAGGAATGAGATATGGCTACGATCGGCTTGGACAAGCTGTACTATGCCAAAATCACCGAGGACGCTTCGGGCAACGAGACCTACGGCGACCCCCAGCCCCTGGCAAAGGCCATGACCGCCGAGCTTTCGGTGGAGCTGGCAGAAGCTACGCTGTATGCGGACGATGGCGCCGCCGCCGTGGTCAAGGAGTTCCAGAGCGGCACCCTGACCCTGGGCGTGGATGACATCGGCGTTACCGTTGCCCAGGATTTGACCGGCGCAACCATTGACGGAAACAAGGTGCTGGTTTCCACCAGCGAGGACGGCGGCACCCCTGTGGCCGTGGGCTTCCGCGCCAAGAAGGCCAACGGCAAGTACCGCTACTTCTGGCTCTACCGGGTGAAGTTCGGCATCCCCGCCACCAACCTCACCACCAAGGGCGAGAGCATTGAATTTTCCACCCCTTCCATCGAAGGCACCGTGACCCGCCGCAACAAGGTGGACGGTCAGGGTAAGCACCCCTGGAAAGCGGAGGTCTCCGAGGACGATACCGGCGTGCTGCCCGCCACCATCTCCGGCTGGTACGAAGAGGTGTATGAGCCGGACTACAGCACTTTGGAAACCGCATAAGGAGGGCTGACCCATGAGCAAGGAGCGAAGCGCCGCCATCACCATTGGCGGTAAAGAGTATGAGCTGGTACTCACTACCCGCGCCACCAAGGAGATCGCAGGACGCTACGGCGGTTTGGAGAACCTGGGCGACAGGCTGATGAAGTCCGAGAACTTTGAAATGGCGCTTGATGAGATCATCTGGCTCATCACCCTGCTGGCCAATCAGAGCGTGCTGATCCACAATCTCCAGCACCCGGAGGACAAAAAGGAACCGCTGACCCAGGATGCCGTGGAGCTGTTAACCTCTCCCTTCGAGCTGGCGGGGTACAAGGAAGCCATCATGGAAGCCATGTACAAGGGCACCAAGCGGAATATCGAAAGCGAGACGGACTCAAAAAACGTGGAAGTCGGGTAACAGACGCCGAGCTGTTTACCCGGCTTTTCTATTACGGTACCGCCCAGCTGGGGTTTACCCCGGAGGAAACCATGCTCCTGCCCTTTGGCTTGCTGCTGGATCTGTGGGAGTGCCACAAGCAGTTCCTCGGTCTGGCGAAGCCCAAGCGGGAGCTGACCATTGACGATGTGATTCCCTACGGGATTTGAATAATGTATTGCTTTTGTCCGCACAATAGAGTATAATGGAGACGAAAAAGAATACACAAATCCCGAAAGGAGTCTTGGATATGGCAAAGTCGGCAAATCTGTATGCGCGCATTGAGCCGGAGGTCAAGGAACAGGCGGAAGCCATCCTCAGCGCCCTGGGCATCCCGGCATCCAATGCCATCACCATGTTCTACAAGCAGGTTATCCTCCAGCGGGGCTTGCCCTTCGAGGTAAAGCTCCCGGAGTACCCGCTGGACATCAGCCGCATGACCGCCGAGCAGCTGGACACGGAACTGGAGAAGGGCTACGCCCAGATGAAAGCTGGGCAAACCATCCCGGCAAAGCAGGCGTTTGACGAGTTGCGGGGAGAACTGGGCGTATGAGCTATGAGGTGACGCTGACCCCGGAAGCAAAACACGATCTGCGGGAAATCTACCGCTACATCGCAGTGGAGCTTCAGTCGGAGCAAAACGCCAACGGCCAGCTGGACCGTTTGGAAGAGAGCATCCTCAAACTGGATGAGATGCCGGAGCGGTTCCGGGTCTACGACCGGGAACCATGGCACAGCCGCAACCTCCGGGTCATGCCGGTGGACAATTACCTGGTGTTCTACATCCCGGACCACCAGGTAAAAACCGTTACGGTGCTCCGCATCATGTACGGCGGGCGGGATATTGACGCGCAGCTCCGAAAAATGCAAGGAAACTGAATCGAGTTTTGGAAAGAGTCGAGTAATCGGCTCTTTTCTTATGCCTGGAGTAATCCGGGCTTTTTTATGCCGTTTTGAAGGAGGTGACCACGGATGGCGGATAACTTTGGCCTGAAAATCGGGCTGGAGGGCGAAAAGGAATTCAAGAAGGCGCTGGCGGACATCAACCAGTCCTTCAAAGTCCTCGGCTCTGAAATGAAGGTCGTGCAGTCCCAGTTTGACAAAAACGATGATTCCGTGGAAGCCCTCACCGCACGGAACCAGGTGCTGGGCAAGGAGATCGATACGCAGAAGAAGAAAATCGAGACCCTGCGCAAGGCACTGGAGAACGCTTCCACCTCTTTCGGGGAGAACGACCGGCGCACCCAGCAGTGGCAGATCCAGCTCAACAATGCCCAGGCCGCTCTGAACAACATGGAGCGGGAGCTTGACCAGAACCAGAGGGCCATCGACTCTATGGGCGATGAGATGCGGGATGCCGCCCAGCAGACGGACAAGTTTGGGGATGAGATCGATGACGCCGCCGACAAGACCGATAAGGCTTCCGGCAAGCTGGAGAAGGTTGGCTCCGTCCTCAAGGGGCTGGCGGTCACGGCAGGGGCCGCTGTTGCCGCCGCCGGCGCCGCCCTCGCCGGGCTGACCAAGAGCTTCCTCGACCTGGCGGAGTCCACACGGGAATACCGGGAGGACCAGGCCAAGCTGGACGCAGCCTTCACCACCGCCGGATTTACGGCGGAACAGGCCGGTGAAGCCTACACCGGCTTCTATGCCATCCTGGGCGAAGAGGATCGCAGTGTGGAAGCGGTCAACCACCTCGCCAAGCTCTGCTCCACCGAGGAAGAGCTGGCGCAGTGGACGGACATTGCCGCTGGCGTGTGGGCCACCTTCGGAGACAGCCTTCCCATCGAAGGTTTGACCGAAGCCGCCAATGAGACCGCCAAGACCGGCACCATCACCGGCCAGCTGGCGGACGCGCTGAACTGGGCCGGCGTCAATGAGGAAGCCTTCCAGTCGGCGCTGGATGGCTGCAGTTCCGAGCAGGAACGCGCCGCGCTCATCACCGATACCCTCAACGGCCTGTACCAGGAAGCGGCGGAAAACTACAAAACCCTCAACGGTGATGTGATGGAAGCCCAGCGCGCCCAGGCGCTTCTCACCGATGCCTACGCACAGTTGGGCGCCATTGCGGAACCCATCATGACCACGCTGAAGACCATGGCGGCGGATGTTCTTACTGCCATGATTCCCTTCGTGTCCCTCATGGGCGAGGGGCTGCAGGGCGTGCTGAACGGCACCGCCGGAGCCGCCGAGACTTTCGCCGAGGGCATCTCCGGTCTGGTGAGCGTTCTCATGGAGAAGCTCTCCACCATTGTGCCGGTCATCGGGGAAGCCATCCTCGCCAGTCTTCCGGTACTGCTGGAAGCTGGAGTGAATATCATCGCAACCCTTGTCACCGGCATTGTGAACGCGCTGCCCCAACTGGCCGCAGCCGCCCTGTCCATTGTTCTCCAGCTCGTCACCAGCCTAACCGAGCTGGCGCCACAGCTTTTACAGGCGGCAATGCAGGTGGTGGCGACCCTGGCTTCCGGCATCGCTTCCGCACTGCCTCAGCTGGTTCCCACCATTGTACAGATGGTGGTGCAGATCTGCCAGACCCTTATCGCCAATCTGCCCCTCATCCTGGACGCGGCTCTGCAGCTGGTCACGGGGCTGGCCCAGGGCATCCTCAACGCCCTGCCGGTGCTCATCGCGGCTTTGCCGGAGATCATCAACGGAATTGTGACCTTCCTGCTGAACTCCATCCCGCAGATCATCGAGACGGGCATCCAGCTTCTGACCTCGCTGGTGGCGGCTCTGCCGGACATCATCACCGCCATTGTCGCAGCCATCCCGCAAATCATCGAGGGGATCATCACAGCCGTATTAAACTCCATCCCGCAGATCATCCAGGCTGGTATCGACCTGCTGGTGTCGCTCATCCAGGCGCTGCCCCAGATCATCACCACCATCGTGGCGGCTATCCCGCAGATCATCACCGGCATCGTGAACGCCCTCATCAACAGCATCCCTCAAATCATCCAGGCGGGTGTAGAACTGCTGGTGTCCCTGATTGCGAATCTCCCGACCATCATTGCGGAGATCGTGAAGGCGATTCCGCAGATCATCACGGGGATCGTCTCGGCTCTCGGCCAGGGCGTCTCCCAGATTGCCGAGGTGGGCGCCAACCTGGTGCGCGGCCTGTGGCAGGGCATCCAGTCCCTCGCCGGGTGGATCTGGGATAAAGTGTCCGGCTGGATCTCCGGCATCTGGGACGGCATCCTGGGCTTCTTCGGCATCAACTCGCCCTCCAAGGAAATGGCCTGGGTAGGCGAAATGCTGGTGGAGGGCCTTGCCGGTTCCATCGAGGACAACGGCGGTCAGGCGGTGAAAGCCGCCGAGGGAATGAGCAAGAACATCAACGGGGTCATGCAGGACCTCGCCAAGGATATGACCACGGCGCTGCCCACGGATTTCTCCGTGAAGGGCAGCGTGGAAAACGCCATGACCTCCGCAGTTTCCGGCGGCTCTGGGAAGAGCGGCTTCGTCCTGCAGCTGAATATCGGCACCTTCAACAACTACACCAATGAGGACATCCGGCAGCTCACCAATGAGATCATGGTGACCGCCGGTCAGTTTGCCAAGCGGAAAGGGGTGGTATTCGCATGAACTATTTTGTGTATAACGGGGTCTCGTCTCTGGACATGGGGCTTCGCATCGAGAGCAAGAATGTGTTTTCCGCCCCGGAGTACGATGTGACCTTCCAGTCCATTCCCGGCAGGAACGGCGACCTCATCCTGCCCAATGGCCGCTATCCCAATGTGCAGGTGACCTACTCCGTGTTCCTGCCCGCCAAGTCCATCGCCGAACTGGCGGAGAAAATCACCAAGGTCAAAGCCTGGCTCTATGGGGAGCAGAACGCTTATCACACACTGTCCGACAGCTACGATACCGTCTACACCCGGAAGGCGGTGTACTCCGGGAGCTTGGATATTGAGGACCAACTCAACCGCATCGGCGTATTTACCGTCAGCTTCTCCTGCCATCCCTTCCGCTACAGTGTGGCGGGGACTGACCCCATCACCCTCACGCAGTCCGGCTCCACGGTGACCAACCCGGAGAGTTTTGAGTCTCTGCCTATCCTCACCCTCACCGGGGAAGGGACGATGACCCTGACCATCCAGGGCGGCGGTCAGAACAAGAGCTGGGTCTTTACCGGGCTGGACGGGAGCATCGTCTGCGACAGTGAGCAGATGAACTTTTACTCCGGCACGACCCCCATGAACGACAAGGTCAGCGGGGACGGATTTCCCAGGCTGCAGCCCGGCGTCAACACCATCTCCTGGGTGGGAACGGTGACCAGTCTGGTGGTACAGCCGAGGTGGGTGACGCTATGATTCCGGTTCTGTTCAAAGCGAATGCGGTGGATTTCTCCACCTACGGCATCGGCGTGCTGGCTGACTGTATCTCCTGTGAGGTGACCGAGGAGCGAAACGGCGCCTACGAGCTGGTGCTCCAGTATCCCGTCACAGGGAGGAACTACGGAGAGCTGTCCTCCGAGCGGATCATCAAGGCCAAGCCCAATGACACCGCCGATGACCAGGCCTTCCGCATCTACCGCATCACCACGCCCATCGATGGCGTGGTAACGGTGTATGCCCAGCACATCTCCTACGACCTCTCCAATATCGCCGCCCTGACCTGGTCCAGCGAGAGCGTTTCGCCGGAGCTTGCCATGCAGCGTGTGTTTCAGAATACCGCCACCGCCCACAGCTTCACCTGCCAGACAGATTACTCCGAAGCAAAGCCCTTCTCCGTGGCCAAGCCCCAGAGCGTCCGCGCCTGTCTGGGCGGCGTGGCCGGTTCCTTTCTGGATCTGTGGGGCGGTGAGTATGAGTGGGACAACTTCCACGTCATCCACCACCAGGGGCGCGGCCAGCACACCGGCGTGGTGATCGAGTACGGCAAAAACCTCACCGAGCTGGAGCACGACAGCGATATCACCGAGGTGTACACCGACCTGCTCCCTTATGCGGTGATCTCCGCCGAGGACGGGAGCGAAACGGTGGTCACCCTCACCGAAGTGCTGCTTCCCATCGCAGACACCACGCTGTCCCAACGCAAGACCCTCATCCGGGATTTTACCGACAGCTTTGGAGAGGAGGAAGCCATCACCGAGGATGCTCTCCGCACCAAGGCGCAGACTTATTTGGCAAACAACCCCTTGGGGGTGGAGGTTCCCGCACTCACCGTCTCCTTCGAGCCGCTCTGGAAGCAGCCGGAGTATGCCGCTGTTCTTGAGCGGGTGTCCCTCTGCGATACCGTGACCATCCGGCATTCCGCTCTGGGCATCACCGCCAAGGCAAAGGCCATCACCACGGTCTACGACACCCTGGCGGAGAAGTATGTGTCCATCACCTTGGGCAGCGGCAAGGCCAATCTTCTGAACAACGTCTCGGACGCACAGGCCAGCGCGGAGGAAGCGGCGGAGAAGGCCGGTCATTTCCCGGCGCTGATGAACTCCGCCATCCAGAACGCCACCGACCGCATCACCGGCCAGACGGGCGGCTATGTGGTGCTGCACACCGACAGCGAGACCGGCCTTCCTTACGAGCTGTTGATCCTTGACCAGCCCTCCATCGAGGATGCGGTCAATGTCTGGCGGTGGAATGTAGAAGGGTTAGGGTTTTCCAGCAATGGCTACAACGGCCCCTATGAAACCGCCATCACCGCAGATGGGCAGATCGTGGCGGACTTTATCACCTCCGGCTCCCTCATCGCCAACATCATCAAGGCCGGGGTGATCCAGTCCCAGGACGGTTCCTCCTGGTGGGATCTGGAGAGCGGCGAGGTCATGTTCAGCGCCTACGCCACCACAGACTCCCTGGAGGAGGTCAGCGGCAGGGTCAGCCAGTTCCAGCAGTCCATCGATGGGCTGAACAGCTATGTGGCCGACCTGACCGAGTCGGTGGAGGGCGTCACCGGAGAACTGACGGAGGAGCAGGAGAACCTTCGGCTCATCGAGGGACAGATGTCCCAGCTTCAGCAGTCGGTGGATGGGCTGTCCATCACCATGCAGGAGCAGTACAGCGGCGGCATCAACTTTGTCCGCAACTCCGCCGGCTTAAACGGACTTTCAGATGATTGGACCTATGCAGGGACCATCACCGCCCAGCAGGGTGCGGAAACCAAAAATAGCACCGTGTCAAACTCCTGCTTCCAGCTTGCCGCCTACAGCACGCTTACCCAGGTGGTGGACAGCATCGTGCCGGGCCAGGCCTACCGGCTGACGGTGAAGGCCAAGAAAACCTCCACCTACAACGCCTATGTCCGGGCCATCATCAACGGCGATACGGAGATCGACCTGTTCAATACCTCGGAATCCTTTGAGTGGACGGAATATTCCGCCCTGCTGCCGGACGTGCAGGACAGCGTCATCACCATCAAAATCTACTCCCGTGACGCCAGCCTGTTCGTTTCGGACATCATGCTGACGGAGGGGGCAACCCTCCACAAATGGACACCGGCGCCCAATGAGATTTACACCTCTGAGGTGAAAATCGACCGGCGCGGCATTGAGGTTTCCAATGCGGACTCCGCCCAGCGGACGGTCATCAACAACACGGAGTTTTCCGGCTACTACAACGAAGAAAAAATCTTTTCCCTAAACAAGGATGAAACCATCACCAAGAAAACCATCGTGGACGGCGAACTGACAGTAGGAAAGACGAAATTTGTCCCTATGGCTACAGCGTCCGAGGGGCTGAACATCGTGATTCTGGACTAAGGAGGTGGAGCAATGGTGCTCAGCGGCACGTTTCAGAATTATCCCGTTTCCAGCTTCGGCCTTTATTGTGAATGGAGCGGCGCACAGAGCGTGACCGGCAACTATACCGATGTCACCCTGAAAGTGTATCTGTCTTACTATACCCTTGATGTTGGGGCGAGAAGCGACTCTACCATCTCCATCAACGGTGTCAGCGAGACCTACACCGTACCCGCCATCGAGGATTATTCCAGCGGCTGGAAAAAGAAGCTGTTGAAGACCAAAACCGTGCGGGTCAGCCACAACGCGGATGGGACGAAATCCGGCGTAGTTCTGTCCGCGTCCTGGCGTTTTTCCGGCACCTATTCCGGTGTATCTATTGGAACCATTACGGCTTCCACCACCGTCACCCTCAACAGCATTGACCGCTCCGCACCCACGGTATCTTGCTCGGTTTCGGGCATCACCGCCAACGGCTTCACGATTTCCGCATCGTCCTCGGCCACATCAGACATTTGGCAATACAGTCTGAACGGCGGCACTTCCTGGACGCAGTTTTCCACCACGGCGGGCACCAGCGCCAGCGTCACCCTTTCCTCGCTTTCTCCCAACACTACTTACTCGGTGCGGGTACGTGCGAGAAAGCGTACAAACCAGGTGTACGGTACCTCTTCCACGGTATCCGCAAAAACGCTGGGCGGAGCGGTGATCTTGAGCTGCGGCAGCTTTTCGGCGGACGCTGCGACCATCAGTCTTTCTCTGCGGGTTACCGTGTATAACTCTGCCTACACGAATTACATCACCATCAAAAACGGCTCCACAACCTATCTGTCCCTGGCGGGGCGTGTCTGGTCATCTGGTACGGCTTACCGCACCATTACGCTGACCTCATCGGAGCGGACAACCCTTCTGAACGCCATGGCCAGCGTCAAATCCTTCACGGCAACCATTGAACTGGTCACCAAGAGCGGAAGCACCCAGATCGGCAGCGCGTCCACCTGTACTTGCACCATCCGAACCTCACAGGCAAATTCGGGGCCGAGCATCTCCGGCTTCACCTTCGCCGACAGCTACTCGACCACCGCCGCCATCACGGACAACGACCAGGTGCTCATCCAGGACTACTCCCGGCTGACAGTCACCCCCGGAACCGCCACGGCGAGGAACGGCGCTTCCATCGTGTCCTACTCGGCGGTGTGCAGCGGCGTGACGAAATCCAACACAACGGGCGCGGTCCTCTCCCTGGGGACCATCGGCACCTCTGGCACACGGGACATCACCTTGACGGTGACGGACTCGCGGGGATACACCGCTTCCGTTACCCAGAGCGTAACCGTGGTGCCGTACTCGAAACCCAGGGTAAGCTCCGTGTCCCTGCGGCGTACCAACGACATCGAGACCGAGATGCAGCTCGTGTTCAACGGCAGCATTTCGCCCATCACGGTGGATGGGACGCAGAAGAACAGCTTGTTCTATGCTCGGTATCGCTATAAGCTCACCAGCGCGTCCTCGTACAACAGCTACACCAACATCCTCGGCTCGGTGACCGCCACCAGTTCCAGCTTCTCCTTTTCCAATCTGGAGCTGTGCAACCTTGACTCCGAATCGTCCTATGACTTCCACCTGCAGATCCGCGACCAGCTGAACTCGCTGACCTCGCTGGATCTGTATTTCGTTGTCTCCCAGGGCACGCCCCTGGTGGCGCTTCGCAAGAAGATGGTGGGTATCAATACCCCAAGCCCGGAAGCGGCGCTCCATGTGGTGGGAGATACACGCATTGAGGGGACGCTGATCCCGGATGAGATCGACTATCCTTTCGACAAGCCGTACTTTGGTACCTGCTCCACTGCCGAAGCCACCCAAGTGAAGGTGGTGAACTGCCCCGGCTTCGAACTGAAGACCGGTTCCCGCATCGCAGTACAGTTTACCTACGGGAATTCCGCCAGCCAGCCCAAGCTGAACGTCAACGGCACCGGGGATAAATTCATCTGCAGCACGGACGGGATGTCGGTCATCGCAGATATCTGGAGGGACAAGGAAACGGTTGATTTCGTGTATGACGGGTCATGGTGGATCGCCATTGGCTGTTTATATGCCACCACCGCATATTACGGGCTGACTAAGCTGTCCTCCAGCATTTCCTCTTCCAGCACCACATTGGCGGCAAACTCCTATGCGGTGAAAAGGGCTTATGACCGAAGTTCCTGGTCATCTATTTCGCTGACCAATGCCCTGGCGATTGCCTATGGCGGCACCGGGGCGAAGAATGCTGCAGCGGCTCGGACAAACCTGGGCATTAGCGCCACATCCCTCTACAACGGAACGCTGACCAGCGGAAGCATCACTTTCAACTACGGAAACTACAACTTCTATGTCATCATCGGCAGGCCAAGCAGCACGGCGTCACGTGCGTCCCTGGTCGTGCCAAAAATCATGCTGACAACCTCTGCGGTTTCCTTCCAGATTGCGGACGAGTCCAACTACAAATCCTTCAACCTTTCCTATTCTGGCTCCTTGGTGACTCTCGCCATCCAAGGCGGTAATGGGCAGATCAACCGTGTATTCGGGGTCAACTGAGGTGGCGTCAATGAAAGTATTGCTGAACGAACAAGGCTATGTGGTAAGCTACGCCATTGAGGGAGAACTGCTGGACGCTGTGGAAGCGGCGGAACCGGCTGACCTCTCTCATTTTGAGGAGCACTTCACCGCCTACCGGTCGCTGGACGGGACCCTGGTCTTTGACGATGCGCAGGCCGCTGCGGAACAGGCAGAGGCGGCGAAAACCGCATACCGCCAGCGGCGGCAGGCGGAGTGCTTTTCCGTCATCAACCGGGGGCGGCTGTGGTATGACGCCCTCACCGAGGAGCAGCTCTCGGAGCTGCAATCTTGGTACCGCGCTTGGCTGGACGGTACCAACACACAAACCATCCCGGAGAAACCGGAATGGCTGACATGAGGACAAAGGCGCTCCCGCCGGGGGCGTCTTTTCCATATTCAAATCAAAGGAGGACGAAACAATGAAATCGATCTGGGTCGGCATCCAGCTTGCCTTTTCCGCCTTGGGCGGCTTCCTGGGCTGGTACCTGGGCGGTGTGGATGGTTTTCTCTACGCGCTGATCGCCTTCGTGCTGGTGGACTACGTCACCGGCGTGATGTGCGCCATTGCGGACAAGAAGCTGTCCAGCGCTGTGGGCTTCAAGGGCATCTGCCGGAAGGTACTCATCTTCGTGCTGGTGGGCATCGGCAACCTGGTGGACGTGTATGTGCTGGGAGAGGGCGGCGCTCTGCGCACGGCGGTGATCTTCTTCTACCTGTCCAATGAAGGCATCTCTTTTCTGGAGAACGCCGGACACCTGGGTCTTCCCATCCCGGAGAAGCTGAAGGACGTGCTGGAACAACTGCATGACAAAGGAGGAAGCGACAATGAATCTGCATAAGCTGATTTTCACCAACAACGCCTGCTACAAGGCTGGGCGCCGGATCACCCCCAAGGGCATCATGGTATACTCCACCGGCGCCAACAATCCCTGGCTCAAGCGTTATGTGGGACCGGATGACGGTCTTCTGGGGAAGAACCAGTACAACAACCACTGGAACCAGCCCATGGACCGGGAGGTCTGCGTCCACGCCTTCATTGGCAAACTGGCCGATGGGACGGTGGCGACCTATCAGACCCTGCCGTGGGACTACCGTGGCTGGCACTGCGCCGGCTCTGGCAACGATACCCACATTTCCTTCGAGATCTGCGAGGATGATTTCACGGACGCCGCCTATCTGGACAAGGTTTACAACGAGGCGGTGGATCTCTGCGTGTATCTCTGCGAACTCTATGGTCTGACGGAGCAGGACATCATCTGCCACTGTGAAGGCCACGACCGGGGCATTGCGTCCAACCATGCGGATGTGCTGCACTGGTGGCCGAAGCACGGGAAGAACATGGACACCTTCCGTGCGGCGGTCAAGCACAAGCTGGGAGTCTCTGTGCCGGATACGCCCGTGGAGCCGGAGCGGCCCGGCGGTAAAATCAACGCCGGCGATCTGGTGACCATCACCGGGACGAAGTATTACGGCGGCCAGACCATCCCCGCCTGGGTGCGGAAGCAGAAATGGTATGTCCACGAGGTTTCCGGCGACCGTGCGGTCATCAACAAGAACGAGAGCGGCACCAACGCTATCATGTCTCCGGTGCGGGTGACTGACCTGGCGCTGGCGGGAAGCACGGCGGTGACCTACCGCGTCCACACCGTGGTCAAGGGCGATACCCTCTGGGGCATCGCCGAAAAGTACCTGGGAAGCGGAACCCGTTACAAAGAGATCAAGACCCTTAATGGCCTTGACAGCGACACCATCTACAGCGGTCAGAAGCTGAAGATCCCCAGCTGAATATCCGCCCAGCCGAAGGGGTGCAGTCATTTTTCGTGGCTGCACCCCTTTATTTTTTTTGTCATCCTCATATTTGCCCGTTTCCGTGGCCGTAAGGTGAGAAGTGCCTTATGCCTCTCGGAAAGGGGCTTGTTATGACAGAAGCCGAAAAGCTCAGAATCCATAAACTCAGTCAGGAAGGGCTGGGGTATAAGAAAATCGCCGCTGCTCTGGAACTGTCGGTCAACAGCGTGAAAACCTACCTCCGCCGCCATCCCGCTGGCGAGAATGCCGCTGCCGTTCCAGACATCTGCGAGAGATGCGGGAAGCCCGTCATCCAGACGCCCCATCGAAAACGAAAACGGTTCTGCTCGGACTCATGCCGCATCTCCTGGTGGAACGCCCACACCGACAAGGGCAGAAAGCGCACCCTCTACACCTTTACCTGCGCTTACTGCGGGCGCTCGTTTCAAAGCGGTGCGAAAGGCCGGCGTTACTGTTCCCGCACCTGCTATGCCGCAGCTCGGAAAAAGGCGGTGAGCGCCGATGGATGAACTGTACCAGCGGCTGACCGCCTACCAGACCGCCATGAGTCTTGCCAGGAATATGCTCCGTCAGGGCATCATCAGCGAGGATGACTACCGCAAAATTGATACAATTATCGCCAAAAAGCACGAGGTATCTTCGTGTAGTATATTCCGCTTTGAATCGCCGAAATCGCTGGATAATAAGCACTTTTAGAGGTAATATGCAGTGGACAAGGAGGTGACAGAATGGCAAGAACCATTCAACAAATTTCATTCCCCGTACCCATGCGGCCCAGCCTGAAGCGGGTCGCAGCCTATGCCAGAGTTTCCTCCGGGAAGGATGCCATGCTGCATTCTTTGTCCGCACAGGTGAGCTACTACAGTGCGCTGATCCAAAAGCATACTGGCTGGCTTTACTGCGGGGTCTATGCCGATGAAGCGTTCACCGGCACCAAGGACAGCCGGGACGGGTTTCAAAGCCTGCTGGCTGAGTGCCGCGCTGGAAACATCGATATGGTCATCACGAAATCCATTTCCCGCTTTGCGCGGAACACGGTGACCCTGCTGGAAACCGTCTGGGAGCTGAAAGCCCTGGGGGTTGACGTCTATTTCGAGGAGCAGAACATCCACACCATGAGCGCAGACGGAGAACTAATGATGACCATCCTGGCTTCCTACGCACAGGAAGAAAGCCGCTCCGCCAGCGAGAATCAGAAGTGGCGGATTCGCCGGGGCTTCGAGCGCGGTGAGCTGGTCAACCTACGCTTCCTGTTCGGGTACAAAATTGAGAAGGGCTGCGTGGCCGTTGACCCGGAAAAGGCAGCGGTGGTGCGGGAGGTGTTCCGCAGGGCTTTGGAGGGAGAATCCCTTACCAGCCTGGCCATTGACCTAAACCGGCGAGGGTTCACTGGTGTTCTGGGCGGGAAATGGAACTCCATGCGAATCCGGGAAATGTTGTCCAATGAGAAGTACCTGGGCAACGCGCTCCTGCAGAAGCAGTACCGGAACAACCATCTGGAGAAGAAGGAAATTCCGAACCGGGGTGAGCTGCCTCAATACTATGCGGAGGGCACCCATGAGGCCATCATTGACCAGGCCACCTTCGATGCCGCCCAGGAGCTTCTTGCCGGAATTACGGAGAACAGCCCGGTCAAGCGGCCCCGCCGGCGGTCGGCCTTTACCAGTATGATCGCCTGCGCGGTGTGCGGTCGCAACTACAAGAGATGCACAGGCGGGAAGCGACATTTCTGGAACTGCCCAACTGTGGTGCAGACAGATCTGCCTTCCTGCGGCACATCCCAGATCCCGGAGAAGCTGCTCTACGACCTTGCCGCCCAGGTGCTCGGCCTTGCCCAGTTTGATGAGGGCGTCTTTCTGGAAAGAATCAAGGGCATCGATGCCCTCCCGGACAAGACCCTGGTGTTCCATTTCAAAGACGGCTCCACGGCAGAGCGGCATTGGGAACACATATCCAGGGCCAAGAGCTGGACGCCGGAGATGAAGGAAATCGCCCGGCAGCGGGCGCTGGCGCAAAGGAGGGGTGAAAAATGGCAAGAGCCGTAACGGTCATCCCGCCCACCATTCAGCCCATCACACACCTGGCGCGTAACGCTGTGGTGCGCCGGCGGGTAGCGGCCTATGCCCGCGTCTCCACCTCCAGCGAGGAACAGCTCACCAGCTACGAAGCCCAGGTGGACTACTACACCCGCTTCATACAGTCCAAGCCGGAATGGGAGTTCGTAAGGGTCTACACCGATGAAGGCATTTCAGCGGTGAACACCAAAAAGCGCGAGGGTTTCAACCAGATGGTGCGGGATGCGCTCGATGGGAAAATCGACCTCATCGTGACGAAATCCGTCAGCCGGTTTGCCCGGAACACCGTAGACAGCCTGGTGACCGTCCGCAAGCTGAAGGAGAAGGGCGTGGAGGTCTATTTTGAAAAGGAAAATATCTACACCCTGGACAGCAAGGGCGAACTGCTGATCACCATCATGTCCTCTCTGGCGCAGGAGGAGAGCCGCTCCATTTCGGAGAACGTCACCTGGGGTCAGAGAAAGCGTTTCGCCGATGGAAAGGTCAGCCTGCCGTATAGCCACTTCCTGGGCTATCGGAAGGGCGACAACGGTTTGCCGGAGATCGTGCCGGAGGAAGCAGAAACCGTCCGCTGGATTTACAGTCTGTTCCTCAGCGGAAAGACCACCGGTTCAATCGCAGGACTTCTCACCAGGGAGGGGATACCAACCCCCGCCGGCAAGAAAAAGTGGGCGGCAAGCACTGTGGAGAGCATTCTCAAAAACGAGAAGTACAAGGGCGATGCCCTCCTACAAAAGGCGTTCACGGTGGATTTCCTCACCAAAAAGCAGAAGAAAAACGAAGGCGAGGTGCCGCAGTACTATGTGGAGAACAGCCACCCAGCCATCATCGATCCCGCCGAATGGAAGCTGGTGCAGCGAGAGCTGGAGCGCAGGAAAGCCATCGGGCGCAGCTACAGCGGCAACAGCATCTTTTCTTCCCGGCTGGTCTGCGGAGACTGCGGCGGTTACTTCGGCTCAAAGGTCTGGCATTCCACCGACAAATACCGGCGCACCATCTGGCGGTGCAACAGCAAGTTCACCAGCGAAGAAAAGTGCCAGACACCGCACCTGACCGAGGAGGAGATCAAGGCCCGGTTCCTGGATGCCTTTAATACGCTGGTGGCGGACAAAGAGCAGCTGCTGGATGAGTGCCGCACCATGCAGGCGGCGCTTACTGATACCGGCCCCTTGGACAGCGGGATTTCGGCGTTTCTTTCCGAAATGGAGGTGGTGGCCGAGCTGACCAAGCGGTGCATTGAGGAGAATTCCACCACCGCACAGGATCAGGCCGCCTATCTGGAACGCTACAATGGTCTGGCAGAACGGTACGAAACCGCCAAAGCCAAGCTGGAGAAACTCCAGGCGGAAAAGGCCCAGCGGGAAGCCAAGGCCGAGGACATTGGCGGCTTTATGTTCGAACTGGCGGAGTACGGAGAGTCCCTCACGGAGTTTAATGACCGGCTTTGGCTCACGGTCATCGACACCGTGACTGTTCACCGTGACGGGCGGCTGACCTTTAAGTTCCAGACGGGGCATGAGATTACGGCCTGACTGCAGAATAGCGCAAAGCCCACAGGTTTATCGGCCTGTGGGCTTTCTATTGTAATAAGGGTGGAACTGTGCGATGGGCTATGCTAAAATAAAGTTAATGTACTGCTGGAAACACAGTGGTTGCCAAAGGAAAGGTGTCTCTTGTGATGCTGAGTAACTTAAATCTACAGGACATTTAAATTAGGCTCGTACCAGCAGAAATGATGTATCGGCACTATCTTGAGGATACAAAATTGGATGTGGGTGCGCTGTTGTTATAATGATTTTATATGTAAAAATTGAGGGATTGCCGATGATTCTTGATTATAATGAATATGTGACAGAAAGTGGCCATAAAGGCGTGGTAAATTATGTCTCAATCGAGTCAAGGCTTCCACTATTTTCCCACAAATCAATTTGCCCATTTTGTCACACAGATGTCAAAGCCGTTATTTATCAAAAATCGCAAAGAGATTACCCGGAGTGGCTATTTGGATCTTTTGACCAGCTGGAAGAAGTAATTCAATGTCCGGTCTGTGGGTGGTGGGAGTATAAATATCAAAACAATAGTGACGCAGTTATTGATGGAATCAGGGCTTCTGATATTGAGTACTCTTCCGCTATATTAAAGCGGTACGATAATTCGTCATGCGAAGTACCTATTGATGCTTTGAGACAGCAATTGTTAAAAACTCCAGATATCATTTATTCTATCGACCCACACAAGATGGAAGATTTGGTCCGCTCTGTGTTTTCTGATTTTTATCCATCCTGTAAGGTATATTCTTTTGGAAAAACCCGCGATGGAGGTAAAGACGGCATACTGGTTGATAATGATGGGGCACAGATATTGCTACAGATCAAGCGGCGTGAAAACCCAAAATCCACGGAGGGAGTAATTCCCCTCCGTGAACTCATGGGGGTCTCTCTTATGTACGACAATGTTAAAGGTTGCATATTTGTAACTACAGCTGACCATTTCTCTCGTGATGCTACCAAATACGCTAAAGCCATGGAAACAAAGCGTAGGGTTGATAAGTTTGAGCTAATTGATTGCCGAGAATTTTTAAAGCGCATTGATTTAACAACGGATAAACTACCAACTGCATGGGAATCTTTACTAAAGTTATGATACCGTTTGCCCTCATCCCGATAAAGAAACATAGTCGCAAAAGAGAATCTCTTCAAATTGTTAAATTGTTCCAGCGTAAGATAAGGTTATGAACCCCCTTGGCGCAAAGTGAACCCCCTGACGCCCAAAGGGGGTTCATTTGTATCACAATTAGGGTCATTTGCCAGAAACCTCGCCAGTAGTCGGTTTTTCCGGCTGCTGGCTTTTCTTTTTCAGTTCTGTGCAAAGCCCAAGCCATTGAGCATTGCATCCGCAGAGGTCAGCTTCGAGCTGTAATCCAGATGTGCGTAAATGTTCGCCGTAGTTGAGAAGTCGCTGTGACCAAGCCATTCCTGAATCTG